>Ga0209488_10004071_pt1 | contig 11534 bp, 9 predicted proteins | sample Rivendell_Oct201_8_FD_188349 | JGI IMG/M metagenome (GOLD analysis project Ga0209488, IMG submission 188349) | Vadose zone soil microbial communities from the Eel River Critical Zone Observatory, Northern California, USA -... | ecosystem: Environmental > Terrestrial > Soil > Vadose zone >... | reverse complement strand
GAGCGTGCTCAGCCCGCGATGCACGAGCACCTTGTCGATCACGACCTGAAAGAACAAAGGGGTGATGAGCGCAAAGATCTGGAGGAAGAACGAGGCGACGAGCACTTCGCCCAAGAGGTGGCGATACTTCTGAATCGCGCCAAAGAACCAGGTGATGTCGAATCGGCGAGCGAGGTCCGAGAGTGAGGCGCGGCGCGCCATCAGGATGAGGCGGCCGTTCCACAGCGCTTCGAATTCAGCGCGGCTCAGCGCTTCTGGGCGCGGTGCCGAGGGGCGCTGAACGAGCACCCGATCTCCCCCCGCATTGCCGAGCAGGAGGAACCCGCCATCCTTGAGTGCCGCGATTGCCGGCAATGGCGTTTGCGCGAGGCGCGCCCACGTCGTCCGAACCGCACGGGCCTTGAGCCCGAGCTCCTTTGCACAGCGCAGCATCTCTGTGACGCCGACGGCGGCCGTGCCCAGGCGATGACGCAGCTGTGGTTGCTCGGCAGCGACGCCGTGAATCCGCAGCAACATGACAAGGGTGAAGAGCCCCTGGTCATTGTCTTGGGTCATGCGTGGGCTTCCATAGCTCTCAGCCATAGCTCTCAGCCGATCATTCGGTTGCCGACTATTTCCATTCGTTCCGCCTATCACCGCGCTCAGGCGTGGTGATGGTGCGGCGTAGCCAAAAACGCCAAGTCCTCGTGGCTCCCGTTCGAGCCGAACATCGAAGTGATCGCGCCAATGCCGGTTTGGTCTTCGTGGAATCCGGCCGCCGTGAATTGATCCATCAGTGCCACAAGGCGGTCGATCTGCCCCGGGTTCGGGGTCGAAGCAACGGTTGCTCCAAGCGGCGAGGCACTCGGCCCACCACCGGACGTCATCGCAGGAGGATCGGTCACCGTGATCGTCTGCGCCGCCGAGGTCGCCGTCTCCCCGGGCGTCGTGTTGCTTGCCGTGACCGTGAACGTAGCAACCGGGTGATCCGAGCCCGTGTAGCTCGAAGACAGCGTGAGTGCGGTGAGCGGCGCCCCTTTCGTTGATGCGCCCTCGGTAACGGTCCAGGTATTCGTACCATCCGCTTGGAGGCTGCTCGTAACGGTATTCCCGCTGGGTGCTGTTACCGTCTCGTATGTCGGCACGCCGCTGATCTTCACCGATATCGTGTCGTCGGAATCAACGGGTGAAGCGGTGATTCCGAGCGGCACTGATCCGCCCGCCGTCACGTTCAACGGCGCATTGGTGATCGTCAGTGTCGGCGTCTCTGCGGTGTCGATCGCGACCTTGGCGACCGACGTCTGCCACCAATTGTTGGCGACATATTCGTTCGATATCCAGAACGAGTTCGGGTTGTTTGGGTCCACGGTTGTCGAGGAATAGTTGCCCCATGGTTGCACGCTGGAGCCGTTGCCCGAGTTGAAGAAGCCGGTACTCGCCTGATACAGAGCGGGCGCGCTGAAGGAGCCAACCGGATCATTGGCTCCGTGAAAGACGTAATAGTCCCCCGGATACATGTTGGGGCCGCTGGCGGTGAAATTGATGATGACGTCGCCTGCCCCGTCAACGGCGATCGAGGCGTTGAAGGTCGCGACATTGCTGCCGAGCGACGCGCCGGAAATGTCGCCCTGCGCCACCAGGGTTGGGCTGTTCGGATTGCTGATGTCGATCTTGAACCAGTGCACCAGCGGCACACTTGATCCGATCGGCTTCTCCTCGGTGACGCCATAGAGAAAGCCGTTGGCGTAGGCGAGATTCTGGATCCGCTTGTCGCCGGCATCCAGCAGAAGGCTCGTTCCCAGTTGCTGAGCAGTATAGGATCCGCCCTGATCGATCTTGCCGAGCCCGATGGTGCTGATGGGTCCGAATGTACTGGTGGCGACGTCATAGATCTGCAGCGCAACGACGATCTGGCTGCCGTTGGAATAGCTCGAGGCATAATAGGTCTTGCCGTTGTTGCCGGCTACGACCGAGAGGACGCCCTGGCTAGACGGGACGAGCTCGTTCGCGGTGACGGTCAGCGTACCGCCGTTGTAGATGCCGCCACCGGGCCCCGCGGTATCACCGATGACCCAGCATTCCGTTCCGGCGGAACCCTGCGACGCCGTGATGTAGAGATTTGTGCCGTCGACCGACAGCATCGGGCGGTCAGAAGCAGTCAATTGGCCATTGATCGTCAGCGACGTGTTCAACGAGGCGAAATACCAGCCGTCGTTCGGATTGGAGTCCTTGGACACCGCAATGTCGATGGCGCTGATGCCGCCGGACGCGCCATATTCCATTATCACGATGTAGCGCTGATTGATTGGGTCGTAGACGCAGCGCTGATCGTACAAGCCCCCCGTCGGCGAGAGTGACGAGAAGAAGTCGTACGTCGATTGCAGCGTCGGCGATCCGCCGGCGAGGTTCGTCCATTCGATCCGCGACCCCTCCACCATGACGATGTTGTTCGGCCCCACGGCAAGACCATTATGCGGCGGATAGGTGGTTGTGACGGAAGGGCCGGAAAATTCAGTGTCAATTTGCGAAGATGAGCTCATCTCGCGCTCCTGCATCTGCAAGGCTACGGTCGTTGGTATTCAGCAGCCCGTCATCATCCCGGGCTTGCCGGCCGGCGCGGTCCTGGAAAGGGCGAGCACGGCAAGCGCGCCGCAGCCCAGGCTGGACCATCCATTTCGATGCGCATGCGTGAATGCGGCGCAATCGCGCGAATGCTGCGGCCAGTGTTTCGGGGGTCGTCCGGCGCGGCAAAGGCGGAGGGGTTGGTGCTCGGCTGCGCAATCCCTGGAACCGCGAGACGGCCGAAGCAGGCCGATGTAGTGGGAGCGCAGGATCGGGATCGAAGCGAGCAATGGATAGGTCCGGTCAGTGAGCCGTCCGAGTTGGTGCGCTACGAGCGGCAGGAGACTGCTGGGCTCGAGCTGTAACTCAAATGATGGGAAGAGCTCGCGAATCCGCGACTTCGTCATCGCCCTTATGGCTGGATTCCACGGGTTCGGATAGCGCATGTCGTACCAGACAACCACACCACGGCTCGTCAGGACGCGCCCTATATTCTGCGCTACGCTCCTGGCCATCGCGACATCAAGAATCGAAGAAAACACCGTGAAGACCAACACCAGGTCGAACCAGTCATCCGGAAAGGAGAGTTGCTCGGCGTTCCCTTCGAGGAAGGTGAAGGCTGGAAAGGTCTCGCGAGCGATTCTGATACGATTAGGTAAGAGGTCGACCCCATATAGATCCCCAGGCTTCACCCCTCGCTCGTGGAACCAGCCTAACAGGCCGCCGTGCCCGCACCCGACGTCGAGGACCCTGCACTGCGACAAGGGGTGCTGGAATCGCTCGGTCAGAATGCGCTCCAACGTATCGTTACGCTCCCGCAGCAGCCGTTGGCGCCCTGGGTTGCCCTCATTCGACTTATGCGTTCGCTCCCGCTCCGCGTAGGCCGACCGAATCCGACGGACCTCGTTGCTGGAGTGATCGGTGTGGACCCCAATGTTTTCGGTCATGATACGCATCCTACGTTTCGCCCGAGAGGCGCGATCAAGCGCTGAGCGGCCTCCTTGGTTAAGTGGTGCAGAGCCAGGGGCTCAACTGGAGCAGCCGACAGGATGTGGTCCAGGATTCTCTCTGCCTCGGGCAACCGTCCTCCTTCCGAGAATTCGCCGGCGGTCCTGGAAAGGGCGAGCACGGCGAGTGGGCCGCGCCACAGGGCAACTCGCATACGACTGGGAGGGGCCATCATGTGATGAAGTCTCTCTGCCGGCGGACCTGCTTGTCGGAAAGGCGGCAACGCCACCACTCGACCGTGCTTTCCAACCCCTCCCGCAGCGTGACCTGCGGTGACCATCCAGTCGCACGTACGAAGCGGGTGCAATCGGCGAGCAGCGCTCGTACTTCCGAATTCGGTGGTCGCAGGCGCTTGTCCTCCTGAAGCACAGGCTTGCGGCTGGATGTCAGGTCGATGATGAGGTCGATCAGATCGCCGACCATGATCGCCCGCTGACTGCCAGCATTATATGCCTGGCCGAATTCTATGCTTTCGGCGAGCCCGGCAGCCAGGAACGCTGCAGCAGTATCGGTAACGAACGTCAGATCGCGCACGGTCGTCGCGTCGCCAACCATGATCGCGGGGCACGAAGGATCGAGCGCCTGTCGGATAATGGTGCCGATGATCGCTCTTTCACTTTGTCGTGGCCCGAACGTATTGAATGGCCTGAGGATTACGACTGGTACGCCGAACGACCTGGCGAATGCCTCCGCCATCATATCCGCGGCTATTTTGGAAGCTGAGTACGGCGATTGTCCCTGAAGCGGATGGGATTCATCGATCGGCATTGTCAGTGCGGTGCCGTACACTTCGCTCGTCGATGTCTGCACTATCCGCTCGGTACCGTGTTGCCGCGCCGCTTCGAGAACGTTCAAGGTGCCGAGCACGTTCGTTTCCACATAAGATTGCGGCGCGACGTACGAATAGGGAATCGCGATCAGTGCCGCGAGATGAAAAACGATTTCGTGGCCGTGCACGAGGCGACCGATGAAAGCCGCATCGCGGACGTCGCCACGGACGAGATTGACTGTCCCTCGGATCGACTCCGGCAGATCGTCCAGCCAACCATGGCTATCGAAGGAATTGTATTGGGCAAGAGCGGTAACTTCGGCTCCCGCCGAAACAAGAGCTTCTGTCAGGTGCGAGCCAATGAAACCGTCCGCTCCTGTTACGAGGATCTTGGCACCAAGGTAGCTCATAGCCATCGTTCGCCCGCCTCATTTTCTGATTTCGTTTGCCTTACCTCCAAGAGCCGTTTCGGTCCGCGACCCTGCCGCGATCGCCCAGGCTCCTCGAAGAATCCAGCCAAGATCGGAAACAAGTGTTCGGCGCGAGAAATAGGCGAGGTCGATTTCCGCTTTGGCCGGGAACAGAACTTGCCGATAGAACTCCACCACGGGGACACCGGCGGGGTAGAGCTTGCTTTCATGTCGAAACATGACCTGACACGGCCCAAAAATACCGGGCTTGTGCTCGTGAATCTTCTCGAACCCGTTGCGGTAGCAGTCGGAGAAAGCAAGCGACTCGGGCCTTGGTCCCACGAGCGACATGTCACCACGCAAAACGTTCCAGAGTTGCGGCAACTCGTCCAGCTTGCTTACGGCGAGGACGCGGCCGATCATTGTTAGACGGCCGTCTCCTTCGACGGTCAGCGGACATCCGTCGCTGCCGCAATCCGGTCCGAATTTGCGAAATTTGTACATCCGGAACGGCCGTCCATTCTGCCCAAGACGAAGCTGCGAGAACACGATGGGTCTTCCGCTTTCGATCCATATTGCAAGCGTCACAATCGGCATCACGGGCGCAAGAACGGATACCGCCACACCTGCACCCAGAATATCGAGGGCACGCCGCAAGCCGACGTGCATCCCGAGCGATGGCCCGGAGAGCTGGTCCGCTGCGTCGCGCATGGTCATGCGATTGCCTCCACCGGGAGCTCCGCACCCAGCGCGGCTGCAAGAGAATTCACGACGAGTTCGACGGTGGCCGGGGTCATCCGGGGATGGAGAGGTAGCGTGAGCTCCCGTCGGGCAAATTCCTCGGTTCGCGGCAAATGAGAATCCGGGTAGAGGTCGTTGTAAAACGTCAGGCGATGTACAGGGGGATAATGAACGGTCGTTTGAATACCTAGCTTGCGCAGCCGATCGACGACGGTCTGCCGCCTGATTGCGGTCGGAAGCACAACCGGCATCAGATGATGCGCCGATGGCCATGGATTCGTGAATGGCACCATTACCGACGGGCAACGCTCCGCAATGAGCTGGCGATACCGCAGCGACAGACGTCGCCTAGTGTCATTCCATTCCGGCAATCTTTTTAGCTGTACGAGGCCAAGGGCAGCCCGCAGCTCGTCCATACGGTAGTTGAATCCAAGCATCGTCACATCGTAGTCCGCACTGCGACTGTCGAGGCGCTGCCGCGTGCCGCTCGTCATGCCATGAGACCGTGCTCGCCTGATGGTTTCCCTCAATGAGCGGCTGCCGACAATGATTGCGCCTCCCTCAGCAGTCGTCATGTTCTTGTTGCCATAAAAGCTGAATGCTGCCGCCTCGCCGAAGGTCCCGGCGGCTGGCAGCCCCGGCGCGTGCGCAGCGTCCTCAATCAAGAGCAAGCCCTTGCGGCGAGCAAAGGACTGCCAGGCGTCACGATGCGCCAGATAGCCGCCAAAATGCATAATAATGACGGCTTTGGTTCTCTCGGTGCACTTGGCTTCAGCCTCATCCAACGACATCAAAGGAACTTCCGGCGACTCGATATCAACGAAGACCGGCCGTGCTCCCACATAGAGCACGCTATTGGCAGTGGCGACGAACGTCAGCGATGGAACAAGAACTTCATCGCCTGGTCCAATGCCAAGTCCGTGCAGGATTAGGTGGAGGGCTGAGGTGCAGGAGCTGACGGCGATCGAATCCTCGGCCTCGTGCAGGCGGGCGAATGCCTGCTCAAATTCCTGGACCCGGTCTCCCATTGTAACCCAGCCGCTCTCGATTACAGCGGCGAGAGCTTCTTTCTCCTCCGCCCCCAAAATTGGCTCTGATACCAATAGCATGTGTTAGTCTCCAATCGCGACCTGAGCGAAATGTTGAATTGGCCAAAGCAATCACCGCGACATGCGGCATTGCTTCAAGCAGCGATGGTGGGCGTGAATGCGGGCGACTGCTCGTCCCAAGCGACATCCTGAGCTTTGATGAAGTCATCCACCCGGCCTATGTCGAGCCACATGCCGTTGTGCTTGAACACGTTCACAGGTGTGTCGTCCTCCAGCATCTGGTACATCAAATCGTCGAAGCCGAATGGAACGCCCGACGGGATGCGTTCGAGTACTGAGGGATCCATGCAGTAGATACCCATGCTGACGAGATGCGCCAGTTCAGGCTTCTCGCGAAATTCGGTCACACGTCCGTCAGTCTCGTCGATCACTCCAAAGTCCATCTTGGTGGGTCGGGTGGCGGTGGCGATAGTGAGGGTCCCGTGATGCCGTCGATGACAGTTCACGAACTGGTTGAGGCTGAGATCGGTAAGTACGTCGCCATTAAGAACCAAGAACGGCGCGTCGAGGTGTTCGTGCAGGAGTGACAACGGACCTATTGTTCCAAGCGGTTCGACTTCCTGCGTGTAAGTGATCCGCATGTTCCACTGACTACCGTCGCCGCAAACGCTGCGAATGAGGTGACCCAGGTATCCAGTCGTGATGAAAACGTCTTTAATCCCGTTTCGTCTGAGCCATTTGAGCAAAAGCTCCAGCACAGGTCGCGATCCGATCGGCATAAGTGGTTTCGGTAAAATGGATGTGTGTGGGCGCAAACGCATGCCCTTTCCACCGCATTGGATAACAGCTTTCATTTGATCTGATCCTCCCATATTGCTAAAAGCGGCAAATGTTCGCACCTCAAGCGCACTTCTCTGATTCAATCTGATTCAAGACGGCGATCGACCGACCTTTGATGTTAGCCCGGCTCGCGATTGGCGCGCACGGCTAAGGCGCATTACCACCTGCAACCCAACCCAGAGAAGTTACGATACAAGGCGAAATGCTCAAGTCGGCCTCATCATGAATGGAGTCGGCGTTAGCATAGCCATTATATGTTTCTCCCGGCGTCGGATCATTGCCGATCGCTTAGGCGAGATACGCAGGCGCGCTCGTGCGCAGAGATACAAACATTGTCTGGATGGCGCCTCGGTGTGCATTACCTTGGCGCCTGATGGACCAAGCTTACCGTTGCAAGCATTCACGCTGCTCGACTAAACCGGGTTATGATCAGCAATCGTTGCAGGGGCGCACGTCGCTATTGATGATGCCCAAAAATAGGTAGACCTCCTTTTGAGGGCCGGGCTGATAACGTTGAATGAAGTTGGTCGCCGCCGTACGACCCATGTCGGTGCCGCGGGACGACAACCGGGTCGGGCGTGACACCATCTGATCGCTGGCAGATGCAGATGTATGTCATCCCTCTCCGGCCGGACGATAGTTCGGCTGCGCAACATCGTCGTGCAGGTATGAACCCGCCATCCAGGCTATCCCGCGCGGTATACCCCTTCATGCATGAGCGGTCGCGTGCGCGCTGTGATAACGATGCCCGGTCGCGCGCTAGCGACTTCTCTGGTTCGGCAACGAGTAGGAGGGATCCTGGCCTTGAGCCCGACTCCTGCCCTGCACGGGAGGCGAGGGCCACGATCCTCGCGTCCCGTTCTTCCTGGCGTCTTGCAACCGGGGTACTTACGGCCTCACCTGGGCGAGGCACTTGCGTCGAAGGCGATGAGAGTGCTTTGCGCGGTATCACTGCTGGCGGCATCGGGCTTTGCCGCGCTGGCATTTGACGAACTGGCGACAACTCCGATCGTTGTCGCGCCGCCGATGCCTCGCCCCGACTATCTTCAGGCGGTGACGGACCCGCTGCTCGGGACGGGCTTCACCCGTGTCACGGAACCCGGGCGGCTGCTTGCTGCGGGTATTTCCTGCAACCCAGCCTATTGTCGGCACCGGTATTCAAGCACGCAAGCATGGAACGCTGATCAGAGCCTGTTGGCGATCAACAACGGCTGTAATGGCATCTGCTTTCTGGATGGCAGAACGTACGAGCCGACCTTTCATCGCCCCATGGACGATGACTGCAAGTGGCACCCGACCGATCCTGCGCTCATGATCTGCATATCCCGCCGCGCGATCTATACCTGGGCGCCGCGGAAAAACGCCAACACGATCGTCTACGCCCCCGCCGACTACGCGAACCTCCAGTTCGGGCCGTACAAGGGAAATCCATCTCGTGACGGCAATCGACTGGTGGTGGTTGCAACGAACGGCGCGGGCGCGCTCGTGGCCTTCGCCTATGATCTTTCAGCAAGGAGGAAGTATCCGGACATCAATCTCGGCAATCTCCCGGGTGCCAACGCCTACTGCGGTATCTCGCCCTCTGGACGGTACATATACTGCTTCCACAGGATGGATGATGGAACGGAGGTCACGTATATCTTCACCGTGGACGGCGTGCAGGTCCAGCACTGGACTGAGCATCACCGGCCTGGCCATGGCGACATGACGATCGATGAGGACGGCAGCGATGTCTACGTGGGCATCAGCAAGACCGATCCTGACAAATGGCACGTCATCAAGCGCCGGCTTGAGGATGGTAGGGTCACTGATCTGGCGCCCGCCGGCTACGGTACTCACGTCTCAACGCGCAATGTCAACCGGCCGGGCTGGGCCTTCGTGAGTTACGAAGGGAGCTATTCCAAGGTGGTCGGGAGCCCCGGCTATGCGCCATTCTACCAAGAGATTGTCGCGCTCCGGATCGACGGGAGTGGCGAGATCCGGCGTATCGCCATGACTCGCAATGCCAAGAGCGACTACTACAGCGAGACCCACGCCTCGCCATCGCCTGATGCTTCGCAAGTGATCTGGTCCAGCAACTGGGGCGAGTCCGGTGGACCCGTCGCGGACTACATCTCTCGGCCGTCGTGGCCTGAGTCATCGTCCAGGGAATGAAGGTCGCGGCGGCCGACGAGAGCCCCACAAGAGGAGGTCGTCATCGCTACGGAATATTCCGGACGATCCACGGTCCCACCCGGTTGGCGAGTGCCAGCGGCATCTTTTTCCAGCAACGGACCGCGAGCGCATATTTCGGATTGTTGGCGCTCAATTCTGGCAGCTCGATTCCGGACGCCAGCCAGTAATACCAGAATAGCGGGCGTACCTTGGCGTTCCATTGCATCTTGAACCGAAACGTCCCTCCATCGATCGAACACCGGCCCAGGTCCAGTTCACGGGCGCCCGACCTGCAGGCCCACTGAATGGCATTCCAGTACAGATATTCGTTCGCACTAAAGGACGACTGTGAGTAATCGGAACAGATCCAGGGCAGCTCCACCCGTTCACCGCGGCGCAGTGCGATCGCTGCTGCCGCCGGCCGCCCTTCATGGCGCACGAGCAGTACCGCCGCATCCTTGGCGAACCGGAGGACATTCTGAAAGAATGCCGGGCTATAAACAGGCGTACCCAGATCCCGCATATTCAGGCCGAACACGCGATAGAAGTCGTTGAGCTCTTCGGCCGTTCCCACCGAAAACGTGGCTCCGGATTTTTCGGCCTTTCGTACCTTGCCGCGCAGGCGAGAACTCAAACCGGACCAGTGTGTGTCGGGATCGACGCTCAGCGGGATGACGAGCGCGGCTTTGTGCTGCCGCAACTTCCATCCCGCCTCCGCACATCTCGCCGCCGCGAACGATTGCCGCAGCTCGATGTGATGCGCTCCTCTCTTCGCGGCCAGGTCCGCGGCGGCGGTTGCCAGCGCCGCCTCGTGCTCCGGCGTGTCGGCCAGAATGCCGCCACAGTCGAGAAACGGCAGCGATACGAAGAAGTGCCCGAACAGTGCGCTTTTCATCTCGACCAACGGCAGGACCCCTCGCGTCTTCCCATCGTCCTGCGCCATCAAATACCAGCTTCGATGACCGAAAGCGCGCAGCAAGACGTCCCGCCATTCAAGCGCGTGATACAGGGAAGCGTGTGGCGCGCTCTTTACGTAGGTCTGCCACTCTGCCTCGCGCCCCGCATCCGCCAATTCGACGACTTCGAAGTGCTTCATTTGGTGTTGTCATCCGAATCGTTCGGACCCTTTGGTATGGGCGGTCCCGGTGGCAGCTGGCGTCGCGACAACCTCGCGGTTCGATTTCCTCCGCGCCGGCGCTGAGCCAACCAAGCTTACTCTCGCTTGCATTCTTCATGCATGACCAAGCCGGGTTACCACCAGGAATCGGTACACCGCGCAGACAATGTGCCCGGCGCGCGATCCGCCGGAATCGGCGTCAAAAGAAGCCGCGCCACGAACGAAGTCGGCAAGCGCGCAGGCTGCATACCCCCTCCTAGGTATACTCCGTCATACACGCACGTTTCTTGGCTTGCTGTGGTACTGCTTCTCACCCGCGCACCGAGACATCGCTCTTTTTCGCGGACCCATGAAGCGAGCCGAGCCCAAGCCGAGCCGATGATTCTCTCGATCGAGTCATTCCAAAATCTCAAGGCCCGCGCGAGTTGCGCAAGAGCGGCCCACCGGCTGTTGCAAAGGAGGGTGCGAAGGTGAGCATGATCACAGAGCGTACGGGTTCCGGCAAGGCCGCGCTATCAATCGACCTCGAGGACTGGTTCCATTCCGCCAACCTGAGTGGTGTGATCGCACGCGAGGCATGGGACCAATGCGAGCTGCGGGTTGAGCGCAACACCATGCGAATGTTGGAAATTCTCGACGCCGGCAATGCCCGCGCAACCTTCTTCGTGCTTGGCTGGGTGGCCGAGAAGTGTCCGCAGCTTGTGCGCGCGATCGCCGCAGCGGGCCACGAGGTCGCATCTCACGGGTATGCTCACGAGTTTGTCTACTCGCTCCGGCCCAGCGAGTTCCGGTCAGACGTACTGCGCTCAAAGCAATACCTCGAAGACTTGACTGGCAAGCCGGTCCGCGGCTACCGCGCGCCTAGTTTCTCCATCACCGAATGGGCAATCCCGATCCTGCAGGAT
>Ga0209488_10004069_pt1 | contig 11536 bp, 10 predicted proteins | sample Rivendell_Oct201_8_FD_188349 | JGI IMG/M metagenome (GOLD analysis project Ga0209488, IMG submission 188349) | Vadose zone soil microbial communities from the Eel River Critical Zone Observatory, Northern California, USA -... | ecosystem: Environmental > Terrestrial > Soil > Vadose zone >... | reverse complement strand
TTCACAGCGTGAGTTACTCCTTTTCAAACCGTTCGGTATTCTGATACCGTATATGTACACTGACAGTTTCCCTCTATGACATCGACAAACGCATCTCCGATTGTCAGTATATTCTTTCGTCGTTACCCCGATCGCATCCTCTGCGCCTCGGTTGGGTTTTCATCCTGGCTGCGGCACAAATGCGGCGCTACGAGCACTCAACTAACGAGCGAGATCTCGACATGTCAATCCTCCACTTTGCCACCACTATCCTCTTACCATTTGATTTCTCTATTGAAGGCGGCACCTTACGAATGACGGCCTTTTTTTCGCTTACATCAGCCCTTTTTCGTCGTTCGTTCAAGAACAAGCAGCCCAGTGATATTGCGACCAGTATTAAGTACATTCGGTATCGTCGGGACCATTTACTTGGAACCGTTGACGCTGCACGTGGCGACATTACGGTGTTGCTCGTGCGGGCATTGACACTTCAGGTGGTGTCTGGGTTTGGCAATGCTCTAGCGAATATGGTGGAAATGGCGGCCCTCTGCCGTGAGCTTCTCGTCTTGGACGACTTGGAAGGACCTCCAACCGACGCCGTTGACAGCTTGGTTGCAGCGCTGTACAATGTAGCAGGACTAAGGGATCAACCGTTAGAAACGGTCATCATGTGCCTGCGGGATGCAAATGCACGTCTTCCGGATTCGCATGACGCTTCCCAAGGACTTGCCTACTCTCTTTTCATGCGCTTTCATGTAACTCACTCAAGTGGTGATTACGAGGAAGCAATGGCCATAGTGGACAAAATAACGACATCCTACTCTTCCAGACGTTACCCAGATACACACATATATAGGGCCCTCAATCTTGCTGCGATGCTTGGGGAGGCCCGATTCTCCTATTCTGCGAATCCAGAGTATTCAGAAGATGCAATTTTCCGTGTTCGCACCTTTCTCAGTATACTGTCCCCGGAGGATCCGAATTATCTCCGTTATACTCAGTCATTGGCCAAACTCGAGAGGAGACGCTCCGATGAGTTTGGGGTCACAAACGGCCTCCCAGGAGCACATTCCCGTGATCCAGAGATTATTGATAATCACTCGTTCTCAAGTCTAGCCACTTCTCTTGCTAAATCGAATGCCCTCAAGTCCCTTCCAATGAAGAGGGCAGATATGATTCAGCACCTTGAGGCGCTCATGGCCATCCGTCGACTTACTGATGTGGCAGATATTGAGGAGGCCATCAAATATTGCCGACTTTTACTCGCATCCCTTCGTCCAACCCACGACATAGCACATCATACCTCTATCACGTTGGGCGACCTTTTATTCCGTGCATTCAAATGTACGGATAATGTTGAACATCTCAATGAATCGATTGCTGTGATTCGTGACACCCTCAAGATGCCAGCAGCACAGTGGGCCCACCTTTTTATCATTCGACTCCTTATTTCGTGCTTGTATTCCCGGTTCTTGCTATCCAATGATAGCAAGGATCTCGATGAAATCATGCAACTGTTCCCTATCGCTGTTTCTGACAAAAACGCAACTGTACCTGAACGATTCAAGATCTCATACCAATGGGTACTGTTTGCTCGGGCTTCCAGACACCAATCCATGCCCACCGCGTACGACAGTGCCATCTCGTTGATGCAAGAATCTCTGGTCTTTGCGCCTACACTCGAAATACAACATTTCCGCCTTGCCGCGATGCATGATGATCATAAAAGGCTCCCATTGGACTGCGCAGCACACCAGATCCAGATAGGTCAGCTCAAGCAGGCCATCGAGACTCTGGAACGAGGAAGAGGCCTGCTCTGGTCCGAGATGCGAGGCCTCCGCACTTCAATCGATCGACTTGGTCTAATTGACATGCAACTGGCCGATAAATTTGCAACTCTCAATCGGGATCTAGAGGCGTTGACAACGTCTGGCCCTCCACGCATCTGGAGGAATGAGGGCGGAGTGGAGGATGGCGAGGGGATGGACCCATTTGGCCGACTTGTTGTGGAACAACGGAAACTTGTCGAGGAACGCGACAGGCTCATTTTACAGATCCGGACCTTGCCTGGATTTGAGAGATTCTTGATGGCACCTTCGTTCAACACACTCAGGTCGGCAGCTGCGCTTGGTCCAGTCATCATTATCAACCACTGTGAATTGCGTTCCGACATCCTCATTCTTTTCCACGATTCCCCTCCATCTCTTATCCCTACGGCTGATGATTTTTATCGCTGCTCAATTATGTTGAGGGATCAACTATTAGCCGCACGAAAGAAGGGCCTCGATTCGAAGGCATATGAGGATGCTCTGAGATCTGTACTTGAGACCCTCTATGAACTTGTTGGCCGTCCTGTGATTCACGTGCTCCGCAAGTCGAATGTACCAGAACAATCCCGTGTCTGGTGGTGCCCAACATCTGCTTTTTGCTCTCTTCCTCTTCATGCGATGGGTCCATTTGTTTCAGATGATGGCCCAAAGGTCTATTTCTCCGACTTGTATATCTCCTCATACACCCCAACACTCTCCGCGCTCATCGAGTCTCGCAGACATGGTGCAGAGACGTTCAATCAACCATCGTTGCTTCTGGTCGCACAGCCAGATGCATCTCTTCCCGGTGTGAAGGGAGAGATCCGAGTGGTACAAGCGCTCAAAACACAGATGACGAGCCTTATATCGAAAAACGCAACAGCGGAGTCAGTGGTCGAGGGCCTCCGGGATCACCAACTGGTCCACTTTGCGTGCCACGGCACGCTCGAGGACGGGAAGCCATTCAACGCCTCATTCAAACTCCACGGGGACGAACGCCTTACGCTTCTAAACATTGTACGGTCTCGACTTCCGGCTGCCGAATTCGCCTTCCTCTCTGCGTGTCACACGGCCGAGCTGACAGAGGATAGCGTCGCGGACGAGGGGCTGCACCTCGCTGCGGCGATGCAGTACTGTGGATTCCGGAGTGTAGTGGGGACGATGTGGGCAATGGCGGACACGGACGGACGAGACCTGGCCAGACACTTTTACAGGAATATGCTCCCCGATTCACGAAGGGGCCTGGGGAAAGAGATCGTGCCATTATACGAGAGATCGGCGGTGGCGCTTCGGGACTCGGTACAGACGTTGAGGGGGAAGAAAGGGGTGACTTTGGAACGTTGGGTGAATTTTGTTCATTATGGGGCGTGATTTGGAATTACTGGTGGGTCGCATACGCGTTGATACTGAACGACTTGGATACTCACCGCAGTCCATGACGCTAGTTTTGTTTTGATCTTTGTAGGGATATGAGTCTGGGAACCTGGCCAAGTGCCAGTGGCCGAAACTTAAGATATAAAGGCGCCTTTTCACAAACCCTTGGTATTTCTGTACTTGTTCGACTCTTGGATTGGTGTGACTCGGCATGGTCTTGACACTGTGTTTGTCGAATCTCCACTCCAGGCCGGGGAGGTATTCATAACTCGCAAAAGCGTGATGAATCTCCGCGCGTCGTGTTGGGCCTCGCACGCTGGATATCACGAGGTCCCGTCTTGGGTTCGCGCGTCATTTCTTACCAAGGACATAGTGTGCACAGACACAAGTATATCACTATGTCGAGCACGCCCAGGTTTTGAGTGTCATGAGCAATCTTGGACCACACACCGGTTCCACCTCTATACGGAACGGCCATCATATATAAGGGTGGAAAGACGAGCCTGTTGAGAGAATACATAGGGAAAGGTAAAAGACGACAAAATTAAAGGAAACTGATTACCCGGTGATTACACCGGCGATCAACAAGTAGCGTGATGATATCGTAACTAAGATCTCTAGGTGGGGACTAATTCCAAGTAGCAACTCATGCTGTCCTCGATCACTGTAGGAGATGGGCCGGGATCTCGGGGCCTTGGAACTTGAGGACGCTCAGCTGAGCCAAATGGTTCGCCTTCATCTGGTCCTTCATTGGCGCCGCGAATTGAAAGTCGGTCACGAGGATGAAGTATATCATCGCGACGGAGACGGCGCTCCACGCCTGGTTGTCGGCCACGGAAATGCCCCTTTCTCCGTAGGCCTTGAATGCGGCGCGAAGTATTGTGATGAGCGTCACGCAGGGGCAGCCTTTGTTGCTCGGCTGCGCGAAGACGACGTCTCGGAGACTGCGCGCAAATTCAGCCTGCGCGGGCTGTTTTATGAGCTCGTCGCTGCAATGTTGAAGCAAACATGAGATGAAGCAATACAATATATTTAGAAAAGTACGCACAGTAGGCTTCGCATGTAAGGGAAGAACTTCGGGGCGACCCAGATGGAATAGACGAGGTGTCGCGAGTCATCAGCGTGTGTCATCAAAGCCTGCGCAGAGGGAAGCGAGGTTGACATTGGGAATTCAAGAGGAGAGGCTACTACTTCGCCGTTGGAGGTGCGATGGACTCTGAGAGTTATGGTGAGACCTGAATTCTAATGGAGAGTTTTATAGCCTGAAGAGCACTCGCGCATCGACAAGACGAAGTCCCCATGTCCGACGAGATGGATGGAAGATGAAAGGTTTTGGACCCGGACAAACACGAAAGACATGATCGTATCTGTGAAACACGATGGCAAGAGCGCGGTGTCTATAAAACTAGTATTCCAATAGGCTTCTTTGAAAGGGAGAAAGGATCCTGAGACGTCATTACTGACCAAAGATCGTTCTGCTTCCGAGTCCGACAGCTCGCAAGAATAGTGCACCTATAAGACTCTCTCGATCAGAGACCCGACTGACACGGATCCTCAGAGTCTGCAAAAGGTGTGATCGTAGTTATAATTTGTGATCGATAGAGCAACTGAGACAATGGGCGGAGCTGAAGACACAAGGCAGAAAAATTTCATCAAGAGCTGCGTGGTAAACATACACAGAGGACGGCAAAAGACGAAGCGGCGGCATGAAAGTTATATCAGCTCAGCTTTGAGTCTGAGAAAGGTTATTTTCTTTCATGCGTACCCCCTACCCAATCGATCGCACGACCGTCGGACAGGGATGCTCCCGCGTTAATCGGGGCCGGCCGCATCGCGGTCCCGTGACCTACATTCGCGGGTCGACGGGCCGACAGCGACGATCGGAATTCGCCGATACCGCGCGTTTTTGGGGGGCCCCAGTTATGCCATCATTTCAACGCTTCGCTCTGGGGGCTAGTGCGATGTCCTGGACGATTATCTGAGCCTTACAATAATCCCGTCTTTTCTGGCAATTGAATACAAGCCATTCTCGACTTTGTTTCGAATTCCATAACTCGATCTCATCCGTGGCGTGCGGTGGCTTGTTTGATTACTCGGTAATTGCTGTATGCATTGCCGGAGTATGCATTGCATCTCACGAGTTCATGAAACGAGAACGACGCGGCAGTAAAAACAGGCACAAGAAGCAATGAAGGGGGCGCAATCCTTGTGGCAAAGAGAGAAGATATGGACGGAGTATCAAGTGGATCAAAAACTGTGGCTGGAAGAAGTCATTGGTGGTATGAGTTTCAGCGTCTCAGCCTTCACCGACTAGTACTACCGACCATAGGCACCAGAGAGACTCCCACTCACGAACAAATCTCCGGAGGGAACTTTGTGAGCGTTATACTGCCGATCATAGAGTACAGATTGTCTTAGCAATTGCGGCTCCAACAGCTCTCACGTTTCAAGTCGTACTCTGCGTCGCGTTTCTTCAGTTATAGGTGTATTTCTTGCGTTTCCTTCCCGTGTGGCCTTCAGCCCCCTCCGCCCTCCGTCACTCTTCAGGTACTCTCACCACAAGACTCAGCACTGGCACGGCACACAGTGCCCTCCGACTTTCTTTCCAATCGACCGCCTCTCCGCGTCGCGCTGTGCCCTCCATAACTACTGAAGGCATAGATACCGTGTTCCGCCGCCCAACCGTTCCGACGACTACCACCCAGCCCATCAACCACACAGGAATTCCAACCCTACACCAGACAACCTACTCCTTCCTGCAAGCCGCCTGCGATTGCGCGATGGGTACGCCGCACACAACAATGGTGTCCGAGTCCGACCTGAGCTGAGCGCTCCCGTGATAAGCGCCACCGACGGCACATGTACTTGGGGCTGTAATCTAGGCTATGTGTCAACAAACCGGCGTCTGAGTCAGTCGGTAGCTTGTTTGCGTCGCACCGCGGTGTTGCCGTGTTCCCGATCGCGACATGCAGGTCGCATTTGCCAACGTTGAGTATGTATGGCTCAACAGTCTCACTTGAACGTATGCCAGTTCGGCCCGAGGTTTGGCCTTGGGTGCATTCTGGGTGAGAGGGTGCATTCGGCTCTAGCTAGCATTTTCGCTAAGAAATGGGATGCCAGACGCAGATCCATAAACTCAAGGATGTTATCGTTGCAGGAATACTGTTCGCAGGACGACTTTTCGAATCCACACGGAGCCACGGGGGAGGCAGATGGAAGTGGACCTTCAACTGGTTTAATACGCATGTCCTTCACAGTCGTGGATAATGGGTTCGGGACTGTATACCATGTCCAATCGCAGCAGTGCCAGTGAAAGAAAGTGTCGAGCAGATGCCCTCATTGTTAAGTATAAATCTAATGATTACTGGCAGCAGCAGTTTCGGTATGTTCCGTGACTAGTACTATATCGTAAGGTATGGGATATAATACACCAAGAACCAGAAGTATGCAACTTGGATTCACTTAGCGGCCATGCTCAGCAGAAATTTCGCCATTTCGTGATGCCCATTTTCCAACGCTAGTTGGAGTGCGGTCTTACCCTCGTTGTCCTTGGCTCGTATATCCGCACCATGCTCAAGCAGAAGGCGTGAGCCTTCCACCGTCCCTCTGGTACTCCCACTAATCTCCGGCTTTTCCGGACAGAACGAGGAGTAGTGCAGGGGTGTGCGTCCGGCATTGTTTCGTGCATCGACATCGGCACCTTGATCCAATAGCAATCGCATAATTTTGAGCTGATTACCCTTGTTATAGAAAGGACTTGCTGCTCGATGCAATGGAGTCTCTCCATCGATAGTTCGGACGCTGATATCGGCGTTGTGCACTTGAAGCAGCTGACATATTCCGAAGTACCCGTTTCCAGTTGCCAAGAACAATGGAATCCAATTCCCTTCGCCTTGGGCATTCGGATCTGCGCCGTGATTGAGTAGCCACTGCACTAGGTCGACACGTCCCTCGTCCGGCAAATCGTGGTCGAACCGTGATGCGAAATGCAGTAGTGTAAACTCCCACTTGCCCCAAACATTGACGTTCGCACCACGTTTAAATAGTAATTCCGCAACCTTGTAATGTTTGCCTCGCAATGCTGCCATTAGTGGGAATCCCATCAGACCACCCTTGGCATTTACATGCCCTGGATTCTTTACGAGGTGTTCTGCCAAATAATAGAATCCGCAAAACGCAGCGTAATATAACGGGACTGCGTCAGGCATGACTTCCTCGGGATAGAAAACGTCTGAGGATCTGTCAATGTTGTGCAGACGGAGCCATGCTGCCCAATGCGGTCTGTCTGCATCGAAAAAGTGTTCAATCACGTCCCGAATTCGTGATGACACGTCCTCAAACTGCGCATGCTCGACCCAATATCGCGCGGCATACGCCGCAAGTGGAACTTCCCCGGCATTGTGATCGTTCTCGTCCAAGCGGAGTAGAACGCCAAGGCAGGCTTGAGCGAGGGTGGTGTGCGCGGGTGACAGAAGAATACGATATCGGGAGACATCTCCACTTGAACACGCGAGGCGATCCGATGTCAGGAACTCCTTGACTGAAAAATGTGAGAATTGAACCACTTGAGAGTCCCCATCATCCACAATGGCAATTAAACTTGAGCAGGTGGATAGAACCGCTTGGTGTTGATTTCGCCATCTCCAATCTGGGTTTAGTTCTGGCATCCCCCCACGGAGTGCCGCATCAAAATCGACCGCAAGGACCTCTGCAAGTTCTTCAACACGCAGCGGCCGAATGGCAACCGTGAGACATTGCAACAGACGATGTGCATGCTCCCGGTTTGCCTTATTGATGTCCCTCAAGATGCGCTCGTATGTCTCGTCCAGCGTTTCCGGTAACTCGTCAAGAATGCCTCTTACACTCGGCGGGAGACAGTGCCGGAGTGCTTCGAGCTGACAGTACACCCACCGAAACCTGCGTCGTCATATGTGAGCGTGTATCGAATCACACAGTGAGGTACCCTTACATTCCATCGGCTCGTTCGGAGAGTGTCGCGATGACTAGTCTCTTATCCTCCTCACGCCATCTTCGCATCTTCGCGTTCGAATATACGACAGAACTGACATATTCGATGATGTCTTTCCTTTGTCCTGTTTGGTCATGGAGAGAGACCCGGAGAGACGTCAATGGTTCGAGGGCATCTCTTATGTCAATTTCCGGGCGGCTTGTGACACAGACGTGGAGATTTGGGAGGCATAGCCCGACAAGAACCTTGACAAGATCAAGGACCTGTTCTCGTGGAGATGGCATGCCAGAATTATTTGAGCACTCGTCGAGCGCATCCAAAATGAGGTAAAAGGGTCGTTGAGATTGGTGAGAGAGCGTTTCCTTGAGGCAATTTATCAAGGTACCATCGCTGGACTTTCTTGTACCCTTGTCATGTTCCGTATAAGCGAGGGAGAGTGTGTCGAGACAAAGATTGGACTGAGCAGAGAGCTGGGAAAGAATGGAGGAAGATGTTGCGGTGACTTTGCTTATTTTCGTCTCGAAAGTCACAATAGAAATAGGCCATGGATGCGGATCCCGCCTTGCGTAGGGCCATGATGTCTTCAATTATCGCAGAACTAGTCGACAATGTCAATCACCCGGGACAAAAAAAGATGAATCAGCATACCAAAGAATACTCTTGCCTGAACCAGCTGCGAAAGACACGAAGCCGTGAATATCAGACTAGCGGAGGGTGAAAGGGACGTACGTTTGCCATGAACCCACAAGAAAGATGGGGACGATTTCCATTCCTTATAGATACCGCCGTCGAAGAACCAGGTGGCTACCACCTGATGTTGAACACTGCAGGCGGTGTTGTGATTTATCGAGGGATCCGGTGGAGAGAGCCATTTATGGATGTCTTGTCGTAATTGTTCCCCTGTGAGAGTCAATGAGCCCCGGAAGCTGATAGAGATGAAATGAGGTGACGAACGCTTCGCTTCACCCACATAGCTTGCTGTCTGTTGAGTGACTTGTTTCGTTTCTCTTCCAACTAGAAATATGAATGCTCCGCACAGGGTGGATGGCTTGATAACAATGTAATGCGCACCGTCTAGGACAACATTCACTTTGTCATCAACGCTCCTCATCATCTTCAGCACTTCCACAGTTGCCATCCGTGCCTCCTCCTGAGTAAGTGTGTCGAGCCTCTTCAGCGCAGACTCGATATCGTTCTTTCCTATAAGCTTCCTCATGTATTTTTCTGCATAATGATAAATCAAGTGTGATCAATTGGCCGGGGTTAACTCATTCGCATGCCCCTGCTTAATCTCCTTTGTCGCGATGCCAAGAATAGTGAGCACTTCGGTCATGATATTTACAATAATATCCATCATCCCCGCTGTTGGGTCGCACTTCCGTGTATGATTCGAGTCTTAGAAAGAAGTTCTCAATTCGCACGAAAAGGTCGATGAGCACATCTTGGCTTGCATCCACATCCTTGGCCGTCTGGCATTGGGGTCGCAACGGATAGAACTAGGAGATCGAGAAGGATACCCACCAAAAGAAGCACTCCAATACCGGCAAAGATTACGTTCGCTGGTGAGAATACAAAAAAAAATGATGATCAGTGCCCAGATTGTATAGAAACAGTAATGAGAGATTTACCAGGTTAACACCCCCACCAACTGTGACGGAGAACGCATAGAGGACGTTCACAGTTGGGTTGAGCCAACTTCGTAGCCTGTCATTACTATTGCGATCTTGACCGAATTGCTGGAGCAGGCCTTGAAGTACAGATAGGACGTCCCCGGGAGAGGTGCAGGAGTGAAGTTGGGTAGCAAGGGGGCGCGTGAGAAGTTTTTTCTTCGTCTTCTTTTCGTATCTCTCCAACGCGGCATTGAAAATAGATTGAAAGTTGGAAGGGGTGGAAGTCGAAGGCGAGGATAGAACCTGGGACATTGGGAAGGGGATGGGTAAGAATTAGTACGAGCAAGTCTGAACCGATGGTCTGACTTGAAAGTCGAAGGTCTGAGGAGCGTTGAGTCTTGTCTTGGAGAATTCGGATAGCGAGTTTTCGCGATTCTTGACGGGTTCACTCTTAGCTTGTACCGCGTTCTTCTACCTCTGGTACATTTCTCATGGTCTTTAGAAATCTATCCTATCCTATCTCGCAAGGGTGGGCCTCTCTTGGGGAAAGCAAGCCATCAAATTCCCCGAAAATAAATTCAACGAGCTCAGGGGCATGAGACAATCGTTTATTCGCCTTTCTTGAGATCGTTTAATGAGTCCATCGTCTCCTTCGATGCGCTATAGATCATGATGTCACCTCCCTTTGCTCTAACTTGCGTTCCGAGAAAGAACTTGCGGATTATTTCGAGTGTTACCTCCTGCTCTACATTCCGTACTGGCAGCGGCGTCACCCTCTTCTCACTCGACTCGAAATCCGAGTCTCTCTGTGCTTCAAATATTGAGACTGTCCAGACTTCCAGGTTCTCGCTGGAGGACGACCCAGGGACCGGCTTTGCGGAACTGACCGAGTTGGCGAAGAAGTATTTCCAGATGCCGCACCTTACTGGCATTTTAGAAATATTCTGCTCACCCAGACTTGAAGTTCTGCAGTTCAGTGGCAACTTCGACGCTAATGTCATCGCAGAGTCCTTGTTGATGCCCTATTCGACACTACCCAAGTCCTTGCGCCTGAAAGTAAAGGATTCGTCCCCGCTGAACTACCCTTCCTGCCATTCACCTAGGGAGTTGGACCTCTCTGGGTCCCCGAGTCTGAAGACTGGCCCGGTTATGCGAGTAGTCAAGCAGAGGCTTAACCTGGCTGCGTCTGAGGAGGGTAGACACAGGTCAGTCTTGAAATCTCGCACAAAGCATGGTGAATCATCCATCTTACCGTGTCCAGTGGTGATATCAGAGCAGGTGGGTTCCCTCATTCCTTCAGATAACGTCGTTGTAGTCATCGAGATGCACACCACATCTCTTCAGAGTGACTGGACTCGGACACGAGATGACACGAGACATGACAGAGTCCGTCACGCCGGGCCGACTCTGGCCGGGCAAGTCGCGTCGCGTCACGACGTGGCAGCGTGACTATGCGCGACCTCAGGCTCAGCTCAGTTGAACGACACGTCGCTCGTCGTCATGTCGAGCACCCTGAGTTGGAAGAGCCTATTTGCGAAAGGTGTAGAGAAGTTTCGGCGCCAAGACCTAGATGGAGCCCTCGAGTCCTTTGATGAGGTAAAGATCTTTCCTTCCTTTTACTTTCCATTTTCCAGAAAATTGAGGGCCTGACTTCTCTGTAACTTGTAGGCTATCCGCGTCGCAGGTGATGACGCACCATATACGCTATACGACTCCCGCGCCTCCATCTACGAAAAACAGAATCGCATCAAGGACGCTCTGCGCGACGCGAAGAAGACCATCGACATCGCTCCCAA
>Ga0209488_10004068_pt1 | contig 11539 bp, 4 predicted proteins | sample Rivendell_Oct201_8_FD_188349 | JGI IMG/M metagenome (GOLD analysis project Ga0209488, IMG submission 188349) | Vadose zone soil microbial communities from the Eel River Critical Zone Observatory, Northern California, USA -... | ecosystem: Environmental > Terrestrial > Soil > Vadose zone >... | reverse complement strand
CAACTGCTCGAGCGAGCCGCAGGGGCAAGCGCTGGTTTATGCCGCCCGCATCTCGCTCGACCGCACGCAGATGCAGATGCAGACGCCGATCGACAATCGCAAAACGCCCCGGCTGTACAGTCAAGGCCGTGCGGGCGCAAATTATTTGTTAGCGCAGGGGTTGCACCCTTGATTGTTGCGAGTCAATGTAGCGCTATCCGAAATGCGCAGACAGTAAGTCGCGCAAAAACGGACGGCAGCGAGGCACGACACTCGCGGGCGAAACGGCGGATATCCGAATGCGGAGGGGGCGAACTTCTGCAGACGGTCGAGCGTGCCGACTGATGGGCAGGATGCTCGCCATGTCGCGCGGCTTGACACATGCGCGTCGCATGGCCCCTCCATTCTCGGAGGTCCCATGAAGCGGTTCGCGCTCGGCATCGACCATCAACTCTTGAACATGGCGGGCGCCCTTTGGCGACGCGGCCGGCCATGCGTCGACGATTGCCGCGTCGATACGCGGGGGCGTCCGTGGGCCACCAGCGATCACAACGCGCGCGCCGGGTTTGCCCGCCGCGCCGGCCAGTTCCGGGCAACGGAAATCGTCACGGGCGTGACGCCGCGTGGTGGAAACAGGGGAGGCATCGGTGACAGACAAAGGTGCATCGGCAACAGCGGCGGCGAAGGATGGGCCGAGCGTCCAGCCGTCCAGGCGCCCAGGCGTTGAGCGCGCCGCAGGCGCGGACGCTGCCACCCCACAGGCGCCTCAACCGCAACCGCCAACCGGCGAGGCGCCGGCGCAAATCTCGCCGGAAATGCGCGCCAGGATCGCCGAGCTGCGCAACAGGGTGCAGCTGAATACGGGGCAGGTCGTGCTCGCCATGATGAACCTGCCGCGTTATCGCCACCAGACGCTCGGCGACCTCACGCATCTTGTGCTGGATCCGATGATGCGCGACCGGCTCGCGATCGCGCGCCGCACGGTCGAGGGCAAGCCGCAGGGCGAGGACGATGTCGCCGGCATCGCGATCTGGGCGAGCGTGTCGGAGGCGGTCGACGCGAAGATCATGGAGCAGGTGAAAGCGGGCCTCTTTCCCGTGCGCCTCGCCAATGAGGATTGGGCAAGCGGCGACAAGGTGTGGCTGCTCGACGTGATCGCCGGCGACCGCAAGGCGGCGACCGCGGTGCTGACGAATTTCAGGCAGCTGTCGGGCGAGCGGCCGGTGAAGATACATCCGCTCGTGGCGCAGCTCGTGGACGCGGAGATTCTGGAGAAGATGAAAGCGCATGCCGCGGGGGCGGCGGACAAGGGGTAGGGGACGCCGGCGAAGGCTGAGGTGAAGGGGAGCGCGTGAGGTATTTGCGCGGCACATATCGGGGCGGAGGACTCTGGTGGCGGACGAAACAGCAAGCACGACGCCGGAGATTCCGCCGCAGCAGATTGGCGCGGTGGTGTCGAAGCTCGTTTCGGCCAGCATCGGGGATATCGCCGTCGTGTTCTCGCGCTCGGCCGGGCATAAACATTACACCTACGCCGATCTCGAATGGATGATCCTGCCCGCAGTACTATCCGGGCAATATTACGTCGCGGAATTTCAGCACACCGAGAATGGAGCCCGCGCGCCCGTCGCCGCTGTCCTGTGGGCGAGCGTGTCGGATGAAACGGATCGACGTCTCGCCGCCAGCCCCGGCCATAAGATCCGCCTGCGCCCGGACGAGTGGGCAAGCGGCCAGCATTTGTGGATCGTCGATCTCGCGGGCGAGCCGCAGGTCATCGCGCACGCCCTGCAGATGCTCGCGACGACGCGTTTCAAGGACGCGCCGGTCAAACTCGCGATGCATGATGGTGCGGGCGGCGCGCGCGTCGAGACGTTGCAGAACATGCTGGCGGCCAGCAACGAAGAACGAGGCGCAGCATGAAGAAGTGGATGTTTGTGCCGATGGTCGGATTGCTGTTGCTGCTCGCGATATGCAGCAGCGGACAGAGCGCGACCAAGCGCTTTCGCGTCATCGCGACCGTCGAAGTGGATGGCCAGAAGGTCGAGGGATCGACCGTGATGGAAATCACATACGCGAAGGTTGAACACAGCCTCATCGGCCGGGGCGGCGACACGACGCTCAAGGGCGAGGCGCTGATACTGGATTTGAAGGGACGGGGCACGGTGTATGTGCTGCCCAATGCGCATGATTTGGCGAGCGGATCGCTGAACCAGGTTTATGAATCCGCCGTTTTGAGCTCGCTGGGGATCGAAAACAGCATCGGTACGCTCGGCAGCCAGGATTTCGATCGTATTCGCCGGGCGCAAGGGCGTATTCCATTCCGGCTTGGAAATCCGACGCGGTTGCCTGCGTTCGTCGCGTTTCGCGACGAGAAAAACCCGAAAACCATCTACGAGGTGGACCCGAGAAACTTCGAGCAATCTTTCCCGGGCGTTCGCTTTGGCGGCCTCGACATAGAATTTACGGATGCGCGAGTGACGAACGTACTGAAGCAACGGTTGCCCTGGTTGGAAAATCCGAACCACGAACAACGTTTCGAGAGAGACCCTCCGGGTCAGCTACGGGCCGTCAAAGACAGACCCTTCGGGTTCAAAATCACGACAGACCACTTCTTTGGACTTGGGAGCCTATAATGGCACGTCCGACGCAACAAGACGTCCTCACGGCTTTGCTCGCCTTCGACTCCTATAACCGGGGCGTCCATAAGCAGATTGCCAACAAAGACGATTCTCCACTCGCCACGGCCATCGGTACGGCAACCTGGCAAAGCTCTTCCGATGATGATTTTCCCGGCGCCTTCCTGTCCGGCTTCAGCGCTTCCCAATACTCGATAGCGGGCGGAACAACCGTCATCGCTTATCGCGGAACGGATTTCCCGACTTCCTTTTTAAACCCGCTTCAAGTCCTCTCATTTCTCGCGGATATTGTGACCGGCTGGGCGCCCTCGATCGCCGTCGGTGGAACTGGGCCGGGGACCCAACCATACTATGCGCAACAATTTTATGAGCTGGTGACGGGCAGGCAACTGTTTCCCGCTTTGGATGCCACGGCCGCGCCCGCGCCGAATAACCTCATCATCACAGGCCATTCGCTTGGCGGCGCGTTGGCTGGATATATAGGCTCGCTCACAAAAGCCCAGACTGTTACTTTCAATGAAATTCCCTATCTCGGCATGGCCCTGATCGCCGCCATCGATCATTATCTGAACGCGGTGAAATTCCAGGTAAACGTTGCGGACCTGGCGGACGCCGTCTTCAAAGTGATCAGTGGTGAAGAGCCTTCGTTGCCCGGCTTTGCGCTGCCGGTCGGGACCAGCGTCACGTCGTTTCGCGAGGTAGGCGAGATTGCCGGTCTCGCTCGAGCGGCGGGACCGTTCGTCGGGCTAGGGCTTGTTATCGGTTACCTTCCCTCATGGTTGCAGGGCGCGGTGGCAAAGGCCGCCATTGCGACGGCCTACGGCACCAGGGCCGACGACCAAAATGCGATCGTTTCCATCGATCCGCACGGAGGCGGATTGGCCGATGCGGCCAGCCTGCATTCGCAGGCATTGATGGTCATCAATGTATTTTCCACCTGGCAAAACTTCACCGACTGGCATGAAATTGGGCAGCTTTTATTCAACGCGATGTTCGACGACAATATCGCCAATAAGGCCGGGGTCGGCGAATTGGGCGGTTACGGAGGCGCCGCCGCCAAGCTCATGGGCGCGATTGCCTATAGTACGGTCACGCCGGGTACGGGAACTGTCTTCGGCGATACCGCGGTCTGGTCCATGCTCATGGATGCCGATGAGTTGGGGAAGGTCATCAAAGGCAATCCCGCGCAGTTTTTCAGCCAGACCGTAAAGACCACGCCCAGCATTAATCTGCTCGGGCACGTAAGTTTTACGACGACGGACGTCAAACAGACGCTCACCAACATGCTGGTGCAATATGCCGGCGCGCTGGCGCTCAGGAAGGTAACCGAGGGACAAGACGGCAAGATCGCCACGACAGCGGGCGATGTCGATGTACGCGAGGGAATTCTCTCCCTGTCCAATGACAATAGCGTACTTTCGCTGGATACCTCGAGCATCTTATGGAAAGACGCGCTTCATGCCGAAGGACAACCCGATAAAAAGCTCGATCCGGTAGACATAGTCGATTTCCGCAAGGCGTTTTTCAAGCAGATAGACTCGGTCGGAAATGTCGACAGCTCGGTCATCGGCTGGCTGTTCGGCACTCATATTTTCACCAGCGCTTTCAACGACGCCGGGCTGAGGCATCTCGCCAAGCTGGAATGGGACGCCGGCACCGCGGATATTTTCGATCGTTTCGATATGTCGGCCACGGATCAGGGCGGCGATGTCACGATCAAGGATCGCGGCTACAAGGTCGAAGACGAGCACGGAGATAAGACGCACGTCGATATTTATATCGGCAGCAAGAATGGCCAAACGATAATGGGGACGAAAGGCAACGACCTGCTCGTCGGCGGTGGCGGGGCTGATCGGATCGACGCCGGTTCCGGCGATGACGTGGTGATTGCCGGCAATGATAGCGTCGCGGCAACCACCATCGGCGGATTGGGCCGGGATATCGTCATCAATCTGTCCAAGGGCGGCGTTATCTACGGCGATGCCTTCGACGGGATGGATGAGAACAAAAACCTCATCCCCAAGTATATTCCCAAAAGTGATCCGCTCTACAAGAGCACGGCGGATGTCTTCTGGTATGCGCCGAACACCACGATCTGGGACGCGCGCAACAACGATACATTGCTGTTTCAGGGCCTCAAGCTTACGGGCGGCGATCGGAGCAACTCCTTCGTTGCAACGATCGGATTTGTGCTTGGGGCCGGCATCAATGGCACAGTTGGAAACGCCGCCAAATCTGCCGGGATCTATTTCGACAAGCTCTTGCCGTTCCTCACCTACAAGATGGATGGCGAGGATTTGCTGGTCGGCAACGTCTTTGACGGCATGTGGAGGCTTATTACCGGACAACCGGGAATATTCAGCAGCGGCGGTCTGACCGACAACCTCCGCGGCGCCCAGCGAATCAAGAAATTCGATTTGAAAGACAGCATCTGGGGCTTCGAGCAGAGCGACCTTGCCCAGCGCGGCACGCTTGGCATGTCGTTCAAGGAGGTCAACCCGATCGCGCGGGTCATGGATCTGGAAGGCCCGCTACTTATGGCGAGCGCGCTCACCGCGCCGTTTGTCATTGAGCTTGAAACACTCGTTTTCCTCGACCAGATGCTCGTCACCATTTCGGCGTTGCGCAGCGCGGCCAAGTTCGCGAAGTGGTCCGTCGCCGGCGATCCGCTGGTGCTCGATTTGAGCGGCGATGGTCTCGAAACCGTCGCGCTTTCCGACAGCACGGTCCATTTCGACGCTCTCAACAATCTGTTCGCCGCCAGGACCGGCTGGCTGTCCGGCAACGATGGCTTCCTGGTTTTCGACAAGAACCAGAATGGCCTCATCGACGACGGCGGCGAGATGTTCGGCTCCGACACGCTCGGAGGCTTCGCCGATCTCGCGCAATACGACGGCAACCAGGACGGCAAGATCGACGCCAGCGACGCGATCTGGTCGCGGCTGCAAATCTGGCGAGATTTCAACCAGGACGGCGTGAGCCAGGCGGACGAGCTCTCGACGCTCGACCAGCTCGGCATCGTGTCGATCAATCTGGCGACGGTGGCGCTGAATGGCACGACGCCGCAGGGCACCACGCTGCTCAACCGCGGCACGTTCACCCGCGCCGACGGGACGACGGGGAACGCGTTCGAGGCGATTTTCGAGACCGACCTGACCGATACGGTCTATCACGGCGACGCCGCGCCCGCGAGCTGGCAGTCGGGCCCAAGCATCGACGCCAAGGGCCTGGGTCAGATCACCAATCTGGCGGCCGCGATCGCCAACGACTTCGACGTCGCCGATCTGGTCAAGACGCGCGCTGCCGCGATGACGACACCCGACTTGCAGACGCTCGTCGCGCAAGCCGGCGATGTGCTGGCAGCATGGGGCTATTCGGAGAACCAGACGCGCGAGCTGGCGCCCGTGCTTGTTTCGGCGGACGGGACGGCGCTGCTCGATCGCGCGATCTATGTCGAAGACGCATCCGGAGGCTATTGGACGCTCAAATCCGGAGCGGCTGTTCTTGGCGCGGATGGAAATGCGCTCGCCCGGCCCTCGATGGAGCAGGTGCTGGCGCAGCTGACCACGGACGGCGCGCATTGGCAGCTGGAACAGACGTGGTCGCCGACGTCGCGCGGCGCCGCCGTTGCGTTCCGGCAGGACGCGCCTTACCTCGCGCAGATCGTCAACGGCCGGGTTGTCGTCCTCGACCATGGCGTTCAAAACCCCGATGGCAGCTGGCGCCTGGCGAGCGGCAATCCCGTCACCGACGCCGATGGCAATATCATCGCGCATCCCACGGTAGACGACATTGTCGCGCTGGCCCACCCGACAGGGCAGGAATGGCGTGTCGAGGCGCTCGGGTTCAATCCCTACGCCAATATTCCCGTGCAACAGATCGGCGTCGATTTCGTCAACGGTTCGGTGGCCGATTACACGGTTCAGGTGACCGATCGCGACGGCACGTTCTATGTGTGGGCGCGCAATCTCGATCGCGCGCTCGCCCTCCAGGACAAGCTCGGGAACGCGCGCGACTTCAACTTGCGCAACTTCGAAGTCGATTTCTCCACGATTCAAGAGGTCAACGCGACCGACGACAGCCGGTATCGCGTCGAGCTGCTGACGCCGGGCGAATTCAATTTTGCCACGAAAATCGCCGGCGTCGCGTTCGAGCCGCAAATGCTGAGCGCCGCGATCGACGACAGCACCGGCCGGATTGCCTACTCGGTCAACCAGTTCGGCCAGACGAATTTTTCGCCGACGTCTTTCGACTCGGGGATCTACGAAGCCATTTCCCTGCTCGATTCGGTGATGAAGGAATACATCATCGCCAGCCGCGCCTTCGCGGTGCGCCTCGCCCTGCAGGGCGGGCTCAAGGATTTCGCGGCCGGCATCGCCTATGACGCCACGACCGACAAATATGCCGCGACGACGGATCGCCAGCTGGCGCCCATGTTCGAGGCGATCTTCAGGGGCGCGCCGCCAAGCAACGCCAACGACGCGGTGCTCGATTATTTGACCCAATGGAACGAAATCCTCTGGCAGGTCTATCCAAACTTCCAGTTCAACGGCGCCAACAATGTGTTCGGCGCCACCGCGCCGATCGATCAGATCTCCATCTTCCAGACGGCGATCGAAGCCTTCGAGAATGTCGGGGTTGATCTCGACATTCGCGGCGTCGCGCACGCCTTGTCCATCGACGAGACCAGGATTGTCACCAACGGCCCCGCCGACACGCAGGTGAACGGTACGTCCGGCACCGACTTCTTCTACATCACGCCGGGGGACCACACGTTCGATGGCGGCGCCGGGGCGGATGATTATTTCGTCGGCAAGAACTCCGGCAATGACACGATCGTCGACTATGGACGCAACGATCCCAACGAGCTGGTTTTCACGTCGGCCAAGGCGTCGGATGTCTACGCGACGCGCGAAGGCCAGGATCTCCTGATCAAGATCAACGGCAGCGACAGTGTCATCCGCGTCAGGGACGAGTTTCTGGGCGAGCTCAATCCCTTTTTCAACGATGGCACGCAGCAAACGTCCGGTGTCGATTCAATTCTGTTTTCCGACGGAACGATCTGGGATCGCTTCCGGATGGCGTTCGAAGTCGCCCACCCCGCCGACACCAATGATTCGATCATCGGCTCGGGCTCGGCCGACGTCATCTGGGGCGGCAAGGGCAATGATTTTCTGAGCGGCGGCGCCGGCGGCGATATCTATATCTACCAGCGCGGCGACGGTCAGGACGTGATCGATGAGCAAGGCGCGTTCAGCTTCGGGCCCATCAAGGCGGGCCTCGACTTTCTCGCCTTCAAGGGCGGGATTACGTCCAACGACATCAAGCTGACCCGCGACGGCGAAAGCGACGATCTCAAAATCACGCTGCTCGACGGCGAGGGAAATCCGACCACCGACACGCTCCTCATCAAAGGGGAGTTTGACGCGATGGTGCTCAATCTGCAGGCGTTCGGCCAACTTCTCAACTCAACCGACGGCCTCGCCTATGTGGCTCCCAACCAGATCGAAAAGTTCATTTTCGACGACGGATCGGGGCTCGACTTCATACAGATTACCCAGCAGGTCATCGCGAACCAGAAAACCGACGGCGACGACGCGGTCTACGGGTTCATCAACGACAACGTTCTCGATGGCGGCGCGGGCAATGATTATCTGAGCGGCGTGGCTGGCGCGGACACCTATGTGTTCGGCAGGGGGTACGGCCATGACATCGTCGAAGACAATGATCAGTCCTCGAAATTGTTCGGCGACTTCGCCGTCGACAAGATCCAGTTCAACGACGGCCTGACCTGGGCGGATTTCGACTACCTTCGCGACGGCGCGAGCGATACGCTGACGATGCGGATCGCCGGCACCGACGATCAGCTGACGATGATCGATTTTCAGAAGAATGTGCTCGGCGCCCTGGTCATCTACAACCGCATCGAGGAGTTCGATTTCGGCGACGACACGGTCTGGACGTGGCAGCGCCTGCTGCAGCATTTTGTCGATTTCAGCGAAACCGCGGGCAACGACATGGTCTATGGCTTCGGCCAAGGCCACGCGGTCGGCATCGACGCCGTTTTCGACGGCGGGGCGGGCGACGATCAGCTGTTCGGATTCGACAATAACGACACCTACGTTTTCCGGCGCGGCTCCGGTCACGATACTATTCTCGACACCGGCGGCAACGACCAGCTGATCTTCGACGGATTGGCGAGCACCGATGTCACGTTCTCGCGCACGGCGCTCGATCTCATCATCACCATCACGGATACCGGCGAAACCGTCACGCTCAGCAACCAATATGTTCGCGACGGCCAGCAGCAATCCGCGATAGAGTCATTCGTATTCTCGGACCAGACAATCGACTATACCCGGTACAATCCCGATCGCATGGACCTGATCGGGACCAATGCCGACGATGTCATCACCGGATCGGATTTTGGCGAGCTTCTCGACGGGCGCGGCGGCAATGATACGCTGATCGGCGGCGACGGCGGCGACATCTACATGTTCGACGTCGGTTACGGTCACGACACGATCATCGATACCCGCAAACAAGCGGCCTGGAACGATCGGCCCGGCATTATCGTGCGCAAGGACGATGTCGTCCGCTTCGGGCACGATATCACCCGCGACAATGTCGTGTTCACCAAGGATGGGCTCGATCTCGTTGTCTCGATCGCCGGGCGGACCGACACGCTGCGGATCACGAACCATTTCCGCAGCCTCGATGATCAGGTCGAGCGCTTCGAGTTCTACGACAACAGCGCGGGCACGCCGGACTTTCTGACGGCCAGGGACGTTGCGCAGATTTTGCAGATCGCCGCCGGGAATATCGGCGACAATGTCATTACCGGCCAGCCGGATCTGCCGAATGCGCTCGATGGGGGGCAAGGTGATGACACGCTGATCGGCGGCAACGCCGCCGATACTTACGCGTTCACCACCGGCTACGCCCTCGACACCATCATCGAGAAGGCCGACGTCGCCGGCGTCAACGACCGGGTCGCGTTCGGCGCTTCGGTCAAGGCCGAGCTCCTGAAATTCAGCCGCAACGGCACGGATCTCCTGATCGATCTCGGAAATGGCAGCGATGTGCTGACCATCAAGGACGGCCTCGGCACGCACAGCGTCGAACAATATCTGTTCGCCGACGGCACGACGATGACCATTGACGGCATCAAGTCGCGACTGGTGATCGGCACGTCGGGCGACGACAACCTGATCGGCTTCGACAATCGCGCCGATGTATTGGATGGAGGCAAGGGCTCGGATGCGATGGCCGGCGGCGCCGGCAACGACACCTATAAATTCGGTTTCGGCGACGACAGCGACTCGATTTTCGACAGCGCTGGAAATGACAGGGTCGTTTTCAAATCCGGAGTCACTCAGGGCGAAGTGGAATTCAGGGGGATCGGCAGTGACCTGCTGATCACGCTGACGAGATCCGGCGACAAGCTGGTCATCCTGGGCGGGCTGGGCTCGACGCCGGTCGAGAATTTCGTGTTCGACGGCGGCGATACGCTGACCCTCGACCAGGTCAAGGCGCAACTCGCGGCGCAAACCGACCATTCAGGCCAGGAAGTAATCGACCTCGGCACGCTGCCTGCCGGCGTGCCGGTCGAGGCGACGCCGGGCAATGACAAATTCTACATGACCGAGAACAGCACGGTCGTTTTCCGCTCGGGCGACGGCATCGACCGGATCGACGTGTTGCCGTGGTTCGTTCGCTTCACACAGCATTATACGATCCAATTTGCCGATCTCGGCTCGACCCAGGCCGACGTGCGGCTCTACGACACCAATAGCCAGGATATCGTCATCGCATTTCCTTCAACGGGCGATGAGGTTGTCATCGCCGGAGGCGCAAACGGTTTCATCACGCCGACGATCAAGTTTGGTGATGGCGCCGTATGGGATGCGGCCAAGCTCGCACAGGTGGCGATCGATCGTCAGGTTTCGAGCGGCGCTCCGCTGATCCTGGGGACCTCGCGAGACGATCTGATCAATGCCGGTACTGGAACGCATGAGGTCCAGGGCGGCGGCGGAAACGACACGTTCCTGTTCCATCGCGGCGACGGCCAACTGACCATTTCGGATGCGAGCGGCAACGATACGCTCAAGATTTCGGGATATTCGGCCGCGGACCTCGCGTTGTCGCGTCCCTCCGCCGATCGTAATGATATCGTGATCGGGTTCTCGGGCACGCTGGATACGATCGTCCTGCATTATGACGGCGGCCTCAACGGGGTCGATACGATCAGGTTCGACGACGGGTCCACGCTCACGCGCGATCAGGTGTTCGCGCAGGTTCGAGGCCAAGGCACGTCTCGCGACGATGTTCTGGTGGGCACGGGCGCCGATGAAATCTTCACCGGCGGCCAGGGCAATGACCGGATCATCGGCGGCGGCGGGAATGACGTCTACCGGTTCAATCTTGGCGACGGACAGGACGTCATCACCACGAATGGCACGGCTGACGGCAAGGGCATCATCGTATTTGGCGCCGGCATTGCGCTCGAGGATATCGTCGCGTCGCGCGACGTCGACGGCAATACGATTCTCTCGATCCGCAACACGACCGATCAAATCACATTGGTTGGTCCGCAGGACGACGCCACGCCGATCATCTCCAAATTGCGCTTCGCCGATGGGCGCGAGCTGAGCTATTTTGGCGTCGCCCAAGGGATCGCCAACATCGACGGCGACAACCACATCATCCTGCCTTCCGGGGGGACGACCGGCGTTTCCGGCGTCAACGTCTTCGGCGGCACGGGGAACGACACCATCGTCACCGGGTCGGGCAACGACATCATTACGGGCGGACTCGGCAACGACGTGCTCGAGGGAGGGGCGGGCAACGATACATATTTTGTCGCGCGCGGCGACGGCCAGGACACGATCATCGACAACATGCGCGGCAATTCCGCCAACAAG
>Ga0209488_10004066_pt1 | contig 11544 bp, 11 predicted proteins | sample Rivendell_Oct201_8_FD_188349 | JGI IMG/M metagenome (GOLD analysis project Ga0209488, IMG submission 188349) | Vadose zone soil microbial communities from the Eel River Critical Zone Observatory, Northern California, USA -... | ecosystem: Environmental > Terrestrial > Soil > Vadose zone >... | reverse complement strand
ATCTCCTCAACGGCGGTCGCAGTCGAGGTAAATCGGTGTAGGGATTTCAATTTTAGCCTGTGTAGCATGTAAGGGCGTAGGATTCTCAGTTGTGAAAAGCGTGCACGCACAGCCCGTTTGCCTCTCGGGTGTATCGAATTCCTTGCACAGGTTCGGGTCGGTGAGTTTTGCGGAGTCGGTTAGTTTGAAGAGGGCAAAGCCCATTGGGGTCTCGTAACAACACCACATGACGGATACGTATGTATGAAGGGCTGGTGAAAGCACACAGTGAGTATGCCCTTGCGACAATTGCGAGCGATATTTTCGAGGTGTGGGAAAATATGACGGGATATACGGCCCGGTTGGCGACGCTCGGTCCCAATTTCCTCTCACACTCTTCTTACACCTTCAAGCTGCATCTCTACTCCAGGTATGACAAGCGTGTTATCAACGTCAATGGAATAAAGAGGCTAACATACTTTGCGGCTACCATGACCCAATCTTACGACCTCATTTGTACACACGCCTCAATCTGGACTTCTCCATCTCCTAATACAAACTCCCTCTCCGAGTCGAAGCGCTTCTCATTGCTGATATTACGCTCCCTCATTAACCGTGGAAATCCCGCTTGTAAAATCATAGTAAATGATATCTTTCACCACCCTCTTCGCAGGATCGACGCTCCAGCGACCCACACGTGATGGGGACTGGCCACCTCGCCCGCAATGTGAAAGCGGCCATAACCAGCGGGGTGCACGATACTAGAAAAGGTGCATGTTCATCTTCGCGGCGCCGTCCTACTCGATTCCCAACCTTGTACATTCTCATATTTCTCGTGTATTCAGCTGTCGATAAACAAAGGGCTTTATTATATTCTACCGTCCGACAGTACTCGTATGGCTAGGTGGCTCGGTGCTAGTGGTCACGCAGAAACTTTGATTGTACGAATATGTGAATCACACGAAAGTGCGTGATTACGGACTCCGATACGGTGAGTTGGATGTATGAATTCTGCAGAGGCAAGCCTGGGGGAGAGGTTCAGGAGGTTCTCAACGTAAAGGAAGAGTAGAACGGCTGCAGAGAAGACCAACCGGTGGGCTGTCCATACCACGATCTCAGTCAAGCACGTAAAACACCTACTCAATCTCGGTGGTATATCACCATTCAGAACAAACCTCGCGATTGGATCCTATCATCACACTGCACTAGCTTTGGGCGATATCAAGAGCAATGTCACGGGGGCCGTCCCATTACTTGTGCGCATATCATCCGAGTCGTTTGCTGCGTCGGCGTAAGTAACGTAGATAATCGAAGTGTCTTGAAACACGCTCACGATGCAGACAGGGAATTTTCCAGGGGCGTGCCACCGCTGGTACAATTTCTGGGGATCGTAGTGCTATATATGAAGCGGTCGATGAACTCGGGCTCATCGTGGTTCAGGAGTGACATCCTTACTCTCGCGTGCATGGTTGTGTGACTTGGAAGCTAGGGTGAGAAAACTACAGGCCATGCATGCAAAAGGAAAATAGGTTGGTATCTTTAGATTTGAGGTGAATGCGTTGACTTACAAGCAATTTCCTGGCAGTAAGTGGAGTGAGGGCAAACTCTGTGTCCTAGAGACATTATTGAGTGTGTAGTATGAACGGGGCGAGTTCGTGCACGAGAAGGAAACGGTCAACAGATTGAGGTCTACCAGAAGAATCTGCCTGAAGAATTGACTTGAAGGGGTGGTTTGAAAATTTTATGAGCCGCTCAGCATTGAAATGAAAAGCCCCCGACCGACAGCAAGAGTCGGGCTTGCGCTCCGAGCCTCCGAGCCTGGATCCGTTCCGTTCTGCATCCACAGCGGGGGGGTTCCGCCTGCTCTACCCTGATCAAGTTGATTCTCCATGTCACGGCCAGCCAAGACCTGAGTTTGATCAACCGTCAGTAGACCTTGTTGGGACAACTCCTCTCGTCAAAATAGATTCCATGGGTTTCAATTCCTCGTCCATAGCCCTACAGACAATGCCCAGAGCCCATCGTTCCAGTGCGCGACAAGCAGCCAGCATTTAAATACCAACGCTGTGGACTTATCAGGATAACCGGCAAAAGCGATTCCTGCAAACCCAATCTTGTCGGGTGAAACAGGCTGGGTATCGTCCAACTAATAGCCCAGAGGAGCTCTCTGTCAAGCTTTTCCAACGCTTCTTTGGAACTGAGGGTTTGGTGTTGGTGGAGATCCTAGCTCATGGTCGCGTTGCGCATTCGCATAAGTGTCGTCGTCAAAGCCCAAGTTACCAGCAATACAAGTCACGTGCTTATAACTCGGGCTTTGAGACCGATTTGGACACCCTTTGGCGTAAGTTGGTGCCATATCCAGTTTCATCAGTTCTCCACATGCCAGAAGGCCGTACAACCCTGAACCCAATCGTCTCCCTTTCACTCGCTCGTCCCACATTGATTCCTTCCACCTTGATGTCCTCAACAACTGCTTCCCCTGCAAGGTTTCAGTCCATCCTCGATGCCGCATTCGACAGCTATGCTAAGCAGACCGGAGTCGAACTCGCCAAACATCCCTCCGCGTATAAACTTCAGAACTGCCATTCTCCGGACGATGTCCTCCGACTCCTGCTAGAAAAAGAGACGGCATTTCAAGACTATCGGGACAAACACCGCAAGTTGACTGACAGTCTTCGTCCCGTAGTCCAAGTCGTCCACAAATTTTCAGCCGCCTTTGGCGAGGTAGCTGGCTTCGTACGTTCCGGACAACGAATTCACCTTCCCAGGTCATATCTTCACGTATTCCTACAGGTACCATTCCAACCGGCAAAGGCAATATTTGTTGGAATCGACGTTCTCCTCTCAGTACATATCTATCGCCATTTGTCCCATTCGATTCCTTGTGTAATACTCTTTTATATCAGGCGGCGATCGGGGTAAGCTCGGGCTATGACGCCCTCCTCGAGCTCTTCGAATGCGTTGCAAACTTTCTCAAACGGCTCCATATCTATACTGAGAAGATCACGTTGTCCTCTACGATGTCGGATATAATTGCCCAGATTATGGTTGAGGTTCTCTCCGTGCTGGCTTTGGCGACAAAGCAAATCAAAGAAGGTCGATTCAGTAAGTGGTCCATTGCCTTCAGATCGTCCCTATCTAAGCGTAATGCAGAGAAATTTGCAAAGAAGCTGATCGGAGAAGGCGAAGTGGAGGCAGTCCTCCAGAGATTGGACCGACTTACACAGGAAGAAGCACGGATGACTGTAGCTCATACTCTGGAAGTGGTTCACAGAATCTTTGAAAATTTGAAGGTTGTCATGGCTGGTGCGTAGACCTTTCTCTGGTGGTTATCAGACCACTGAGCGTTGTTCGAATAGATGGAAAGGCGTCAACGGACGGTGTACGGAAGGCACTAGGTATGCTCTCCATGTGTGGGACATCCAGACCATCTAATACAAACGATTTCTGTTAGTTACGATACAACAGACAGCAGAAGGGATAAACAGGATGGAACGTCAGTACCTCCATCACCCGTAGCTGTTGTGCTCTCCAAGCTAAGCGTTATTACAGGGAATCAGCTCCAAAAGGATATCCGAACTTGGCTCTCCCCTCCAGACCCATCGATAAACCACAACATATCACGCAGAATCTACCACGATGGAACTGCTTTGTGGTTCACCGAAAGCAGCACGTTTAAGGAATGGAAATCGAACGGATCTCTTTTGTGGGTCCATGGCAAACGTATGTGTTCTTCCCACTTGTTATCCAACAGGTGTCCTGATCGGGGCCTCGCGCCCATTTCATAGCTGGATCTGGCAAGAGCGTCCTCTGGTAAGTGATCCACCAAAGTTCCTTGCGCTATGTATTTAACTGTCACCCAGCTCTAGCATTATACAGGACCTGGAACGTCTACGGGATACGGGATTGGCATTGATGTCATACTTCTATTTCGATTTCAAAGATCCTAATAAGCAGCAAGTCAACGGCTTACTGGCGTCATTGATTTCTCAGCTCTCTGCGAAATCCAATGCTTGCTACAACATTCTCTCTACTCTATATTCTGAGTATGATGCTGGATCTCGACGTCCTGGCGATGACGGTTTGATCGGTTGCCTCGCAAACATGCTCAAAATTGAAGGGCAGCCAACAATCTATATCATCATGGATGCCATCGACGAGTGTCCCAAATCTCCTGGTGTGGTGCCCCCTCGAGAGCGGGTCCTTCAGCTTGTGGAGAAACTAGTCAACTTACAGCTCCCAAACGTTCGTATCTGCGTAACGAGTCGTCCTGAGACGGATATCCGAGCTTCCTTGGAAACCTTGGCATCTCATGATGTCTCTCTTCACGACGAAAATGGACAAAAACAGGACATCTCTTACTATGTGGGGTCTGTCGTCTACTCTCATCGGGATATGCGGAGATGGAGAGAGAAAGACAAGAAATTAGTTATCGATACGCTCTCCCAGAAAGCCAACGGAATGTAAGTTATCGATATGTCTTCAAAGCGCGACGGTTCTAATAGAATCATGCAGGTTTCGATGGATCACCTGCCAACTAGAGGTCCTAATGAACACTTTTCCTTCGGCGATCCGTCGAGCTCTTGATGACTTGCCACAAGGTTTGGACGAGACGTATGACCGCATCTTGGAATCCATCCCCCAGGCGAGACAGAAATTCGCACGACGTCTCTTCACATGCCTTACGGAGTCCATTCGGCCACTTCGTGTCGAGGAGCTTGCGGAGATCCTTGCAATTGAATTCGATGCTGGAGCACCTCCCAGCTATGACGTGAATTGGCGCCCGGAGGACCCAGAAGAAGCGGTATCGTCTGTATGCTCAAGTTTAATCACCATTGTCAACGAGGACGGGTCACGAGTCGTACAATTCTCACATTTTTCAGTCAAAGAATATTTGTCATCAGAACGCCTCGCCAACACGAAGCACCTTTCCCAGTACCACATTCTTCCACATTCTGCACACACCATCCTTGCCCAAGCTTCCCTGGGCGTTCTTCTTGCATTAGACGACAAAGTCAACAAGGAGATGATGAAGAACTATCGCTTCGCAATCTACGGCGCTCGATACTGGGCGGACCACGCCCGATTCGAGGACGTATCTATGGGCATAAACGATGCTATGAAGCGTCTTTTTGATCCGACAAAACCACACTTTGCGGCATGGGTGTGGATATACGATATTGACTTCCCATCTCGTGAAGTCATGTTCACGGCGCGCCCAACAACACCGGAGGCTGTTCCATTATACTATGCGACACTATGCGGATTCCGTGATATTGTTGAGCACCTAATTATCACCTGCCCGCAAGACATCAACGCCAGGAGCGGACTTCATTGGACGTCGTTGCATGCTGCGGTTGTCAAGGGAAATATCGACATTACGAGGTTGCTCATTGAGAATGGCGCAGACGTGAATACCTTAAACCGCCAGAGAAATTCACCACTACACGAAGCATCAAAGAGAGGGCGTAATGAGGCGATAGAGTTATTGCTTACCCATCATTCGGACATCAATGCTCAAGACCACAAAGGAAGAACCGCATTGAATTTGGCATCAATCGACGGAGAGCTGGACGCTGTACGGATCTTACTGGGTCACGGCGCATCTGTGGACTCCGGTGACGGTGACGGTTGGACCCCGTTGATGGACGCATCGCGATATGGGCATTCGGATATCGTTCGCATGTTACTCGACAATGGCGCGGTTGTGGACTCCCGTAACAGTGATGGTTGGACCCCATTGATTGAAGCATCGCGATATGGAAATTTGGATATCGTTCGCGTGTTACTCTATAATGGCGCGACTGTGGACTCCCGTACCAGTGACGGTTGGACCCCATTGATGGAAGCATCAGGATATGGACATTCGGATATCGTTCGCGTGTTACTCGACAACGGCACGACTGTGGACTCCCGTAACAGTGACGGTTGGACCCCATTGATGGAAGCATCACGATATGGACATTCGGACACCGTTCGCATATTACTCGACAATGGCGCGGCTGTTGACTCCCGTAACAGCGATGGTTGGACCCCATTGATGGAAGCATCGCGATATGGAAATTTGGATATCGTTCGCATGTTACTCGACAATGGCGCGACTGTGAACTCCCGTAACGGTGACGGTTGGACCCCATTGATGGAAGCATCGCGATATGGACACCCGGATATCGTTCGCATGTTACTTGGCAATGGCGCGACTGTGGACTCCCGTAACGGTGACGGTTGGACCCCATTGATGGAAGCATCAGGATATGGAAATTTGGATGTCGTTCGCATATTACTCGACAATGGCGCGACTGTGGACTCCCGTAACAGTGACGGTTGGACCCCGTTGATGGAAGCATCGCGATATGGACACCCGGATATCGTTCGGATGTTACTTGACAATGGCGCGACTGTGAACTCCCGTAACGGTGACGGTTGGACCCCATTGATGGAAGCATCACGATATGGAGACTTGGATGTCGTTCGCATATTACTCGACAATGGCGCGACTGTGGACTCCCGTAACAGTGACGGTTGGACCCCATTGATGGAAGCATCGCGATATGGACATTCGGATGTCGTTCGCATGCTACTCGACAATGGCGCGACTGTGGACTCCCGCAACAGTGATGGGTGGGCCCCATTGATGGAAGCATCGCGATATGGAGATTTGGATATCGTTCGCATGTTACTCGACAATGGCGCGGTTGTGAACTCCCGTGACCGTGACGGTTGGACCCCATTGATGGAAGCATCGCGATATGGACATTCGGATGTCGTTCGGATGTTACTTGACAATGGCGCGACTGTGGACTCCCGTAACGGTGACGGTTGGACCCCATTGATGGAAGCATCGCGTTATGGAGGTTTGGATATCGTTCGCATGTTACTCGACAATGGCGCCGCTGTGAACTCCTGTGACAGTGACGGTTGGACCCCATTGATGGAAGCATCACGATATGGACAGTTGGATATCATCCGCATGTTACTCGACAATGGCGCGACTGTGGACTCCCGTAACAGTGGCGGCTGGACCCCATTGATGGAAGCATCGCGATGTGGAGATTCGGATATCGTGCACACGTTACTCGACCACGGCGCGACTGTTGACTCCTGTAACAGTGATGGTTGGACCCCAGTGATGGAAGCATCGCGACATGGACATTCGGATATCGTTCGCATATTACTTGACCATGGCGCGGCTGTGGACTCCCGTAACAGTGACGGTTGGACCGCGTTGATGGAAGCATCGCGATGTGGACATCTGGATATCGTTCGCACGTTACTCTATCATGACGCGAGGGTGGACTCCCGTAACAATGACGGTTGGACGCCATCAATGTTAGCATCGCGATGTGAACACCCGAATATCGTTCGCATGTTACTCGACCATGGCGCGATTGTGGACTCCCATGACAATGATGGTTGGACCCCGTCAGGTGGTAAGTCTTTATATCTTTCCTGACGCTGTGCATCATTTGATTGACAACCACCCTCCTGAAAATACAGACGACCAGAGTTTCTCTACGCCTCTGGACTTCGCGACCATTAAGGGTGATTTAAATGTGGCTGAGCTGCTCATACAGAATGGCGCAAATGCTAGCCAGCCGAACGAGAACCAAAATACCCCTGTGGACTTTAGGGCTCATCATGGTCGACTCGACATTGCACACCTCCTACTCAAAATCGAATTTCCAAGATCCCGGTGGTTTCACTCCACCGCATAACTTGAAGGCAGCAAAAAATTGACATCTTGACATTATAACGTCGTTACTTACTGTAACAGTGGAGCAGATTTCAACATTCGTAATACTGTAAGGTACTTCTCGGATCTACGCTCGGATCAGCACACCGGAGCACCCGCCAACGCCTGGTCATGCACAAGTCCGATTCTGTAAATACGTACAAAGGAACCATTGTCGCCAACAAAGCCGTCTTCGCCAGCGATGGACCAAGACAGGCAAAATACCAAGACATCGACCCACCCTTTCCCACAGCCATCCATTTTTTCTATCCGTCCCGACGTTCTCTATGCCTTTTCCTTTCTTTACCTAGTCGCTCGCTCTTTACATGGCCTTGCTGTGTCGCTAACCATGCGGCCAAAATACAAGGGAAACGCATGTATTCTCGGAAGTGCTACATGGGGTTCTGTACCCCGAGGCGCACAGAAATCGACTCAAAAAAAAAACCATGCGGCCATTGCACGCACGTTCCGCTCTGATACCCGTCTATACTAACTCTACTATCATTTACAACAGCCCCTCTACTCTCATCACCTTCCCATTTACGCTGTGCTCAAGCGCGGTTGGTACATACCCTCAAACTTACAGATACAGCCTTCACATACTCTCTCCCGCCCCGACGTCCATGATGCAACTACTATTCCTTCGCTACTTACAAGTCATACTGTAGGTACTATGGACATATATAAAACCCTCCCGTTCCAGGAGGAGCAGTATTCAATGCATCTGGTAGCTCTGCTGAATCAACTTCTGTCTCTCTTTCGTCTCGTGACTGTCGCATCTGCTCACACACACACACTTTCTTTCGTCTAAGGTCCACTTGATCTCACTCGCTACAGAAGCCATCTAAATATGCTCACTTGTGACGTTCGTGGACGCCGGATAATACGTCGTGAGGAATGCAATTCGACAAGGGGCTACATACACCAGCGGTGGACAGGACGAGCACCAACACCTAAACAGAGTGCCCATCGCGATGGCATATGTCTATTCCTATTCCTCAGAACTCTTTTTCTTAATTTTCAACGAGGTTTCCCCTTCCTCCTTGGCAACTTTGGCAGCCGCCTTTTCTGCCTTCTTCGCCAACTTCCGCGCATTGCCCTCGATTTCCGTCTCGACACCTTCCTGAAATCGCAAAATCAACAAAACAATTCCATCTCACAATCGAACGTAGCCACATACCATAGCAATTGCGCCATCTTCCACCGTAGGTGTCACGTCGCTTCTACATTTTCTTACCCGGCTCCACATCCACATCCACATCCACATCCACACCAATCACATCAGCGTCCCCCACCGATAGCAAGCTCGGACGCCGTCACCTCTTTCTTCACTTTTCCGCCCACCTTTTTCGCGCGATTGCTCGCCCCTTCTCCTTGACGCCCAACGCTGCTTTCACAGCTGACTCTATCGGCTCGCGGTGCGTGCGGACCGACCTCACCGCATCTGCCGCCGGTTGATAGGTCGACAAAGCGGGGTCGAGCTTGACACACTTCTGCCGACCGGAACCCGTGGCATCGCTCTCCCCATCCGGCGCGCGTAGGCGGGCTTCTAGCTTCGCGCGGTTTTCGAGGCCAATCGTCGCCGCGGTTGGCGTCGACTTTTCAGCTGTATCCGTGAGCGCATCTACGCGCACGGAGAGCGCAGTCCTTGTAGCCATCATACGTGTCATCTACGACGTGGATTAGCTGTGTGTATCGAAACGCGATAGGAAATAACCCGAACCTTGCACTTCAGCTTGGGCGGTGCTTGACCGACAAGAGGTGCGTTGTATATCTTGTTGTGTCTCCACTCTGTTCGAGTGAACGGGAAAGCGTATTTCTGCGCTAAGTATTCGTACAGAACTCGCTGGATGTTTCGCTAGATTCAGTAGTGACCCTGCATGGGAAATTAACCGCGCGCCGACGAGGGCGGTAAGTTATGGGAAATTGCGACCATGCGATTCCGGTGAATGCCAACTGTACCATTCCTAACCGCACATCAACTCGCTAAGCCCCGAATCCAGGTACATGAGCGCAAACCTTCACGTACATTGCACGTAGCCTGAACGACCATGGTGTCGACCTTATCCGGCGAAAACTTTCAATTTGAGCCTAATCCAGTTCAGTGATCGCTCGCCATCATTCGATGCGGCACAATGTACCTAGATAACGAGTGGCTGAGGTCAAGGCTCATCGTCGCGAGGTCTTTCGGATCGAGGCCATTTAACACAGGGGTCAATTGGCTGCAAATCCCAGGGATGAGATCAAGCGTGTCGAGTCGATGTTCGAGATCACCCCGATCCCAGTTCTTTATTGATTGGGCGTGCTGAAAAGGCGATGGTCATCAACATGCGAGGAGCTTGCTATGAGGCAAAGGAAAACGCGCCAAGTTTTGGATCCACCACGACCAATAATTCCCCCTTGTTCTTTCCCTTTTCCACCATCACCCTGTTCAAGAACTCCTTCAAGCCCTCGCCGAGCTTTCCCTCCTGCATCTAGGTGATCTCGATAACGGCGGTCGCAGTCGAGGTAAATTGGTGTAGGGATTTTGATTTTAGCCTGTGGAACATGTAAGGGCGTAGGATTCTCAGTTGTGAAAAGCGTGCACGCACGGCCCGTTCGCCTCTCGGGCGTATCGAATTCCTTGCGCAGGTTTGAGTCGGAGGGTTTCAAGTTGCCGACTCCGTTAGTTTGAAGAGGGCAAAGCCAATCGCAGCCTCGTACAACACCAGCATGATGGACACGTATGTCCCCAAGTATGAAGCGCAGGTGAAAGTGAACGCACACCGCGGTGAGTCCTTGCGACGTGTGACTGCGATCGGATGACGGGACGCACGGTCCGGCTCAGAGTATCAACTCAACCCTCTCAGGCTTCCTTTTTTGAAAAGTAGAAAAGTAAAAAAGCTGATGGATAGTATTTTCCTGATGCATGCCAGTGAGGTGAATACGGCAAGCCGTGACTTCGAGCCATAACATTAAACAGTGTTGCAAATTCAGCTATCTCGTGGCATGGCTTACTCGCACCCCTGTTAGGGAATGATCCTCCCATTTTGGAGAGGAGACTTGCTTCTCGTTTTTCCCTTATGTACCCTCAGTCTTTCTTCCCTAAAGATTGAGTCCGCTTTCACGCGCCTTTAGGTCCACGTTCACGCGTTAGCGGAGGTTCCCGCGCCCTCGCCCTACGGGGCCATGGGGCCAACCGCTCAAATTACAACAAACAGTTCCTTATTCATACGAGTCCGTGCTGATTTCCTACAGTAGTTCACACCAGAAAAGAGGGACCATTACGAACACGAAGAAAACGGATGCCGGCCCGAGTCCTCCGCAGACGGCCAGCCCCACTGTAATTCAGAAACGACAATACTAGATATAGCGTGCCGTCAAACGCAAGGTCCACGCAATGGGAGCAACGGCTAATGGGTTTGACGTTTTAACTTGAACACGTTTGGCCACTGTCGAAGCGCATTCACCCTCATGACTGTCGGCGCATACTTGTAGGGAACATGAGAGATAACCGCGTCAGAATTGGAAGGCGAACTGCAGGCGATTTTGGATGAGCAGTTTCTGGGAATTTCCCATCCTCGCTTCCTGCTGGTCGAGACCGTCTGGTGCAGTTCTGCCATGGCGCACCTGGTGTGATCACCTCTCTCATGTCACTGCGACATTACTTTCCCAATTTACATGAACGTATCGATGCGGCCATCCTGCGAGGTCAAGCGTGTATTGTCAAGAGGGGGATCTTGACAAAGGAATCGTGTCTGTGCCACGGCACGTCCGGCAATGCATTGGTACTGGAAGGTGACGGCTTGGATTGCTTGATGAATCACACGACAGCATCGATGATGGCACGGATG
>Ga0209488_10004064_pt1 | contig 11548 bp, 9 predicted proteins | sample Rivendell_Oct201_8_FD_188349 | JGI IMG/M metagenome (GOLD analysis project Ga0209488, IMG submission 188349) | Vadose zone soil microbial communities from the Eel River Critical Zone Observatory, Northern California, USA -... | ecosystem: Environmental > Terrestrial > Soil > Vadose zone >... | reverse complement strand
TGATTGATTCGCTCATCGACCGCGCTTCCCTCGATCCCGCCGAAGAGGATTATCTTGATGTCCTGGGCGACCTGGTCCACCGCTACGAGACCGACGAGCATCCGCAGCGTCATGTTGTAGTACTCGAGCCGTCCGCCCGGATTGCCGCGGGCGCCCCGCCGCGTTTCGTCCGGCGCCGCGCGCTTGATGGACGCCGTTTCGAACGTGGGAGCCTGCGCCGCCGCCAGCGACGCCACCAGCACAGGCACAACTAATAGTGTCTTCATAAATTACTTTGTATTACAGAGACAGAGGAACGTCAAGCCATTTCTAGTCCCTAGTCCCTAGTCCCTGCTCCTAGATCAGCGGCGTGATGTTCGGTTCGACGCCGAGCAGGGCCTTGCCGTAGATCTCCAGATTGACCTGCCACTCGGTGATGGCGTGGCGGCTGGCGACGTGGACGTCCCGCCAGAGGCGCTGCAGCCGGTTCCAGTCGGCCATGCTCGACGTGCCATGCGCCGACACGAGAATCTCGACGGCCTCGCGGCAATACTTCGCGACCAGCGCGGAGTCGGCGCGCACTCTCGCCCGCTCCTTCAGATCGGGATGACGCCCTGCCGCCGCGCACCGGTCCAGATCATCGGCCGCTCTGAACGCATGGAGCCGCGCCGTCTCGATCTTCATCGCCGCGTCGGCCACGAGGATCTGAAACCCGGTCGAATCGGCTTGCCGCGTGTAGTTCGTGTGCGTGACGCCGCGTTTCGCCGCGTGCTCGACGACGAAGTCGAGTGCGGCCTGGGCCATGCCGAGCTGGGAGCCGGCAAGGATAAGGATCGTCACCGGCACGAGCGCGACGCGATAGACGACTTCGTCCGTGTGCTCGGTGCGATAGCTGCCGGCGAACGCGGCCGGATACGGCAGGAAGCGGTGCGCGGGCACGAACACGTCCTTCGCCAGAATCGTGTTGCTGCCGGTGCCCTTCATGCCGGCCACGAACCAGGTGTCGTCAATCGTCAACTCCGACATCGGCATGAGCGAGAGGCCGAAGTTGATGGTCTCGCCCTTGTCGTTGTTCATGTGGATGCCGCACGCCGCCCACTGCGCGTGCATGCAGCCCGACGCCCACATCCACTTGCCCGTCACACGCCATCCGCCGTCAACCGGCACCGCGCTGCCGTGCGGCGCCAGCGACCCGGCCACCCACGCGTCACGGTTTGTGCCCCACACATCTTGCTGCGCGCGTTCGGGAAACAGACTCGTCAGCCACGCGCAGACGTTGATCAGGCTCGCCACCCACGACGTCGACCCGCAGCCGCGCCCGAGCTCCTCCATCGCCTCGATGTACGTGTGGATGTTCGTCTCGTGGCCGCCGAAGCGTTTGGGCACCATCAGGCGGCAGAGGCCGGCGTCCTTAAGGGCCTTGACGTTGGCGTCTGGAAGGCGGCGCAGCGCGTCCGTCTCGCCTGCGTGCTCTTCTAACAGCGTACGAAGGCCGGCCGCCTTGGCGGTGAGTTCGCTCATAGCGGCGAAATGCTACCTTGAAAGCCCGCGGGCGTGGGATTACGATGCGGCCCGGAGGAGAGACATGAACGCTCTTCGACGGTCGGTGCTTGCCGTGGTCGTGGCCGGTTTACTCGGATCCGCCTCGGGTGTCCGGGCGGACAAGGCAATTGCCTCTCCCGAGTCGGTCGGCTTCTCGGCCGATGGCCTCAAGAATCTCCAGAAGACGATGCGCACGCTCGTCGACGAGGGCAAGCTTGCCAACGTCACGACGCTCGTCGCACGGCACGGCAAGATGGTGTACCTCGACGCGTACGGCGTCCAGGATCTCGTGACAAAGAAGCCCGTCACCAGGGACACGATCTTCCGCCTCGCCTCGATGACCAAGCCCATCGTCGGCGTGGCGATGATGATGCTCTGGGAGCAGGGCAAATGGACGCTCGACGATCCCGTCGCGAGGCACATCCCCGAGTTTGCCGGGCTCAAAGTCGCCACGGCAGCCGGCGAGGTGCCGCAGGGCACGCCGATGACGATGCGGCAGTTGATGAGCCACTCGGCCGGCTTCGACGTCAACGCGGGATACGCAAAGCTCAGGATTCCAGAACGCAATAAGCCGCTGCAGGCGTTCATCGACAGACTCGCGAAGCTACCACTCGCCGCGCAGCCGGGCACCGACTGGCGATACGGACCAAGCGTGGACATCCAGGGCTACGTGGTCGAGAAGCTGTCGGGCCAGACGCTCGACGTGTTTCTGCGCACGAAGATCTTCGAGCCGCTGGGGATGAACGACACGGGCTTCTCGGTGGACGCGGCGAAACTCGAGCGCGTGTCGAGCGTGTTCACCTACGACGCGCAGCAACGCCTCATCAAGGCGCCGGTGGATACGCAGCGCAGCCCCTCGGTGAAGCCGGCGTTTCTGTCCGGCAGCGGCGGGCTGTACTCGACCACCGACGACTACTTCCGCTTCGCGCAGATGGTCTTGAACGGCGGCGAGGCGAACGGCAAGCGGTTTCTGAAGGCATCCACGGTGCAGTTGATGCGGACGAATGTGCTCGCCGCTGGCGTCGCCGTCGATACGTACGGCCCTCCGCAGCCGGGTCTGGGATTCGGACTGGATTTCGCGATCGTCATGGATCCTGCCGCGGCCAAAACCCCGGAAGCGAAGGGGTCGTTCTACTGGGGCGGCGCGTACGGCACGTGGTTCTGGCTCGATCCGGTCAACGACGTCGTCGTGATCGGGATGATTCAGAACGTCGGCGGCAGCTCGCCGACCGGCGGCTCACCGCAGGTGCGGCCGCTCTCCCGCAAGCTCGTGTATCAGGCGCTGGTGGATCCGAAGAAGTGACGTCTCCTATGAAAACACTGTTGAAGACTGCGGCCGTTTTGGCGGCGCTCGCGTTGTGCGTGCCCTCGCTTGGCGCCCAGTGGGAAAAGCGCACGAACCCGAACGTCCCGCGGCTGGCCAACGGCAACGTCAACCTCGACGCGCCGACACCGAAAGCGGCCGACGGCCATCCGGATCTCTCGGGGCTGTGGGGTCGCGCACCAGGTGACGGCCGCGGCGGACGCGGCCGGGCCGGCGCCAACGGCGCCAACGCCACGCCGGCTCCGCCCCCGCCACCACCGCCTCCGGGCACGCCGCCTACCGCGACGTTCGGCAACCTCGGCGCGAATATGTCGGACGGCTTGCCGCTGACGCCGTGGGCCGACGCGCTCCTCAAACAGCGCGATGGCCTGAAGAGCAAGGACAACCCCGACGCCAACTGCATGCCGATGGGCTTTACTCAATTCCATCAGCAGCCGCAGCCGCGCGAGATCATTCAACTCAAGGACAAGGTCCTCATCATCTACGAGGCCAACTACGGCCTTCGGCAGATCTACACAGACGGGCGAGCGCTGCCGAAGCAAGGCGACCCCCAGGCGCAGTGGTACGGCTACTCGGTCGGCCGGTGGGAGGGCGACACCCTCGTCGTCGAGTCGAACAACCTACGCGGCGCCGAAGACGGCCCGTTCGACGGTTGGCTCGATGTGCGCGGCAGCCCTTACAGCCACGATGCAAAGTTTACCGAGCGGTTCGCACGGAAGAGCTTCGGCCGGCTGAGTATCGACGTGACGGTCGATGATCCAAAGTCGTACACCAAGCCGTTCACCGTGCGGATCAACCAGCAGATCATGGCGGATACCGAACTCATCGAGTTCATCTGTAACGAGAACCAGCAGTTCAGACGGCGGGTCAAGATCGACTAGTACGGCCCGGGATTTGCTCCACGTCCGGAATGCTGGGCGGCTGGCAGTATTCCGGCGACGGCACACGCGATCTCCGCATCGACTGGCTTCGCGGCCTCGCGATGACGTGCGTCATCATCGATCACTCCAGGCTCCCGTCCCTCCTGAGCTGGTTTTCCTACGAGCGCTTCTGGACAGTCACCGCGGCTGAAGTGTTCGTGGTGCTGTCGGGGGCCGTGCTCGGGATGGTGCACGGAACGAAACTGAAGCGCGGTGATTGGCGCGGCGTGATCGCGGGACTCGGCCGCCGCGCGGCCCTGCTCTACGTCACGTTTATCGCCGTCACGCTGTCGCTCAACTTCAGCGATCTCGACGCGGCCGCCTGGCGCGACATCGCGCTCATGCGCACAGGGCCGTGGGCATTTCAGATCATCTGTCTCTACGTGTGGCTCGTCGCGGCGGCGATCCCCTGTCTGCTCGGACTGCGATACACCGGCTGGATTCCACTGCTCAGCGCCAGCTGGGCCCTTTATCTCTTCAACCGGATCTCTCCGCATACGCTCACCAGCGGCCAGTTCGAGCAGGCATTTCCGATTCTCGCGTGGCAACTGCTGTTCGTGCACGGCATCGTGTTCGGGTACCACCGGCAACGGATCGGCGCCTTTCTGGAGCGCGCGCCGCGGATCCTTCCGATTACGGGCTCGGGCGTTACGGCGGCGTTCATTACATTCGCCTTATGTAATCCGTGGACGGACGGTCCGCGGCTGCTGCACTGGACGCTCATCTCGCCGGAGCGTTTCTCCGAGCTTTATTACCAGTATTTCGATCTCGAGAGTCTCGGCGCCGGGCGTCTGCTCAACCTCGCTGTCGGCCTGCCGATCGGCTACGCCCTGCTGACGGCGTGCTGGAGGCTGGCCCAGCCGTTTGCGCGCGTCTTCGTGCCGCTGGGACAGCAGTCGCTCGGCGCGTTCGTCCTGCATGTCTACGCCCTCATGCTGATCGCGCATACCTCGACGGGCGACGGATTGTGGACGAACACGCTTCTGCAAGTCACAGCAATTCTCGCGATTGCCGTGCTGCTGAACACCCTCCGGAGGTGGTCGCCGAGCCGCGTCCAGGCCCCGCCGCTACCCGCCTGACGCGCTACAATACGGTCCGAGGGACGGACCAGATTGAGAACACATTCTCTGATTGCCGGCTGGGTCGGGGTCTTGTCGGTTGCTGTCGTGTCGGGACAGTCAGCACCACCTGCCGCGAGTCCGGCCATCGCCGATCCGGCTTCGCAGCGCGCGACTGTTAACCAGTACTGCGTCACGTGCCACAACCAGCGGCTCAAGACGGCGGACCTGCTGCTCGATCAGGTGGATCTCGCCACGCTCGGCCAACATCCGGATCTCGGCGAGAAGATTGTCCGCAAGCTTCGCGCGGGGCTGATGCCGCCGAGCGGCGCGCGGCGTCCCGACGCGGCAGCCATGGAGTCGCTGATTCGCGGGATGGAGGCGTCGCTCGATCGCGCCGCGATGCCGCATCTGCCGCCGCCCGGCCTGCATCGCCTCAACCGCACTGAATACACCAACGCAATCCGCGATCTGCTCGCGCTCGAAGTGGATGCGACAAAGTTTCTTCCGGCCGACGACTCGACCCGCGGCTTCGACAACATCGCCGGCGCGCTGACGATGTCGCCGGCGCTGATGGAGGCGTACCTGTCGGCCGCCGGCAAGATCAGCCGCCTCGCGATTGGCGACGTCAACTCGCCGTCGCAGGTCGTGTTCGACGTGCCGCCCGACACCGCGCAGAACTACCACGTCGAAGGCCTGCCCTTCGGCACGCGCGGCGGCATGATGATTCCCTATCAGTTCCCCGCCGACGGCGAGTACTCGTTCAAGGTCAAGGGCGTCACGGGCTATTTCCAGGCCGTGCTCGGCGGCGTCAGGGGCGAGCAGCTCGAGGTCACGATCGACGGCGAGCGCGTGAAGCTCTTCGACTGGGACAAAGAGATTGCGAACACGACCGGCAACGGCCGCTCGACGCCGAAGATCCCGGTCAAGGCGGGTCTGCACAACCTCGGCGTGACGTTTCTCGCGACCAACGACGTCCCCGCCAGCGAGCTGAACCGGCCGTTCCAGCGGACGATGAACACGCCGGGATCGATTCCGGGCTTCCAGTTCTACCCGCACGTCGGCCAGGTGTGGATTGAAGGTCCGTACGGCGCGAAGGGCGCGGGCGGCACGGCCAGCCGCAACAAGATCTTTGTCTGCCGCCCGACAACTTCACTCGGGGCACGCCCCGCGGGGACGACCACTGAAGACGCCTGCGCGCGGCGCATCGTCTCGACGCTGGCGCGGCACGCGTTCCGGCGTCCCACGACGCCGGCCGACGTCAAGACGCTGATGGAGTTCTACCAGGAAGGCCGCAACGAGAACGGGACGTTTGACGACGGGATTGAAGCGGCGCTGCAGCGCGTGCTGGCGGACGTCGAGTTCGTCTACCGCGGCGAACGTGAGCCTGCCGGCATTGCGGCCGGCAAGAGCTACCGCATCAGCGATCTGGCGCTCGCCTCGCGGCTGTCGTTCTTCCTCTGGAGCAGCAGCCCGGACGACGAACTGATTGACGTCGCCGCGCGAGGACAGCTCAGGACGCCGGCCGTGCTCGAGAAGCAGGTGCGCCGGATGCTTGCGGACCCGAAGTCCGCGGCGCTCATCAGCAACTTCACCGGCCAGTGGCTGGAAACCCGCGGCCTCAAAACGGTCGAGCCGGTCGTGAACATCTTCCCGGACTTCGACGACAACCTGCGCTACGCGTACAGGCGCGAGGTCGAGCTGTTCTTCGACGCCATCGTGCATGAGGACCACGGCGTCCGCGAGATGCTGACCGCCAACTTCACGTTCGTCAACGAACGGCTGGCCAAGCAGTACGGCATCCCGAATATCTACGGCTCGCAGTTCCGCCGCGTCACGCTGCCGCCGGAGCTCGACATGCGCCGCGGCCTGCTCGGCAAGGGCGCGCTGCTGACGGTGACGTCCAACGCCGCGCACACCTCGCCGGTGACGCGCGGCAAGTGGTTCCAGACGACGTTCCTCGGCGTCGAGCCGCCGCAGCCGCCGCCGGGCGTCGACACCAGCCTGAAGGAAAAGACCGACAGCGGCACCGCCGGCAACGCCAAGGTGCCGTCGATGCGCGACATCATGGAGCGGCACCACACCAATCCAGTGTGCGCGTCATGCCACAAAATCTTCGAGCCGATCGGCCTCGCGTTCGAGAACTACGACGCGACCGGCGCATGGCGCACGCTCGACGAAGGCAACCCAATCGACGCCTCGGGCGTGATGATCGACGGTACCAAAGTCGACGGCGTCGTCGGCCTGCGCGGGTTCATCGAGAAGTATTCGGATCAGTTCGTCCGCGTCGTGACCGAGAAGCTGATGACCTACGCGCTCGGGCGCGGCGTCGAAGACGGCGACATGCCGACAGTCCGCGCCATCGTCCGCGGCGCGCAGCCGGCCGACTACAAGTTCTCGTCGATCATGATGGGGATCGTGAAGAGCGACCAGTTTCAGATGAATCAGAAAATAAAAGGGTAGCGTCCGGCTTTAGCCGGACGTCCGCCTGAAGGCGGACGCTACAAAACAATATGTTCATATCCAAGAAGCACATCTCGCGGCGGACGATTCTGAAGGGCACGGGGGCGGCGCTGGCCCTGCCGCTGCTCGACGCGATGGTCCCGGCGGCGACGGCGCTGGCGCAGACGGCGGCGAATCCGAAGCCGCGATTCGTCGGCTGCTTCGTCCCGCACGGCATGGCGCCGGGCTACTGGGTCCCCGAGAAGGTCGGCGACAACCCGGACTTCCCGCACAACTGGAAGCCGCTCGAGCCGTTCCGCGCGCACACGACGATTCTGAGCGGCCTGCACTCGCGGTCAGCCGAGCCGCCGCCGGGCGCGACCGGCGCGGACCACTGGGTCGCCGCGGCGTTCATGTGCGCGAACAAGCCGCGCAAAACGACAGGCGCCGATCTCTACGCCGGCACGACCATCGATCAAATCATCGCGCAGCGCATCGGCGGTGAAAACCTGATGCCGTCCATGCAGCTCGCGGTCGAGGATCCGGGCAGCAACTCGAGCAACTGCGGCGAAGGCTACAGCTGCACGTACACGAACACGATCTCGTGGGCATCGCCGACCGCTCCCCTGCCGATGGAGCTGAACCCGCAGGTGGTGTTCGAGCGGATGTTCGGCGACGGCACGACCGCCGACCTGCGCGCGATGCGCCGCAAGCGCGACCGCAGCATCCTCGACTCGCTGACCGCCAGCCTGGGGCGCATGAAGACCGACGTCAGCGTCTCGGACCGCGCCCGGCTCGACGACTACACGGAGAACGTGCGCGAAATCGAACGCCGGCTGCAGCTCGCGATGAAAGCCTCGGCCACCGCGCCGTCCGACATCACCATGCCGTACGGCGTGCCGCAGACGTTTGATGAACACATCAAGCTGCAGTTCTCGCTGATGGCGGTCGCGTTTCAGGCCGACATCACGCGCGTCGGGACGCTGCTCTTTGCGCGCGACCTCACGGGCCGCACGTATCCAGAGTGCGAAGCGCCGACGTCCGGCTTCCACGGCGTGTCGCACCACGGCGAGGATCCGCGGCAGATCGGGCTGCTCTCGAAGATCAACCAGTATCACGTGAAGATGCTGGCGTACCTGGTCGAGAAGCTGGCGACGACCAAGGACGGCGACGGGACGCTGCTCGATCACTCGCTCGTCCTCTACGGCAGCAACATGGGCAACTCGAACCAGCACGTGCACTACGACGTCCCGCACGTGCTCGTCGGCACGCTCAACGGCAAGGTGAAGGGCAACCGCCACATCGCCTACCCGACCAAAACCGTGCCGACCGGCAACCTGCTGCTGACGGTTCTCGACAAGTTCGGAATCTCGCAGGACTCCATCGGCGACAGCGAAGGCAAGCTGGCTGCGATCTAGTAAAGACAAACAGGAAACGAAAAACGTGAAACGAAAAACGCTGCAAGCGGGACTCGCTGCCCTCGTGATCGGGATGTTGGCCGCGCCGGCCGTGGTGCGCGCCGGCAAGTCGGATGTCGCAGACGCGGCCATGCGCGGCGACAAGGCCGCCGTCCGCGCCCTCATCGACAAGAAGGCCGACGTCAACGCGCCGCAGAACGACGGCGCGACGGCGCTGCACTGGGCCATCTACCGGGGCGATCGCGAGCTCGCGCAGCTGTTGATTCGGTCGGGCGCCAACGTCAAAGCGGCCAACCGCGAAGGCGCCACGCCGCTCTGGCTCGCCGCGGTCGGCGGCGACGCGTCGATCCTGTCGGCGCTCGTCGAGGGCGGCGCCGACGTCAACGAGAAGCTCCCGCTTGGCCGCTCGCCGCTGATGATCGCGGCGCGCACCGGCAAAGTGGACGCGATGAAGGTCCTGCTCGACCACGGCGCCGATCCCAACGCGAAGGACACGCTCCGCGGCACGACGCCCCTCATGTGGGCCGCCGATGAGGGCCATGCCGACGCGATCAAGCTGCTCATCGACCGCGGCGCCGACTTCAAGGCACGCTCGGCCCCGGTGGAACGCGGACGCGGGCCGGCGCTCGGTAAATCGGGCGACCCGCGGCGCGCCGTGGCGGCGCTCGGCGCGGCGATTGCTGCCGGCCAGCAGATTCCAGGCCTCGGCCAGCTTGGCGGACTCAACGGCAGCCCGCGTGCCGCCGGGCGCGGCGACGTGGAAGCCGCGAGTGCGGCGGGCGGACGCGGCGATGTCACGGCCGTGACGGGTGGAGGCGGACGCGCTGCCGCTTCGACAGGCTCAGGGCAAGCGACTGGCGCAGGCCAGGCCGCTGCGGCAGGCGGAGGCCAGGGGCGCGGCCGCGGCCGCAACGGCGGAGCTGCGGCTGGCGCCGACGGATTCGACCAGAACGACGATGCGGCGGTCGCGGCGTTCGGCTTCGGCCGGGGACCGCAGCCCAAAGACGGCGGGCAGCTCACGCCGCTCGTCTTCGCCGTGCGCGCCAACGACCTCGAGTCGGTGAAGACGCTGCTGGCAGCCGGCGCGGACGTGAACCAGACGACCGGCTACGGCTGGAGCCCACTGCTTGTCGCGACGCAGAACCGCTACTACAAGCTCGCCGCATATCTGCTCGAGCACGGAGCGGATCCGAACCTGGCGAACAAGGGCGGCTGGGTGCCGCTTTACCTCGCCACCGACAATCGCAACATCGAGAACGGCGACTATCCGGTCCGCAAAGGTGACATGGATCACCTGGACTTCATCAAGCTCCTGCTCGACAAAGGCGCCAAGGTCAACACGCGCATCAAGGACAGCACCGAGACGCGCACGGTCTTCACCAATCAGTGGCTCGACGAAAACGGCGCGACCGCGTTCCTGCGCGCGTCACAGTCCGGCGACGTCGTCCTGATGAAGCTGCTGCTCGCGCGCGGCGCCGATCCGAAGATCAAGACCGAGCTCGGCGTCTCGGCGCTGCATGTCGCTGCCGGCATCGGCTGGGTCGAAGGCATCACGTACGAGTGGTCGTCGAAGGACACGCTCGAAGCGGTGCGAATGCTCCTCGATCTCGGCCTCGCGCCCAACGACCAGGCCGCCACCGGCCGTGTGGCGCTCCACGGCGCCGCCCACAAAGGCGCCACGGCCGTCGCCCAGCTGCTCGTCGACCGCGGCGCCCGCCTGGACGTCCGCGACTACGGCAACACCGACAACCGCGGCAGCCGCGAGCTCTCGACGCACACGTGGCTGCCCGTGGACTACGCCGACGGCCTGGTCCGCGTCGGCGTCCAGTCGGCGATTCCGCATCCCGAAACCGGGCTGCTGCTGCGCAAGCTGATGACCGCTGCCGGGCTGCAGGCGCCGCCTGTCGGCCGCACGCTCGAGTCGATCTGCATCACGGACGTCTGCCAGTAAGATCGGCCGGTGGGTTCGGCATCCATCTTCCCGATCGTCCTGGTCGTCGACGACGACCGGATTCAGGTCGCGCTGCTGAGCTCGCTGCTGCAGAAGGCGGGCTTCCGTGTCATCAGCGCGCCGTCAGGCGATCATGCGGTCGCGGCGCTCAAGGCCGCCGGCGAAGCCAGCAACGCGATCTCGCTGCTTGTCACAGACCTCGACATGCCCGGCATCAGCGGTCGCCAGCTGGCGGCGGGCATGCTCAAGCAACATCCCAAGCTGAAAGTGCTGTACGTGACCGGCAATCCCGACGGGCTCTTCGAGCCCGGACGGCTGCTCGGGCCGAACGAGTCGTTCCTCGAAAAGCCCGTCTCGCCCGGCAACCTGCGCGAGGCGATCAACTTCCTGCTCCACACATAGCCCGATCTCTTCCAGGCTCTCGCCTCCTCTCAACGGTAGTTCGCGAGCATCGCGATGACCACCACCATCAGCACGCCGGCAACTGAGCCGACGCCGGTCAGGACCTTCGCGCCGGGACTCCAGCCGTCCTTCTGCACCTCGATCGACTGAATCTCCGACAACGGCAGGTGGCGAACGGGCACGGGGATGCGTGTCTTCGGCAACACGCTGATCTCGTTGTCCGTGATCTGGACGATATGTCCCTGGACGCGAGCGCCGGTGGACAGCTGCACGAGCAGGGTGGCGCTCGCTCAGGCAGCCGAGCAGGCCGGTTGGGATGGCGTCTACACCGGGGACGGTATTCGCATCAGCGACGAGATCGCGGTCTACGACCCGTGGGTGCTGCTGGCGGCGTTCGCGGCGGCTACGCAACGCGTCCGGCTCGGCGCGATCATCATGCCGCTGGCTCGCCGGCGGCCATGGAAAGTGGCCCGCGAAGCGGTCACCCTGGATCATCTGTCAAATGGGCGACT
>Ga0209488_10004063_pt1 | contig 11549 bp, 9 predicted proteins | sample Rivendell_Oct201_8_FD_188349 | JGI IMG/M metagenome (GOLD analysis project Ga0209488, IMG submission 188349) | Vadose zone soil microbial communities from the Eel River Critical Zone Observatory, Northern California, USA -... | ecosystem: Environmental > Terrestrial > Soil > Vadose zone >... | reverse complement strand
AGCGCCTGGCATTCCGGCAGCTGGCGCAGCAAGGCAAGAAGCAACGTCATGGCATGCTCGGCCACCATCGTGGCCTTGACTCCCGTGGAATTGGTCACCCGCACCCCCGTCGGGATACCCGCCGCGACGCCGCGCTCGACCCCGGAGGAACTGAAAAACATCCAGCGCAGCGCATTTGCATGCGCGCGCAGCGCCTCGCCAAAGGCCGGCGTGCAAACCCGGTTGCTGGTCACCAGAATGGTGGCGTTTGGAATTTCGCGCGCGAGTTCCTCCGTCGAGGACACGACAGCCCAATCCAGTTCCGGGAAGTCCCCGGTGAGCCCAATAATTGCATCGTCCCGGCGGTAGGGATACATCACGACTTTCATCGGCAGCCTCTGCTATGACGGGTTGTCTTATGCCCTATCGGCTTGCAATTGTCGCGGCCAGCGCTTAGCTCCGGCGGCCGTGACAACAGAGAACCCAGAATGGTCGAAACCCGTGCCCCGAAGGTGAGTTTTGTATCGTTGGGATGCCCCAAGGCGCTGGTCGACAGCGAGCGCATCATCACGCGCCTGCGGGCGGAAGGTTATGAACTCTCCCGCGTGCACGAAGGCGCCGACCTGGTAATCGTCAATACGTGTGGCTTTCTCGACAGCGCAAAGACGGAATCGCTGACCGCCATTGGCGACGCATTGGCAAAGAACGGCAAGGTCATCGTCACCGGCTGTTTGGGAGCCGAGCCCGAAACGATCACGGACGCCCATCCGGGAGTCCTGGCCGTGACGGGTCCCCAGCAATACGAGAGCGTGCTCGATGCGGTTCACCGCGCGGCCCCTCCCCGCCACGATCCGTTCCTCGACCTGGTGCCGCCCGAGGGCATCAAGCTCACGCCGCGCCACTATGCGTATCTCAAGATTTCAGAGGGCTGCGACAACCGGTGTACGTTTTGCATCATTCCGAAGTTGCGCGGCGACCTCGTGTCGCGCCCGGCGGCCGATGTGCTGCGCGAGGCGGAGCGGCTGGTTGCCGCCGGCGTCAAGGAAATCCTGGTCATTTCCCAGGATACGTCCGCCTATGGGCGCGACCTGAAATATGCCGCGTCCTCGTTCAAGGACCGCGACGTGCGCGCCAAGTTTTTTGATCTCGCGCGCGAGCTTGGGGAACTCGGGGTCTGGATTCGTCTGCATTACGTTTATCCCTATCCGCACGTGGCCGACGTCATCCCCTTGATGGCGCAGGGCAAGGTCCTGCCCTATCTCGACGTGCCTTTCCAGCATGCGAGCCCCGACGTCCTCAAGCGGATGAAGCGGCCGGCGGGCCAGGAAAAGACCTTGGAAACGATCCGGCACTGGCGCGAGACCTGTCCTGATCTCACCATTCGATCCACATTCATCGTCGGGTTTCCGGGCGAAACTGATGACGACTTCCAGTTCCTGCTGGATTGGCTGGACCGGGCCCAGATCGATCGCGTCGGCTGCTTCCGCTATGAGCCCGTCAAAGGCGCGGCCGCAAACGATCTTGCGGCTTTGGTGCCGACCGATGTCGTCGAGGCCCGCTGGCACCGGTTGATGAAACACCAGCAGGTCATCTCCGAGCGGCGTCTCAAGCGCAAAGTCGGCACACGCCAGCAGGTCATTATCGACCAGGTCGGGCCAACGGTCGCCAAAGGACGCAGCAAAGGCGACGCCCCTGAAATCGACGGCGCGGTCTATGTGGCAAGCCGCCGGCCTCTCCGTGTCGGTGAGATCGCAACCGTGCGTATCGATCGCCGGGATGCCTATGACCTCCACGGCACGGCTGTCGGGTTTTAGGGCGCGGACGCGCTTGTGTGGGTCGATGACCGTCGGCTGGCTCGGTGCGACTCCCTCTCCCCTCCGGGTTGGGGTGAGGGGGAACCCATATTAGTTTGGAGTCCCCCCTCTCCCCGGAGGGGAGAGGGAGTCACACCGAGTCCGCATCAGCGGCATCGAGTCACACCAGCACCGTCAGCACCCCGCCCGACCACCTTGACGACAGCGCCGGTTAACGTCGCCAGCTCATCCTCTTCAATCGTGAATGCCGGCGTCAGATACACGATGGAACCAAACGGACGTATAAACACCCCCTCCTCCATGAACTGCGCCCGCAAGGCCCCGAGATCGTCGATGCGTGCAAGCTCGACCACACCGATCGCCCCCATGACCCGAACGTCTTTGACGCCAGCCAATTCCCGGCATGGTGCGAGGCCTCTCTCCAACGCCCGCGAAATATTCGCGACCTGCCCCATGCGCGGCTCTTGTTCAAACAGGTCGAGCGAGGCGTTGGCAGCCGCACATGCAAGGGCATTGCCCATGTAGGTCGGTCCATGCATCAGGGCGTGGACTGGATCGTCCGACCAGAAGGCTTCAAACACTTTACGGCCCGCAACCGTCGCAGCCAGCGGCAAAGTGCCGCCCGTCAGTGCCTTCGATAGCGTGATTATATCGGGCGTTATCCCCGCCGGCGTGCAGGCGAACATCGCACCCGTGCGGCCAAATCCGGTAAATATCTCATCGAAGATGAGCAGCAATTCGTAAGCGTCCGCCATTGCGCGCAGCCGCTGCAAAACACTGGCGTCGTGGAACCGCATGCCGCCGGCGCCTTGCACCAGCGGCTCCACAATGATCCCGGCAATTTCGCCGGCGTGGCGCTCCAAGAGCCGGGAAAGCGCCTCGGCACGATCCGCAGTGTCGGGAAGATCGACGACAAAATGCTCCGGCAACAGCCCTCGAAACAGGGCGTGCATCCCTGTTTCGGGATCACAGACCGCCATGGCACCCGTAGTATCGCCGTGATAGCCGCCCTTGAACGCGACGAAGCGCGTCCGGCCGCGAATTCCTTGGTTGATCCAATATTGCGCCGCCATCTTCATGGCGACCTCGACGGCGACAGAACCGGATTCGGAGAAGAATACGCGGGCCAGATCGCCTGGCAGGAGCGCTGCCAGCCGCTTCGCCAACCGCAGCGGCTGCTCGTGAACGAGGCCGCCGAACATCACATGCGGCATTGTGCCGAGCTGGCGGCCGACCGCCTCGGCAATGTGCGGGTGATTGTAGCCGTGGCAAGCCGTCCACCACGATGCAATGCCATCGATAAGCTCGCATCCATCCGCCAATACGATGCGGCTTCCATGCGTCCGCACGACCGCAAGCGGCGGCCGCATGGTCTTCATCTGGGCATAGGGCAGCCAGATATTGTCGAGGTCCGAGGTCCATTCGGTCACTCGTTCCAAAGGATGCGGCGGAGGAAGCTTCCCATTCATGGGTCCCGTATTATAGACGTGAACACATGCCGTCACTCGATGACTTTGCGCTGCAAAAGCTTGCCCAGTTGGAACGCGACAACCTGCGTCGTAGGCTCGTTCCGACCGACCGTCTCGATGGCGTCTGGGTCGTGCGAGATGGCCGGCGCCTGCTTTCGTTTTCCTGCAACGACTACCTCAACCTGAGCCACCATCCGGCCGTCAAAGCCGCCGCCATGGCAGCGCTCGACCGATATGGCACGGGGGCCGGCGCGTCGCGCCTCGTCACCGGCAATCACCCGCTCTTTGCAGAACTCGAGCGCCGCCTTGCCCTGCTCAAGGGAACCAAAGATGCATGCGTTTTCGGCTCGGGCTACCTTGCCAATATGGGCATCGTTCCGGCCCTGATGGGTCCCAGCGATCTCGTCCTGATCGACGAACTTGCTCACTCCTGCCTATGGACAGGAGCCCGGCTGTCGCGTGCGACCGTAATGCCATTCCGCCATGCCGATATCACCCACGCCGAGGACCTGCTGGCGACACACCGGCAAAACCATCGATCCGCGTTGATCGCAACCGACGGCGTATTTTCCATGGACGGCGATCTGGCACCATTGCCAGGGCTCGCCGAACTCGCGCGTCGCTTCGATGGCTGGTTGATGACGGACGACGCCCATGGGCTCGGCACTGTCGGGGATGGCCGAGGCTCGACCTTTGCGCACGGGGCGGGAACAGGCGTTGCGTTGCAGATGGGCACGCTATCCAAGGCGGTCGGCGCCTATGGGGGTTACCTTTGCGCCTCAGCTCCCGTTGTGGAACTCATCCGCAACCGCGCGCGCACTTTCGTTTATTCGACTGGATTGCCGCCTGCGATCGCGGCTGCCGCAATTGCGGCACTTGATGTGATCGAACGGGAGCCCGATCTCGTGAGCCGCCCCCTTGCCAAGGCCAAGGCCTTCACACGCAGGGTCGGACTGCCCGAGGCTATGAGCCCTATCGTGCCGCTTGTCGTCGGCGATGCCCGCGCTGCACTTGACGCTTCGCGGCTGTTGGAGACGGAGGGCTTCCTCGTGATTGCGATCCGGCCGCCGACAGTGCCGGTCGGGACGGCACGCTTGCGGTTTACCTTCACGGCGGGACATCCGGACGACGAAATTGCCCGGCTCGCCGATGTGGTGTGCCAAATCGTTCCGGTGCAACGTGCCCCCCCAGAAGCAAAAGGCCGATCGTCGTGACGAGCGTTTTTGTCACCGGCACGGGCACCGACGTCGGCAAGACATTTGTCACGGGGGCGCTGATCCGCCGATTGCGCGCTTCCGGACAAGAGGTCGATGCGATCAAGCCCGTGGTCAGCGGTTTTGATCCCGCGGCCCTGTCCGCCAGCGACCCCGGGGTCTTGATCGCTGCACTGGGCCGTCCCGTGACGCCGGCGGAGATCGATCGCATATCTCCCTGGCGGTTTGCCGCACCGCTATCGCCCGATATGGCAGCCGCCCGCGAAAGCCGTGTTGTCGATTTCGAGGCGCTCGTCGCCTATTGCCGTTCCAGAGCGGCAAGCACCCGTGGCGTCGTATTCATCGAAGGTGTTGGTGGGATCATGGTCCCGCTCGATGACCGCCACACGGTCCTTGACTGGATCACGGCGCTGCGCGTGCCGGTCATTGTGGTTGCGGGTAGCTACCTCGGGACGATCAGCCATACATTGACGGCGCTGCACGTGCTGGCCCGCCGCAATGTGGACATTGCGGCGGTCGTGGTGAGCGAGAGCACAGCGCCTGGAGCGTCGCTTGAAGGAACCGTTGAAAGCGTCGCACGCTTTGCCGGAACAGTTGAGGTGATCGGCGTGCCGCGCCTCAGCCGTGACGCCGCGCACTTGCATCCTGCAATCGAACGGCTCGTTGCGCTGCTGTAGGATGGGTAGAGCAATAAAGAAGCGCGTCTTGCGCGCGCTTCTTTATTGCGAAACCCATCAACACCGCTCGCGCGGGTCGATGACGGGTTTCGGTAAAGTGCGTAAAGAAAGAACGCGGCATAGCGCGTCGCAAGACGCGCGTAAACGCGCTGGTGTCCTCTACCCATCCTACATATCAAGGCAGCAAGATGCTCGATCCCGTCGTTTTGCGGGCTTCAAGATCCTCATGCGCCTTGCGGGCATCCTTGAGCGCGTACTTCTGGTTCACCGGGATTTTGACCTTGCCGCTTCCGACCACGCCGAACAGATTGTTCGCGATCGAAACCAGGTTCTCGCGCTTGGCCGCATAGGTATTGAGCGTCGGACGCGTACAAAACAGCGATCCCTTGGCCTGCAGCAGGTTGATATTGAACGCCTCGATGGAGCCGGACGCATTGCCGAAGCTTGCGAACATGCCGAGCGGCTTGATGCAATCCAACGACGCCGGGAATGTCGCCTTGCCGACGCCGTCATAGACGACGTCACAAAGTGCTCCGCCGGTAATCTCTTTCACCTTCGCGACGAAATCCTCATCGCGATAAAGGATAGTATGGTGGCAGCCATTGGCCTTCGCCAATTCGGCCTTGTCTTTCGAGCCGACAGTTCCAATCACATTGGCGCCAATGAAATTGGCCCATTGGCAAGCGATCAAGCCGATGCCGCCGGCTGCCGCATGAATAAGGACGTTCATGCCGCGCTGGAGCTTGAAGGTCCGGTGAAGCAGGTATTCGACCGTCATGCCCTTGAGCATCATGCCGGCGGCCTGCTCATAGGCGATCGAGTCCGGGAGTTTGACCACGCGATCAGCCGGCATGATCCGTTCCGCTGTGTAGCTGCCGAGCGCGGAGACATAGCCGACACGGTCGCCGACTTTGGCGTCCGCCACACCGGCCCCGACTTCAACGATCTCGCCCGCCCCCTCGTTGCCGGCGATGAATGGCAGCCCCCCCGCGGCCGGATACAGGCCCGACCGGAAATAGGTATCGATATAATTGATGCCGCACGCGTGGTTCTTGATGCGAACCTGGCCAGCCCCCGGGGCCGCAACAGCAACATCCTCAAAGGTCAGAGCCTCGGGCCCGCCATGTTTGTGTACTCGTACCGCCGCAACCATGAACCACTCCTCTTAGGGTTTGTGCCGTCGTGCTATTTAAGGCTGCTTTAGCCGAGCCGACCGCCATGCCAAATACCGTCATCGCAATCGGGCTTCCTTGCCAGCCTCCTCGACCAAGCGCAAGTGGCACGCGTATAAGCGCAAGGTTGGGCACGCCGACTTCGTAGCCCGCATGAGCCATATCGCGTTCTTCACGCGAGATGGCGACATGCGGGACTGGCGGCCCCGGATATCGCGCCCTTGAAGAAGGGGCGCTCATCCGGGCTACAGTGTTCCGCATGCCTCGGGTCAGGCTTCCGGCCTGCGATCAAAAAGGCCTATCCCGAGAAAATAGACACCGGCCAGCACCAATCCGGTCTTGGTCCAAGGATCCGGATCGAGGTTTGACAGAATTGCAACCAGCGCCAAGGCCGACCAAGCCCCGACCATTGCGATGGTCACGAAGCGGAGCCGCCTGACCCGAAATGGGTGCACAAATTTGAACGGAACGAAGGTCAGCACGGCAAGCACCAGAACCGCTATAAAGCCAATCCACGGGTTGGGTTGCAACAGGAACAGATAGAAAGCCGCTGCGTTCCAGAGCGTCGGGAAGCCGCGGAAATAGTGATCGGCGGTCTTCATCTGCCGGTCTGCAAAATAGATGGCACCTGTTATCACAATGACGATACCGGCTGCGACGCCGGCCGTCTCCGGCAGCAGGCCCCCGGCCGCAATCATGAACGCTGGAACAAACACATAGGTCACGAAATCGACGACCAGATCGAGGACATCGCCGGACCAGCGTGGCAAGACCTCGGCGACGCGTAGGTGTCGCGCAATCGTGCCGTCGATCCCATCGACCAGCAGCGCCAGTCCAAGACACAGGAATGTCAGGTCGAACCGCTTGTCCACGGCAGCCAGCAACGCCAGGAGCGCGAGGGCCGCCCCTGTTGCGGTGAAAACATGAACCCAAAAGGCACGCAAATAGGCCCTGGATGTCAAAAGTCCGGCTCCTTGGTTTCCGACCCGATATTTGGGATTGACGGGTAGTGCTCCGATTCCGAAGTTCGCATTATATCGCGACAACCTCGTTTGCGAACTTCGGAATCAAAGGAGCACTACCAACGTATTGACTCTAGTGCGGCTTTTGAATTTGAAGTTCCTAAACGAATTTGCGCCGATATGATAGGAACTTCAAATTCGCCGCACTAGTGCGGCGCTTCCGATACCATGCAAAGCTGGACCGCGTCGCATGAAAAACCAATCGCGTGAAATTGTCGTCGTCGGAGGTGGTCCCGCAGGGCTGGTGGCCGCGATCGCGCTCTCGGGCGCCGGCCTCGAAACCGCGCTGGTCGTCGGACCACGCCAGGACAGCGATCACCGCACCACGGCCCTTCTGATGGGCTCCGTCAAGGCGCTGGACGTGCTCGGCGTGTGGACAGCCTGTCGCGATCACGCCGCTCCACTGTGCGTCATGCGGATCGTCGATGACACCGATCGCCTGTTGCGTGCGCCCGAAGTCCGGTTCGATGCATCGGAAATTGGATTGAAGGAATTCGGGTACAACATCGAGAACCAACACTTGGTTGCGGCGCTTCATGCGCGGGCGCAGGCGCACGGCAATCTTACAATCGTGAACGAAGCAGCCGACCATGTCCTCGCGGGTGACGACGGCGTAACCATCAGGATGCAAAGCGGCGCGACGATGTCGGCGCGGCTGGCCGTCGGCGCCGATGGTCGGCGCTCGCTTTGCCGTCTTGCCGCCGGCATCTCGACCAGGACGCGCCACTACCGTCAGACGGCCCTGACATTCAACCTTGCGCACAGCCGACCCCACCGCAATATTTCGACCGAATTTCATACCGAAGCCGGGCCATTCACACTTGTGCCGCTGCGGGGCAACCGTTCAAGCCTGGTATGCGTGGTCGACCCCAATGATGCGCCGCGCCTCCAAGCGCTCTCGGATTCCGACATGGCCGCGGAAATCGAACGCCGTTCCCATTCGATCCTTGGCAAGATCACTATCGAGGCGGGTCGCGGCTACTTCCCGCTTGTCGCCGAGACCGCACAAAAGCTGGCTGCACGACGCATCGTGCTGGTCGGCGAGGCCGCCCACGTGCTGCCGCCCATCGGCGCACAAGGGCTCAATCTTGGCATGCGCGATGCCGCGACAATCGCCGAACTTGCGGCGGATGCGCGTCGGACCGGAATGGATGTTGGCTCCGCGCTCGTAACCGACGGATTCGAGCACATGCGGCGTGCCGACGTCACGAGCCGCGCGCTCGCAGTCGATGTCCTCAATCGCAGTCTGCTATCGGATTTTCTTCCCGCGCAAGGAATGCGGGGGCTTGGTCTTTTCCTTTTGGAACAAATCGGACCCTTGCGCCGCGCCGCCATGCGCGAGGGCGTCACGCCTGCGACTTCGCAACCGCGGCTCATGCGCGGTGAAGCGGTGTAGCACGCACCTCACGTCCAGCCCGCATCGGTATCGTCCTCCGGCACGACCACAGCATCAACTCGAACAAGGATATCCGCATCGACGCCCACCGTTCCCGGGGGAGCGTCATACCCGACCTTCCAGATGTTGAGTTCGAACGTGCCCTTGGCGGAATTGATTTGTGCCTGGCCATTTTGATCGGTTTCGGCGCGGTAGGCGCCGAGACGAATCTGGACATCCGTGATCGGTGCGCCAGTTCCCTGCTCGACGACCCGCACCGTCACCATGTGCTCGGGCGGCCTTACGACCACAAGCCCAAAGCGCGTCACAGAACTGTTGTGATCAAGGTCGAGTTCGCCAGCCTCGAACCTCGCCGACAACGAAAAAATTCGCTCGTTTGGCGGAGCGACCAGGTCCACGGCGGCCCAGTAGAGCGCACTTGTTCCCGGGAATGGCGTATCTCCCAGAACGCTTCGGGCCACAACCGTCCCGTCCTCGCCGCAAATCTCAATGCCTTTGCCGGCAAGGGTGCAGTCCGCAGCTGATTTGGCGCCAACCTTGATTTGCAGGGGTCCACCGGTCACCACCGAAGACGGGATGTCCCAGACCGCCAGACTTGAGTCGACGGGTTTTGTCCGAAACGAAATTGGAGCCACGCATTCGTGATGTACCAGATCGGAATCGTTACTTTCTTGCGCCGGCAATACAAGGGTCCATGTATGGTCGCCGGCGCGCGGCGGCGCCTTCATCTGGACACGGCCGCAGTCATCGGTGTCATCAATCGTAAAACGACTGGCGATCGCTGCACCGTCTGGAGCGACGACTTTCAGCGGCACGTTACGAAGGTTGCAGCCACTGGTACAAGAAACCCGGACCTTCACCGTGATATCGGCGCCAACCGGAACGTCCGGAGGCAAGGGCTCAGCGATCTCGAGGGAAGTTGAATGAACGTGAACCGCCATCGACATGCTTCGCTACGATCGTTCGATCACGAGCAATATACCCGCGGTACCCTTGCCTGCGCCGGCTTTGCCTTGGGTTCGGGCGTATGACCGGCAATCTCCAAGACCAGTTTGGTGCGGGTCGCGTCCTTGAATTGCGCTCGCTCCTTTATTCCAACCACAAATGAACCTGGGCCGCCGATGACGCAATCCTCGTAATAGATGTCGAGGTGCTCGAACTGCATGCCGAACATTCCGAAGGAATTGCCGCGGTCGAGCATGATCGGCAGGCCGTTGATTGTGATCCCGGCGTTGAGAACGTCGTCACGCATCAGCGTTACCGGCGGCCCCATATTGTTGACCCCATCGCCGGACACGTCGATGACGCGGCGAACGCCGCCATAACCGGATGCATCGAACAAGGGCTTGGCGAATTGCAGCGCTCCATAGATCGACGTGCGTGGCGCACGCCGATAGGGCGCGCGCGCAATATCATTGGCGACGGCCTTGGCAGATTCCAAGCCATCGATCAGCCGCCACGGCAGGATGATCTTCTGGTCGTAGAGCCCCGCCCACTCGAAATAGGTGACCGCAACTTTGCCGGTCGCCCCACCCCTCAGCGCAGACAAGAACTCCTGCGAAGTCAGAGCGGCGATATAGCCTTCACGCTGCAGCTCCTGCTCTTCCGGGTCCATCGAGTTCGATACGTCAACCGCGATAACGAGCTCCGTATCCACCGGTATTGCGCTCGGGCGCCGATCAGCAAGGCGGGGAGACGACGTTTGCGACAAACCGCCGGCGTTCCAGCCCGCAATTGCGATGCCGCTGGCAGCCATGGCGACCGCGACCGAAATCAAAAGCGTCCGAGCGGGCATTCGTCCCTCCATCAAGGTTGCCACACGGCGGCAAAATCGCTGCATGGTGGCGCTGAGGCCTACCCGAGGGTAAGCCAGTTAGCCCATGGGTTTCAAGTTTTGCCACTCATTCAAGGCCATACGGCGCCACCCAATGGGCGCCGTATGGGCGCGATGTGGGCGCCAAGTGGGCGCCATGCGGTCGAGCGCCACGCATGATCGAGCATCACTGGCGGTGCACCATATCACAGCTTAACATACCTCCGGCGGCGCCGCAGGCGTCCGTACCAGGGAATTGGGCGATGCAATTGTTTTGGGCAGTTTTGTTGTCTTGGATCGTGTTGGTGATTCCGCCAACCGGCTCCGCCCAAATTCAAGCCCAAGTACAAGCACAAGTACAGGCTCAAGATACAACCCGCGACACGTTCCCGAAACGGCTCGTTCGGATCGTGGTCCCCTTCCCGCCAGGCTCTGGTACCGACCTTCTGGCGCGGCTGTTGGCCGAACAATTGGCCCACAAATGGAATGGCTCCGTCATCACGGAAAATGTTCCCGGCGCATCGGGGAACCTGGGAGCAGCCGATGTATTTCGCACCGCACCGGACGGTCACGCTCTTTTGCTCTGCCCGCCGGGGCCAATCGCAACCAACAAGTTCTTGTTCAAGGACCTGAGTTACGATGCGGCGCGGTGGGTAGCGATTTCCTGGCTGACGACCGTTCCTTATGTGCTGGTGACCCGTAAGAGCTTCGCCGGAGATTTCAACGACTTGATGGCGTTGGCGAAGAACAATCCCAACACAGTCACGTCCGCCATGCCGGGGCCAGGCGGCACTGCGCACCTCTCGGCTGCATTCCTCGAATCGATAGCCGGAATAAAGATGCTTCACGTACCCTATCGGGGATTGGGGCCCGCCATGAACGATATCGTGGCTGGCCACGTCGATTCGATGTTCGATACATTGACGACGTCGCTGCCGTTGCACCGCGACGGAAGAATCAAGATGGTCGCGGTTGCGAGCCCCAAACGTACCG
>Ga0209488_10004061_pt1 | contig 11551 bp, 15 predicted proteins | sample Rivendell_Oct201_8_FD_188349 | JGI IMG/M metagenome (GOLD analysis project Ga0209488, IMG submission 188349) | Vadose zone soil microbial communities from the Eel River Critical Zone Observatory, Northern California, USA -... | ecosystem: Environmental > Terrestrial > Soil > Vadose zone >... | reverse complement strand
CATACCTACGAGGTGCACTACTAGTCGGCATCTTGCCGCTTGCCAAAGCATCGTGGTTGTCAGGTGTCAATAATATCCAGGTTAATATGTTCTTCATTCCCAAGTTCTCAAACCAATAAACATTTTCAGGTGTGCCTTTTTGGAGAAGAGGCAAGATATTCGACTGCCTGCATGTTTACAGAGGAAGAAACGCGGGATCTTCTTAACAAGCAGACAGTTTTACTAGGCAATAAAGTATTGAAACTTCTCCTATTCTACTTATAGGGGATCTCACTAGGTGCTTTCTAGCTTCCATTCGAATTTGATGACCTCAAAAGTTGGTATAACGGATACACCGCCTTTGATGGTTCAATGCTCTTCAATCCTTGGTCCATTGGCCGAGCGCTCGTTTCCAAAAAACTTGGTCCATATTGGGTCGCGTCGGGTCAGTCACGTGCATTCCGTCTCGCTGGGCTCACAACTCGGACAGGTTACGATAGGATCATTAATGAGCGAGTTCTTGATATGCTTAATAATGAGGACGATTTTCGTGAGAAGATGGACACCATCCTCAGGCTTGAAGACGTGAACTTTACTATTGATGAAAGCATGTCCTACCAAACGTGCGTAGTGTTCAATTGCTGTTTCTGAATCTTTTACATAGCAGACGGATCAGCGTTTCTGACATGTCAACGTCACAATTATGGATGCTCATATACTATGCCGGCTATCTAACCATAGTGGTGAATTGTTTGTATTTCCCTTCCTTGAGACTTTACTCAATCACGTCTATCCTCACTCAGCATCCAGAAAACCGGCGCCTCGACAGCGCCTCCGAGGAAAGCAGCCGAACTATATCGGTTCGCATCCCCAATCGCGAAATCCGATCGGTATATAATGGCTGGCTTCAAAGCCACCTCCGCAAATCAATCCGCGCCCAAAATTTGGATACCCAAAGCAAGGAGCTTTTTGAAGCCTCGATTGAGGGCAATTTTTCCAAGTTCGCCCACGAACTTCGACGTCTTGTACGCGGCAGAACATCATATCGGATACTTGGCAGTAAGGAAGCCGTATATCAAGGCTTCTTGTATGGATTCTTCGTGGCGGCCTCTCAGACCTATTCTCAGACCTATTCTTCCAAGCGTCCGTGGCATATCCAGGTCAAGTCCGACGGCGGAATGGGGCGTCTCGATCTGATGATGTGGCATCCCGACGACCATCGTGCGGTCATCCACGAGTACAAAAACAAGAGTTTGACGCCAGCAGAGAAAAAAAAAGAGGCGTTTGACGAGCTCAAGAGTCAACAGCTTACGGAACTTGCGGTGGCGGGTCTAGAGCAAATTAAACAAAGAGAATATCGTACCATCTTCGACAACGATAGTAAAATAACCGAGGTACATGAATATGGTATCGCCTTCTTTGGGAAGCGGTGTGCAGTAGTGGGACGCACAATGTCGCGTGAAGGGCAGGGCGAGCCGTGGACGAGCACCAAGACATATAGTGGGAAGGCAGACGAGGCCAGTCGAGCTCCGATGTACGAACTTCCGGTTCGAGGTTCCTGACCTGGTAAGGAGCCATTGGGGTGGCGTGGAGGGTATTCGAATAAGGATGTCACAGAATGTCTGACGGGATAGGCAAGGTATCTTGGGTGGAAGGCCCGATTAGAATTAGGTTTTAATGCGAAAGTTCAGTACTGGCTTTCGGTGTGTTGCGAGACTCAGTGACGCATGAGCGAGTTCGCATCGTGGGACAGGTCGGCAAGAGCAGAACCGCGCAAGACTGAGCCCGTGCCAGTGGTGCTACGAGGACTTCTTTGAGGCGTAGGAGGGGCATGAACAGCTGCTCGTAATAACCACCTCCGGGGCGGGACTGCAACAGCGTGTGGAGTGCGGCGGACGGATCTGCTCACTGACCGCTGCTGCCAAGACGGATCCGCACTGCCAGTGGCAGGAGGTCACCAGTCTGGTCGAGGGCCAGCTGTGCACCGTACTTCGAAAACAACATCCGACGAACGCACTCCAAACAGACAACAACGGACCAGAGAGCCTAGTTCATATGAATTAGGGTGGCGTCTGCAAGCTGCTAGGGCTAAAAGTAAGGAGTGTACAACAACGACATCGAGACACAATTTTACAATAGGCTATCATTAACCAGCCAGCCAAGCGAGATTGCCCGCAACCACGTAACCACGTCACAATTGACACTTCTCCTACCCGTCTCATCCACACAAACCCCTGCGTTCGGCGAGCCGTCGGTACAGAACATAGTGCCCATTGTAGATACGCCCACAAGCCCGCTACCGCATGACAACGCAGAACATATGCCGAAAGTGCCGACGGACTGGGGGTACAACCTTCCTCCCCGCGGACAAGGGGCGATAAGGATAAAGGTATTAAAGCCTATTCAAGGGTGTCCAAGATTCTGGAGCTGCCTCGTCGACCGCACTCGTGAGGCAACCGCATCTGCCGACCTGCGCGGGTGGAAGTGGGACATGCGACTTCCAACCTCAGGTCGTGTACCGTAGTAGAAACATGCGCCTTCTAATTGGCCTGGCGGGACTTGTGCTCTACATACTTATCTTCGGCCTCCTTGGCCTTCATTTCTCGCCACTCACAGTCATCTCTGTATTCGCATGAGCTGCGTTCCGTCAGAAGGTCGGCAGAAACAGAAACACTGTGCTGCAACTTACAAGCAGCGACGGGGAATGCTCAACGTCGACACCACGAGCCGGACGATCGCCGCGCCACCACTGCAAGACGTCCTGCACATACGCTTGCATGGCCACCTCATCGAAGGCGAAGCTCTTCCGCCCAATTATTCTTGGCGTCTCTGACAGAGGCGGAGGTGCCAAGATGCCCAGAGGACCTAGCTTGTCCGTACTCCATTCCTCCGTTTCCATAGGTCTCGCCCACCCCACGACAGCCTCAGATAGTGCGCCCCCCGTCACCTCATTCCGAGCCCACCAAGGGACACGTGCCATGTCGGACAGCTGCTCCGCGACCTGTGGCGAAGAGGACTGAGCGTTCGCAATAGGGTCTCCGTCATTAGCGGGTGCCCCGCCACTATCACCGCTGGCTGTCGTGTTCCGCAAGCTTTCCGCTATTGCGCGCTCGAGGTCAGGATCGAGTCCCTGTTCCTGTAGACTTGCTGCTATTGCGCGCTCAATGTCACGCGCCTCTCTATGGGCGGCCGTGATGTCCTCCGATATGCCCGAGCGAGACAATTCCGGCGCTGCTCTGCGCCTTGACTTCTGGCTGCGGTAAACGAGTTCCAGAGTAGAAGAGATACCTCGCACGTGCAACGAGCGCACCGTCGAATGCCAAATATCTGCAAGGTCGTCGAGACACGCGGGGTATCCCAACACTACTTTTCCGTCCCTCTCATGCGCGAGGCCGGACTGCAAGAGGAACGCGTCCGAGAGCTGTGCGGAAGAGTCGACGTGAAGCTTTTCCCAGAATGCATTGAACGAGAACGTGGGTGAGATGAGTGCGGATAGTAGGCTGTGGTAGAGCATGAGTTGCATGCGGGAGGAGAAAGCGTCGTCGTCAGATGGAAGTGAGTTGAAACGTCGAGTTTTCGTATCGAGAAGAGAGAGCTCGTTTATCATGGGAAGTAGCGGCGATGCCGACCTACTCGTCTTGGCCTTGGCCTTGGATGGGGAACTTAAGAAGTCCGTAACATAGGATTGCGACGACAGTTCCTGCTGTTTCTTGGACTTTCGGGGGGTCCCTGGTGCGGAGGTTCGAGCACGCTTGTTCTGGGGATTCGGTTCTGCATCGTGTTCTGGTATCGATTTAAGCCGGACTTCATCCTGGTTTACAGTGGGTAACCATCATCTAAACGATCGAACCTGGACGTACAATGATTCCAACGATGGGTTGATCTTGCACGATACCGAACACGGGCATCTCGCGCTACAATAAGCGTTGAAATGGGTGAAGAAAAAACCCTCTGTGTATTTGCTTACACAGAATTCGAGTTTCGTGAGTTGGTCAAGGCACCCCAGCATATTAATAAGTCTGAAAGGGATGGCTGAGCAGCTGGTCATAAGATTGACAAATAAAATAATGTACTGTGTTGCCCAATACTCTTCTATCGATTGAATATCCACGGCGATCTCGATTGGATTTACTTGGAGCTCCAATTCCTTGTGTACAGACTACATTTCCAGTCAAAAATTCCGTGAGTAAGTCAACCTATGAGGTCCTAAAAATGATGCGCACACGTCCATGCTCCAAAACTTCCTCGTTGACTTGAGCTACTTTCTTCTCCACTGTTATCACCTTGCCTTCAGCAGAGACGAAGGAATCAGGTCTCTCAGCAAGGGGGAGCGACCGCCCCTGACGAAGTCTATAGTCGAATTGGACCTCGCACCTACGTGCAAAACAACGATGTATTTCATTTACGTACAAGCAAAAAAAAATACCAAGCACGTACCACGCGGGCCCAACTAGATCAGAGACACTCAAAGTCCCACGTAACCTGTGCATTTCGAAAGGACTGTGCGTGGGCGTCTCCGCTTTCGACGGCGTGCCGACGACATCGTCCCCGCTGCTCCCACTTCCGCCCCTCGCGACCTTGACAATAACAAACTCGTCAGCAGCAGGCTCCAGCGCAACAGCAATCTGGGGGCCACCGGATCCATACGTGCTTGTATCGACTCGGACGCGTGCCCCGGCGGAGTCGGAGGCGACCACCACCGGTGTAGAGCTCGTAGTTGCGGCGTGGCGGTCGTCGTCATGCTCGCGCGTCGTCGTCGCGTCGATGTGCGCAAAGTCTGCAGTAGAGAACTCCGAGAGATCGTACGCGTCGAATTCATCGTCCATGCGTGACGATGGCTGCGCTGTGTAGAATGCAAACAGGGGTGCGACGCGATGGCTCCAAGCCGTGGGAGGATGAGATAACCACCTGTGACTGGCAGTCTAGCCGGCTTGGGCCAACAACTTCTGTTTTTCCTTTCGTACAGTATCGCGTGCGCTTGTGGCCATATGGCAGCGCCTGTTTCTGTTCGTCTCTCATGCAGCCCTTTGATTATTGTCTCAGCACTGGTGCCTTGTGGGATGCACCGTCTGATTTGCAGCTTCTAGTATCCACAACCATGACACAATGAGGCTACTTGATCAATCTGATTGGTGGAATCCTGCCAACTCTCCGTGACTCTCAGAGTCAACTTGAGTGCAACTCTGGCCGATGCGGAGTTGGTCGTAGTTGCAACTCGACTCAACTCAATTACCTCTCGTGCAACACTACGTTTTTACCATTACCATTCTAAGAATTTGGGACCCCAGCAAATAGGAGCTCCATCGCGTCCTCCATTCCATCACCAAGTCCTCAGTGAATGTCCACCCCCAACCTCCTCCAACTTCATTGTTGGGTCGTCGGTGAAAACCAGACGTTTACTGTCGAAATAGGAAGAGAAAGATCAATTTACGATCTTAAGAAAGCTATCCAAGCCGAAACTCACCCAGACTTTCAAGATGTTGCCGCCAGGAAGCTCACCCTTTACAAGGCTACCATTGTGAATGACGATAGCATCAATACGAGATTACAAACCATAGACCTCACGACACTCACGATGCTGCTGCCCTCACACACCATATCGCAAAATTTTAAGGACCGCCCTCCTAGGGGCTCTATCGTCGTTGTTATCGTACAGCCAGCTCGTGAGTGTAAATGGCTGCACGCACCGGCAGCACTAACGAAACCTTCAATCATGATCCCCATGTTGCTGCTCGATGTTGCGGTGCCTTGCTTCGTCACCTCTTACTAATTGTCTGCTATTCCCTCCGTCGGGCTTACAGGTAAGTCCAGGTGCAAGTGGCTCGCCGCATTGACATTTGTTGATGCTTTTCCTCTTATGATCCTTCTTAGATCCGATTTTCCAACATCCAGGTGAGTGCGAGTGGCTCGTCACCCAACCTATGCCAACGTGTTATTCGTTCCTTGCCTTGGCTCGGTCTTCATCTCAATCGTATCGATGGTTGTTTTCAACTGGCTCTACGCGCATCTCTGCCTGCCCTTCCAGTCAAACGACAACTTTCTCCAGACGTCGATCCGGTGCCCGGGAAAGGCAAAGCTCGTCGAATAGAGGAAGACGACAATGTCGCCCCTTCGATTCCAACTTCAGCATGGGAGCTCAGGTCTGCGCAAGGTTCTTCGTCGGGCTTGTTGCCCAGCCCTGCCTTAGCCCCATTGCTTCCATCCGCCAAGAGTGTTCTAAATCCTGAAACGTCTGACTTCGAGCTATTAGCACGAGAAGGGATGATCGTCGACAAAACACAAGCAATCGCTGACTTTCTAGATCGACCCAATCCAGTGGATCTACTTCTTCGTCCGCGCCGTTCAGGTAAAACTACCCTGTTACGGACTTTTCGGTAAGCGTCCCCTCTTGCAAAGATTAACCTTAATTGCGGGTTTGTTTTTTTTCTTAGTGAATTCTACGAGAACAAAAGAACTCCCGCCGAGGCCGGTAAGGTCAAGAACCTCTTCATCAAGAACGGGCTCCGCATCACTCGCCATCCTCGTTTCAAGGAGGAGTTCGCTTGCTATCCTGTGATCTATCTCTTGTTGTCGGTGCGTCAATCCCATTTTGATGTCAGAGAAAGACTCACTGTACTCGACGATCGAAAGAATGTTGGAAGCTCAACTCAAGAAGATCTTGAAGAGCGATTCAAGTTACGAGCGATTCGAGTCCAGTGGTTACTTCGAACCAAATTCGAAACTTGGCCGCCACCGACATGAATATCTCCAACGCATATTCAAACACCAGCTCTCGAAAAGTCGAATGGACGGAAGCACTTCTGCAGCTGACCAAAATCATGTTTACACTTACCGGACAAAAGACGATCGTTCTAGTCGACGAATATGATACCCCTATGTCTGAGGCCTTAGCACACGGGTATCTGGAACAAGTGACAACTCCTCCATGGTTTAAAATCAGTTCTCACATTTATCCAGGCCAATTCCTTTTTCAAGTGCATATTTAAGCCTCTCCTCAAGGTTTCTCATCCCTTCAAATTTGTTGTATCTTTCTTTGACTCAACTCTTTGTTTAGGACAATCCATACCTACGAGGTGCACTACTAGTCGGCATCTTGCCGCTTGCCAAAGCATCGTGGTTGTCAGGTGTCAATAATATTCGGGTTAATATGTTCTTCATTCTTAAGTTCTCAAACCAATAAACATTTTCAGGTGTACCCTTTTGGAGAAGATGCAAGATATTCGACTGCCTGCATGTTTACAGAGGAAGAAACGCGGGGTCTTCTTGACAAACAGACAGCCTTACTGGAAAATAAAGTATTGAAAGTTCTCCTATTCTACTTATAGGAAATCTCACTAGGCTTTCTAGCTTCCATTCGAATTTGATGACGTCAAAAGTTGGTATAACGGATACACCGCCTTTGATGGTTCAATGCTTTTCAATCCTTGGGCCATTGGCCAAGCGCTCGATTTCAAAGAACTTGGTCCATATTGGGTCGAGTCAGGTCAGTCACGCGCCTTGCGTCTCGATGAGCTCACAACTCTTGGACAGGTTCCGATAGGACCATTGATCAGCGAGTTCTTGATATGCTTTGCAATGAGGACGAATTTCGTGAGAATTTAGCCGCCATCCTTGAAGGGGGAACTATGAACTTTACTGTTGATGAAAGCATGTCCTACCAAACGTGCGTAGTGTCATATCTTTTTAGTTTGAATGTTTCACATAGCAGACGGATCAGGGTTTCTGACATGTCAATGTCACAATTATGGACCCTCATATACTATGCCGGCTATCTGACAATAGTGGTGAATTGTTTGTATATACCTTCCTTGAGACTTCACTCAACCACGTCTCGCGTCCATCGGCACTCAGTACCCAGAAACCCGGTGCCTCGACAGCGCCTCTGATGAGGAAAACAGCGATAATGGACGAACTATATCGGTTCGCATCCCCAATCGTGAAATCCGATCGGTATACAATGGTTGGCTTCGAGGCCATCTCCGCATTTCAATCCGCACCCAAAATTTGGATACCCCAAGCAAGGAGCTTTTCAAAGCCTTGATTCAGGGAAATTTTCCCAAGTTCGCCCACCAACTTCGACTTGTTGAATCCGGCACAACGTCATTTCGGATACTTGGCAGCAAGGAAAGTGTATATCAAGCCTTCTTGTATGCGTTCTTCAAGGTGGTCTCTCAAAACTATTCTCCCGTTTATCCGTGGGTGATCCAGAGTGAGTCTGATGGCGAAATGGGGCGTCTCGACCTGGTGATGTGGCACCCTAATGACCACCGTGCGGTTATCCAAGTATACAACAACAATAAATTGACGAATCAAGACAAAAATGGGGAGTTTGACGAGTCCAAGAGTCGACAGCTTACGACACTGTCGGAGGACGGTCTAAAGCAAGTTCAAGAGAAAAACTATCCAACTTCTTCGACAACAAACCTGACATAACCGAGCTCCATGAATATGGGGTCGCTTTCATTGGGACACGTTGTGCGGTGGTGGGACGCACATTGTCACGTAAGAGGCAGGACGGCACGTGGACCATCAGCAAGGAGTATAGCGGCGATGAAGACGAGACCAGTCGGGCTTCAATGTACGCTCTTCCGGTTTCAAGGTCCTGACCTTGTGGGGAGCCATTGGGGTGCTGTGGGGGGTATTCGAATGAGGACGTAACAGAATGTCTGACGGGATGGGCAGAGTATTTTTGGGGTGGAAGGCTCGATTGTTGATTACAATTAGATCTTGATGCGAAAGTTCAGTACTAGCTTTCGACATGCAACGAGACTTGGTGACATGAGTGAGTTCGCGCAATCAGAGGCGGAGGCAAGTCACAGTCGAGTCGAGAATACCAGTAGACACTCAACGTTGTAAACCCATGGCAGTGGTGCCACGATAGCTTCTTCCAGGCTAGGACGGGCAAAGCAACTGCTCGGGATCATAAGCGCGGGGCCCGGGGTGGAACTGCACTCCAACAGCGTGTGGAGTGCGACGGACTCGGATCTGCTTACTGACGCGGCCGCACTGCCAGTCGCAGGAGGTTACCAGTCTGGTGCCGGTCCGGGGCCAGCGATGTACCCGACGAGCGCACTTTCAAACAGATAACCACGTACCAGAGAGCCTACTGGTGACAGTGTCATCTTCCCACGTAGTGATCCGTGAGATGCTAGCGTGTCAAGGAGTCAGGACGGCGTGTACCGAACGCGCAGATTTGATCAAAGTGGTTTCCATAAATGTGGGCGTACACATAAAACGACCTTCGCACAATGGTGGGCACGGTGTCTTTTAATGTCGAGGAAACGGGACTTCGTCAGCAGAGGTCAACAGGATGACATACCGATATTAGGGAACGATACAGCTACGACTTCGTCAGCAGAGGTCAACATGATGACATACCGGTATCAGGGAAGACAGCCTGTCTCCGAGTTGTCGTCAAAAATAGGCTGGCCACTGGCAGTTTATGGCCTTGTCGGCATACTCGGCCATAGGGAGCTTTGTGGGTCACTTGTACTGTAGCGCAGAGATGTCCATATCTGCCGTTGATTTATAAGGATCAGTCATCGTAATGGATGGCTTAGAAGGTTGCCAGACATGATCGGACCGGTGAGAGAACTCAAGAGATAGGGAGATCAGATCTCCCGAGGGGTGAAAAACACCGTCAATTGTACCTAAGAAATCGGCGGCTTTGAACAGTGATTGATCCAAGAATGGGAGAGTGGGCCTACTCATGATGGCGAGTCATTACCTTCGATCCTCGCCCTCTGTCACTGGCCGCTTCATCGAGTTCGAGTTGGAAAGCGAGTTGGAAGTTCCCGCCGGAGCTTCAATTGGTCAACCCCGAGCCACCGCGTACAGCCTCAGTACAGTACAAATATTAATGCCACGCAACAGCAACCACACGCGGGATTTTCCAAGTTGGTATTGTTTAGTGCCTTCGAGCACATCTCTGCGTGGCTTGAAGGTGCGTCTGTCAATTTTTAGATTCATCTGAAAATTGTGATGGATGAATAAAGTGCGACATGATCTGGGCGCTCACGGCTCAGAGTCGGAGTGGGTCCTCGGCTGTGATGCAATCGTCACCATGATGCCGTGCCAGCAGGGACTCCGCATAAAAACCTAGAGATACTACAGCCGGTCTTGCATCGGCTCAACCATCCCTTCTCAATGTCGCGCATACTCTTTGTCTTCACTTCTGCCTCAAAGGATCAACTAGGGCAACCTACAGTAACCAACACTTCCATCTAGTCTCCTACGCATCTGAAAACCATTATTACAGGGATGGTTCCTTCCTGAGGCGGCACATCCTTACTACACCTTGTCTCCCCATTTCCCTATTGACTTCGCTGCTCCTGCTGGGCCGAATCCTCCGATGGCCCCAACTAGCGTTGAGGTGAACATGGTTTTCCTGTAGCCATGAACATCACGATGACGCCTTCTATCGTAGTTTGCCAAGGGAGATGACGAAAGCGAGCGCTTTCTGAACGACCCTGCTGTCAAGTCTCTTTTTGAACACGCCAAGCCCCTAAACGCCGTTCATTCAGACGATTATGCAGCAATTTTCTACGTCGGTGGACTCGGTCCAGTCGTCGACCTCCCGACCGACGAATCAAACATTCAACTCGTCAATAAAGTACGGCCAAATCATATAGTAATTCTTCTACCTTACGTGTTGCCCAGATCTACCGTTCGGGAAAGGTTGTCGCCGCCATCTGCAATGGCCCTGGGTGAGTGGAGAAGCGGATTGCTCCTGCTTCCACGAGAACTGACTGAAATTGGATTATAAGTGCCCTTGTAGGTGTTACAGGAGCGGACGGCAAGTCTATCTTTGATGGCAAGGTTGCCACGGGATTCTCCAATGCCGAAGAAGAACAGATCAATAAAGCCAAGGTGAGTCTAGCTCGTCTGATTGCTAAAGTGCTTATTTTAATGGCGAATAGAATATCCCGTTCTTGATCGAAGACCGTATCCAATCACTCGGGGGTACGTACGAGAAAGCGCCTAATCCATGGGAGGTTCGTACCATTCAGCTATTCTCTTGACCTTCTGTTAACACCCGCGCAGGCAAAGGTCGTGCATTCTGGTAATCTAATTACTGGGCAGAACCCAGCGTCTGCTAGGCTCATTGGTGAAGAGATCTTGAAGACACTGCTGGCCCAGGCATAATACTCTGTACCTAGATGGATGGAAAGTCAGAACTGCTTCGTGAACCGTAGAACGTAATATTTGGAGACATATCCTGAATCTAAATAACTTTGAAAGGGAAGTGTTGTTTTCGCCAGCCACTCACATTGATTTTTGCCTGAGGGAGAACCTCAGCTCTCTGATGTAGTAGGCTCGGCTTACTGGCTCGGAAGCACGCCCAAGTTGTAGCACGTGATGACCGCACCCTCCCGTAAGTGGAGAAGTGCGCTTCAACAGCGTGTGGAGCGCGACGGACTCAGAGCTGCTCACTAACGCGGCCAAGACAGATCCGTACTGCCAGTCGCAGGAGGTTACCAGCCTGGTTCTGGTCCAGGGCCGGCGATGTACATGACAGTACCCGGAGTGCACGATAACCTCCTGGAGTGGATGCAACGTCGGTACGTCCACT
>Ga0209488_10004060_pt1 | contig 11552 bp, 9 predicted proteins | sample Rivendell_Oct201_8_FD_188349 | JGI IMG/M metagenome (GOLD analysis project Ga0209488, IMG submission 188349) | Vadose zone soil microbial communities from the Eel River Critical Zone Observatory, Northern California, USA -... | ecosystem: Environmental > Terrestrial > Soil > Vadose zone >... | reverse complement strand
CGTGCTTCGCCGGGAAGCAAGGCGCGGACCCACCGGGGCAGTGCACAGCGCGATCACGGATGGTTTCCAGTTGCAGCGCGTATTCAACAACCGTCACATCGAAAATCTCTTCCGCGATTTTGCTTCGATCAAGTTCTTTCTCGCGCGGGACAACGTGCGGGAAGTTCTGGTCGTACGGTAGGTGCCGCGAAGTTATGGATTCGCGCCCGCAGAATCCTTCCACACAATCACTCCCATCCGAAAAAGATAGTGGCGGAAGATTTCCACCTTCGGGGCGGAAGGAGGTGGGAAAGCCGATGCGAGGATATCGCGAATTTCGTCGGGAACATACGCACTCCGCACCGAGGCTACGCCGTCAACCCGTGACACCCGGCACCGCATCAGAGGAAACCCCGCATAGACCAGTGCGAGATGCAACGGATGGCGAACCAGGTCGTTAATTACAACCGCGCAGCGACCAACCCGCGCCGCGTCTCGCAAAAAGCGCGACAGCTCTTCGGGACTCAGGTGGTGCGCAAACAAGCTGCAACTGACCACGTCGAACGAACCATCCTGAAAGGGAAGTGCGAGACCATCGGCTACAACGGATCGTGGATTCCCGTTAAGGTGCGACCGCATGCGATCCAGGAAAGTGAAGTCCAGCGTGATGCCTCGCCGCACCAGTCTCCGGCTAACGAGGCGTGGAACCTCACCGAATCCCGCAGCCACCTCGAGTACCGAGAGATGCGTTTGTCCTGTGAATCTCGCAACCCGTTCGATCAACGCCTGAGTAGTGGCGACTCCTCCAAACCAGCGGTTCATGCGGCCAAGATCGCGCAAGGCACACTTGACCTCCTCTGGCGGACACTGATCAGAGTCGAGAATCTCGGGGGTGGTTACCCTCTGCATCCCAGGCGAATTGCAAGTTTATACCCGGCCGAGCTTGCATTGCTTGCAAGACCGCCTTGTAGCCGCCGCGGACCAGTTGCTGTGGAGAGCATATCTCCAGCATCCGTCAGACTTCGGCCAGCTCTTCTTCCAGCAACTGCTTGTTATACAGCTCGGTGTAGTAGCCGTTCAAGGCGAGGAGTTCGTCGTGCGTGCCCAGTTCGACGATGCGTCCGCCGTGCAGCACGGCGATACGGTCGGCATTGCGCACGGTTGAAACCCGGTGTGAGATGAAGATGGTGGTACGTCCGTGCAGCACATCGCGCAGGTGGTTCAGGATTTTGTCTTCAGTATGAGTGTCAACACTGGAGAGGGCGTCATCGAGGATCAGTATTCGGGGATCGCGAATGAGCGCACGGGCGATGGCAGTGCGCTGCCTTTGTCCGCCAGAAAGTGTGATACCGCGTTCGCCCACTAACGTTTGATACGACTCCGGAAAGCTCTCAATGTCCTCGGCAATATTGGCCGCTGCGGCCGCGTCGTGAATCTGCTCGTCGGTGGCGGAGTCCACGCCGAGCGCAATGTTCTCCCGAATGCGGTCGCTGAACAGGAAAGTCTCCTGGGGGACAAAGCCGGTGCTCTTTCGCAGAGAGGAGAGAGAGTATTCGTGAATAGGACGGCCGTCGATCAGAATCGTGCCTGGCTCGGCATCGTAGATGCGTGGGATCAGGTTAACCAGAGTAGTTTTGCCAGATCCGGTCGGGCCCACGATCGCCAGGCTGCTGCCTGCGGGTATCTTCAGGTTAAGGTTGTGCAGCACGCGGTTGCCGTTGTAACTAAAATTCAAGTTCCGGAATTCGATTTCGCCGGCTATCGGTAAATCGCGAGCCTCAGGTGCGTCCGTGATTTCCGGCTGCTCGACTAAAATTTCGTTCAGCCGTATTAGCGACGCCGTGCCGCGCTGGAAGATATTGACCACCCAGCCCAGCGCGATGATGGGCCAGGTCAATTGCATCATGTAGGTGAGAAAAGCCGCAAAGCCGCCGACACTCATGGATCCGAAGAGAAATAAAGTTGTCTTCGTTCCCAGATACGAAACCAGCTCGACTCGCGTCTGTCCACTGATTACTTCGCGTCCACCGAGCCATAGGACGAGCGCGGTCGCCACGCCGAGCACTAATTCGAGAGTTGGCCACAGCATTCCCATCAGGCGGACCAGCTTCAGACTGCGGGCGATGTATTCCTGGTTGGCGGTCTCGAAATTGGCGATTTCGGCGTCCTCCTGCACGTAGGCGCGAATCACTCGCACGCCGGAAAAATTCTCCTGCGCCCGCGCCGAGATGTCCGAGAACATGGCTTGGATTCGCTCGAAGCGCTCGTGAATGCGCCGTCCAAAGTATTGGATCAGAATGCTGGCTACCGGCAGTGGCAGGAAGGTATAGAAAGTCAGGTGCGGACTCAGGGCGACCATGAAGGCGAGAGCGGCGACGGTAAAGACGATCGTATTCGCGGAGTACATGATTGCCGGACCCAGCAACATGCGCACCGCGTTCAAATCGTTGGTCGCACGCGCCATTACGTCCCCGGTACGCATGCGCTGGTAATAGGAGTAGGACAGGGTTTCCAGGCGTGCAAACAGGTCATTGCGCAGGTCGAATTCGATGTCGCGCGAGATCCCGATCAGTATCCACCGCGTGAGGAACATAAAAATGGCCCGCACCGCGAACACGGCCAGTAATTCCCAGACAAACAATGCGAGTGCGTGACGGGTGACGCCACCTTTAAGGCTGTCGATTGCTCGTTGGATTACCTGCGGAAACAACACCCAGGCGCCGTTGCTGACCAGGACACAAACGGTTCCCACCACGTAACCCCAGCGATAGCGCTTGAGGTAAGGCAGCAGCGGACGGAGGCTCTTGGGTAACAGGCTCGGTGACATGCAGAGTCAGTAGATGAGATTTTAACAGGCTGAGGTGCAGGATTTCCGGCTACAGAACGACGACCGGAAGAGGTTGCGGCGACACTTTCTCGCCGTCAGCGGCGCTTTAGGGCTTCCAACTCGTCTAAAGTGCGCGGCCAGTCCGATCCCAATAACCGGGACAAGCCTCGATCCGCAAGAACTTTGCCGCCCGTCTGGCATTGGGCGCAATAGTTTGTCTCTTTGTCGGCATAGCGAATCCGCAACACCTTGTCGCCACACCTCGGACAAGGCTCGCCATAACGGCCATGGACTGCCATGTCTTTGCGAAACGCGGTCACCTTTTGCGGAAAACCGGACTCTGCCTCAGCACGCAGTCGATCAATCCAGAACTGGAGCGTGTTGCGGGTCGCAGCAAAAAACCTTTCCCACTCCCCCGGCTGCAGCTTGTGCGTTAGTGTGATGGGGGAGAGTTGCGCCGCGTGCAGGATCTCATCCGAATACGCGTTGCCGATGCCGCTGAGCAAACGCGGATCGGTAAGCGCTCTCTTGAGTGTGTGATTTTCCGCGGTGAGTACGGCACGAAATGAATTGAGATCACTGGAAAATATGTCGATTCCTCCCGCATCCAGGGAACGCAAGCCCTCCTCGCCGCTGAGGATGTGCAAGGATGCGCGGTGCTTTGTGCCGGCTTCGGTAAGCACCAGAGAACCATTGGGAAAATCGAATGCTGCCAGACTCTGGCGGCCGGCGAGCTTTGCCCCCGGCGCCCTCCAGTGCAGCCGGCCGGCAATCATCAAATGAAGTGCGAGCCAGAGATCGTTCTCTACGCCAATCACAATGCGCTTTCCAATCCGCCGCAGGTCACGCACTATACGGCCTTCTGCGCTGGTGATGGGCGGTTGCGCGGTCCGCAACAAAAAGGGACTGCCCAGCCGTATTCGCTCAAGAGGCTGACCCACTATGCGTGATTCGAGTGCGCCGATATAGGCGACAATATCCGGCAGTTCCGGCATGGATATAACTGTGCACGTCGCAGCCGTGACTTTGCAACGGGCTGTTGGATGCCGCAGAAAATATGGGAGCTGATTCTGGGCAGGGTCAGGAAGTGCCGGCACTCAAATCAAAATTTGCTGCTGTGGTTTTCTATGTTTTAATGGCTGCATGGAACAGGAACGGACCAACCCGCGCCCGGTTGTGGGGGCAATTGTTCTAGTCAGCGCGACTGCTATTTCATTCCTGCTCTGGCTGCTCTACATACACAAGGCGTCCGCCCAATTTGTGGGGCAATGGACTTTCCTGCCGGCGCTCAACGCGCTGCTGAATGGATTGAGCGCCATCGCTCTCTGCGTAGGGCTGTATTTCATCAAGCACGGGAATCGACAAGCCCACCGAAACAGCATGTTGTTGGCTTTTGGATTTTCTTCACTATTCCTGGTCAGTTATATCGTCAACCATGCCCTGCATGGTGACACTCACTTTCCGGGTCAGGGATCCGTTCGCACTATCTATCTCTCTATCTTGGCCAGCCACATCTTTCTTTCGGTGGTCGCACTGCCGCTCGTGTTGACGACGTTGTTCTTCTCACTCAGCGGCAGGTTTGCCATGCACCGGCGCATCGCGCGGTTCACGTTTCCGATCTGGCTTTATGTTTCGATCACTGGCGTGATCGTCTTCGCATTCCTCAAGGTTTACGCCTACTAGCCGCACACAGCCTAATACCCGTCTTCTGTGCTTCTGTTTCGCGCAGGGGACGGGATGAGATCTTCGCCGAAAGCGATCAGGTTGAGCGCGACAAGAACCAGGCTCCATCCCGCGAAGAATAGCCATCCTGCATCGAATAGATACGCGTCGGTACCAGTCATCGATCCAATTCCTCCGCAGTCTGACGTCTGTTAGTACGCGTGAGGCGGGGGGAGACGGCCGCCTCGCACGCTGCATAACTCTCTCGCAAAAGCTCTAGCCTCGCGATTCTTGGGCGTTACTCTTGCGGAGGAGCAGGAGCATCTTTCATGTGCTTCGCCATGCGCGCTTCCCGGTTCGCTTCGAACTCCTTCATCTTTGCCTGTTGCTCGGGCGTGAGGATCTGGAACAGTTCCGAATGGATGCGAGTTTTCTGCACAGTTAATTCGATCTGGGCCTGGGACTGCTGGGCCGCCAGCGCGCGCACCTTGGCCTCATCGTAAGTCCCTTCCTCATATTGCCGGAGCCGTTGTTCGGTTTGGTGCAACTGCTGCAGGAGTGGATTCAGTGCGGCGTGCTCTTTCTGCATAATGCTCTTCGCCTGGGTCTGCTGCGAGTCGCTCAGATTCAGGTAATCGGTAAAGAATTCCAACATGTGTTCGCCATGGCCAAACCCGTGTCCATGTCCGTGCATTGGCGGAGGCGCAGCCTCGGCCGTTTGCGATTGCGAATTGGCCACAACTGTCGTGAACAATACCGCGATTGCTGCGATCAAGAAGCGAGAACGAATCGATTTCATACCTTCTCCTGGGGGCCTGCGAAAGCGCCCATTGAAATTGCGTACACTTATAGGAACACGGTTTGCGGGCGAAAGGGGTAAAGAGTCGGTCAACCAGAGTAAAGTTTCGTCAACCGGCACAATTCATTCCGGCACTTTTTCTTGTTGTTCATCTGTCTTTGTTTTGACAATTCTTTACGCCTGGCGGCAATAGCGTGTTGCACAATGTAAGTTGGTAGACACCAACATAGATGCACACTGATGCACACTGAGAAAATGAAGGCTGAGCGGGTGGAACGCATTCTGGTCATCGATGACGATGTAGAACTCTGCCATCTGGTGGTGGAGTATCTGCAGGCCGAAGGCTTCGCTGTCGAATGCGTGCACGACGGAGAGAGTGGGCTACAGCGAGCGACTGCGGGAGAGTATATGCTCACCGTGCTCGACGTGATGCTGCCTGGTATCAACGGCTTCGAAGTGTTGCGGAGAATCCGCGCCACATCCCGGGTGCCTGTATTATTGCTCACGGCGCGTGGGGAAGACGTGGATCGCATCGTAGGACTCGAGATTGGCGCCGACGATTATCTTCCGAAGCCTTTCAACCCACGCGAACTTGTGGCGCGCATCCGGGCAATTCTTCGCCGTACGCGCGGTGATGGCAAGGCGGCTCCGCCCGCGCCTGAGATGGTTTGTGTCGGGGAAGTGGAACTGGATCCGGCGACACGCACGGTGCGCCGAGACGGCAAGCCAGTGGACCTGACGTCGGTCGAGTTCAATTTGCTGGAGGTCTTGCTGCGCGAGGCCGGCCGGGTGGTTCCGCGCGAGCGTCTGGTAAATGCCGTGCTCAGCCGGAAGTTCTCGCCCTTCGATCGCAGCATCGACATGCACGTGAGCAAGGTCCGCAAAAAGTTGGGCGACACCGAGAGCGACGAACACATCAAGACGGTTCGCGGGGTGGGCTATATTTTCGCCAGGCCACGTGAGAAGTCCAAGAGCATTTCATGAAAAGTTTGTTCCTGCGAATTTTCCTGTCGTTTTGGTTGGCCATCGCTTTGTTTGTGATGCTGACCATCCTGGCGGTTTTTGTATTTCGTCCCCAGCGGAATCCCACTTGGACGTCGCTGGCCACAACGTCCCTGGCAGACGCGGTCGGTGTCTACGAACAGGGAGGACCGCGTCGCCTTCGAGAATATCTGGAAAACCTGGAACTGACGCAACATGTGCACGCTCATGTCTTCGATGAGCAGGGCAATGAGATCTCAGGCCGGGGCGCGCCTGTCTGGCTCGAGCACATGGCTCTGGGTAAGCCCCTTCCGCCGCGCGACGGCATCCTGCTCCCCGCGCCGCGTGTCATGATCGAGTCGCGAGCTTCTTCGGATGGTCATCATCGCTACACGTTGGCGCTGGTTTTGCCTTCAGGCCCGCGCGTGTTCTTCGGGCCCCACGGATTCCCGCTTACCGGTCTACTCTTCCTGGTTTTTTGCTCGGGGTTGGTCTGTTATTTCCTCTCCTGGTATCTCACCAAGCCAATCGTGCGGCTGCGGGCCGCGACCCGACAGTTGTCCGCGGGAGATCTGACCGCCCGCACTGGCGCCCCTGCCAGCCGCCGGAAGGATGAGATTTCCGGACTAATGCGCGACTTCGATGCCATGGCCGAGCGCATGGAGTCGCTGGTGAAGGCCCAATCCCGCCTGCTGAACGATATTTCTCACGAACTGCGCTCACCGTTGGCTCGTTTGAATGTTGCCCTGGGACTTGCCCGCAAGCGTTCCGGGTCCGAGAGCGCCGACATGTTGGAGCGCATTGAGCTCGAAGCCAACCGCCTCAACGAACTGATTGGACGGATTCTGACGCTGGCTCGACTTGAGGACGGAGAGCAACGCGTGCCGCGCTCTCCGGTGCCTCTCGACGACCTGGTGCTCAATGTCGCCGAGGATGCTGAATTTGAAGCGCAGGCCCGGCATTGCCACGTTCGCAGCACGGTTCCTGAGGGGGACTGGGGAGTTCGCGGCAATGCGTCTCTGTTGCACAGTGCAATCGAAAATGTTGTGCGCAACGCAATCCGTTACACGCGCGAGGGAACCACCGTCGAGATCCAACTGCAGAGGACTGACGATCCCAACGGATCGGAAGCACTGGTGGCCGTGACAGATTTTGGCCCCGGAGTCCCTCCCGATTCGTTGGAGAAACTTTTCCAGCCGTTTTATCGCCTCGATGACTCTCGAGGCAGACTCACCGGGGGAGTTGGATTGGGACTGGCCATCACGGAACGGGCAGTACGTTTCCACGGTGGCAAAGTCGCCGCCTATAACCGGGCCGAGGGTGGCTTGCTGGTGGAAATCCGGCTGCCCCTGATTTCCGCTGACACGACCACTCCGAAGGCGGTAGAACCGGTCGTAGCCGTGCAAACTTAGCAAGCTGAGGTTTTCACATTCGCGTAGTGGTGTCAGGCAACTCACGCTGCCTCTTCCGGTTCCAATAAACCTTGGTGGAGTTTGCTCTTCCCGCGCTTTCCTGATACACAAATGTGGGAGAATTCACGCCTTCTTAAAGAGTGCTGAAGGCCCGGTTCGCTGAGCGAACGGGGAGACGCGCAAGCACGCGAAATGGAGATAAGCCCAAGAATGTATAAACGATTCACCTGGCTCGTCGCGGTTATGGTTCTGGTTTCGATTGGCTTTCTGGTCGCTTGCGGTAGCCATTTTTCATCTAATTCCTCATCCAACGGACTGGTGATTGTCCCCAATCAGGGCTCGCAAGCTATACAGGCTTTTGGGATTACGCTCAGCAACGGGCACGTGTCGCAGATCAACACATCGCCGGCCATTCTCGGCCAGCCCACCACCATCATTCTGGACCCAGCCGGGGCGTACGCCTACGTCGCCGTCGTTCCGACCTCGGCAGTTGCGAATAGTGTGAAGGCAGCCTCCGTAGCAAGCTACAAAATTAACTCCGATGGCACACTCTCGGCGGGCGGGGCACCCGTGGCGATGAGTGCGCCAGCGGGCATGGTGAGTCCGGTGGCAATCGCTGTCGATTCATCGGGAAAGTTTCTGTTCGTGGCTGACCAGGCCACAACCAGCGGCACAATCGCTGTTGCGGGAACCGTTTCGGTCTTTTCGATCGGCAGCGGCGGTAGCGTGACCGAGGTCGCAGGTTCGCCTTTTGCTGTTCCGGCGATTGCAGGTGGCGCCGGGGCCAACTTAGTCGCCCTGGCCGTGACTCCCTCAACGTTCCCTAGTGCGAATGCTGCGTGTTCCAAGCAAACTCCTCCTGTAAATGAATACCTTTACGCGGCGGACGCGGCGGGAAACCTGGTGTGGCAGTTTCAAGTGAATACGTCATCGGGAGCGTTGGGGCCGCCGGCTCCTTCGACATCGATTGTCGGATTTGCTGCTGGCTCCGTACCTTCGGGTGTGGCGGTTGATCCCTGCAACCGCTTCGTCTACGTGGCCAATCAAGGGTCTAACAATGTCAGCGCTTATACGATCAGCCCTACGGATGGCAGCTTGATTTCCGTTGGTCCGGCGTACTCGGCCGGCAACGGTCCGGGGCCAGTTGCGATCGACCCCTTGGGAAACTTCCTTTACGTGGTAAACAAACAATCGAACCAGATTTCCGGATATCACATCGGCGCAGCGATGGGGACCTTGACTGCGCTGAGCCCCGCGACCGTGGCGACGGGTACGACTCCGGATTCGATCGCGATCCGGAGTGACGACACTTGGCTATTCGTCGCCAACTACAACTCGGCGAGCATATCGCAATACTCGATTACTCCCGCGACGGGGACGCTCAACCCGACGGCGACCGCGATCGCGACGGATAATCTTCCGTTGGGCGTGGCGGTGAAGTAGAGATAGTAGATGGGATTTTTTAATGTCAGCGGCTGAAGCCGAATCCATCTTCCGCTCTTACGGCACGAAAGTCGTGCCCTGATACGAATCTAAGTCACGAATCTAGGTCGGTACTTTCAGAATTAAATATCCGCCCAACAGGCAGAAGATCAGGTCTGGGGACCAGGCTGCCAGAGCCGGGGGCAACTGGCTCAGATCGCCCATGGCCTCGAACAGCCGCGAAACAACCGTGTACAAGACTGCAATGCTTACCGCGACTGCAACCCCGGCGACGGCTCCTTTTTTTCCGGTCGAAAGCGCGAACGGGACTGCCAGGATCGCCATGACCAGCGTGATTAGAGGATAGGAAAACTTCTTGTGCAGCTGTACGCGCAGGCGTACGACGTCGAAACCGCTCTGCTGAAGATCACCGATATAGTGGGCTAACTCCTGGTAGTCCATCTCGGAGTACTGCTTCACTTCCTTCTTGAAATACGACGGTGTTTCTCCGAGTTCGGGGAAAGTGGCTACGTCGAAGGGATGGTAATTGGCGATGGCCGAGCCGTGTAAGGAGCGATCCCATCCCTGTTCGTAAATCCAGCGATCAAGATGCTCGGCCCAGTGTGCGCGCTCGGCATGAATCCGGCGCGCGATGGTGAACGTCGCAGGATCGATCTGGAAGATTGTAACTTTGGCGAACTGGTCGCGGTCGGGATCGAAGAATTGGTAGTAGTAAATGTCGTTGTTCTGCCCGAAGATCCACTTCCGGTCGGGACGCAAATAGGTTTGCGGCGGCTTCCCCTTGATCTGGTTGTGCAGCGCTTCCTGCCGCTTGTTGGTGTGCGGCAAATAGAACTGGTCGGCCAGAAAAAGCCCTCCTGCCAGAAACAGAGCGGCCACCAAAACCGGAGTGACAATGCGATAAATGCTGATCCCAGTGGCCTTGACCGCAACAATTTCATTGGAGCGCTGCATAAGGCCAAAAGTGATGAGCACGGCCAAAAGCATGACTAGGGGAGCGACGTTGTAAAGCAGGTATGGGGCAACGTTGAGCAGGTACTCGGCGACTACTGTAAAAGGAGTCTGGTTGCGGATGATGTCTCCCAACAACTCAAATAGAGTGAATACGAGTACGAGCACCAGGAAAGTCGCGAGGATCAGCCCGAGATTTATGAAGAAGTCGCTGAGCACGTAGTCGTCCAGGAGGGTGGGGAAGCCGGCGGGGAACATGCGACGGCGTGTGGAGGCGCGTTCGAAGGCACTTTCCTTGTGCCGGATGAACCCGCCATTCTGGATCGGCTGCAAGGCTTTCCAGGAGAGCCGAAGGGTTGTAAGTTCGAAGGGCCGTCTTTCCGCCTGCCATAACAGGAAGATGCCTCCGGCCAGAAATACGAGGTTAGCCAGCCACGCTCCGAACCACGGAGCGAACTTGCCTTGCCGGGCCAGAGAGATTCCGATCAGAGAAACGAAGTAATAACCGAACACCAGCAAGATAGTGAGCACGAATCCGCCGGATTTGCCGCTCTTCTTCGACGAGAGTCCCAACGGGATCCCCACCAGGGCAAGCACCAGGCACGCGGTGGGCAGCGCGAAGCGACGGTGAAATTCGATCAGGTACCACCGCGCCAATGCCGGATCGACGCGCCGGGCCTGATCTTGTAGCGCCCACGTGCTCATCAGGGCGACGGGAACGGATTCTTCGGCCTTGTTCTCCGCCGTAGGCATTTCGATGGGAATGTCGGTCTGCTGGAAATTTGATATCTGGTAGTTGTCGGTCTGCTTGGGATCGGTTTCATGCACCGAGCCATCGGTCAAATGGAGGTGCAGCTGGTCGCTGGCCTCGCTGACGAGAATGCCTTCCCGGGCCAGGGTGACGCGCGGGTTGGAGGCATCGGAAATGTCCGCCAGGAAAACGCCTTTCCAGACGGCCGCTCCCTGTGCGGTGTGGACGTCCTGAACGTAGAGGACAACCTTGGGGAAACCTTCATAGAAGACTCGGGGCTGCACTTCAAAAGACACCTGCGCGCCTTTGAGCTGGTCCTCAAGGCGGGTGAGGGCGGCCTGCGATTTCGGGGCCAGGTAAAGACCGTTGACCAGCGCGAAGAGCCACGCGGCTACCACAAAAATCGAGAGCACACGCAGGAAACTCCACACTCCCATGCCGCTGGCGCGCATGGCCGTGATCTCGCTGTCGGCGGCCAGACGGCTCAAGCCAATCAGGATGCCCACCAACACGCTCATAGGCAGGGTGTAGGTGAACGCGACAGGAACGGTATAAAGAAAAATCTCGGCGACGCTCGGAAGGGTTGCGCTGGCGCGGACGACCAGTTCGAGAATGCGCCCCAGGTCGCGGGTGAACAGAACAAAGGTGAAGATCGCCGCGCCGATGAGGGCGTGCGAGATCACTTCACGCAAAATGTAGCGGGTCAGAATCCGCATGAGAGCGCGCTTTGGCCGAGCATAGCACGGC
>Ga0209488_10004059_pt1 | contig 11553 bp, 8 predicted proteins | sample Rivendell_Oct201_8_FD_188349 | JGI IMG/M metagenome (GOLD analysis project Ga0209488, IMG submission 188349) | Vadose zone soil microbial communities from the Eel River Critical Zone Observatory, Northern California, USA -... | ecosystem: Environmental > Terrestrial > Soil > Vadose zone >... | reverse complement strand
GATCACGCCGGCGGCTTGATGGACCTGCCGCATCTGCCGGTGCTGCTCACGCGGGAAGAGCTGCAATTTGCATCCGATCCGAGCGTTCAGGCCAAGGGCTACGTGATTGCAGCGCACACCGAAAAGTTTCCGCCTGTTGCCGCGCCCACTTTGCGATTCGAACCGGCGCCGTACGAAACTTTTGACGAGAGCGCCGATCTTTACAAGGACGGCGCGGTGGTCGTCGTACCCTTGCGCGGTCATACGCCGGGAAGCGTGGGCATCTTCGTAAACCTTGCTCCAACGCGGCGACTGTTTTACGTCGGCGACGCCGTTGATGACGAACGCGGTTTCGAAGAGCGCGTCGGCAAGTCGCTCATCCTGCGCGACAGCGACAGTGACATGGCGCTTGCAGACCAGGTCGTCAGCAGGCTCAGCGAGCTTCACGAAAAAGTGCCGGGACTTGCCATCATTCCAGCGCATGGGCGGAGCGCGTACAAGGAATTCTTTCCCGGTGGGCCCTCAACCTGTGTATCCGGGCAATAGGCGCGTTGAAAAGAAAAACGCGGTCCAGCAGGGCCGGAACGCGGAGTGAAGGAGAGCGCAGACTAAAGTCTGTTCTACTGAAAGACCTGCTAGTTCACAGCGGACTTGGCTTGCTCAGCAGGCTGAACGCTGATGAAGCGGCCGTGGCGGCCCCGGTCTTCGAACTTCACGAAGCCGGTAACCATCGCGAAGAGCGTGTCATCCTTGCCCTGACCGACGTTTTCTCCGGCCTGGTGTTTGGTGCCGCGCTGGCGCACCAGAATGGTGCCGGCGTTGACGAGTTGCCCGCCGAAGCGCTTGACGCCCAGCCTCTGGCCGTGCGAATCGCGGCCGTTTGTTGAGGAGCCGCCGCCTTTCTTATGTGCCATGACGTAATCCTTTTCGAGAAAAGCTGCCGGGCGGAAATCCGGCGGAATTTGAAGAGTTTTACAGCTTGATATCGCTCACCTGCACCGCCGTGTAATTCTGGCGGTGGCCGCGAGAAATCTTGTACTGATTGCCCTTCTTGAACTTGAGCACCGTGAGCTTCTTGCCGCGGCCCTGTGAGACGATCTTGCCGCTCACGGAAGCTTTGCCGGCATCGGCACCCACTACGACCTTCTTGTCGTCGGTATGCACGGCCAAGACGGCGCCAAAGTTCACCTTTTCCCCTACCTTGCCATCAACCCGCTCAATGCGGATGGTGTCGCCGGGCGCGACGCGATACTGCTTTCCCCCGGTCTGAATAACGGCGTACATCTGTCCTCCAAGCGCTAAAGACAAACATTGATTATAGGGGTTTCCGCCTTGAATCGTCAACGAAGGAAAAAGATGGTCGCGGGCTAATGAATAGTGACGAATTCTTCCCCCCCTTATTCACCATACGTGGAGCGTAACTTTTTGCCCGGTTTGGGGTTCTAATACACAGGTGCTTCGGGCAAGTCCGAGGTACCGGGAAGCGCACAGACCCTGACGCATGTCGACGAAGTTCCGGGTTCTGGCGAGGACAAAAAAATGCGTTATCTAAAATATCTTGCTTTACTGGCGATTTTCACATTGGCGGCGGCAGCTCCTTCTCACGCGCAAAGAGTGGTTGTCGGCGTCGGAGTTGGTCCGGGCTACTACGGGCCTGCTCCTGTTTGCGCCTACGGCTACTACGGGTATTACCCATATGATTGCGCGCCTTACGGCTACTACGGCCCAGACTACTTTGCAGACGGCTTCTTTATTGGCGCCGGGCCTTGGTTCCATGGCTTCTATGGGCGTCCTGGTTTCTACGGTCGCGGTTTTTATGGACGCGGTTATTACGGACGCGGGTTCGACGGGCGGCGTGGGTTCGATGATCGGGGACGCGGCTTTGGCGGACGCGAGCGCGAGGGGTTCGACCGCGGCGGCTTCCGGGGCGGTGATCGTGGCTTCCACGGCGGCGGTGGCTTTCACGGAGAGGGTTCTCGCGGTGGCTCTGGAGGGTTCCACGGCGGTGGAGGTGGTGGATTCCACGGCGGTGGAGGTGGCGGATTTCACGGTGGCGGTGGTGGATTCCACGGTGGCGGTGGCGGCCACGGCGGCGGACACCGGTAAGACATCTAAGTTTCATATTTGAAGGAAGAAACGGCTGGCAGGATCCACTGGCAGCCGTCTTCGTTTTCAGAGGTCTTGAGTCCAGGAAATCCCTGTCGTACTGTACGAGCCGTGAATCCTGCCGGAAAAACGATCTCGTGCTGCGTGAGTGCGTATCTTGCCCGAGAGAGGCAAGACTAAGTGCCTACACTGGAGTTGCCTCACTCGCCGCATGCACCCGGCGTCAGCCCCGTCGCGATTCATTTCCGGGAGTTCGGCCGCGGCAGGCCGCTCGTTTTTCTCCATGGCGGCTGGGGATATGGAATTTATCCGTTCGACCGGCAGATCGCAGAATTTGAAAGTCGGTTTCACATTTTAATTCCCGATCGCTCGGGATACGGGCATTCCAGTCGGGTCATCGGCGAGATGCCCCTCGATTTTCACCGCAGGGCCGCGCTTGAGGCCTTCTCCTGTCTCGATGCACTCGGGATCGAGAGCGCCATCCTGTGGGGCCACAGTGACGGTGCGGTGATTGCCGCGATGATGGGGCTAATTGCGCCGGAACGCTGTGCGAGCTTGATTCTGGAGGCCTTCCATTTCCTCCGGAGAAAACCCGGGTCGCGATCTTTTTTCGAACGATTCGCCGCGCATCCCGAGGACTTGGGTGACGAAACGCGCAGTCTGCTCGCCGAGGATCACGGAGAAACGAACTGGCAAACCGTCTTGCACCGCAACTGCGCAGCTTGGTTTCGGATCGCTGACAGCATCCAGCGGCCGGACGAGGATCTTTACGACGGGCGGCTGGGCGAGCTGCAGGTGCCGGCATTGTTTCTTCACGGAAGCCTCGATCCCCGCACTGAACCCGGCGAAATGGACCGCGTGCGGCAGGCGCTCCCTGGCGCTACGATGAAATTCATCGCTGCCGGCCAGCACAGCCCGCACATGGAAGAAGATGCCTGGCAAGAGTGCAACGCGAGCGCCAGCGAGTTTTTTCAGAGCAACTCATGAGCGGAGCGAGGAGACGCGAGATATTCACTTGAGCGAGATGATGGGTCATGGCGGGTTCGTGGTGACTCCTCATAGCAGACGCTTCAGAAATTGAAACGGTAGCCGAGAATCATCTTCGCAAGCAAATGATCCGTGGCACGCGTCACCCCCACACCCACTCCAAAATTGACTTCCCATTTGGGCGAGAGATTGAGGTCAATGGCGGGGAGGATTTGCTGTTGTTGCTGATTGATCGGGTCGAAGCCCGTGACCGGACCCAGCGAGCCGTAGTACTCGATGCCCCCCGCGATTTTCTTGGTGAAATCGTAGCTGAATTTGAAGTTGGGAGAGAACACCAGGCCCTGATTCACACCGGGCCCGTGGAACGACCGGTCAAATGTAGGATTGAAGGAGAGATACCAGCGCCCAAGCTGCTTATCAATGATCGGACGGATCTCCCACGTCCAGGTGTCCGCGGAATAACGCCGGCTTTGCCAGCCGATTTCATTCGAAAGGCTGATGCCGACGGGCCAGTGCCACTTCGGCGGAACGCGCACGCGGGGGCGGATGTGGCTGCCGACATAGCCCCAGCCCTGGCCGTTCTTCGCGGAGGTGAAAATGTAAAAGCCGGTTTCGAACCAATCATTGAAGCCGTGGGTGATCTCGATGGTTTCGTGCAATTGGTGATTCGTGGGAAGCGTCCCGTCATCGGTGGATTTGGAGCCTTGAAACGTGAAATTCGAATGGAGTTCCACCATCGTGTGACGAGGCTCGACGGTTTCGTACGGATATACCTGGATTTCGTAGTTCCCCTGCGCGCTTGCGGGCAGCAGCAAGGCCGTCCACCCGAGCAAACAAAGCGCGATCGAGAATGCAGCCCGCAATCGCAGATGCAAAGTCTTACGGCTCATCAGGGTAACCCAGCGCTCCTTTTGGTCAACGTGGAGTAGATGCATGAATCAGGCGTGGGGGTGCGCCTTGTCGTAAATATCCATCAGTTGGCGGATGGAAGCGTGGGTGTATTTCTGAGTGGTCGAGAGCGACTGGTGGCCGAGAAGTTCCTGAATGGCGCGAAGATCAGCCCCGTCGGCAAGCAGATGCGTGGCGAAGGCGTGACGCAATGAATGTGGGTGCAGGTCCCAATTGACGTTGGCAATACGAACGTATTTTTTGACGATACGCCCGACGGAGCGCTGCGTCAGGCGTCCGCCCGAATAATTGAGGAACACCGCTTTGGTATACGGCTCCTGCCCGCTGCTTGTCCGATCCGTTTGCTCCAGAAGCTGTTCGCGCACCGGCCAGTATTTTTCCAGGGCTTCCTGGGCCTTGGCCCCGTAAGGAACGATGCGTTCCTTGTTGCCCTTGCCACGCACGCGGAGAATGCGTTCTTTCTGCTCCATGTCCACAAGATTAAGCCCCGTGAGCTCGCTGACGCGCAGGCCCGCGGCGTAAAGGAGTTCCAGGAGCGCCCGGTCGCGGCGAAGGAGCAAGTCTTCCCCGGCTCTCGTGGAAGAACTTCGATTGTCTGCCGAATTCACGACGGGTACCAGCGGAGGCAGTAGTCCCTTTTTGGAAATCGCCTGGGTCTCGGCTGCGGCTTGTCCCACCCTGCCCAGTTGATTGAGGAAGCCGTTCATTTCTTCCGCGGAAAGCACCGAAGGAATACGTTTCGGCAACTTCGGAGTGGGAACGAGACGCGCGGGGTTCTCCTTCAAACGGCCTTCGCGCACGCAATATTTGAAGAACGAGCGCAGGGCCGCTAGTTTCCGTGCGATGGAGCTCTTCGCCAAGCCGTGATCGTGGAGATGCGCGACGAATTCACGAATCATGGGGTGGTTGACGCCCGTTAGTGCAGGCGGCCGGACTCCGGGGGGCGATAAATACGCGAGAAATTGTACGAGGTCCTTGCGGTAGTTTAGAACAGTATGCGGCGAGGAATTCTTCACCGACTGAAGGTATTCAAGGTATTTCGCTATCGCATCTTTCATTCGCCGCTACAGCTCCGGGGGAGAGACCCAATCACAGTATAGGCGGGGAGAAATCCGCGAGAAGCAAAATCGCGGCGCTGTTTCTTTAGATGCAGGTGGGTCAGGACTTGGCTGCCACGGGCACCGGAGCTTCCTCCGGCTGCGCTTGGGGTGGGACTTCGGGAACAAGCTTCTCCCAATCGCAGCCTTCTTTGAGGCAGGCGCGCACGGTGCCAATCTTGGTGCGCTTCTCGACGATGAACGGCGCGCCGCACTTCGGGCACGGTTCGGCGATGGGCATGTGGGGAGAAGTGAAATCGCAATCCGGGTAACGGGAGCAGCCGTAGAACACGCGCGGGCGGCCACGGCCGCCTTTGCCCGCGCTGCCGCGGCGCACGAATTCGCCCTCGTTGCATTTCGGGCATTTGATGCCCATGGTGATCGGGCGCGTGTACTTGCACTTCGGGTATCCGGAACAGCCGATGAATTCCCCGAAGCGTCCGTGTTTTTTCACAAGGTTATTGCCGCACAGCTTGCACAACTCAGCGAGTGGCTCATCGGGCTGGTGCGCGATGCGCGTGCCTTGAACGAGGCGGCGCGTGGTTCTGCAGTCCGGGTAACCGGTACAGGCGAGGAAAGTGCCGAAGCGCCCGCGCTTGATGGCCATCTCTTTGCCGCAATTGTCGCAATACTCGGTCTTGGGTTCGCCGCCGGTCTCTTCGGGGAGTTCAGGCGAGAGGTCCTGAATGAAATCGCAGTCGGGATAGCGCGAACAGCCGAGGAAGAAACCATGACGGCTGATGCGTTCGAGCAATTCGCCCTGGCCGCACTTTTCGCACTTTTTCCCCGTCGGTATACCGGCCTTGTAGGAAAGCATCTCGTCGCCGGCCTTGTCGAGGTCAATGACGAATTTTTCCCAGAACTCCCTGACGGCTTCGCGCCAGGGCAGTTTGCCTTCTTCGATTTCGTCGAGCTCTTCTTCGAGCCGCGCGGTAAACGTGACGTCAAAGATGTCTTCGAAACTCTTCACCAGCAGCACGCTGACGCGCTCGCCGAGCATGGTGGGCGAAAATCGTCCCTGGTTCTTGGTGACGTATTCGCGCTCGACGATGGTTGAAATGATCGAAGCGTAAGTCGAGGGCCGCCCAATGCCGTCTTCTTCCAGCTCCTTGACCAGCGTAGCATCGTTGAATCGCGGCGGCGGCTCGGTGAAGTGCTGGTCGGGGCGAATCTTATCCAGGCGAAGAATTTGCCCCTCCGCAACCTGCGGAAGCGCGCGGCCCTCGCCTTCGTCATCCTTTTCGTCGTCCTCGCGATCCGCGATCGACGCAGGCATCTGGTAGACGCGGAGGTAGCCGTCGAACTTCTGGACGGTGCCGGTAGCCCGAAAGGTGTAGTCGCCGGCAGTAATATCGATCGTCGTCTGATCGAAGATCGCCGGGAGCATCTGTGACGCCACAAAGCGCTGCCAGATGAGTTGGTAAAGCTTGAAGAGGTCTTCGTCGAGATACTTGCGAACATCTTCCGGTGCGCGCATGGCATCGGTCGGACGCACCGCTTCGTGGGCTTCCTGCGCGTCCTTCTTCGATTTGTAATAGTTGGGCTTTTCCGGGAGATAGTTCGAGCCAAAACGTTCGGGGATCAACTCACGAACCTGGCTCAGTGCGTCATTCGAAACATGCACAGAGTCGGTTCGCATGTAGGTGATCAGCGCGACAGAGCCTTCGTCACCAAGCTCAACACCTTCATAGAGCTTCTGCGCGAGCGACATGGTGCGCTTGGCGGTATAGCGCAGCCGGTTGTAAGCGGCCTGTTGCAATTTGGAAGTGGTGAAGGGCGGCGGAGGATTGCGTTTCTTTTCCTTTTGCGCGACGCTGGCAACCTGCCACTTGGCCTTGCTCACCGCAGCGACAATCTTGTCCGCGGCCTCCTGGTTTGAGACGGCGATATCCTCGTCCTTGTGTCTGAAGAGTTTGGCTTCGAACAGGGGCGGCTGCCCGGCATCCAGCATTGCGTGAATCGTCCAGTACTCCTGCGGGATGAACGCACGAATTTGTTGCTCGCGCTCGACGATCAGCCTCAGCGCCACCGTCTGGACGCGCCCGGCGGAAAGCCCCCGGCGCACTTTGTTCCAGAGAATGGGAGAAACTTTGTAGCCCACGATGCGATCGAGCACCCGACGCGCCTGCTGCGCGTCCACCAGGTTGCTATCCACCTGCCGGGGGTTGTCGAAGGCCGCGCGAATGGCCTTAGGCGTAATTTCGTTGAAGGTAACCCGAAAAATCTTTTTCGGATCAATGGCAACAACTTCTTTTTTGGCTTCGTTCTCGTCTTCCTTCTTAACAGGCTCTTCGAGTGTTGCCACTTTCTTCTTGAATCTCGAAACGCTGGGTTCCTGCTCGATGAACTTGGCAGGCTTGGACAGAACCATGGCGAGATGCGCTGAAATGGCTTCTCCCTCGCGATCGGGATCGCCCGCCAGATAGACGGCATCGGCAGAGATCGCGGCCTTCCTCAGATCATTGATGACTTTGCCTTTACCCGCGATGATCTGCAGCGTCGGCTCAAAAATCTTATCGTCGTCAATGCTGATCAGTTTTCCGGCCTGTTTTTCCTGAGCCTTTGTTTTCTTGCTTCCATTCTTGGCTTTGCTCTTTTTCTTCTTTTTGCCGCCTTCTTCTTCGCCGGGCAGACGAATGCCAATCGTTTTCTTGGGCAGGTCCATCACGTGGCCGATGGACGCTTTGACGGTAAAATTCCGCCCCAGATATTTGTTAATCGTTTTCGCCTTTGCTGGCGATTCGACAATGACAAGCGAACGAGCCATTTTCCCTTTGTAACTCCGTAATGTATGGCAGTGAGGGCTGACCGCGCGGCGTGTGTCCTTCTCGCTACCTTAAGCGCTCGGCCCGGATCCCATCGGGGTCCGCAATTTGATGCGCTGATTGCCCTTGTGGATGCGTTTTTCGATTAGATGCCAGCTCTGGCCCAACGATGCAAACCCCTATCTCACTCTACAGCAAGACTTTGCTGAACTGCTTTCCCGGCAACTGCCGGATGATGCCTTTCATCTCCAGATCAAAAAGCGTAGCCAGAACTTCAGAAGAGTTCAAGCCGGACCGTTCCACGATGTCATCAATGTGCGCCAGCTCCTCTGCGCTGAGCAGTTCATAGAGTTTCTTCTCCGAGCCATTTAGCGCGGCAGCGGCTAATAGATTCCGCTGCTCGGCTTCTGGTTTCTCGGCCTGCACGAGCGCGGCACGGATGGGCGTTGACAACTCTTCGATCACGTCCTCGGCGCAGGTGACGAGCTTGGCGCCCTGTTTGATGAGTTGGTTCGGCGCAAAACTCACGGGTTGCGTGACGTTCCCTGGCACGCCGAAGACTTCTCTGCCGAACTCCATGGCCAGGCGCGCGGTGATCAGCGACCCGCTGTATTGCGCTCCTTCCACTACCACTACGCCGAGGGGCATCCCGGCGACGATGCGGTTGCGCACCGGAAAATTCTCCGGCGCGGGGTGCGTGCGCAGCGGAAATTCACTGATGATCGCGCCGCGCTCCAGCACTTTTTCGTACAACTTTTTGTTTTCCTTTGGGTAGCAGACGTCGATGCCCGTGCCAAGCACGCCGATGGCGCGTCCGTTGGCATCCATCGCTCCCTGGTGCCCGATGGCATCAATCCCGCGGGCCAATCCGCTGACGATGACTAGGCCGCGCGCCGCAAGCTCCCGGCCGAGACGCTGTGCCATTTGCGTGCCGTAAAGGGTTGGCCGGCGCGTGCCCACGATGCTGATGCTTGGGAGATTCAACACTTGCGGATCACCGCGAACGTAGAGCAGGACCGGCGGGTCGTAAATTTGCAAGAGCGTCTGCGGATATTCCGGCTCCGTCCAATTCAAGAGGGAGCAGCCCGCAATCTTCTGAACGCCCGCCAATTCCTTCTCGGCGCGCTTGAAGGCCTCCTTCTTCACGATGGCTTGGGCGACTTGCGCTGGGAGATGGCATGCTTCGAGATCGGGGAGAGCGGCGCGAAAGACTCCATCTGGCGAGTCAAACCGCCGCAGCACGCGGGCGGACAAACGGGCAGCGAGGCCGGGCGTGAGCCCCAGCGCAAGCCAGGAGAGGGAAGCATCCAGCTGCATTGCAGGCGAGCCTACGCGCCAAGTAACCTACTTGTCAAATAATTCGTGTGGTAAAATAATTGTCGAGCGGTATCGATGCCATGAAAATCTGATATCAGCGAGAAGGTTGCGCCGCGTCCTCTTGCAGGATGGCATCCAGCGTATTGACGAATAGCTCCGCATCGGCTACGGAGAAAACCAGCGGCGGGCGCAGCTTGATGACGTTGTGGCGCGGGCCGTCGGTGCCGGCGAGAATGCCGCAATCGCGCAGGCGATTGACCACATAGGAGGCTTGCAGCGGAGCTGCCTCGCGCGTTTCACGGTCGAGCACAAGATCGATCCCCAGGAACAGTCCCGAGCCGCGCACATCACCGATCAATGCGTGGCGCGTCTGCAAAGACTTCAAACCTTCGATGAGATGTGCGCCGACGCGCAAGGCGTGTTGCTGTAAATTCTCTTCTTCGAGAACATCCAGAACCGCGAGACCCGCAGCGCAAGCGACTGGATTGCCGCCAAACGTGCTGAAAAACTCCATCCCATTGTTAAACGAATTGGCGATCTCCGGCGTGGTGACCACCGCCGCGAGCGGAAACCCATTGCCGATCGGCTTGCCCAGAACCACGATGTCCGGAACGACTCCCTGCGATTCGAATCCCCAAAAATGTTTTCCCAGGCGCCCGAATCCCACCTGCACTTCGTCCGCGATGCACACCGCGCCTGCCCCGCGCACGTGACCGTAAACCTCCGCCAGATAATCCGGCGGAAAAACGATCTGGCCGCCGACGCTGGGCAATGTTTCCGCAATGTACGCGGCGACGCTACGGCCCTCCGCCCGTGTCCGCTCGAGGATTTCGGCAACATGACGAGCATATTTTGCGCCAGCTTGCCGGTCACCACGCCGATACGCTCCGCGGTAATCATCTGCAAGCGGAGCAACGTGCACCCAAGGCTTCTTGCCGCGGCCTCCGGGGCCGTCGAATTTGTATGGGCTGATATCGATGAGTGTGTTGGTGTGGCCGTGGTAGGCGTGTTCCAGCACGATAATGTCTTCTCGCCCCGTATGTGCCCGCGCGAGGCGCAAAGCCAGTTCATTGGCCTCGCTTCCGGAGTTCACAAAATAACAAACGCGCAGCGGTTCGGGCAGCAGCCGCGTCAGCCGCTCGGCGTATCGGTTGACATTGTCGTGAAGATAGCGCGTGTTGGTGTTCAGCAGCGCGAGCTGCGCCTGCGCCGCCTGCACCACGCGAGGGTGGCTGTGCCCCACGAGCGGCACGTTGTTGTAAACATCGAGATACGCTCGCCCCGTCTCGTCATACAAATACTGCATCCAACCGCGAACGATTTTCAACGGGCGCTGATAAGAGATGGTGAGGTTACTCCCCAACAAGGCACGGCGTGTGGCAAGCGTCTCGCTGAGCGCTGGCTCTTTGGCCGGAAAGCGATCGGCGGGAATTCCGAGAAGTAGATTCGGGTCCGGCGAAAGACTCGTCCATACGGAACGCTGTGATGCATAAGCAACGCCCGGAAAATCGGCCCCCAGCTCGAACAGATCGAGAATGATCTGAAAATGAACGTGCGGTGTCCATCCGCCGTTCTCATCCGTCGCGCCTACTCGTGCAAATTCTTCCCCGCGCCTAACGCGCTGTCCAGCTTTCAGCCCAACAAGCATCTCTTTAGTCAAATGACCGTACAGCGTGAAAAATCTTTCGCCGTCGCCCGTTTCGTGTTGCAGAATGACGAGCGGTCCATAGTCCAGCGGAGCGGAATTGTTCGCGACGCTGTGGACCACCCCATCCAGCGCTGCGCGAAGCGGTGCGCCGGGCTCAACAAAAAGGTCCAAGCCAAGGTGAACTGTGCGCCGTTCGTCCGTAGGATTGCCGCTCGCGCCGAAAAGCGGAGAACTGTAAAGCGATCGCGGCTCATCGTACCGGCCGACACCAACGGATGCCCTAGCTCGCTTCATGGCGTGAAATATTTTTTCGCTGAGTGCGGGAGTTTCCGCGGCGTCGGGGTTGGCCCCAAGAAACGTGCTGCCAACACTCAAGTCAAAAATGAGGCTCCGGGCCTTTCGCAAATCAACATCCAAAATAGAAGCCGCGGAGCCGGCGCTAGCCTTCAGCCACTCCTTTATCTTTTCACTTTGCGTAGCAGGCGGAAGCCCGCAAGCGGCACGAAAAGTGTAATGCACAAAACGTGGATGGATCTTTTCGAGCCGCGCTAAAGCTTCCCACGCCGCCGCTTCGCTTACCGTGACGTACGAATCGTCAGGCTTAATGGTTTTGCGATGCGCGGAATTGGTGACGCTGACGGCCAGCCGCGCTCCAATCAAAGCATAAAGAACGGTCAGCTCTACCTCATCGAGCGGAAACGCTCCGTGATACCCCCCGACGATCGCAGCCGCTGCCTGCAGCGGA
>Ga0209488_10004058_pt1 | contig 11553 bp, 5 predicted proteins | sample Rivendell_Oct201_8_FD_188349 | JGI IMG/M metagenome (GOLD analysis project Ga0209488, IMG submission 188349) | Vadose zone soil microbial communities from the Eel River Critical Zone Observatory, Northern California, USA -... | ecosystem: Environmental > Terrestrial > Soil > Vadose zone >... | reverse complement strand
TGTGACCTCTTTGGTGTGTGTTGATAATTCAAGTATGCTTGGCACGTGCCTGACTCTCTCGTAGATCAACTCGGCGGCCCACCAGGCGAATTGCCATTATCCAGATCACAGCACCCCCGTCTGTCAAAATAAAAACCCGTGCGGATTCCAGTGCGCAGACGGGTTCACCCTTCACCCACCGGTAAATCCGACGACGTGCGAATGCAAGTTCCCAAATGTCGTCCGCAACGGCGTGTGCGGGCCTTCCAATCCACGTCCTTCGGGCAAGCCGAAAGACGAGAAGCAGAAAAGGAGGTGGGTTGGCAGCGGCTCTTGCACGGAGATGGGGCCTGGATGGGCGGCGTGCGGTGTCCTTGGTGGTGGTCCCCGCGCGTGGGAGTGCGTCAATACGGCGCGCGATCTCGAAAGCTGTGAGTTTTTTGCTTCCGCGTTCCTGCATGAATGTTGACATTTGACGTGCTTCTCTTTCTCTCGTGCAGGTGGCGGTTGCGTGTTGCCTCTCACCCCACAATCCCACGTTGGAACGGATTGCTCGGCGCTCCCTGGAGTCGCTGATGTCGAGTGTCTGTCCGGGGACTGCGTCGTTCGGCGCTGCCTCAAAGGATATCTTCCTGCGCGCGACGGCAAAAGCTGTATCCCCAAACACCCAACGATTTCCCAGACTGGGGACGACATTGGGTTCGTGCCAGCAAGTGAATATGGGCTTGAACACGTCCCTCTGAGGTACTGATATCAACCTCCGTGTTCCTGCTGTGGTGGTGTTACGAGTTTCACGCCTTCATGAACTTGAACCTTTGAACTTCAATATGGACCTGGACGTTCTAATTTTACATTCAATATCTAAGTTATGTCACTGTGGGGCCGTTCGTGGGAAGGTCGTAGTTTACTTGACATGCCTGGAGCGCGTGTTAGACGCATGCCCCAATTAATGATTGCGCCGTTTCCATTTACCTATCCCTGTGGGCGTCAGTGGCGCTCGAGGGGTTCCAAATCTTGCACTGGGACATAATTGCATTACAACCTTCCTATTGTTATTGTCTTTCTTCCAGAGAGACCCCACAACACAAATACTGTATTGATCCTCGTTTGCGGTATCATCACGCAGCATACGTTCTCCGGGCCAAGGTTCATTCCCACCCAAGAGAAACGACATCGCCAAGAGCGCTCGGTGCCTGAATTTTAACAATCCCTTGTTTGATTCTACGACCATCACTGGTCCGAGCCCTCATGCGGATCAATATATTGTAAAGGACGTGTTCAGGGTTTAGAGCGGATCCAGTGATCCGGAAAGGTTGGTTTATGCAGGTGGCGTTGGCCAAGTTGCAGTTAGTGGTGCCTATTGAAAATTTCCTTTTCTGGATGAGATGACTTCTGAATTGAGTACCCTGAGCTGGTGACACCACTAGCCGCAGTCGTGATCCTCTTGGCGATTTGGGAATTATGCCTCCTTTGGAAGGATGCATTTTATGAAGTTTCCATTTACCAAGCTTCAGCCTGAGAGTTGTGCAAGGCTCCCATTTGTGCTTCCAACAATTAATAAGATGTTTATATTAATTGCTTGCGCACCAGCCTCGAAGCCAAAAGTAGGCGACGATATCCAAACCCGAGCGGCGGCAGGAATAAATAACACCTGTTGCCGTCAAATAAAAAAATAAGGAGGTTTGGAGATGTACCCGGATCCAGAGTGAGTTAGACAGCAAGCAACTTGGACGCCATGGTCGACAGTAGCCGATTTCGATTTTGCAGCCAAATTGTCTTCCGTTCCGGTCCGACGTATCGTCACATCGCAAAACCATCGAGAGCACTGGCACCGTTCTGAGGCGCCCACATAATTTGTCACTGCTAGCAACAGAACGGGTATTGTACAGTATCTCAAGACTCAAGCGGGAAACGACGGGAGGGCATGGCGGTAGTTGGCGGTACGTTGAACGTAATACTGTAGAACGAAGAGCGGAGAGCGCTTATCATCCGTCGCCGGTCGAAGAGTTGTTGCACGGCGGTGAATGGTCTAATGGCTGGCTGCACAGCTCCTGATGCATACCTGGGCATGATGTCTGAGGCCCTGCTCCAAAGAAATTCTGCAGCGCAAGCACCATCCCTGTCACGTATTCCCCGGTATCCTCTTGAAGCGTGAGCACGGCCCAAGTCCCTTGTTAGTTTCTTCACAGCAGTCAAGAAGTGGATGTGAAGCCTTCCGACCACTGTGTGTTCAAGTCGTGTTGCCTCGGCGGCCGTGAGTACTAGCCCCGGACTTGAAGACGTCAAACTGCGGAGGCATGAGCAAGCCACAGACGTGTGCAAAAGACGAGAGCTGCTAAACTGACTGTCTGTCACGGTGTTGTCTGACCCGACAAGTTACTTAAAGACCGCGTGGGCTAGGTGGGTGACCTGAATAGCTCTGCATGCGTGATGAACTGGACAAGCTGTGAAGTGTTCAATTGAATTGAGTCGGTGGAAACAACAACATCTTGACGGACTAAATAGAAGGGAATGGTTCAGCGCGCCGCCTTGGGGTCCTCCAAGCACTCGCTGTCGAGATGGACCAGTAGAGTATGGAACCACCAGACGGCCATTGAGCTGAGAATAAATCCGTGCGCTCTTGATACCGCCACGAAAGTGATAACCTAATAACGACTACAGCAAACCATCAAACGTCAACATCGGGCGTAACATCGGAACCCACTCACTTGGTGACGCGCTGGATGACTGGATGAAATTCATGGCGCTCCCCAGGTGTCATGAGGATCGATAACGCATATCTCCCGGGAATCACCTGTCAAAGTGCCTCGGCTTTGGCCGAATGCATCAGTGGCAGTCATCTATCTACTTTTGGCTCACCGCAAATGCGTGGCTTTATCCTTAAATCGAAACGAGGTTGCCCAGCTGAGGTGGAGACCGTGAACCATTTTCGAGCGTGATTAAAAACGAGATCATCGAGTGCTTGTACCACTGGTTCTCATTCGACGACCAACTTGCCTTCTGCTCATCCGGACTGTCACATTTTGGAGCATCATGAGTTTGCAGTGACTGCCCTCCACGTCTGGTGCAAACAGAATATGATGTCCTATCTGCGGACACAACGAATACGTACATGAGCCATTACTGTAATTCACGTTGGAGATATCGAAGACGCCGACAGTTGCCACAGACACCGCGCCACGCGAGGATTGTTGAATAGTCAATTGGTGAGACATGACCCGCTGACACTAGGAGCGGCTCATCCTTGAGGAGTTGCGAACCATTATCACATCTTTCCTGTGCAGAAAAGCGGCAGTTAGCACCACCGCTTTGCCACCCGGTAGATTACCTAAGTTAGTTTGCTAAGCCAACACCACCCATCTGTAACAACTAAACACATGGAGAATCTGGGACTGAGCGTCGGCAAAACGTGATTGTCGCATACTCAGGCTGATCGTCACCGAAGGTGGGGTAGCGGACGTTGAGAACAGTGACTGAAATTATCGAGTTTTGGAGGGACGCTGCTTGGTTGAGTGGTAAGTGCAGTAGTGGTGATGACCACACACCGTAACGCGATTTGTACTAGTTCTCTGCAGATCGAAATGTGAACGCGTGGACTTCCCAGCGAAAGAAGAAAGGTCGTCGGTCCTTCCCGATCAGTCACAGATTTTAAAGTTTCTCGACCAGCGCTTAGCACAGGCCTACAAAACCAAGTGTTTCAAAGATGACGATGAGATAATCTCCTTTTGATGAGGTATCTTTCTAATCAAACCGACGGATGATGTTGTTGTGATGATACTGTGATGATAGCCTGTGGCTGCGGTTGACATGAGTGACTAGCTGGCTTTGTCATCATCCAGGGCGAGACTTGAATTAGCGGACAAGACGCAGACAGGCCACACACGCAGGTCACCCAGCCAACTCATGTCTGACATTTCCTCCTCCACTCCTTCCCTAACTCCCCAATCGACGGGAACACAAGACTCCTCTCCCCGTGCGCCGACAAGGAAGGCCCGCCCTCAAGCCGCCTTTTATCCCAACGTAAATGCCGCGAATAAGGAGCAAAAGCCCTTCAGCCGAAGTGCGGCGAAGCGAGAGAGCGTCATGGCGTTAGGGAGCATAGAGCATCTTCAACACTACTTTACCAAGACGGGGCTTATCGCAAAGAAGGAGTACGTCCTGCAGCTTCATCTCGTATAATCGCTACCCTAATCGGGATTCAGATCCAAAGCCCAGAGGAAGGGCCTCGTTCCCGCAATCGGGTCTCTCAACACGCACATCAAAGGGAACCCCTCACTAGCCAGCCTTCCAGAACTCGAGCTGCCCCCTTCACCCGTACTACCCTCGCAACAACTTCCCGCGCCCACACCTTACGTCAAAACCTTCGAGGTTGACCCGGAGAACCTCCGGCCTGGCGTCACGCAAGACCTGTCCGCTGTCGAGGACGTCTGGAGGCTCCGTGCAAATGATAGCACGAACGCACCAGATCCAAGCCTACTGAGCGTGCACGCGCACCCAACGCGTGCCGGTGGCGGTGGCTTCGACGTGCTCCGAGCGCTCAAGGTGACCACGCACGCGATCCGCTCCGTTCGAAACTACCTCCTCTCTCTCCCCGACGAGCACGGCGTGAGGAGATCACAGCCGCGGCAGAGCTTCCGTCCTGCATCGCTTTCCACAAGCGAGCTGCAGAAGCGGCGCGCCTCCGCGGAATCGGGCCGTGCCGACCCGCTCGCGCGGATCCGCCGCGCCGCGCTGGACGTGCTCACCGTTCTGCGCGAGCTTGAGGAGAGCGCGCGCGTTCCGCTGTCGGACGACGCGTATGACGCAGCGAGCGATCACATCACCCACTCGCGCGGCGCGTCGCCTGCCGAGCTGTCCGACGGGCCCACCGACGTGTCGTTCTCCGTCTCGGTTATGCGGGTGGGCGGGTGGCGTGAGTCGATCCTCGTCTGGGACGAGGAGGAGGACGAGTTCAACGTGGACGAGGAGAGCGAGCGTGTGCCGCGCGAGCGGTGGGACGAGCGGCTCGTGCTTGGCAGCGGCTGGCTGTACAAGCAGGATACCAAGATCGAGGAACTCGAGAAGCAGCAGGATGCCGTCGCGCAGTACCTCGACACCGTGGACGAAGTGCTCTTTGGCGGGAGTAAGGGCGGCGTCAGGGGTTGGACGGCCGAGCAGGAGCGTGTCGCTCGCAAGGAGAAGCTCGAGCGGGAGGCGCGAGGGAAGGGTCGGCGGACGAGTGCACCCTTGCTTGATCCCGACTCCACCACGTCCGCCGCGGATGCAGTCGCGAGCGGCAACTTTATCCGACGGGTGGCATCTGCAGGTGTGCTAGACGTCATGCGGGATTTCGCCGTCACGGAGGAACCAGAGACCCTTCAGACTCTTGACGAAGAGGATGACGATGACGTATACGACGACGATGAAGATGCACCTAGTGTGGACGACAACAATCTCCCACGGTGGGCGCAACGTACCGCTTTCCCGGAGGGTGAGCTCGCGCGCGCGCACGCGCTGCTCGTCGCGTTGCTCCCTGCATTTTTCTTGCCCCACCTGCCCACCTCGCCAGATCGGGCCGACATACTGAACGCTCTGTCGTCTGGTCAGCTCCTCTGCGTCGCCTACAATATCGGTGTTAGACAATCTAGAAAGCCGTGGGGGTACATCAATGATGAATCAGTCCACGATATAGCCGCGCTCGAAGACGCGCTCTCGGCGTCTGGGGGTGACGGGTCGCAGGCGGAGAAGGGCCGCAAGGGTTGGACGTTCAGGCGCACGGACAACCTGCGTCTATGGGGCGCGTAAGTTTCCTCATCCTCTTTTTCCATGAATTTTTCTAATTTTGTTTCGGACCCATGAAACTGCCACCTGTACAGCGCTCTGAGGCTCCGCTATATGCTACCCATTATCTCCCCTGCCACACCAGACGTACCCGTATCCGCACCGAAAGCGAACCACGTGGCCGCTGAACCCGCAGCGCCGTCTCCGTCGACGCCCAAGTTCTCGGATACCCCTGTCTTCTTTGATGCGCGCGTCGTCGCACGTCGGGATGACGGTTGGGAGGACATGCTCGAGCGCGCCCTTCTATGCTGGACATCGGCTGTTGTTCAGGAGTGTCGCAATCCTTCTCATTGATCGATCTTGCACCGGCCCGCAGATGACAATATTCTTGTCTTGTACTGACTTTCTCGTCTCCCCATCTCTGTCGCTCTTTTTTGGCCTGTTGGATACCTCAAGGATATCCTAATTTTGCTTTAGCTGCAATCGTATGAATACCTTATTTTCGATTGCGTCTGTTCCTTTATGTCTCTCTCCCCACCGTCTTGCCGTTCCTTTTATTTCGAGTCTGTGTTTGGTTGATGCGTCAATATATACGTAATGGGTCTGTAGTATTTTTTTATCACTGTCATTATCCCGCGCACCAGGTTACCGAAAGCTACTTGTGGGTCAGAGGCGGGGAAACCGGCCCGAGACCGTGGTCCAGTAATATTCTGCTCTCGCTCTGCCGCAACTCATTGCAGGTTGAAGCAGCGCATGCAACAGATTCTCTCTGCAGCAACCGTCGCTGCGGTCGGGCTCACATGCAAATTATACCTCAATTCCGGACTCTGCTCCGTCACAGTCCGCGGCCTCCCTTATCTCTTGGATTCGCTGAAGAGTCCAGAGAGCCAACGTGGACAGGGTGTCGTCACAGGTGAGATCAGAACCCGCTTTCCTTCTCTCCTAGCCTTGCCCACTGCGGGGGAGAATCCACGGCTGAATTTTTGTTTTCCCACCTCCATTTATACCGCGACGCCTTGCATCGCTTCAAGTGTCTAACCATATTTCGACGTGCGCCATTTTTACTTCTCCGACTCGCTACTTTGCGCAATGCAATTGCCAGTAGCGCCATCCTTTAGCTTGCTCAACGAATGCACACACGCGCGTGTCGCTCTTCCAGGCTTGACGATCCGCTCATGTGGGGGGTTCTCCCGGCGCGGACGTATCTGCACTCCCACTTGACGCGTTGGTCCCTCGGCGCGTCGGACATCATATTCATGAACCCGTAAGGTTACCTTTTCTGTCTAACCCTCCCGACGGCGCCGCTCATTCCTCGTTCCAACGTAGGGTATTTTCGGCCTTCTTTCGGTACGGTCAGGTGATCGAGACGTTTCGCGGCGCGGGGGTGTACCAGCCCGCGGTCGACAGTGCGATAGAGAAGCTGCGCGCTGGGGCGTGGGTACGTCCGTCCGTTCTGTTGTAACGCGTGTCTGATCGTCATCGTCGCCGTGCTGGAACCGCCCACAATTCGCTTCGTGAACCGCCACAAAATAAATAAATAAATATAGATACACCTCTTTCCAGAGAGTAAAGTTTGTCAATCGGGCGGATACAAGGCGGATCCGCAGACGGGGATCGTGCGGTTGCAGCGCTTCAAGTGGGGAGTGTGCGTGCCCTGTTCCTCCTCCGACGTTGTTCTAATATTTCTATTTCTATTTCCTTCACTCCCTGTTCCTCGTCTCCATTATTCATTCAGCGGCCGTATGCTAATGGAAACTCCCCAACCTCCCGCGATAATCCCCATGTGGCTCACCGGTGCGCCCGATCTCCCTCTCCCTATATGCTCCTGTATCCGTACGACGAAGCGCTGACCACTGCCAACCTGCCCCACACTATTCCCCTCCCCAACGAACCCGCCCTTCGCTGTCACGACCGCTCACAGGTTTCGACAAGCTGATGCCAGAAGGCCGCCGTGCACCATGGAAATACCTTCCCCGCCCAGGCGCGCGCCTAAGCGTGACGTTCGGCGCGCCGTTAGCGCCTGCGGCTGTGCGTGCCACTTTGGGGGCGCAGCAGAGCGAGCAGGCTGCTGACGTAGAGACGACTCGGATCGCGCTCACGGAGCTCGTGCAGCTTGCCGTGGAAGACCTTGGTCGGGAGGTGTCTGGGGACTTGCTGAATGGGGCGCCACACCAGCGAATATGAAATATATCTCATGGTTGTAAATAGAGAGCTAGATAATGGTATGTTCATTATGACAGACCAGGAGTCCACACCGGCCCCACCGCATGTCGTAAAAGTTCAAGACGACATACGTGTAGATCTCCCTGGCACCAGGAGGTGAGTTTAATCTCTCATTGAGCTCTTTCAACGATTGATGTGTTAGTGCCCAGAAGTGATGGTATGACCACAAAGACATGCGTACCACGTACTTATCCATGGGCATGTGATGGTGAATGCCATGCAATAAGAAGCGGACCATTAAGAACTTGGGGTGGTCCAACAAATAAAAGTCGATGTGAAACAAGAATTAGTGGAATCCGTGTTCGACTGACATCCAGACGAAGTTGCCAAAGACAAAGGATAGGGCTATTTTAAGATACGCTTCACCAGGAAGGGAGAAGACGAGACTGAGAGGAAGGTATGGGTCAACTTTGAATGGTGCCAGAGGGACACCACTGAATTGAAGAAGATAAGATTCCAAGTTGGATATACACGTTGCAGACGTGGTGCTAGGCGGTGGTACAATATCAGGCTGGAGGCCGTCAGAACTTTTCATGTGTCTTGGGGATTGCTCAGCGGAAGGACAAAGCGCACGAGTTCAATGAGCAGCAGTAGGGAATGAAAGCGATGAACATGTCTGTCCCCACCTCCCGGTGCGGACGTATCTGCACTCCCACCTGACGCGCTGGTCGCTCGGCGCGTCAGACATCATATTTACGGACCTGTAGTAACTTAAGGACACCGCTCGTTTCTTCCCCTCATCTGGCGTCTAACCCTGCCGACGGGCGCCGCTCATTCCAAAGTAAGTTAGCGTGTTTTCAGCCAGGCTTCTTTCGGTTACGGTCAGCTCATCGAGACATTTCGCGGCCCGGGAGTGTACCCACCCGCGGTCGACAGTGCGATAGAGAAGCTGCGCGGTGGGAAGTGGGTACGCGCGGTCCGTCCGTTCGCCTTTCCCTTCCATTTGGTTGAACAAACGCGCGTGACACGTGCAGTGTGATCGTTCGTCGTCATCATGCTGGAACCGCCATAAAATAGGTACACCTCTTTCTAGAGGGTAAAGTCTAGCCAATCGGGCGAATACAGAGGCAGATCCACAGACGGGGGATCGTGCGGTTGCAACGTTTGAAGTGGGGAATGCGCGTGCCGGTTCCTCCTCATACAACCATCAACGTTGTTCTGATGTTCCCATTCCCATTTCCCTTTGCTCCCTGTTTCCTCATCTCCATCTCCATTCTTTCAGCGGCCGTATGCTGATGGAGACTTACCCCCGACCTCCCACGATAATCCCCATGTGGCCCAACCAGTGCGCCCCTGTCTCCCTCTCCCCCATATACTCCCGCATCCGGTACAACGAAGTACTGACAACCATCAAACCTGCCCCACACCCCTCTCCCCCAACGTACTCGCTCTTCCCGCTCAGGCCGCTCACACACAGGCTTCGACAATCTGATGCCGTTCACCATGGAAATACCTCCTCCCCCGCCTCAGGCGCGCGCCTAATTAAGCGTGGTTTGGGCGCGCCGTTGGGCGCCTGCAGTTGTGCAGGCTACTTTGGGGGGCGCAGCAGAGCGAGCAGGCTGTTGACGTGGAGACGACTCACAATCGCGCTCACGGAGCTCGTGCAGCGCGCTGTGGAAGAGACCTTGGTCGGGAGGTGTCTGGGGACTTGCTGAATAAGGTGCCTGCGGGTCAGCGGACATGAACCGCCGGGATTTCTTGATTGTAAAATAAATAGAAACAGCATAGAAATGCTTTACTATCTTTTATTAATTCGACATGATACTGAGCTACTGTCTGTCTGTCGCACGTTGTCATCGAATACGTGCGTGGTCATAACCAGACAGATTAGCAAGTCCGACTCGCGGCTTTATTTAGACACTTCGCTCATGGAAGAACCATTCTTGTCCTCTGGTGCTTGATCTGCGTCACCTTGCCATAGGCGCATCTGAACCATGGCCTTAACTCAATCTCTACACGCGCACTATAACGTCAAATCCAGTGATACGATGTTGTCATGGCACGTACGCGACGCGCAAGATAGACATGGCCGTAAAATAATAAATACCCGAAGTCTGTTGTGGGAAAGCGATATGACAAAGTCTATGGGAATCATAAGGGGTGAGTGAGTTAGGACGTGATCGCGCGTGACAAATGTCCGAATCCGAGTCGTCGTACGTAGATAGAATACTGTAGCACTTTTGGCATGCCTCGCGGGCGGACGTAACAAATAACACATCATGTACGTGTTGGGGGGGGGATCAAACCAAGCCAAGCAAACTGGCCTTACTGTTCCTCACCCACCCCGTTCGTAAGTGCCGATGCGATGGATACGCACGCGTTCATGATTCGGTTTTCATTTTGGCCGGGATAATACCACGCGGCGAGCGCCTAGGTTGTTACATAACAATTTCGTCAGTCAGTCATCCACGCGCTGAGATTATGGGGGGGGGACTGACGATCATCACATAATACGACACGAGGACCCATCCCTCCGCCCAATTCGTCTTGGCGTCGGCCGTCACGTAGTTCACGAGGAAGCACGCGCCAACGAGGAGGATCACTTCGAACATATCTGCCCACTTTCGTTTAGCGGGCTGAAGCATTGCATCAAGCGAACAATTACCGAAGAGCATGGACATGGGCTTATCCAGCCACCAACCGAGGAGGGTAACGAGCGGCATCCAAAACAGGAGGAACTGGATACTCAAGTCGATCGCGCGCGCCTCAGCGAGGATGTCTGGTGGCTCGGGCGCTCGGAAGAAGTATTGCAGGCATGTGCGGGCGAAGAACACGATGGAAATGACGGCATCGGCAGAGAAGGACACGATCGGGAGGAGGACGATCCCGAACCATCTACAGCCAGGAAAACGTTGAGCAACAGCATGACACAAGGTATATTATACGAGAACGAGACGACAAGTACGTACTCTTCTTGTATGTTAGACGATCTGCGCACGAATTCTATGCTGTCAACGAGCTGCGGAGCAGGAGGAAATTACGACGATCAATTGATGGGAGGGAGAGGAGAGATGGCCACCCACAAATTCGGCGGTCACACCCAGAAGTCCAACGGTGATGGCTAGGAGGATGATACACGCCCAGGGGTTCACTTCAGGTTTTGCCTCGGCGAGTTCCCGTTCTTTGCGCAGTGCTTCAGGAGGAATGTCAGGATGTGGCATGAAAAGATTGTCTTCGCCAGGAGGATCGTGCAAGTAGAAACGTGAGCAGACGTAGCTGCAAGTAATATCAGCAGGGGCCAGGACCAGCCCAGCAACAGCGTAATGAGGAGGGTAGCGCACATTACGAGAAGGACGACGGCAAAGCCTCGGCTCATGCGGAGGAAGTCCCGGCGGAGAAGATCCGAGGGGCCAGAGAAACTCCCACTCTCAGCACCGCTGGTGGCACCATTATTGAGCGAAGCAAAAAAGGCCGTGGGAATGGTTAGTCCAAGGACACTGCCGTACTTTCAGCATTTCCCCACAAGATAGACTAGAAATGTGACAGACCCGACTGTAAGAAGAGTGAGATTTAGTTGGGAGCGGTGAGGGTGTAGTTGCTGTTCCCATATTCTCGCGCCTCCGGTGAGGAAGGCTGTTCCTGGGACGAGTA
>Ga0209488_10004057_pt1 | contig 11553 bp, 7 predicted proteins | sample Rivendell_Oct201_8_FD_188349 | JGI IMG/M metagenome (GOLD analysis project Ga0209488, IMG submission 188349) | Vadose zone soil microbial communities from the Eel River Critical Zone Observatory, Northern California, USA -... | ecosystem: Environmental > Terrestrial > Soil > Vadose zone >... | reverse complement strand
CAAAGCGGATCCGCTTGGCGATGCGGAATGTGGCTGGTTTGGCGATATCGTGCAACAGGACTCCCAGCGCCAGCGTGATGGTCGGCTGGCGCATGCCTTCCAGCATGAGCATGGTGTGGATCCACACGTCGCCTTCGGGATGGAACTCGGGTGGCTGCTCCACTCCCTTCATGGCGGAGACCTCGGGCAGGATCTCCGGCAACAGGCGCAAATCGTCGAGGGCTTCGAATCCACGGCGGGCTCCGCCTTCGGTCAGGATGCGAATCAGCTCGTCGCGAACCCGCTCGGTGGAGACATCGCGGATGGCCGGGCGAAGATTGCGAATCGCCGCGGCAGTGGCCGGCTCGATGGCAAACCCGAGGCTGGCGGCGAAGCGGGGAGCGCGCAGCATCCGCAGATGGTCCTCACGGAAACGCTGCTCGGGGTCGCCGATGGCGCGAATCACACGCTGGCGCAGATCGTCGCGGCCTCCGGCGAAGTCGAGGATCTCGCCCGAATCGGGATCGAGCATCATGGCGTTGATGGTGAAGTCGCGGCGCAGCGCATCCTGCGCCTGGGAGCCGAAGACGTTGTCAGACAAGAGTCGTCCGTGCTCATCGGCCGCGTCGTCGCCGGTCTGCAGCGAGCGGAAGGTTGCCACTTCGATGGTCTCGGGGCCGGCCAGAACGTGGACCAGCCGGAAGCGGCGGCCGATGATGAAGGCGCGTCGGAACAGCGGCTTGACCTGCTCCGGTGTCGCGTCTGTGGCGAGATCGAAGTCACGCGCGTGGGCGTAACGCGCTCCGGACCGGACGGCAACGACTTGGCGAGAGTGGCTTTCTCAGGTCCGACCCCTCGCTGTCGGATCGCTGGACAGCGTTGCGCGGGCATTGGACATCCCTGTGTCCGGATCGACCCGTGTTGCCAGAGGCCAGTCGTGGTCCGGAAGTTGCTCAGGAGGTCGGAGCGCCAACGCGGCGTCACGCACGGCCATGAGGACTGATTCGACAACAGCTGTCAGGTCGTTGCACAGCGCAAGCCGCGAATGGCGCCCGCCTACGTGCGGCATGGGCGGCCTGATCGCCGAACTGCTCCGACCCTGCCAGGGGTGGCTTGCCATCGTCCTCCTGGCAACAGCGATCGAGACGGCCATGGGCCTGGCCGCGCCGTGGCCGCTGAAGATCGTGCTCGACAACGTGATCGGCGGGCACGTGCCGCCCGCCTGGTTGCGCGACGTCGCGGGCTGGATGCCGGGCGTGGGCGCCATGCGGATCGCTGCGGCGGCTGCGCTGGGCGGCGTGATCATCGCCGTGCTCGGCGCCATCGCCTCGTACGTCGACAACTACTACACGGAAAGCATCGGCCAGTCGGTGGCCAACGATCTGCGCGTGCGCGTCTATCATCACCTGGAGGGCCTGTCGTTCGCCTACTACGACACGCATCGGACCGGGGCGCTGCTCAGCATCATCACCGACGACATCGCGACCATCCAGGGCTTCGCGTCGTCCACCACGCTCGGCCTCGCCATCGATCTGCTGACCATCGCGGGGATGCTCGGCCTGATGTTCTGGCTCGAATGGGACTTCGCGCTCGTCGCCGTCGCAGTCGCACCCTTTTTGCTGCTGTTCGTGGGGCGGTTCAGGAGGGCGATCAAGGCAGCCACACGCGAGCTGCGGCGGCGAGAGGGCGATTTGCTCAGCGTGGTGCAGCAGGGCCTGGAGTCGATCCGGGTCGTCAGCGCATTCGGCCGGCAGGAGCTCGAGGAGAAGCACCTGGCGGACGCGAGTCAGCAGGCCGTCCAGGCTGCGCTGCAGGCGAGGCGGGTAAAATCGCTCCTGTCGCCTGTGGTGACCGTGATCGTGTCCCTCTGCACCGGCTTCGTTGTCTGGCGGGGCGCGTCGCTCGTGTCGGCCTCCGCGATGACGATCGGATCCCTCACCGTCTTTCTTTCGTATCTCGGCAAGTTCTTCAAACCCGTGCAGGACGTCGCGAAGATGAGCGGCACCATCGCCCAGGCAGCGGTCGGGGTGGAGCGCGTCCGCGCAATCCTCGACCTCGACATGAGCATCCCCGAACGTCCGGACGCGCGCGAGCCGGGGAGGCTCAAGGGGGCGATCCACTTCGATCGCGTGTCGTTCGCCTACGATCCGGCTGTCCCGGTGCTGAAGGACCTGAGCTTCTCGATCGCGCCCGGGCAGTTCGTCGGGATTGCGGGCGCCACGGGCACAGGAAAATCCACGGTCGTCAGCTTGGTCCCGCGATTCTACGATCCGACCGCGGGGCGGGTCCTCATCGACGGACTCGACGTCCGCGACTACGAGCTCCAGGGCCTGCGCGCGCAGATCGGATTCGTGTTGCAGGAGACGATCCTGTTTCGCGCCACGGTGAGGGAGAACATCGCCTACGGGAGGCCCGACGCCAGCGATGAAGAGATCGTCGAGGCCGCGAAGCTCGCGAATGCGCACGGGTTCATCGTCCGGATGCCCAAGGGTTACGACGCTCTGCTGGGCGAAAGAGGCCAGACGCTCTCCGGTGGCGAGCGGCAGCGCATCGGCATCGCGCGCGCGATCATCCGCAACTCGCCCATCCTCATCCTCGACGAGCCCACTGCGGCGCTCGACTCCCAGTCGGAGAGGCTGATGATGGAGGCGCTCGAACGCCTCATGAAGGGGCGCACCGTCATCACCATTGCTCACCGCCTGAGCACCATCCGCGATGCCGACAAGATCATCGTCTTGAAGGATGGCCGTGTCGCGGAGCAAGGCGCCCACGACGAACTGCTGGCCGCCGGCGGCGTCTATGCCGACTTGAATCGCATCCAGGTGGAAGCTGTCGCGGACGGAAACCCTCTCCAACGCAGAGTAGGAGCTTGAGGTGTCGTCGCGATCGCTGATGGTTCTCCCTGACGATTCGGCCAGACCCTTTCTCGACGCCATCGCGGGGGCTTCGAAGTCGCTGCGGGTGAAGATGTTCGTCTTCTCCGACCCGATGCTGGTCCACGCTGTCGTCGACGCCCGCCGCCGCGGCGTGAAGGTGCTGGTGATGCTGAACCCCGCCCGGCGCAGCGGCGAGGAGGACAACGAGGCGACTCGCGAGAAGCTCATCCGCGCCGGAGTCGAGGTCACCAACGGGAACCCCGAGTTCAGCCTGACGCACGAGAAGTCGATGGTGGTGGACGACGCGATTGCCTTCGTGAGCTCGCTGAACTGGGCGACGCACAACATGAGCGCGACGCGGGACTACAGCGTCGCCACGAGCCACGCGCGTGAGGTCCGCGAGATCGTCGATTGCTTCGAGGCGGACTGGTACCGGCAACGTTTTCGCGGCCCAGAGAGGGGCCACCTGGTCTGGTGCCCTGGGGGCCGCGATCGGATCTGCCGCTTCATCGATCAGGCGAGACATACCTTGCTCGTCCAGAATGAGCGGTACCAGGACGCCGTGGTGATCGAGCGCATGGTCCGCGCTGCGCGACGCGGGGTGAAGGTGCACGTGATGGCCCGGCCGCCGCATGCGCTCAAGAAGAGGAAGCTGGTCGAAGGGACCGTCGGGTTGCGGATCCTGGATGACGTCGGGATCAAGATCCACAAGCTCAAGCATCTCAAGCTTCACGGCAAGATGCTGCTCGCCGACGGCGTCGCCGCGATGGTGGGCTCGATCAATCTCACTCGCGGCAGCTTGGACGACCGCCGCGAGCTGGCTATCGAGGTGCGCGACGCCCACGTCGTCGAGCGGCTCCAGAACGTGGCTCACTACGACTGGAAGCACTCACACCCGCTCGACCTTTCGGACGAAGCGCTCCTCGACGACCTCGAAGACCGCGCCGGCGAGGCGAAGAAGCTCGTCCTGGTCGGCGGGTCCGGCCGTTGAGGTCAGCTCGCTTTCACCGACTGCTCCGCGAGGCCTGGGTCATCGCCGCTCCCTACTGGCGCTCCGAGGACCGCTGGGCCGCCCGAGGGCTGCTTGTGGTCGTCGTCGCGCTCAACCTCGGGATCGTTTACCTGAACGTGCTGCTCAACCAGTGGAACAATGGCTTCTACAATGCGCTCCAGGACAAGAACTACGCCGTCTTCGCCCACCAGCTCGTCCGGTTCTCCTGGCTCGCGGGGCTCTACATCATCGTCGCCGTCTACCAGCTGTACCTCAACCAGATGCTCCAGATCCGCTGGCGGCGCTGGCTGACGGAGCGCTATCTCCAAGCCTGGCTCGCCGACGGCGCGTACTTCCGGATGCAGCTCGCGGCCGGTGAGACCGACAATCCCGATCAGCGCATCGCCGAGGATTTGCAGCTCTTCGTCTCTGGCACCCTCGCTCTCGCCATTGGTGGACTGCGGGCCGTGGTGACGCTGGTCTCCTTCGTGGCGATCCTCTGGGGGCTCTCCGGGTCCGTCACGATCCCGTTCGGCCGCTCCTCGCTAATCCTGCCCGGCTACATGGTCTGGACCGCTCTCCTGTACGCCATCATCGGAACCTGGCTCACGAGCCGGATCGGGCGTCCGCTCGTGCGACTCAACTTCGACCAGCAGCGGTACGAGGCCGATTTCCGCTTCGGCCTCGTCCGCCTGCGTGAGAACGCCGAGGGGGTGGCGCTCTACCACGGCGAAGCCGACGAGCTGCAGGGCTTTCGGAAGCGGTTCGGGGCGGTCGTGCGGAACTTCTGGGACATCATGCGCCGGCAGAAGCGGCTCACGTGGTTCACGGCCGGCTATACCCAGGCGGCGGTCATTTTCCCCTTCATCGTCGCGGCCCCGCGCTACTTCCAGGACGTCATCCACCTGGGCGGGCTCATGCAGACGGCCACTGCCTTCGGCCAGGTGCAGGACTCGTTGAGCTTCATCGTTTCCTCGTATACGGACATCGCGGCTTGGCGCTCGGTGGTCGAGCGGCTCTTGGGCTTCGAGCGGGCCCTCGAGCACGTGCGCACTGAGGCAGCGTCCGGAATCGGCATCGCCTTCGCCGACGGGGACGCCGCTCGTCTCGCCCTCAAGGACGTGGAGCTCGATCTTCCCGGCGGCCAACGGCTCATCGCGGGCGTGAACCTCGGGCTCCGTAGTGGGGAAACGGCTCTCCTGACCGGACCCACGGGCGCAGGCAAGAGTACGCTCATCCGCGCCATCGCGGGGATCTGGCCGTTCGGCCGGGGAGAGATCCGCGTGCCGCGCGGTGCCCGCCTCCTGGTTCTCCCCCAGAAACCTTATCTGCCGATCGGCAGCCTCCGGGACGTGGTGAGCTATCCGAGGCCGCCGGGCGGCGTGGATGATGCGATGCTGCGCGAGGCGCTGGCGGCGGTGGGGCTGCCCGGGCTGGCCGGCCGACTCGACGAGGACGGACACTGGGCGCTGCAGCTTTCGCCTGGCGAGCAGCAGCGCATCGCTTTCGCACGGGTGCTCGTCCAGATGCCCGACTGGCTTTTCCTGGACGAGGCGACCTCCGCGCTGGACGAGGCAACCGAAGCGCGCCTCTACCATCTCGTGCGTGAGCGCCTGCCCGGCACGGCACTGTTTAGCGTCGGCCATCGGGGAACGCTTCGCCCCCTCCACGGCCGCGAGCTCGCCGTGCGATCCGAGCAGAGCGGACCTGGCTCCATTGTCGAGGTAACCAGCGACCTCTCCCAGCGGAGCGGCTGATGGGATCGTGGCCCTGCCGCTGACCTGGAATGGGGGAGTGGGGACCTTCTCCCTCCGAGAAGTCGCGTGCCGGGCGGGCGTGCCGGCGGCTGCGCCCTATCACCACTTCAGGGACAAGACCGCCTTGCTGGCCGCCGTAGCGGAGGAGGGGTTCGTGGCGCTGCGCGGACGGCTCGAGGCTTCGCTGGCCCCCGTTCCTCCGTCCGACATGCGCGGTCGCTTCGCGGCGCTCTCCCGCGCCTATCTGGAGTTCGCGCGCGCCCGCCCGGCGCAATACCGGGTGATGTTCCTGCCGGAGATCAAGTCGGCGGTTAGGCGAACAGACAACTCGCTGCGATCTCCCAGTACGCGGTCCAGACCGCCGCCGCCGCCATCAGTCCCACGCTCACGGTGGCCCAGGGGTCAGGAGCGGACCGCTTCAACACCACCGCCATCGCCTTCAAGGCAGCGGCTGCCGGGACGGCCCCCGCAGCCCGCGAGATCCGCGTCCGGAACATGCAGCACACGTTTCACTCATGGCCGGGCTCATCCACCGTGAACCTGCCATCGTCCGGGAACCTGCTTGCGCTCACCGCGCCCGTGAACACGGGCCAGGACGAGATCACCAACGTCACCGACAGCAAGGGCAACGCATGGACGAAGCTGGCAGGGGAGAGTCGGGAAAGCCCACAGGTCTGGTACGCCGTCAATGCGACCCTGGGGAGCGACCTGACGATCTCCTTCAACGTCGATAACGGCACCGGAATCAGCGTCATCGCCTGGGACATCACGGGCGCCGCGACAACACCTTTCGACAAATTCACCGAGGCCACCGGAGCGCAGATCAATGCCGGCGACGACATCACCAGCGCTCCAGCTCACGTCTGAGTCTCCGGCCGACCGCGGCGGAGGGCGTCCCGCCACTCCTCCGGGCCGTAGCGCGCAGGCGCGGTGGTGGCGAGGAAGTCCCGCACGAGCGAAACGAAGCGGGCGCCGTCGGTGAGGTGGGGGAAGTGGCCGGCGCTCTCGAACAGTTCGAGCCGGCTACCCGGCATCGCGAGGTGGGCGATGCGCGCCTGACGGGAAGGGATCACCGCATCGCGCGCGCCCCACACGAGCAGCGTGGGAATGAAGCGTGCCAGGTAGCAGCGATCGAGCATGGTGATGGCTTGACCGCGCCAGTCCACGGCCGAGCGCAGCGCTCGCAGGAAGGCGCGGCGCGTCCGCGCATCCGGCAGAGCCTCGAACATGGCCAGCAGATGGTCGGCGTCGAGCCCGGTGTCGGTTCCCAGCAGCTCGAGCAGCTTGAACATGCAGCGACCCGCCACACGTGCGCCGGGGAATTGCAGCAGGGGAAGGATCAGGTCGGCGTTGGGGGCCGATGCCAGTCGCAAGACAGGATGGATCTCGGCGTTCACGCCGCCGGTGCTGACGAGCACCAGGCGTTCGCAGCGCTCGGGGTACTGATAGGCGAACTGCATCGCCACGCCGCCGCCGAAGGAGTGCCCGATCACCGTGGCGCGGTCCACGCCGATCACGCTCAAGAGATCGCGCATGGCGTTGGCGTAGGCGGCCACCGAATAGTCCGCCCGCGGCTTGTCCGACCGGCCGTGGCCGAGCAGGTCGGGCGCGATGACTGTGTGGTCGGGGGCGAGTTGCGGGATCAGCTCACGCCACGTGTCGGAGCAGTCGCCGATGCCGTGGATGAGCAGCAACGCCGGACCCTGACCGGCGTGGATGAATGCGCGCCGGTAGCCGTGGATGGTCTGGTACTGCACCTCGTACTCGATTGGAGCCGGTCGCCGGGAATCGCGAGCTCGAGACAAGTCGTTCATGCCAGCAATCCCCACTCGCGACTCCGCGGACCTGGGCGACAAAACTGTCGCCTGCGCCGCTGCCGTACCAGGAGCCTAGCAGAGCGGTGGACGGACTCGCTCGTTCAAGGCGGTGGCACGCTCTCCAGGAGGGACTCCAGTTGCTCAAAGACTGCGGGGGATCCTGCGACCACGCGGTTGCCCTCGAGCAGCGCGTTACCGACCAGGTACTCATTGACCCGTCCGCCCGCTGCCTCGATGATGGCGATGGCACCCAGGCAGTCCCACGAGTGCATGTGCGGCTCGACGTGACCCAGAAGTCGCCCGGCTGCGACATAGGCCAGGCACAAAGCGCCGGAGCCGTTCCGAAAGAACATTCCCTTTTGCTCCAGGAGCTTCGTCAAGGAGCTGAACAGGAAGGAGCGGGGGGAGCGTGGGGAAAAACCGATGCTGACCAGGCCCGCAGAGAGGTCCTTTCCCGGATGCGCAGCGATGGGCCTGCCATTGACAGTCGCCGGGAAACCCTTCCCACCAGCGAAGAGCTCATTGCACGGTGGGTTATAGACCAGGCCGAATTCAAGCTTTCCGTCCAGCACGTAGGCGACGGAAATGCACCAGCTGGGCATGCCGCTCAGGAAAGGCTGAGTCCCATCGATCGGATCGACGACCCACACACCACGCCCAGCCTCGACTCGGGTATACCCGCTTTCTTCACCGAAAAATGCGTCTTCCGGAAAGTGCTTCGCGAAGGCGTTCCGGATGAGGAGCTCCGTATTGAGGTCGGCTTCGCTGACCAGGTCATGCGAGCCTTTGCTCTTGACCGTGAGCGTTCCAAGGCGCCCGAAGTACTCGTTCGCAAAAGCTCCAGCGTCGAGGATGACAGAGCGGGCGATCTCGAAGCGCATCCGGGTCGGGCCTTGGTCGGACATCAGCGCGCTCCGTAGAAATCGTAGTTCGCCGAATAATCCACCCGCGCTTCGGCGTTCGCATGTGCCGCGTCGCAGCCCGCGGACGGCGCGACGCCACCGACGGTGTCGACACGCTGGATGTACTTCACGCTCGCAAACACCCCGGCGCCCTCGTTCGACTTCGAGCGCAGCAGTAGCCACGGTATTGCGCCCTGCACCGCCGAGCGCTGCTTGACCTCGCCGACGACGCGACTACCGTCGGCGCTCTCCCAAGTGGGGCCGGCGTAGTGCCGGCCAATCCGGGCGCCGCTCTGATCGAACAAATCCGCGTCGGGCGCCTTGAGCACCCACTCGAATGCCGCCGGCTCCGCCGTGGTCACCTTGCAGGTGTAGATCTGGGCGCCGCGCGCGGCAGCGCGGAGGAGCAGCACCTGGCCGTCCGGCACCCGGAGGCTTTCCGGAACCGCCGCCGGCTGCGGCGGCGGACTGGAAGCGCAAGCGGCGATCATGAACGCGCTGGCAAGTCTGAGCAGGAACATCCTCACTCCTTGTTCCACTGAGGATGACGCGAGCCTCCCGAACGATTCCCGGCGCCTACTCCAGCACCGCCAATAGATCGCCGGCCTGCACCGTTGCCCTCAACGCCGGCACCACCTCCTTCACCGTCCCCGCCTTTGCCGCCCTCACCACCGTCTCCATCTTCATCGCCTCGAGCGTCATCAAAGGCGTTCCGGCCTCCACTTTCTGCCCTACCTTCGCGTGCAGCGCGATCACCAGCCCGGGCATGACGGCGCCGATCTGGTTCGCGTCCCCCTTGTCGGCCTTGCGCCTCTCCGCCGTCGCGGACGCGCGCGACCGGTCGCGCACGGTGACCTGCCGGCCGTGGCCGTTGACCTCGAAGTACACCGTTCGCCAGCCGTCCTCGTTGGCCTCGCCGACCGCGGAGAGCGAGATCACCAGCGTCTTGCCCGGCTCGAGATCGACCCAGACTTCCTGTCCCGGGTCCAGGCCATAGAAGTACGTGGGGCTGTCGAGGATGGAAACGTCCTCGTATCGGCTCAAGTGGACCCAATAATCGTCGAGCACGCGCGGGTAGAGGGCAGCGCTGATCGCCTCGTGCCGCGCGATCCGGCGGCCGTGCTTCTTCGACAGATCGGAGGCCAGCTTCTCCAGATCCACAGCCGCCAGCCCGTCGCTGGGCCGGCCCGTCAAGATCGGCTGGCCCTTCAAGATCGCCGCGCGAAGGTCCTCGGGGAACCCGCCGGGCGGCTGGCCGAGCTGCCCTTGGAAATAACCGGTGACGCTCGAAGGGAAGTCGAGCGACTGCGCCTGTGCCAGCAGCTTCGCGCGCGTGGCAGCGACGGTCTCGTCGAACGTGTCGCGCACTTCGAGAAGTCCGTTCTTCACCAGGAAGACGGCGAAGTCACCGACCATCTTGCTCGACGGCGTCACCTTGGGGATGTCGCCGACGAGCTGGTTGACGGCTGCGAACGCGGTCTTCACCTCGTTCCAGCGGTTGAGCAGCCCCATCTCCGCGACCTGCGGCCGTAGATTCGAGTATTGGCCGCCGGGGATCTCGTGGAAATAGACCTCGGTGGTGGAGCTCTTCAAATCCGCCTCGAAGGGCGCATAGATCTCGCGAACGTCCTCCCAATAATCGACGAGCGGCTGAACCTCCTTGTTGGCCAGGCGCGTGTCGCGCCGGTGCTCGCGCAGCGCCGCCACCAGCGAATTCCAGGAAGGCTGGCTGGTGAGCCCGGACATCGACGCCAGCGCCACGTCGACGATGTGCACTCCGCACTCGATGGCCGAGATCAGCGCCGCGATGCCGTTGCCGCTGGTGTCGTGCATGTGCAGGTGGATGGGCACGCGAACGGTGTGCAGCAGCCGGTCGATGAGCAGCGAGGCGGCGCGCGGCCGCAGCAACCCCGCCATGTCCTTGATGCAGAGAAAATGGGTGCCCATGTCCTCGGCGCGCTTCGCCAGATCGGCGTAGTAATCGAGGCTGTACTTGGTGCGCTTCGGATTGGCGACGTCCCCGGTGTAGCAGATGGCGAGCTCGGCCACCTTGCCGGTCTTCCGGACGCGATCGATCGACACCTTCATCGAATCGAGATCATTCAACGAGTCGAAGATGCGGAAGACGTCCACGCCGGCTTCCGCAGCCTCGTCGATGAACGCTTCGACCACGTTGTCGGGATAGCTCGTATACCCGACCGCGTTCGCGCCCCTCAGCAGCATCTGCTGCAGGATGTTCGGGACTGCCTGCTTGATCTGGCGCAAACGCTCCCAGGGATCCTCGTTCAAGAAGCGATACGCGGTATCGAAGGTGGCGCCGCCCCACGACTCGAGCGAGAACAGCTCGGGCGCGAGCCGCGCCGTCGCCGGCGCCACCGCCAGGATGTCGTGCGTTCGCATGCGCGTCGCCAGCAGGCTCTGGTGCGCGTCGCGCCAGGTCGTGTCGGTGAGCAGTGGCCGGCCCTGCTGCAGGACCCAGCGGGCCAGGCCCTCGGGGCCGCTCTGTTGAAGAATCTGAACGGTGCCTGGCGGCGCCGGCGCGGGCGAAGGAGCGGGCACGCGCGGCACCCGCAGACCCGACGGCTTGAGGCGCTGGTCCTTCTTGATGGTCGGATGGCCATTGACGATCACCTCCGCGAGGTAACGGAGCACCTTGGTAGCGCGGTCGCGCCGCGCCGGGAGCCGGAAGAGCTCCGGAGTCTCGTCGATGAACCGCGTCCAGGTGAGGCCCGTTTCGAACCTGGGGTGCGACAGCACGTTCTCCAGGAAGGGAATGTTCGTCTTCACCCCGCGGATGCGGAACTCGCGCAGCGCTCGGAGCATCTTGCGGACCGCGAGCGGGAAGGTATCGGCGTAAGAGATGACCTTGAAGAGCAACGAGTCATAGAACGGCGATACACGCGCGCCCGTATAGCAATTGCCGGCGTCCAGACGGATTCCGAATCCGGTTCCGGCGCGCCAGGTGTTGATGCGGCCGGCATCGGGCAGGAAGTTGTTGGCGGGGTCCTCGGTGGTGACGCGGCACTGGACGGCGAACCCACGGGGGCGCACCATCTCCTGCGAGCGGATGCCGATCTCCGGCGACGACAGCTCGTATCCTTCGCAGATGCGCAGTTGCGACTGGACCAGGTCGATGCCGGTGACCTGCTCGGTGACGGTGTGCTCGACCTGCAGCCGAGCATTCACTTCGATGAAGTAATGGCGCGGTCCGTCGACGAGGAGCTCCACCGT
>Ga0209488_10004055_pt1 | contig 11555 bp, 16 predicted proteins | sample Rivendell_Oct201_8_FD_188349 | JGI IMG/M metagenome (GOLD analysis project Ga0209488, IMG submission 188349) | Vadose zone soil microbial communities from the Eel River Critical Zone Observatory, Northern California, USA -... | ecosystem: Environmental > Terrestrial > Soil > Vadose zone >... | reverse complement strand
TTTCCGGCCGCGCCTTGCACCGCGAAGGACAAGATGAACACCACGACCTGAGTCCCTCCATCGAGCGCTACAGGAAAACACGGTCTTGTCAGCCCTGCGCACAGCGTCGGACGATCTATTATAGATGGAAACGCACCTGCTCCGAGAATGTAGTTGTACTTCATGAACCACTTTGGGTAGCGTGTGCGCAGGAACCACTGGGAGAACCAAGCGATGGCGAAATAGAAGGTGCTGGATGAGTTGATCCCAACACAGAGCCACCCTATGTAGAAGCTATGATCGGTGGGGGGTAGAGAGCTTGTCGTCTCGAAATACTATCAAAAGAGAAAGTTCTCGGACTCACGCAATGATGGGGGTGACAATCAACGCGAAATGTCGGCCAGTAGCGATGGACGAGCCAGAAAGGTACGGGGACGATGAGCCCGACGAGGTACGCCCACGATACCCATTCATAGCGTTTGCCGACCGCGAAGAGCTCGTGAGAGAGGCCGCCCTATGCGATGGCTTGGGAGTTGTACTGCTGTGGCCCTTGGCCGGACCAGATGTTCGTGCCCTGCACCGACAACAGAATCTCACGCTGATTGTCGATAATAGAGTTCATCAAGACTGGCATATAGAAGCTTTTAGAGAGAGAGAAAAAAAACAGGGAGAAGCCGGAGGATACCCACTATAGTTCAGAACTGATCCAAATAACGTGCCTATGATCTGGGCCGTGAAGGCTGCGCGGGGAGGCAGCTTCGTATCTGATGGGAACAATGGTGAAACAAATTGCCGCCGATGACGCGATGATGGGAACTTACACTGTGCGATCTTCAAGTCCCGAATAAGCAGCTGGCCTGGGTGACAGAATCCGTCGTTCCGTAAGCACCGTAGGTCGTCGACAGCACCATTGATTCCAATGACTCACTGTAACTAAACAGTACAAAGTACATGATCGCCATCGGCTTCCCGGGGTGCAAAAATCCACCGACCATTTGAACGAAAGGCTGGATGATGAAGGATAGACCAGTCATGGCAGACAGAGAGAAAGAATAGAATGAAAACGACTGCTAGCAAGCACGCTATGATTAAGTCCCACTGCGGAAGGGAGATAAGTTTAGACGAAACGTCGCTGCCACTGTTCCCTCAAGCTCGTGTGCTTACCATGGAAGGGTTGAGTCGGTTTTGTATATAAGAACCGTCGCCGTGATCAATGCAGATACCAGAATCGCTGCATACCAACTATTCGGGGTGTCCGGATACTGCTTGAACATCAGCGCATCTATAGGCACCCTGAATATGGGTAGTAGCACTAGAACGAACCTTGAGCATCTCCCTGTAGTGTGGATCAAGATCTGCATCGGCAGACACCTCCTTCTTTCCATCAGCCCTCCAGAATTTCCAGTCGAACTCAGCCCACATCTGTCTGAGCGACTGCACATTCACCCAGCTCCACGCAGCGCGGAGGTCGTTACGGTCCCAGAGCAGAAAGCGGGTGAATGTTGCAGTGATTCCGATGTTAGACGTCAATAGGTAGACAACCCACGTGCCAGCATAGAAGGGTAGTCCCTGCTGCGCAAGCAGAGTTGGATCTACCTCCAACTTATTATTAAGGATGAGACGCTGGTCATAGATGGTGCCATTCTCATCGAATAATTCCTGGGGCAACTATCGACCGACGTGTGTCAACAACGGCACCAAGTATCACCCACGAAGGGGAAGTTCTTAGACTTCCAGATATCTCTGTAGTAGACAGCCACAAAACAGACCCTGTAGAAAACCGTCAGTCCGCGTTCCTTTGTATGAATGCCATGATCTTACAAGCACAGGAGATATCCAACTAGGCTAGAGAACTAAGGAACGCATATTAGCTCGGGTGGGAGAAAGGGAACTCTGAATAACCTGAGTTCTCAATGGGACCGCAAACGGGTTCGGGGCGGATATGTACTGCCAGTCAAAGCATATCGAAAGGATACCCAACCCCTCGTTACCATTGGACCCTCCAAATATGCGTGTGAAATCTGAGGACCTCGGGTTGGCCAGACAGAATACGGAGAATCCGGTGAGTAGAGGGAACATCCATTTGGGGAAGATCTCCCATATGAAGATCCTTGGCAGATAAGTTAGAACCAATCAATCGTCATGGGCCTAGAAAGAAAGAATTCACGCAAAGAAGGCGATATAGAAGAGTCTCATTCTCTTTGTGCTGCCGACAGACCGCTGCGAACCATCACCCTTGTAGATTGCATCAAACATGGAGACCATGGGCAGCACGCCGGGGTACAACATCTTGGAGGGATACACGAGAATCGCTTAGTGAAGGTGAAGCTTATTAGCGCCGCATGTAAACGCGGTGAATCGGGAAACGCACACCTCATCAAACCTCCCGCGCCGTAGCCAAGGAGCTGGCTAGAGAACAGAAGGAAAATAGACGTAGTCGCGTTCGGCGTAATGTCCATAAAATAGCCGCTGCACTGCGAGGATCTCCGTTCCCATAGCAGAGTTCGCCGCAGCACTTGCCATTATTACTATGAATGCATTTTCTTATTGAAAGGACCCTTTTTTACTAGGTGTTTACGGGATCTGCAGTGAGGAGGGGTGTCCAGGTACTGGGTTCAGGGATCGCAACCACCACCACGAGGGATGAAAGCTCCCATTGCTGATCCAATCACATAACTGACGATCGCCAGGAACATAGTAGAAACCACGACTGTTTGCTGTAGTCGGCTTAGAAATTATAATTAAGCCACGTCACTCACCGGCTTGAAATAGTATATTTCCGCTAATAGCAGCAGTCATTGAGGCCACTTGGTTTCCAGGTATAGATGGGAACTTACCAAGGACGCCACCAAAGGCTGATGCCAACGAAAAATGAGCGGAAAGTCCAGGGGTTTAACGATGGATCATCCTCAATGGAGACGACATGAGCGACAAGGTCCCGTTCGTTTGAAGGACATCAGTAACGTCAGTTTTAATCATTGGTTCTACATCGTCCTCAGGGCCGGCACCGGTCTCGTGGCCATTATCTGAAGTCCCCAAGCTTGTCCCTTCCTCACCAGAGGACGGTAATTGTAAGGACGGCTCCATCATGAGAGAGAGTGAACTCTAGAGAAAAGAGTGAATGCGAGCATGCCAATGACCCGAAAGTGCCTTTTGATACTGAAACTGGTTTCTGGGAGAGATACGAACCGATGTCCATGATACGTGGTAGCCCGGACTCGGGTACGAGTGACACGAGAACTTGAACACATGCGCCTTCTGATGAAGTTGAACGAGGTAACCAGGCACCGGAGCGTGACCGCAATTTTGAATGGTCTTCAGGCTCGATTGATATGCTAAGATGGCATGTCCAGTCAAGGAACGTTGTTGCTTCGTTCCAAGGTCATCATTCTAAGATGCGTAGTCCCAGCTCAGGGAAAACCTCCCGAGATAATCTGGGAAAGAGCCAATGAAAAGACGCGATTCATTCCAAATTTCATCGATTATTCCTCGCTAGCCCTCTGTAGCGCGGGAGGTTTTCCCCGGTGCAGGATCGTGTATTGCCGGACTGGTCAGGAGTTAAGGGTCCGTGGGCTCTTCCAGGCTCTTCCCGACAGCGCCGTTCTGTGAAGCCATTTTCAGATAGGCTAGATCACGTCTGCGCCATTATGGCTGACCAGCGTGCTCGTTCTGAATCTGTCAGAGCACCGGTCTAGTTGATCCGCTATCCGTGTGGCAAATGATATTGCTGTGCAGCCAAAAAGGGCACCGTTGCGAAACGAAAGAAGGGGTGAGGTGTCTTGGCACCACCGCTAGTGCCAGTGGCAAACAGACATAATATGGGCTGATCGTGGCGGCATCGCACAACCACCATGAGCGCAGCACGTGACTCTGCATGTCAACATCTTCACAACATCTTCATCGCTAGTGCCTAGGACCCTTTATAAACCGGTTGGTAACTCAGTACTTAGTTCTCGTGCTTTCACGTGCACGGTGAGCACCCCAATCTCTGTTCTGCGATAACGCATACAGTACAGTACAGCACTTAGTGTACCCACGTGCTTGTCACGAATCTCCTGTGTCACGTCACGTACGTCACGCATGCTCTACACAGCTCTTCGCTCCCAGCGGATATTTGCCATGTCACTCACTCTCGTTCGCACATACGCTCCTACAGCCGGTTTAGGACGGCGAGCAGCATCTGGAATAGCTCTCAAATATGCCAATGCCACCTATTCAGCTGCACTTGCCAAATCGCCGCAGGTCCTGACCAAGGTCCAAACCGAGCTCAACGCTATCTCCAAATCCATTGAGGAGATCCCGAACCTCAAGACTTTTGTTACAAATCCCACATTATCTGTCAAAGATAAAAAGGCCGGTCTCCCTGCCCTACTTGCGCGCGCAGAAGGCACAGCCGCGAAGAAGGAGCCAATATCTGACATCACAAAGAATCTCTTCAACTTGCTATCGGAGAATGGTCGGTTGGGGGAAACACCAGGTGTTATAGGAGGGTTCAACGAGTTGGTGGCTAAGCACAAAGGCGAACTCGAAGTCATTGTCACCTCCGCCGCCCCTCTCGGCAAAGAGGTCTTGTCTCGTCTAGAGTCCTCGCTGAAGCAGTCCCAAACTGCGCAACAGGCGAAGTCGCTGAAACTGACAAATAAAGTAGGCTACAATAGCTTCTACAAATAGCGTTCTCGAGCTGAAGTCACCTAGGTGAATCCTTCAGTACTCGGTGGACTGGTCGTCGACTTTGGAGAGAAGACCATCGACCTCAGTATTTCCTCGCGCATCAACAAACTCAACAACCTTCTTCACGGTCAGTGTCAAATTTTATTTTTCATTTATGCTTTTCTTGGACTCATGTGCTCGAATAGAATCCGTCTGAAGCATCGTTGTTAGGGATGGTCCATAGAGTACGCTAAAATATAGATGTGCGAGCTATTGTCATGTGACTTTGGACCTTTGTTGGTCGCGCGACGCGAGTGCGAGTGCGAGTGTCTCGTCATTAGCACTGGCATGTGCCCGGAACTGGGTGTTAACCACTCTTATTGGCGCATCTTGTCTACTTCTCTTAATCAGTTCCATGTGTGCACATCGTGACCCTTCGACTATAACAAGGTGGGAGGTATTGTCTGGTAACAGCGCATCATACAATACGCCACCCACATCCTGTTGACTCTAGCATGTTTGTAGATGCGGAACCACCGTCTTCACCGAGCAGTAGAAATCCTTCTGACTCGGAGGGTGTGGATATAGTACCTATCAGTTCCTTATCCAAGCGTAAAGCTACTTTGTCTCCCAGAGGGTCACGACATCCCCAGAAGTTCGCTCGTACCGACACACCCCATCGTTCTGGAATTACCGTGACAGGAACAAAGACGATCTCACCCACGGAAGACGTTTTTGAGTCTCATGCGAGCACTGCTTCTGGTTCAATGAAGAAAAGAAAGAGAAAGAAGGTATTGTTGACGCGGAATCGTGAACTCATGCACTCGTTGATCAAGTCTGGCTCTGGTACGTTCATTATCCTGTCACCGGGTGGGTGTCGACGCATGATTGTCTCAGGTGATTCCAGGAGGAACAATGGCCAATCCCAGTCCCATTCTTCAAATCCCAGCTCTGAAGGTTTGTCTGTTCGACCCCCCCCCCGTCACAGAGTAGGAGCTGAGAATGAACATTTCATTTCTTTCTCAAGCTACTCAAATGCGGCCTGGACATCATAGCGAGATAATTGAGGTGTTGTCAGATGATGATGGACCACCCCTCGGCAACGCGATCAATCCCATCGTTCTCGACAGCGACGACGAGGTGGCTAATCCAGCACCAGGTTCTTCCGTTTCTTTGTTAGTGGATGCTTCTCCATCTATACCCCGGCGCAAAAATCTTCGCCACATGTCTCCTGGTTGGAATTACTTGGCACGTCCCCGTGCTATTCAGAATAGAACGTCTCCGGCTGTCTCTAACACAAGAGACGCGGCTCGCGAGATATTTACTCGAAATGAGAGCGTGTCCGCAGCTGAACTGCCACTCCCGAGGCCGGTTCAGGACACAGAGCCAGAGCCTCCGTCCACCCAACAAGCACCACTATCGCCACATTCCGACATCCACCTTGAACCCGTTGATCAACTCCCAGTCGCGAATGTCAATACTGATCAGATGTCATCACCTATACAGAATGGCTCTGAGGTTCAGGACAGTGTGTGTAGCACAGTTTTAGAGCCGATGGGTGAGGGGGCGCCCCCAGAAGCAGCTTCTCCTTCTCCAATGAGCCCAAAGTCCCCAAATAAAGGCGTTTCTCCTCGACTTGCAATAGCGCGTCTATTCCCATCCCCCAATCGAGATCATAACCACTTGGCCGATGACTCAGCGGATCCGTCGCACGTTCCAGTTCGCGGTACCTTGTATAGCGGTCCATCGGGATTGTGGAAGGACTTCTTTAAAGTTGCTACAAGTGAACCGGCTTCTCCCGCAGGACCCTCTCGCGGTGTAGAGAAACGAGACGACGGACAGCCAAAGAAAGTGCCCACGCCCTCACGTGCTTATTCGACTAGTACTCTCGTCTCACTAGCTCGGAAGATGTCGATCAGAACCAGCCCCACGCGGCCGACATTCACTGGGAGAGACAACTCAGACCGTCCTACGATTACAGGCAATGACGGCGTTTCCTCAGCCGCTGCTGGTGAGCTCTTCGGAACCTCATGGAACGCAGCACGTCTCACCGTTTTCTTCAGATGCGCCCTCATCTCTCATAGCCCCTCTCTCCGTTGTGGAATTCACACCTGCCCGTACGATGCTTGAGTTTGCCCCCAAAGTTTTCTACGCTCGAGATATACCTCACTCACTACAAGATCTTATGAATACCATGGAAGCCCCTTATCGCAGGTCAATCGTGGCAAAGGAAATGTTTGAGGCAGTCATTTATGAAAACACTTACGAGGACGAGCCGGATGCCCCGCGCATATCCATCATCAACGATGTAGATGGCGATCTGGAGGTGACGCCCGCATGGGAGTTCCATTACAGTAATCGCCTCTGGCATAGCGACGGTGTGCCACCACCCGATCTTTCCAACCTCCGTGGGTGCGACTGCGAGGGATACTGTGATCCAAAATCTCAAACGTGCTCTTGCTTGAAGAGACAGCAAGAGTATAGCGGGCATATACCAGGATTCGTCTACGATGATAGGGGTCGGCTCAAACAACGAGGCTTCCCGATTTTTGAATGTAATGATCTCTGTGGCTGCCTCGATGGCTGTCGCAATAGAGTATGTCTACGTCACGTCCTTCGCGATGTCATCCAATTGATTGTGCGTGAAGGTTGTTCAGCATGGTCGGCAATATGCTGTCAACATTCGAAAGACGACGAATAAAGGATGGGGTGCGTCTGTGAACATTCTCGTTCTACGGTTCGTTGACCTGTCTTATAGGTGTCTTTGCTGGGAGACAAAAGATTCCCAAAGGCTCATTTATTGGCGTGTATGCGGGTGAACTCTTGACTGAAAGTGAAGGGGACCAAAGGGGCGTGTGAGTAACTCGACCTGGGTTGCTGTGTTCTTTCTGACTTGTTCTAGTACATATAACAAGTTCGGCAGGACATATTTGTTTCAACTTGACTTCTACCACCTTCGCCCGGATGACGATGACGATGACTGGCAACCAAAGTATGTCATCGATGCATACCATGCTGGCAATGTGAGCCCTATCCCTCTGACATATAGCATTTGGTTGACTTGAATGTAGTTCACCCGTTTTCTTGTATGTCTGATTTGATTTTTGAGGTAGACTTATGTGACTCACGCCTTAATCAGAATCACAGCTGTGACCCTAACTGTGCTATGAACGCTTGTTATGTCAACGAAGCCGACCTTGATAAGCCTTTTCTGGCCTTGTTCACACGACGCGACGTTCTGCCTTGGGAAGAGCTTTGTTTCTCATATTCGGGCTATGACTCGGATGAGGAGGTACGTTGATTCTACTGCTGTGTGCTGTAACTGTCCCTAATTCTATTATAGGATGATGAGAGTCCCGTTGTACATTCTAATAATGGAGATGCTGTATATGCGCCCTGTTTATGCGGGGCCAAACGGTGTAAAGGATATATGTTTCAATAAACCATATAGTGTATTGTGTTAGTTAATCAACTCTCACCTCGTACCTCGTGGTCGGCTATTTCTCGATGTTATATAGTATTATTTGTATAAGGTATATCCTTCGATAGCTCAGTTGGAAGAGCGTGGGACTGTAAAGGTAACACTATGCCATCCCAAGGTCACTGGTTCGACCCCGGTTCGAAGGAGTTTTTTCCTAAAGATCACAAGGGATCTCATCATGGATGACTCACTGGACTCTTCTCTCGCTTTTACTCTTCCACCTCAGGCTTATTGAGCATCCTTTTGATGACGGACATCCAGACCACTGCGCAAGATGACAGGCCACTGTTCACTTGCTTATCATGTTCAATTGCATTTCTCACTGCAGAAGAGCAGCGTACGACACCATTGCACTCTTCACCTCAGATTGAGCTGATTGCTTCCAGGGGACCACTATCGCTCGGACCACCATAGGTACAACATGAAACGTCGCGTCGCGTCTCTTCCTCCAGTCAGCCTCACCGTTTTCAACCAGAAGGTATTCGAGAGACGGAAAGAGACCAACATAGCCTCGTTCCCTAAAGCCGAAACCTGCGAGATCTGCAAGTGGGTACACCCCATTTCCTTGCGCTTCGAGATGACCAGTAATTATCATCAGCAAAACATATGCGACTGAGAACGCGTATCGATCACATATGCTCTCCAGAAAGCACCGCGAGAATGGGGTGAAGTCCCTATCCCCGGGAGACCAATCACGTTCTGCGGGAAATACGACTGCGAAACTAGAAGCCAAAGCTGTTGAACCTTCCGTTACAACTACGAAAGGACCTTCAACCCATTCCACATCTGGGCAGCCTGATGCCGAGGACGTGGATGACGAGGACGAGAAGAGTCATGCGACCTCTCCAACCCACTGTCTCTTCTGCTCGCGCATATCCTCTTCTTTGGAAGATAATCTCACGCACATGTCGGGCGAGCACTCCTTCTTCATCCCCGACGCGGAGTACCTCGTCGATCTCACGGGACTCATTTCCTACCTTGGAGAGAAAATCGCCGTCGGGAACGTGTGCATATACTGCAACGACAAGGGACGCGAGTTCCGCACCCTCGACGCCGTCCGCAAACACATGGTCGACAAGAGCCACTGCAAGATCGCGTATGACACCGAAAGGGACATGCTCGAAATCTCAGACTATTACGACTTTTTGTCGTCCTATCCGGACGCAGAAGAACGGCGGAGACGGAAGGAGGAGCGGAGAGCGGAGAAGAAAGCCAGGGCCAAGGCGGCTGCGGAGGCAGCAGAAGGGTGGGAAGACGTCGAAGACTCGGGCGGGGAGGTCGACGAGATGCTCGACGAGCCGCCGCCGCCGCCATCATCATCCTCCTCTTCTGGAGAGGATGAGGGAGAGGAAGAGGAAGAGGAAGAGGAGGACTCGTCCGATGCGGAAAGTTTACCTGAAAACCAAGTCACCTTCGGTGACTCTCACCTCGAGCTAGTCCTTCCTTCAGGCAACCGCCTCGGTCATCGCACCCTGAGACGCTACTACGCGCAATCCTTCCCCGGCCGCGCGTCACGAGGCGCAGACGGAGCGAATGACCCCAACTCGGGTCGCTCGATCGTGCGCAGGCTGCTGGCCGACAAGCACTCGGCGCTCGTGCCGCGCCGGGGTGGGTTTGGCGCGTTCGGCGCCGGTACCGAGGTCGTCAAGGCACGTAATCGCGGCGAGGCTCGTGAGGCCGGGCGCCACATTCGCGAATTCCGCGACCAGAAGCGCAAAGAGGATTACAGAACACGCGTTGCTTTCGTGCACAACCACCAGAAGCACTACCGGGACCCGCTCCTTCAGGTCAGTTCTCGCGCTTTTCTTGTAATTAATGACGTTCTCTCGAGCTCACTCGCACGCACAATTTCTCTGCTAGTGATGTATGTAATCATATGAAACGTGTAGTCTGAAAACCTGTTGTTCAAATCTAATATATATAAAGTCATTCCCCACAAGAACACAAGCTACTGCGGGACTGTGCCAAAGGAGTGTCAGACGCACTAGTTGTAAGGTGTACAACTGTGCGAAGTGAGCGTGACGACGGACAAGGCGAAAAAAAAGGACAATCTAGGCTGGCTGCTGTACCTGATAGCGAGTTCAAGAAGGGGTATCGTAAAACATAAATCGTGAAGCGGAAAATAATTATAATAAGAAACCAATACTAGTCAAGACGTTGAGACTTCTCAATATACATAGGATGCAGGGACAACGCCCTCTTTGCCTGTTCGAACGTCGCGAGCGTACCACCACCTAGGTTAAAAAGCACATTCGCCACGTCAGCAAGTTCGAACAAAGCACAGAGTATTTAGGCACTCACGAATGGTCGTGATCATCGAGAACCTCTAGCTCCTGCCCGACAGCTAAGGGGAGCTCGCCGTCCCCTTCACCATCAAACGAGTAGCGTGCATGTGCAGGACGTCCTGTCTCTTCGCCAACAAGCCCACCTCCAAACGCATCGGACGGTGTCTCTGCCCGCACGTAGTTGCTGGCATCAGGCCCGGTGAGAAGGTCATGCCCAACACTTGAAGCGCCTGCGTCGCCCCCCGCGGCGGCATCCTTCTCGGTGCTGATGCTGTGGCCTTTCCCTCCTAAAATCGTCGCGCTCGTTGCGGCATTGATATGGGCAAGAAGGGACGATGGCCGATGTTGCGTCGAGTCGTCATCGTCACCGATATCCGCAGGGTCGAACTTGCTGAGAACTTCGTCGCGACGGGAGAAGAGGGTCCAAAGGATACCAAGCAGGACAATCAGGAAAACTACACCAGCAGCGATAGCGATGGAGATCAGGATGACAACGCCAGTTGCAAGGACATCTATAGATGAGGGGTTAACCTTAGCCTCGAGATCAAAGAAATGATCGGCAAGACTTACGACGCTGAGAGAAGCTGAAGTTTGCGAGAGAGTTGAACAGGCCGGCAACAGACCCTGTGTTACCCGATGTTGATGCCGAGACAATGTACGGAATAGGGCTTTGACCATCGAACAACATCGAGGATACTTGCCCATATGACGGAACATCAAGACTTCCGGATACGAACAAAACTCGATCGCCTTCGATTATCCCTTGCGCACTGTGTTGATTTTGCAGCGGAACCATAGCAAGCTGGGAGACATTGCTGAGGCCCCCAAAGGCAGAAGTTTGTTGAATCCAGACATGGCCGTTCCAGGCGGCCAAAAACGATGATGTTCCATCAGCAGAGCTACACCGACATAAGATTTCCGACAACTGGCAAAGCAGGATAGACACGTACCGCCCGGCAGCGAAGATGCTGCTCGCGTTGCCGTTGTTGACTGTTATTGCAGTAACTGGGCCGCCTACGCCATCGCCTAGGGTGCTCCAAGTTCCATTATTGAACGCGAACTGCAGGACATAGTCCGAAGACGATCCAGACAGTGCAATAGAACCACCCGCGATCAGTAAGTTTTGATTGTTCTGTCCAACTCATCAACACCACAGTCGC
>Ga0209488_10004054_pt1 | contig 11558 bp, 12 predicted proteins | sample Rivendell_Oct201_8_FD_188349 | JGI IMG/M metagenome (GOLD analysis project Ga0209488, IMG submission 188349) | Vadose zone soil microbial communities from the Eel River Critical Zone Observatory, Northern California, USA -... | ecosystem: Environmental > Terrestrial > Soil > Vadose zone >... | reverse complement strand
GGAGCAGCACACCGCCCGCACGCACGCGCGGAATGGCGAGCGCGATCGCCGCGACCAGCGCTGCCGCGACGGCGAGGTAAGCGGTGTAACGGAACACGGTAATGCCGGTGCCATACGACCACAGACCGAAGCGCACGCCGGGGCCGGAGAGCGCCAGCGTGAGGAGCGCAACGAGCGCGAGGACCGACGCGAGCGGACGCAGCCAGACGATCATCGGGCGCATGCTAGCCGAGGAGCCAGCGCAGCAACAGATAGGTCAGGATGGCGCAAGCGCCGAAAAATGCGATCAGCGCCGCGGTCAGCGTGACGAGGAATAAACGGCTCGAGCGCCGTGTTTGATGCGGCCGCTCGGCCCAGGCGTTGAGCAGGCGCACGTTCTTCTGGTTCGCCTTCCACGCGGCATCGAACACGTCGCCGGCCACCGGAATTATGCCGACCACGCCTTCTACCGCCACGTTGAACGCCATGCGCGCCAGGATCACGCGGCCGACGCCCATGCGGTTCGCCTGCGCAAGGATGTAGCTCGAGGCGAGCACCCCCACCAGGTCGCCGATGAACGGAACCAGGCCGATCAGGGCGTCCAGGCCGATGGTCAAGCGCGTGCCGGGAACCGGGATCGAGCTGTCGAGCAGCCACGCCAGAAAATTGAGCCGCGCACGCACTTCGCGTTCCGCCTCGGTCTCGGGACCGAGCACTTCGCCTTCGAGCACGCGGTCCGCGGGCGGCTTCATTTAGGTATTATCTGCCCTCCCCTTTTCCGCAGACCCCACAGGAGATCCGCTATGGCCATCAAAGTCGGCGACCAGCTGCCCGACGGCAAGCTCATGGAATCCACCGAATTCGATTCCGGCACGCAATGCGCGATGCCGCCAAAGGAAGTGCACGTGGCCGGTGCGGTGAAAGGCAAGAAGATCGCCATCTTCTCCGTCCCGGGCGCCTACACCCCCACCTGCTCGGCCAAGCACGTTCCCGGCTACACGCAGAACATCGACCAGCTCAAGAAAAAGGGCGTCAACGAAGTCTGGTGCATCGCGTCCAACGACGCGTTCGTGATGGCGCACTGGGGCCGCGACCAGAAGGCGCTCGGCAAGATCCGCTTCCTCGCCGACGGCGGCGCGGAGTGGGCCAAGAAGATGGGCCTCGAGCTCGACCTCAACGCCCGCGGCATGGGCATTCGCACCAACCGCTTCTCGATGCTGGTGGACAACGGCGTGGTGAAGCAGCTCAACGTCGAGGGCCCGGGCAAGTTCGAGGTGTCGGATGCCGGCACCCTGCTGAAGCAGCTCGGCTGAAACAAAAGGTTACAACCGGGCGTCAGCGGCTGCGCCATGGCGGGCGTTGTTAGCTGCAAAGGAGAGCTCATGAAACTTGCGATTCTGCTTTTCTCTGCACTGCTCGCCACCAGCGCCGCGGTCCACGCCCAGGAGCGCCGCTTCGATTGCTCGCAGGCCAAGGACCCGAAGGCCTGCGAGGAGCGCATGGCGAAGATGAAGGCGACGCACGCGCAGGCCGAGAAAGCCTGCGAGGGCAAGCAGGGCGCAGAGCGGCGCGAGTGCATGCTGAAGTCGATGTGCGCGCAGCAGAAGGATCCGAAAGCCTGCGAAGAGCGCGCCTCCAAGGCAAAGGATGCGCACCGCGACGCGCGCGCGGCCTGCGAAGGCAAGCAAGGCGCCGAGCACCAGGACTGCGTCGTGAAGCAGATGTGCGCGCAATCGAAGGATCCGGCGAAGTGCGAAGCGTTCGACCAGGAGCGCATGGCGCGCCGCGAGAAGCTGCGCGAGGCCTGCAAGGACAAGCGCGGCGAAGAGCTGAAGGCCTGCATCCGCGAATACCGCAGCCAGAAGTGATCTCCTAGCCGGCGCGCGGGCGGCGCTCGCGACGCTGCCCGGCGTCGTCGCCTTCGGCATCATCACCGGCGTCGCCATGGTGGCGAGCGGCATCGCGCCGCCCGTGGCGATGCTGATGTCGATCGTGGTGTTTGCCGGCGCCTCGATGGTCGCCGCGGCGCAGCTGCTCGCCTCGGACACCCCGGCGCTGCTGGTGGTGCTGACCGCCGTGTTCATCAACCTGCGGTTCATGATGTACAGCGCCTCGCTGCGTCTGCATTTCGGGCGCGAGCCGCTGGCGTGGCGCCTGGCGATCGCCTACCTCCAGGCGGACAACGTCTACGGCCTCACGCTCGTGCGCTACGCCGAGCAGCCCGATGCGCCCGGCCAGCGCGACTACTTCATGGGCGCGGCGCTCACCATCTGGGCCGGCTGGCAGCTGGCGGTGGCCGCGGGCATCGGCATCGGCGCCGGCGTGCCGGCATCCTGGCGGCTCGACTTCGCCGCGCCGCTCGCCTTCATCGCCATGACCATCCCGCTGCTGCGCGACCGCGCGATGGTCGCCGCCGCGGCGGTCGCCGCCATCACCGTGGTGAGCGCGCATGCGCTGCCGCTCAAGCTCTCGGTGCCGCTCGCCGCGCTCGCGGGCATCGCCGCGGGCCTGACCTTCGAAAGGAGCTGGCGCTGAGCCCTTGGGCGACTCCTTTAGAGATTTGGTTGACCCTTGCCGGCATGGCGCTCGTCACGTATGCGCTGCGCGCCTCGTTCCTGCTGCTGCCACCGCAGGTCGAGACGCCGCCCCTGCTGCGTCGTGCGCTGCGCTACGTGCCCGCCGCGGTGCTGACGGCGATCTGGGCACCCGAGCTCTTCGTGGTCGGCGGCGAGGTGGCGATTTCGCCAGGAAATGAACGACTGCTCGCCGGCGCTGTCGCAATCGCTGTGGCATGGCGCTGGCGCCTGACTTTCGCTACGATCCTCGCCGGTCTCGCCGCACTTCACCTCTTCCACTGGCTGCTATGAAACGCATCGCTGTCGCCACTCTGTTGCTCATTTGGACGTTCGCCGCGCTGGCTGCGGAGCTGCCCCGCCGAACGGTGTCGATCGAGGGGGTGACCGAGTACCGGCTGGAAAACGGCCTCAAAGTGCTCACCCTCCCGGACCCGGGCGCCGACACCATCACGGTGCACATCGTGTACATGGTCGGCTCGCGCCACGAGGGCTACGGCGAGAAGGGCATGGCGCATCTGCTGGAGCACATGCTGTTCAAGGGCACGCAGCGCTTCCCCGACATCAAGGGCGAGCTGACGCGCCGCGGCGGACGCTGGAACGGCACCACCTCGAACGACCGCACCAATTATTTCGAGACGCTGTCGGCGACCGACGCCAACCTCGACTGGGCGCTCGCCATGGAGGCCGACCGGATGCTGAACTCGCGCGTCGCGCGCGAGCAGCTCGACAGCGAGATGACGGTGGTGCGCAACGAGTTCGAGATGGGCGAGAACAGCCCGGGCTCGGTGCTGTTCCAGCGCATGCAGCAGCTCGCCTACCCGTGGCACAACTACGGCAACCCGACCATCGGGCAACGCGCCGACATCGAGCGCGTGCCGATCGAAAAGCTGCAGGCGTTCTACCGCCTCTGGTACCAGCCCGACAACGCGGTGCTGCTGATCGCCGGGCGCTTCGAGGAGCCGCGCGCGCTCGAGCTGGTGGCCAAGCATTTCGGCGCGGCTCCGAAACCGGCGCGCGTGCTGCCCGAGTTCTATACCGAGGAGCCGACGCAGGACGGCGAGCGTTCCGTGACGCTGCGCCGCGTCGGCGACAGCCCGCTGGTCTCGGCGCTCTATCGCATCGTCGCCGGGACCCATCCCGACTACCCGGCGATCGACGTCCTGGTGCAGATCCTCGGCGACACGCCGTCGGGACGCCTGCATCGCGCGCTGGTACAGAAGGGCATCGCCGCCAACGCCTGGGGCGCGGAGCGCCAGCTGCACGATCCGGGGTACATGTACTTCGGCGCGCAGGTACCGCAGGACGGCGACCTCGCCCGCGCACGCGAGGCAATGCTCGGCGTGCTGGAAAGCGTGGCGAAGAACAAGATCACCGGCGAGGAAGTGGAGCGCGCGAGAACGCGCATCCTCAACGACATCGAGCGCACGCAGTTCGACAGCGGCCGGCTGGTGAGCGCGCTGTCGGAGAACGCCGCGATCGGCGACTGGCGCCTGTTCTTCCTCTACCGCGACCAGCTGCGCAAGGTGACGCTGGCCGACGTGCAGCGCGTCGCCGAGCATTACCTGAAGCCGGCGAACCGCGTCATCGGCCAGTTCGTACCGACCGAGCACCCGCAGCGCGCCGAGATTCCGAAGGCGCCGGATCCCGAGAAGCTGCTCGCCGACTACACCGGCGGCGAGAACGTGCGCATGGGCGAAGCCTTCGATCCGTCGCCGAAGAACATCGAATCGCGCCTCCAGCGCCGCAGCCTGTCGAACGGCATGCAGGCGGCACTGCTGCCGAAGCAGACGCGCGGCGGCCGCGTCGTCGCGCAGCTCACTTTGCATTGGGGCGACGAGAAAACGCTGATGAACCGCGAGGTGGCCTGCGAATTCGCGAGCCAGATGCTGCTGCGCGGCACCAAGCGCCACAGCCGCGCCGAGCTGAAGGAAGCGTTCGACAAGCTGAACGCGCAGGTCTCGGTCAGCGCCGACGGCGTGAGCGTCGAAGTGCGCGGCGCCAACCTGATCCCGGCGCTGCGCCTTGCGGCCGAAGCGCTGCGCGAGCCCTCCTTCCCGCCGAGCGAATTCGACGAGCTCAAGCGCGCCGCGCTCACGCACACCGAGGCACAGCTGTCCGATCCGGGGGCGAACGCCGAAATCCGCCTCTCGCGCCATCTCGAGGTCTATCCACCCGGGCACCGCAACTACACGCCAACGATCCCGGAGCGCCTCACCTGGATCCGCAAGACCACGCTGAAGGACGCGCAACGCTGCTACCACGACCTGGTCGGCGCCACGGCTGCCGATTTCGCCGCGGTCGGCGAGTTCGACGCCGACGAGGTGGCGCGCGCGGTCGATGAGCTGTTCGGCGGCTGGAAGTCGCCCCATCCCTTCACGCGCGTACCGTCGCGCTACTTCGACCGGCCGGCGCTCGAGGACGCGCTGGTCACGCCCGACAAGGCGAACGCCGTGCTGCGCGGCGGGCAGAACATCCGGATGCGCGACGACCATCCCGACTTTCCCGCGCTGCTGCTGGCGAACTACGTGCTCGGCGGCACCTCGAGCTCGCGCATCTGGGCGCGCGTGCGCGAGAAGGAAGGCCTTTCCTACAGCACCTCCACCAGCTTCAGCGCAAGCCCGTTCGACGATGCCAGCAGCTTCCGCGTCTCGGCGATCTTCGCGCCGCAGAACCGCGAGCGCGTCGAGAAGGCGGTTCGCGAGGAGCTCGAGCGCGCGCTGCAGGGCGGCTTCACTGCCGCGGAGATCGAGGCCGGCAAGCGAGCCATCCTCGAGTCGCGGCGCCTCGCACGCACCCAGGACCGCGCGCTCACCGGCCGCATCGGCTCCTACCTCTTCGTCAAGCGCACCTTCGCCTGGGACATCGAGCTCGAGTCCAAGCTCGCCGCGCTCGAGCCCGACGAGGTCAACGCCGCGCTGCGCAAGTACATCGACCCGGCGAAGCTGAGCCTGGTGATGGCCGGCGACTTCAAGAAATAGTTTTTTTCTTCAAGAGGTCGCGGATTTCTTCCAGGAGCTGTACCTCGCGCGGCGGCGGCGCGGCGGCCGGCTCCTTTTCCGACTGGCGCCGGAAATGGTTGATCGCCTTGACCAGGAAGAAGATCACCAGCGCGATGATGAAGAAGTCGACGACATTCTCGAGGAACTTGCCGTACATGATCTTCGCTTCGCCGACCTGGATGAACAGGTTCTCGTAGTGGATGCCGCCGATCAGGGCGCCGACGATCGGCATGATCAGATCGGCCACCAGCGACGCGACGATCTTGCCGAACGCGGTGCCGATGATGACGCCGACGGCGAGGTCGACGACATTGCCCTTGACCGCGAAGTCGCGGAATTCCCGCAGCATGCTCATGGGGTGCTCACGGATAGTTCACCTCAAGGATTTCGAGCTGCTCCTCGCCCGCCGGCGTGTGCAGCCGCACGACATCGCCTTCGCGCGCCTTGATGAGCGCGCGCGCGATCGGCGAGATCCACGACACGTAGCCCTGCGCCGCGTCGACCTCGTCGATGCCGACGATGGTGACGGTCCGCTCACCTGACGCACCCCTGACACGCACGCGTGCGCCGAAAAACACCTGGTCGGTGTCGCGCCCCGAGGAGTTGACGATCTCCGCGGCCTCGAGCCGCTTGATGAGGAAGCGTACCCGCCGGTCGATCTCGCGCAGGCGGCGCTTGCCATAGATGTAGTCGGCGTTCTCGGAGCGGTCGCCGAGCGATGCCGCCCAGGCGACGGTTTTGACCACTTCGGGGCGGTCGAGGTCGAGCAGCTGCTTCTTCTCGCGCTGCAGGCGCGCGAAGCCGGCCGGCGTAATGTAATTTTTTCCACCGGGCGGCGGCAGCGGCGCTACGACCTCGTCAGTCTCAGGCGTGCCCGCGTCATCCTTCACGAACGCCTTCGACATAGCGCAATTTTAGCTTGAAGACCCGCGGCTAAACCCTCAGAATTGAGGCAAATAGCGGTGACGCAAAGGGGAGAGGGACGATGGCCGAGGGGAAAGAAAAGCTCGATTTTCTGACCAGGATGCGGGTGCGCGAGCTGATCCTGATGGGTCTCATCACGATCACCGCCGTGACCGCGAACCTGCCGCACGAATACGTCGAGGAGTCGCTCGGCGTCAGCCATACCACGCTGCTCGCGGTCCTCGCATGCTGCGTGATCATCGGGCTGTTCCTGTACCTGAAGACCGGCCTGTTCATCGTCGTCGTTCTGCTGATCGCCGGCGCCAACATGCCGGAGCAGATCGCCGAAGGCCTGAACATCTCGCGTGCGCCGATCGTGCTCGCGCTGGTCGCACTGGTCGGCGTCGGCGTGATCAACTACCTGGTGAAGCTCCTGCCCACGGGGCTCGAGCCCAAGCCGAGGGAGAAAAGCCCGGAAGGCGTCCGCGCGCTGTTCTACGGCATCGAGAAAAACAACCTGGTGTACGCGCAGAAAGTGCTGTCGATGAACTTCGATCCGAACCTGCTGCACGAGAACGGCTACACGCCGCTCGCCTACGCGGCGATGAAGGGCAACCCGGCGATGATCGAGCTGCTGCTGCGTAACGGCGCGAATCCGGGGCTGGTGAGCAAGGAAGGCGATACCCCCGTCGAGCTCGCCTTGCGCATGGGCCACAACGAGGTGGCCGATATTCTGAAGAAGGCACGCAGCGCCGCCGACACCCCTGGCGCCGACGAGGCCCAGCCGGCCGCACAGGCAGGCTGATTTTCCAGTTTAATTGACCGTTTCGCCGGGGTCTTGGCAGCCCGGCCCGCGGCTCGTTATACTGTACGTTTTACCAGTATGGCCATGGATAGCACCGTCACCGAAGCCCCGCCGCAGGAAATCTGCCGCGACACGCTGCTCGAGAAATACGCCAAGGGCGATGAGGCCAGCGTCGAGCAAGTGCGCCGCCGGGTAGCGCACGCCCTCGCCCAGGTCGAGCCCGAGGAGCGCCGCGCCCACTGGGAGCGGCGCTTCCTGCAGGCGCAGAACGACGGCTTCATTCCCGCCGGCCGCATCAACTCCGCCGCCGGCATCCAGCTCCAGGCGACGCTCATCAACTGCTTCGTGCAGCCGGTGGGCGATTCGATCTCCGAAGTGGTCGACGGCCGCCCGGGGATCTACACCGCCCTGTCGGAAGCCGCCGAGACCATGCGCCGCGGCGGCGGCGTCGGCTACGACTTCTCCGCCATCCGGCCGAAGGGCGCCGAGGTCAAGGGCACGCGCTCGCGCGCGAGCGGCCCGGTGTCCTACATGCGCGTGTTCGATCGCTCCTGCGAGACGGTCGAGTCCGCCGGCTCGCGCCGCGGCGCGCAGATGGGCGTGCTGCGCTGCGACCATCCCGACATCGAGGAATTCATCCACGCCAAGGACCAGGGCGACCTCGCGAACTTCAACATCTCGGTCGGCGTCACCGACGAGTTCATGGCCGCGGTCGAGAAGGACCAGGTGTTCGAACTGGTCCACAAGGCGAAGCCCTGGCCCGGCCAGGAAACCTATCAGCGCGCCGACGGCCTGTGGGTTTACAAAAAAATCCGTGCGCGCGAGCTGTGGGACCAGGTCATGCGCTCGACCTACGACCACGCCGAGCCCGGCATCCTGTTCCTCGACCGCATCAACCGCGACAACAACCTCAACTACTGCGAGACCATCGAGGCGACCAATCCCTGCGCCGAGCAGCCGCTGCCGCCCTATGGCTGCTGCTGCCTGGGATCGATCGATCTCACCAAGTACGTCGCCGCGCCGTTCACCGAGCAGGCCAGGTTCGACTTCGAGCACTTCGCGCGCACCGTGGAAGTCTCGGTGCGCATGCTCGACAACGTGCTGGAAGTCACCGCGTGGCCGCTCGAGGCGCAGCGCAAGGAGGCGATGGCCAAGCGCCGCGTCGGCCTGGGCTTCACCGGCCTGGGCGATGCGCTCATCATGCTGCGCCTGCGCTACGACGGCGACGAAGCGCGCCGCATGGCGGCGACGATTTCCGAAGCGATGCGCGATGCCGCCTATCGCGGCTCGGTCGAGCTCGCCCGCGAGCGCGGCGCGTTCCCGCTCTTCAACGCCGATCTGTATCTCTCGGGCACCAGCTTCGCCACCCGCCTGCCGGCCTCGATCAAGCAGCTGATCAAGCAGCACGGCCTGCGCAACTCGCATCTGCTTTCCATCGCTCCCACGGGAACCATCAGCCTGGCATTCGCCGACAACGCGTCCAACGGCATCGAGCCGCCCTTCTCGTGGACCTATACGCGCAAGAAGCGCATGGCCGATGGCACGCTGAAGGAATTCCCGGTCGAGGATCACGCCTGGCGCCGGTACAAATCGATGGGCGGTGATGCCGACAACCTGCCGCCCTACTTCGTCACCGCGCTCGAGCTCTCGGCGCGCGCGCACGAGCAGATGGTGGCGGCGGTCGCGCCTTACATCGACACCAGCATCTCGAAGACCGTGAACGTGCCCGAGGACTATCCGTACGGCGAGTTCCAGGACCTGTACCTGCACGCCTGGAAGTCGGGCCTCAAGGGACTCGCCACCTACCGCCCGAACAAGATCCTCGGCTCGGTGCTCTCGGTGGGAAGCACGCCGCAGGACTTCGTGCAGGACGACGTCAACCGGCGCATCACGGTGAAGTCGGTGCCGGCGCCGGTGCTGTCGTCGCTGCGCTGGCCCGGGCGTCCCGACCTGTCGGGCGGCAACCCCGCCTGGACCTACATGATCGAGCACCCGCAGTACCGCTTCGCGGTGTTCGTCGGCCACGTCGAGAATGGCATGCCGCCGCATCCGTTCGAGGTGTGGGTCAACGGCAGCGAGCAGCCGCGCGGCCTGGGCGCGCTCGCCAAGTCGCTCTCCATGGACATGCGAGCCAACGATGCCGCCTGGCTCAGGCTCAAGCTCGACACGCTCGCCAAGACGCGCGGCGACGATGCCTTCGACATGCCGTTCCCGCCGCGCGGCGAGAAGAAGCAGATGCCCTCGATCGTCTCGGCGTTCGCGCAGATCGTGCGCTGGCGCGTCGAGCAGCTGCACGCCGGCATGGGCGACGAGCAGTTCAAGCTCGCCTCCGAGCAGGGCTCATCCCCGGTGATGGACGCGATGTTCGCGCTGAAGGAGCCGAAGACCGGCACCGACGGCACCATCTCGTGGACCGTCGATGTCTACAACCCGCGCACCGGCGACGACTTCGTGCTGGGCCTCAAAGAAATCGCCCTCCCCGACGGAACGACGCGCCCTTACTCGGTGTGGCTCTCGGGTGAATATCCGCGCCCGCTCGACGGCCTGTGCAAGATGCTGTCGCTCGACATGCGCGTGCTCGACCCGGCGTGGATCGGGATGAAGCTGCGGAAGCTCCTCGATTTCCCCGAGCCGCTTGGCGACTTCATGGCCTTCGTGCCCGGCAGCCGCAAGCAGCAGACCTATCCGTCGACGGTGGCCTACCTCGCGCGCCTGATCGTGCACCGCTACGCCATGCTCGGCATCCTCAACGAAGAGGGCTTGCCGCGCACCCAGATGGGCATCCTCGAGTCGCCCGCCGCGAAGACGCTGCCGGTGATGGCCGGCGCCCCCTGCCCCGAGTGCGGCAACAGCACGCTGATCCGCAAGGACGGCTGCGACTACTGCACCGCCTGCGGCTACGTCGGAGTCTGCGGCTAAAGAGCAGTTTTCGGGAAGAAAGCGGCACGCTTCTCGCTCAGGATTTCCCCTCTTCCGGAGGAACAATGGCAGAAACCTTCAGCATCCTCGGCATCGCCGGCAGTCTTCGCAAGGAGTCGTACAACAAGGCCGCGCTGCGCGCGGCGCAGGGCCTGTGCCCCGAAGGCGCACGCCTCGAGATCTACGACATCGCCGGGCTGCCGCTCTTCAATCAGGACGAGGAGAAGAACCCGACACCGAAGGTGAGCGACTTCAAGCAAAAGATCCGCGCTGCCGACGCGATCCTCTTCTCCACCGCCGAGTACAACTACGGCATGCCCGGCGTGCTGAAGAACGCGATCGACTGCGCGTCCCGCCCCTATGGCGACAGCGCCTGGAACGGCAAGCCGGTCGCGATCATGAGCGCGGCGATGGGCACCGCCGGGGGCCTGCGCGCGCAGTACCAGCTGCGCCAGTGCTTCGTCTTCCTCAACATGGACGCCGTGGTGCAGCCCGAGGTCGCCATCGCCGCCGCGCACCAGCGCTTCGACGACAAGGGCAACCTGACCGACGAGACGAGCAGGAAGCTGATCGGCCAGCTGCTGCAGAGCCTGGTGATCAAGGCCCGCCGGCTACGCTAGCCGCCGAAGCTGAGGATCCAGAGGAGCGCCGCGACGCTCTTCGAGTCGGTGATGCGGCCGGCGCGCACCATCGCGATGGCCTCGTCGAACGGCACGATCAGCGTCTCGACGAACTCGCCGGCGTCGAGCTGGGCCGCGCGCTCCTTTTTTAGTTTTTTGGCTAAAAACAGCTCGATCGCCTCATCCGTATAGGCAATCGCGGTGTGGATCACGCCGAGGCGCGTCCACTCCTGCGCGGTATAGCCGGTCTCTTCCAGCAGCTCGCGCCTGGCGGTGTCGAGGTGCGGCTCGTTCGGCTCGAGCTTGCCGGCGGGCACCTCGATGAATTCGCGGCCATGCGGGTAGCGGAACTGGCGCTCGAGTAGCACCGTGCGATCGTCGAACAGCGGCACCACCGCGACGGCGCCGGGATGGCGGATGTACTCGCGCGTGCCCTGGCTGCCGTCGGGCAGCCGCACGGTGTCGCGATGGACCTTGAGCAGCTTGCCGTCGAAGACCAGCTCGCCCGAGAGGCGATGCTCGGTCAGATCTTTCACCACAGTGCGGCGACTGCCGCGGCGCACATCCCCATCAAGCTCTGCGGCAGGAGACCGACCACGAGGAGGAAAAGGCCGTTCGCCGAGAGCACCAGGCGCGCCGCCGGCTGCACCCGCACCGGCTCGTCGCGCACCGGGTCGTCGAAGTACATGAGCTTCACCACCCGCAGGTAGTAGAAGGCGCCGATCAGCGAGAACAGCACCGCGGCGACGGCAAGCCA
>Ga0209488_10004052_pt1 | contig 11561 bp, 7 predicted proteins | sample Rivendell_Oct201_8_FD_188349 | JGI IMG/M metagenome (GOLD analysis project Ga0209488, IMG submission 188349) | Vadose zone soil microbial communities from the Eel River Critical Zone Observatory, Northern California, USA -... | ecosystem: Environmental > Terrestrial > Soil > Vadose zone >... | reverse complement strand
CTGTTTCGAACATTGGTGCGCGAAAAGGACATCATCGACGGCGCCTACCACATCCATTGGCTTGAAGAATTCCTCGCCCGCGGTGGCATGAAGGATTGATTTAGTTCGCCGCGCCGCCAGGCTGACGGCGCTACACCGACCATTTTCTTGAAGGCGCGGACGATGCCACACGGGCACAGGCCATCGCGTAAGAGCCAGCAAAACAAAATGACGGACTAGATCGATGGATGCACTGCGCCGGGAACACACTCACGGCATGCGCGGCAACTGCGCCTGCTCCTCGACCGTGACCTTTTCGAAATCATTGATCAGGATTTCGATCCGCAATTTCCAACGTCCTGCGACCGGCACGCGCAGATCGTCGATCCGCCAATTTGAATCGCCGGTATTTGTCGCCGGCCGCCGCATCGGCTCAATCCCGGCCGCCTCGTTTGAAAGAATGAGTTCCACCTCCTTCACGGTGATAGGATTGAACTCTCCATCCGCCACGAAAATATCCACGCGCGCGCCACCTGTCCGGTTGGGCTCGATTTCAACCTGCGCCATGGCACGCGGGCTGTGCATATGGATGGATACTTGCGCGGCCGCTGGCGCGGCTTCCGGCGCCCGTGGTGGCGGCGTAAAGCGCCAAAGGCCGACGATTGCCAGAATCCCGATCGCAACAACGATTTCAGAACGAATCGACCAGACAAATGGGCGCACGGCCGCACGCCCCCCCTTCTCGAATTGGGGAACAAGCGAAAATCGATTGGCAGCAGCCAAGCCCAATAACGCGAGCACGAGAGCGAGCTTGGCAACCAGTACGATGCCATAATTCGATGCCCAAAGGTTTTCGATACTTCCAAGCTGCACGGTCGCAAGCGTGGCGCCGCTGAGCGCAAGTGCCGCAACCGCATAGGGGATGAAGCGGCTGAAACGCGATAACGTCTGCCGGCCGCGATCCGGTTGTTGGATCGCGCGCAACAGCGGAAACAGGGCGCCGATCCAGAACGCCACGCAGAGGCCGTGCAGCAGAACAGCTGACTGCGTCAGCCAGCGCGGCTCGACGGTTCCGGCATGGCCGCTAAGCGTCAAGGCAATGGCGCCGACGACAATACCGAGCAACGCGAGAATGCGCGCAAGAACGCGCGATGCGACGGCCATGGCCAGGCTGCCGGCAGCGAGCGCAAGCACAGCCGCGATCGCCGTTCGCCCATAAGCCGTACCGAAACCGGTTTGCCAGGCAATGGCCTGCATGAAACCAGTCAGCGGCAGGCCAAGAGCATCCAGGCCCTGCAGGCCAACCGACACCGGCACGGCGACAAGAGCAAGTCCAAGAACGGAAAGCAGAAGCAAACGGTCCGACCGTTGCTCGCGCGCGATATCGCCGTGCCCGTTCAGTGGCACGGCCTGGTCTGCCATCCAGACCTGAAAAAACGCGCCGCCGATCCCGATGAACAGGCCCGCATAGATGATCAGCTTCACGGCCCATAGTGAAGGGCGCACGCCAGGTTCGCCTTGCGGCAGGATCTGTGGCGTGCCGGCGCTCTGTTCGCCCACCGAAAACACCAGCGTGCCGGCGACCGGGTGTCCGTCGCCGGACACGACACGCCAGCTCAGCGCGTGCGTGCCATTGCGTAGCGACGGCAAGGTAATGGTGACGGTCACATTGTCGGCCACAGTTGCGGGGGCGATGACCTCACCGCTTGGCCCCACCAGGCTTATGACCAAGGGCGAGACCGGTTCGTTGAACGTCAGTGTCGCGACCGCGGGCGGCTCGGCCAAGACCGCCCCGTCGGCCGGCTGCGCATGCGTCAGCGCCGCATGCCCAAATGCAGGGATCGAATGCGCGATCAGAATCCATAGTGTGACAAATATGGCCAATCCACGCACGCTCTTATGCTCCACTCGCAAGACCGGATCGATGGAGTGTTGCGGGCGTTTCAAGTGTTCGCACGAAGCCTCATCGTCTCGGCAACAGCCTCAAAGCGGGGGCCGGTTGCGAACTCTCATTCGCATGATCAGGTGCCGCTCCGCCTGCTGGAATCTCGATCCAGCGGGCCACACCCTTTTCACACTCTTGCACGACGGGAAAATAGATCGTCGAGCCCGCTTGGAGGTCATCCGAGATCGCGCCGATGAACACGAATTCGTCGTAGTAAGCATCAGGCAGCTGACCTCCCGACCAGGTGATCTCGGTCACCCCCTCGCTCATCTTGGCGCTCCGCAGCGAATAGGTTTTCGAATATTTTGTGCTCTTGGTCTCAAGCTTCCAGCCGGCCTTCGGCATTGGTTTGACATCGACCACGCCGTCAGCGACGCGAATGCGGATTGAAACCGTCGATGACCCGGCGCAGCCGTGCGGCACCCTTAATGTCGCCTTGTAGCCCGAGCCGACCGCCGTCTGCTGGGTCTCCAGCGTCACATGCGCCAAAGCGCCAGTCACATTGACGATGCCGAGAGCAAGCGCGCCTGTTGCCAAGCAAACCGAACGAAACATTGATCTCCTCCAAGATAGTGCGACGCCTTTGATGTCGGCATTATATCACGGCAATTTTCCAAGAAATTGAAAAAATCGCACTTCGACCCCCTCGATAAATTACTGCCGCAGACGATGTGCGTGTCCCGGGCGTATTGCTCGCCAACGCATTTTTTGCGTCGCGGCGCGGCGCCCGGGACACGCAATCGACTCGGTTATTCCCGGATAAGCCTCGATTGCGGTCGATGGTCGGAGCGCAGGGATCCTTCACGCCGCCGTGGCCGAAGATCTCTTCTCCGAACTTTCAATTGCTGACCCGATTTTCTCGGCCAGGTCACGCTGCGTATAAGGCTTATTCAGCAGGTTGAAAGCAACGTTTTGATGCAGGATCGTGTCACACGCGTAGCCCGTGGTAAACAACACGGGCAACGAAGGCCGCAGCTTAAGCAGGCGTTCTGCGAGCTGCGTGCCGGTCATGCCTGCCCCGAGAACGATGTCGGTAAAAAGCAAATCGACGCGCGTGGATTTTGCAAATATTCGTAGTGCTTCTGCGCCGTCAACTGCGACAAGAACCTCATATCCCAGTTCTTCAAGCACATCGATCACGTATTCGCGCACACCTGTGTCGTCTTCGACCAGAAGAATTGTTTCACCTCCGGCGGCGCGACGAAGCGGTTGCACATCAACTTCAATGCCCTGCTGTGCCGCACTGTTCCGAATTCCGCCGACGAGCCTGGGTAGATAGATCTTGACCGTGGTCCCTTTTTCAACTTCGCTATTGATACAGATGTGACCACCCGATTGCCTGACAAATCCATGGACCATCGCGAGCCCAAGCCCAGTGCCTTTGCCGGCTGCCTTGGTGGTATAGAACGGCTCAAAAACCCGTTCGAGTATCTTTGGCGCAATCCCGGTCCCGGTATCGCTGATGCTTAGCATCACAAATTGCCCCGCAACCAAGCCGACGAAGCGCGCGACGTAGTCCTCATCGAGAAACACGTTGGCGGTTTCAATGGTCAAATTGCCGCCCGACGGCATGGCATCGCGGGCATTGATAACGAGGTTGATGAAGCAATTCTCGACTTGATTCGCATCCGCAAACGTCGGCCAAAGCCCCTCTGCGAAAATGGTTTGAACCCTGATATCTTCGCCGACCGTTCGCGCCACCAAGTCCGACAAGTCAGCAACTTCCGCATTGACATCGAGAACTGAAGGCTCCAGTGGCTGTTGACGGGCGAACGCCAGGAGACGGTGAGTGAGTTTGGCGGCATTGCGCGTGCCTTGCAAAGCGGATTCCACAGGCTGATGAAGTTCCGCGGAATGCTCCAATGATTTCAGGCGGCGCTGGACGAGGTCGAGATTGCCCATGACAATAGTCAACATATTATTGAAGTCATGTGCTATTCCGCCGGTCAACCGGCCAATGGAATCCATTTTCTGAGATTGGCGCAGGGTCGTCTCGGTCTCCTGCCGACGCTTGATCTCGGTCATGAGTTCCTCGGTGCGTTGGAGCACCTTGGTCTCCAGTTCGATCTGGTGCCGCCTGATTGCTTCGTCGCGCCGATTGAGTTCGGCTGATACGACCGTAAGCGTATTGGCAATGGTCTTGGCCTCGGCAAATGGCGCGGGCGGTTCGGTGAACAGGCGGCCCTCGCCCAAATCTTGCACCGCGGTCGCAAGCGCCGTCATGCCGCGGCTGGAGTGCCAGGCCGTGAATACGGCGAGGGCGAGGGCCAGCAGCGTCAAAGTTCCGGCGGTGAGCGCACTCGACCACAGAATCGTGCCAAGAGGTTTGTTGATATCGACTTCGAGGAACGCGACACCCGTGCTCCAGCCACGCGCGGTTTGCGCGAAACCCGCAAGGCTCCAATCGCCTTCGACGGTTTTGGTCTCGATCCAGCCTGCAGAACTGCGAGCCATGGCGGCGCGCCAGCCCTCACTTGCTTGCGTGCCTACACGCGCCTCATGATCGGGAATGCGTGCAACAAAATTCTTGTTGCGATCGACAATCGCGACGACCTCTCCGCGCGTGAAGTGGTTCTGCATGAGTGAAAGGAACCGCTCCGGCGCCAGAGCGATGGACAGGGAGTACAGCGGTGCACCGTCCCGAAACACCGGCATTTGAACGAAGGCGATCCGCTTCTGGGAAACACTACCGATAACCATATCCGACACCAGCGGCCGCCCCTCGGCGAAGACGCGTTGGACAATGTCAGGTGCGAGATGTTTCGGCAGCAGCGGAGTTCCAAACGGCTCAACGGTGATGAGTTCAATCTGGCCATCCGGAGTGGTGACCAAAAGCCAGGCGGAGGGCACGATGGCGAGCGCTTGCTTCGCCTCGTGCCAAAACGCCGCAAGATCTCCTCGTAGCAATGTGGGGGACTGCGCCAGCGTCGACACGATCGCGACGTGGGTGTCGATTTCACTATCGACCAGGCCCGCGAATGTATTCGCGCTCACGAGCAGGCTTTGACGGATGCTCTCGCGCGCGTTGGCGACCAACCGGTTGTACATCAGCAGCGACGACAACATCAGCGGCAGGGCAGTCACGAGCACAAGCAGCGTGAGCTGGAACGCCAGCGGACGGCGGCTTAGCACGACAGCCAAATGAGACAGGACTCCACTCTCGCGCATCAAATACCCCTGTTATCCAACAAGGCATAAGAATACAACCGCAGTATAAGTGATTCGTGCCGCAGAATGAATGCATTTTAGAGAAATCTCCCCTCGTACGCGAATATTTTAGGCAGACCGAGGAGCATTTTGGCGTCCCAATGACCACAATGACCACGACCGCCATCGCGCAATGCCGTGCATTGGGCTAATAAGATGCGATACCAACCACCAAAAGAAATCATGGCCAATCGCGATTCCGCCAGTCTGGAAATAACGCCGGAAGTGCTGCTCAAGGCCTATTCCTGCGGCATCTTCCCGATGGCCGACAGCGCCGACGATCCGGCCATCCATTGGTATGAGCCGCCACTGCGCGGAATCATTCCGCTCGACCAGTTCCGCGTGTCCTCGCGTCTCGCCCGCACCGTCCGGTCCGACCGTTTTACCGTTGTGATCGACAGGGATTTCGACGCCGTGCTCGATGGCTGCGCAGCGCCCCAGCCAGGCCGCCAGCGTACCTGGATCAATGAGCGCATTCGCACGCTCTATCGCAAGCTCTACGAGCGCCGCCGCTGTCACACTGTCGAGGTCTATCGCGGCGACGAACTCGCCGGCGGCCTCTATGGGGTGTCGCTTGGCCGTGCTTTCTTTGGCGAAAGCATGTTCCACCGGGAGCGCGATGCCTCGAAGGTGGCACTCGTCCACCTGCTGGCGCGCCTCAATGCCGGTGGATACAAACTGCTCGATACCCAGTTCGTCACCGATCATCTCAAGACATTCGGCGCAATCGAAATATCGCAACAGCACTACAATAAGCTGCTGGAAGCGGCGCTGGCCGGCGAAGGTGATTTTACCGCGCTCGGAATGACCGATCCCGTCAAAGGCACAGCGGCCCTGGCCCATCTCGGGCGAGGCACTCTATAGGGATCGCTTACGAAATAGGGTTCGCTACCGAAACAGCCCGAAACCCGGCTGCTGCTGCGGAGGCTGTTGCTGAGCGGTCGGTTGCTGCTTGGGCTGTTGCTTGGGCTGCGCTTTGGGCTGAGCGGGCGGGCGCACCGGCTGGGTAGAAGCAGTCGTTGGTGGCGGCGGTGGCGGTGGCGCGGCGGCCGTCGCCGGCCCCTTGCAGTCCGTGAGCCACAAATCATAGATCGGATGTTCGACGGCATGCAGCCCAGGGCTCGCCGCGAACACCCAACCAGTGAAAATCCGCTTCACCTCCCCGCGCAGCGTCACCTCGTCCACCTCGACAAAGGCGTCCGTATTGGCGGTCTCGGTCGAGGGCCGTGTATAGCAAGCCCGCGGTGTGAGTTGCAGCGCGCCGAACTGCACGGTCTCGCCGATTGCAACATCGAAATTGATGATGCGGCCGGTGATCTTGTCGAGGCCCGAGAACAACGCGGATGCATTGACGATTTTTTGAGACGGCGGTTCGCTCACCACTTCGTCGCCCGGCTGGGGACCCGTATCGCCAGGCTGTGGCGGGCGCGGCCGCTGCTGCGGGGCCTGGGGATTGCGTTGGGCCGGGTCAATCGCCGCAGTACCCGGCGGTGGCGGCAAGGGCCGCGACTGCACTCCTCCCGGCGGCGGGAAACTGTTGGGCGGATATTGCTGCTGCTGTGGAGGCCGCCCGCCCTGTGGTTGCCCGCCGGGTGGCGGTCCGCCCTGCGGCGACCCGCCTGGAACGCCCGACGGCGGACGCGGCGGTGCGCCGAAAAGGTCTTCGAAAATTGACCCGAACTGCGCCGCAGCCGGCGCGATCATCATCGCGCCAAGCAAGGCGGCAAGTATCGCGGTGGGCGTAAATCGCAGCATCGATACGTCCGGAAAATCCTGACCCAGATTTCAAAGAGAATCCCAATGGTATTGAGTAACATGGCGAATACGGCCAAGGAAGGGCGAGTTGTCATTAAGCAAGATGGCACGGCTTGACCCAACGGGACTCCAAACGGGAAACATCCCCCATCCGTTGGTCGACCAAACCCCTGCTTAGCCGTTCCCGGGACGCCAGGCCTTGTAGTCGCCGGTGGCCTTTGGCCTGCGACCGCGCGACAAGGTCGAACCCGTCGGACGTTGGGCGCCCGGCGAACCGGTCATATTCGCCCGATGCGGTTTCCACCACGGGCGCGCCACCACCTTCTCGAGCGTTGGCGGAAGGTCGACCGTGTGGTGGAGCCAGCCGTGCCACGTGGGAGGGACCATCGAGGGTTCCGCGACGCCTTTATAGATTACCCAGCGCCGCTCGAACCCCAGCCCCGCATCAATCTGGCCACCTTTGGTTCGGTAATACAAGTTACCGAATTCGTCTTCCCCGACATATTCGCCATAGCGGTGAGTCCATAGCTGCGTGCCAAGGGTCTGGCCGTTCCACCAGGTAAAGAACTTGAGAAAGAAATTCTTCATGCGCGAAACCCTGAGGGATCATCCCCCGTTGCCACGTTTGATACGGGCGCGCCAAATAGATGTCCAGCCGGCATGTTGTGGGCGTTCGCCTGCTTTTGTTGGGCGTTCGCCAAGTCGCAGTCGCGGCCTCGCCACAACCCTACGAAGGTCCACATGTTGGAAACCGTCACGAACACCACGGCCGCCCTCAACCGCGCCCTCGCCTGGGCTCCAGACGCCCTGGTCGGTGTCCTCATCATGCTGCTCGCCGCCGGCATCGCCGTCACGGCGCACCGCATATTTGTTCGCCTCTGGCAGCGAATTCTGGGTGATCGCCACCCCTATTGGCGATCCTTGCTGGCTGGCACGACCTCGATTACGCGCCTGGCCCTCGTCATATTTGCGCTCTTTGTCGTATTACCAGGCACGCCACTTGATTCAGACAGCCAGGATGCGATCACGAAAATCCTGACGCTGGCTGCCGTCATATTGATCGGCTGGTTCTGCGTCACAGCCGTTAATTTGGCGGCCATACTCTATCTACAGCGTTTTGGTCGCGACACCGCCGATAATGTTTTGGCTCGCAAACACTTGACGCAAATCCGCGTGTTGGCGCGCACAGTCAATATGCTCCTCATCATAGCGACGGCGGGAGCCGCATTGATGACGTTTGATGCGGTACGTCAATACGGCGTGAGCCTGTTCGCTTCCGCCGGCGTCGCCGGCCTCGTTGCCGGTCTTGCCGCACGGCCCGTGCTGAGCAATTTGATCGCGGGTATCCAGATCGCCATAACTCAGCCGATTCGCCTTGGCGACGGGGTGCTGGTTGAAAACGAATTCGGGCAGATCGAGGAAATCACGTCGGCTTATGTGGTGATCGAACTTTGGGACCACCGCCGACTCATCGTTCCGTTGACCTACTTCATCGAGAAGCCATTTCAGAACTGGACGCGCGAATCGTCGAACCTGCTTGGAGCGGTTCAGTTGCAGGTGGACTACACGACGCCGGTCGAACTGGTGCGCAAGAAGCTCGAAGAGTTTGTGACAACCTCCCCGCTTTGGGATGGCAAGGTATTTAACCTGCAAGTGACCGACGCCCGCGAGGGCACATTGGAACTGCGCGCGCTCGTCAGCGCTAAATCCGCCGGCGATGTCTTCGATCTGCGTTGCCTAGTCCGAGAGAAATTGATCGATTTCCTGCAACGCGAAATCCCGAACGCGCTGCCGCGCCGGCGTCAGGAGGTCGTCGCCTCCGGAGGAAACGCGACAGGAAGTGCGTGATTCGGTCGCCGACCGGTGCACGCAAGTCGGGCCTGCCCAACTTGCACAATTTCATGCGGAACCCCAGCAAGCCAGGGGTCCCAAGACGAACAGATTCTGCCCTGCTGATTTCGCTGGGCTGCCGAGACAGTCCCGGGGGGCTGCATTAAACTTTTTTGTTTCAATGAGTTATGGGCGTTTAGATCGAATTCCCAAGTTCACCCTGTGAAAACAAACCCCGCCGGGCCCTTTCCAGTCGAGGCCGAATCGCCCGATACTTTCAACAGTCGAGGCCTTTTTCGTCCCCAGTTGGTTTTCTCTCTCCCCGCATTCCACAGCGTCCTACCATATTTAGCGTTTGATTCAGACTTTGACACTATTCCTTGACGAAACCGCCGAGTCGTCTTAATCCTCTGACTGTTCGGCGCGAGGAGTTCTCAGTTCCCGCCGGGCTCTCACCCGAAGGGATCTGCGTAGCCACTCCGCGAAGCCATGACGGCACGGAGTCAGGCATTCATTGCCTCGGGGCGAACCAAGTAGCGTGTCGCTTACCGGACCCAAAGGGCCGGACAAACATGGTGTTGAACGGGACAAACAGGGCGTTGAGGGCGTTGAAGTAGAGCGTAAGGCGTCAAATCGAGACCGGAGAACCGGTAAACCAAAGCGCGGGCGGGGACAGGCCGCGCGGAAACGGCGTCGACCACCTATATTGGGGGTTATGCTCCCCATGGGCGGCCGGGCCGGCAAAAAGGGGCAAAATCAATGCGAATCGATCGACGATATACAAAACCAGACCAGTCGCCCTATGCGGATATGGAATTCCGCATGGCGACGAGCGAGATTCGCAATCCTGACGGTTCGGTCGTGTTTCGAGCCGAGAACGTCGAAGTGCCTTCATCCTGGTCTCAGGTCGCCTCCGACGTCATCGCACAGAAGTATTTCCGCAAGGCCGGAATCCCGGCGCGCCTGAAGAAGGTCGAAGAGGAGACGGTCCCCTCCTGGCTGTGGCGCTCGGTCCCGGACGAGGATGCGCTGCGCGCGCTCCCCGAAAAAGAGCGCATGATTGGTGAGCAGTCCGCCAAGCAGGTGTTCGAGCGCTTGGCCGGCACCTGGACCTATTGGGGATGGAAGGGCGGCTATTTCGATTCGGAAAACGATGCGCGCGCCTTCTTCGACGAACACGTCTTCATGCTCGCCATGCAGATGGCGGCGCCGAACTCGCCACAATGGTTCAACACCGGCCTGCACTGGGCCTATGGCATCGACGGCCCGAGCCAGGGCCACTTCTATGTCGACTACAAGACCGGCAAGCTGACCAAATCGAAAACGGCCTACGAACATCCGCAGCCGCACGCGTGCTTCATCCAGTCGGTCAAGGACGACCTCGTCAACGAGGGCGGCATCATGGACCTCTGGGTGCGCGAAGCGCGCCTGTTCAAATATGGCTCCGGCACCGGTTCCAATTTCTCGAGACTACGCGGCGAAGGTGAAAGGCTCGCGGGCGGCGGCAAGTCGTCGGGCCTGATGAGCTTCTTGAAAATAGGCGACCGCGCGGCCGGCGCCATCAAGTCGGGCGGCACCACGCGCCGCGCCGCCAAGATGGTGATCGTCGACACCGACCATCCCGACATTGAGCAGTTCATCGATTGGAAGGTGCTTGAGGAACAGAAGGTCGCAAATCTCGTCACCGGCTCGAAGATCAACCAGAAGCACCTGCGCGCGATCATCAAGGCCTGCGTGAACTGCCAGGGCTCGGGTGACGATTGCTTCGACCCGGAGAAAAACCCGGTCCTTCGCCGCGAGATCAAGGCGGCGCGGCGTGTGTACGTGCCCGACAATATCATCCAGCGCGTGATCCAGTTCGCCAAGCAGGGCTATACCGACCTGCACTTCCCGATCTACGACACGGATTGGGACTCGGAAGCCTATCTCACCGTCTCGGGGCAGAACTCCAACAATACGGTGCGGGTGACCGACGAATTCCTCAAGGCCGTCGAATCCGACGCCAACTGGGACCTTACCTGGCGGACCAAGCCGGGCCGTGTCGCCAAGACCATCAAGGCGCGCGATCTGTGGGAAAAGATCGGCTTTGCGGCCTGGGCCTCGGCCGATCCGGGCCTGCAGTTCCACACCTCCATCAACGACTGGCACACCTGTCCGGCTTCCGGCCCGATCATCGCGTCCAACCCATGCTCGGAATACATGTTCCTCGACGACACGGCCTGCAATCTTGCGTCGATGAACCTGCTCGCCTTCCGCGACAAGGCAACCGGCCGCATGGATGTCGAGGGCTATGAACACGCGATCAGGCTGTGGACCGTCGTCCTCGAAATCGCGGTGCTGATGGCGCAGTTCCCCTCGCGCGAAATCGCAGAACTCTCTTATGAGTTCCGCACGCTGGGCCTCGGCTACGCCAACGTGGGAGGGCTCCTGATGTCGTCCGGCATTCCGTATGATTCGGATGCCGGCCGCCAGCTCACGGGCGCGCTGACCGCCATCATGACCGGCGTGTCCTATGCGACCTCCGCCGAGATGGCGAAGGAACTCAACCCGTTCCCGGGCTACAAGAAGAATCGCGAGCACATGCTGCGCGTAATCCGTAATCATCGCCGCGCCGCTTATGGCGAGCGTACCGGCTATGAGCAGGTCGCGACCCCGCCGGTGCCGCTCGACCACAAGCTCTGCCCCGACCAGACGCTGGTCGAACATGCCAAGCGGGCATGGGACAATGCGCTTCGCCTCGGCGTCCAGCATGGGTTCCGCAATGCGCAGGTGAGCGTGATTGCGCCGACCGGCACCATCGGCCTTGTGATGGATTGCGACACCACCGGAATCGAGCCGGATTTCG
>Ga0209488_10004048_pt1 | contig 11568 bp, 18 predicted proteins | sample Rivendell_Oct201_8_FD_188349 | JGI IMG/M metagenome (GOLD analysis project Ga0209488, IMG submission 188349) | Vadose zone soil microbial communities from the Eel River Critical Zone Observatory, Northern California, USA -... | ecosystem: Environmental > Terrestrial > Soil > Vadose zone >... | reverse complement strand
GCATTTCGGTTGGGCATTGAAGTCCTCGCTACGTGTGGATGACTTGGCGCTGGCACGAACATACTCGTCTGATCGGCAGCCGCTGATTTCGGATTGTCGCGTTTGGCTCGCTCTTGCGGAAACCGACCACGAGAAGGCGGATTGACGGTGGTATACTATTTGAGGACGCGCAGTTTCGGTGCGGCCTGCCAGGCTTCGCTATTGATGTTGGGACGGTCGAATAGTGTCCGGGTGAGTTGCGCAGCAAGCAAATCGACGAAGGCACGCACCTTGGCGGACAAGAATCGACCGTGTGGATATACCGCGCTCACCGGCGTTTCCACGGGCTCATAGTCATCCAAGAGGCGGACGAGTAGGCCCTCGGCCAAATCTGCACCGACGATGAAGGACGGTACGCAGATGATACCTTCGCCCTTCAGCGCGAGCATTCGGAGCATGCCCCCATTGTTTGCGATGAAGCGTCCCGATACTTGGACTGTCGCGGGCTCGCCGTCGCGACCGACGAAGCGCCACGTGTCACGGGGCTTGGATAGCGAGTGGACGAGGCAATTGCGACTGGCGAGATCCTGCAGCGTGCGCGGCACGCCGAAACGGTCCAGATAGTGCGGTGAAGCGCAGAGCACGGTCTGCGCCGTGATAAGTCTGCGCCCGATCAAGCTCGAATCGGGGAGGTGGCCGACGCGGATGGCGACATCGAAACCATTCTCAAGCAGATCCATGGAGCGATCGTTGAGCACCAGCTCCACTGATACGTCCGGGTAGGTAGCGAGAAAGTCGGCTAGTGCCGGGCCCACATGTGCGATCCCAAATGTGAAAGGCGCACTTATCTTCAAGAGACCCCGCGGCCTGACATTCGCGTCCCCAGCCTCCCGCTCAGCCTCCTCGAAGTCGGCGAGAATGTGCAGGCAACGCTCGTAATAACTTTGGCCGACTTCCGTGGGGTTGACGCGGCGTGTGGTTCGGTTCAGCAGCCGGGCCCCAATTCGCTCTTCGAGGGCCTGAACGTGCTTGCTCGCCATTGCTGGAGACATGCGGAAATGACGTGCCGCTGCGGCGAAGCTGCTGGCCTCCACCACTTTGACGAAAACAGCCATGCTGCCGAGACGATCCATACACCGATGTAGCGGGTGATACCCTCCCTCTTCTTTGTCAGGCTTGCCGCGATTGTCGGCACTTTGCCGAAATGCGGTTCGCTGGCTCGGAGCCCCGCGTTGGATCATTCACCGGCGCTCAATGGTCAATTTCGGCAACGCCCCATTATTGAAAAGACTTGCTGGCCCAATTTATCGCGTGTCAGCAGCAGGGATACACCTTTGCGACGAGCTGACTTATGAGCAAGAAGCCACACGGCTTCAAGGCGATCACAAAGGAAAGCAACATGACTAGCGTGACGAATAGGATATCGAGATTAGCCGCTGCGTTTGGTGTGGCGGCAGTGTTGGCGGGAGGCGCTGCTACGCCTTCGTTGGCCAACTCGAACGATGGCGGGCCGTTTTTCTACGAGCCCGGCGGCCATGGCTCGGCCTGGTCCTCCGATCGCAGTTATACCGACGAGAGGAACGTTGGACGATCGGCCCATGATGCGCGCGCGCAGGCGAGGGAGCATGCACCCGCGCGGAACGATCGCTGGTTCGCGCACGGTGCCATCGACGATCCGCCGGGTTCCGCGTTTGAAACGTTTGGCAATGACCAGTCCATGGGCATGGTGCGCTGACAATTGAGGACGCCCATCTCGAATGAGCGGTGACTCTGTTTACGAACCATTGAAGGGCGAACTCTTGGTTCGCCCTTCAATGCTGCAGATCGAAATATCAACGGAGAAGGAGGTTTAAAATGACGAACGTCAAGGATGCCACGGCATTGCGGCTTGCTGCGCTCCACACGCCGACCGACCTGAAGCCCAACGCCGTGCAGAATGTTTCCGCCGCTCTGAACACGCTGCTCGCGGATATGTTCGCGTTGTACCTGAAAACCAAGAACTTCCACTGGCACATGTCGGGTCCACACTTCCGCGACTATCATGTTTTGCTGGACGAGCACAGCGACCAGATCTTTGCCACCACGGACATAATCGCCGAGCGTGTTCGGAAGATCGGGGGCACGACCCTGCGCTCGATTGGCCAGATCGGTCGCTTGCAGCGGATCCTCGACAACGACGCAGATTTTGTCACGCCGCTCGATATGTTGGCGGAGCTGCGCGACGACAACAAGGAGCTGGTCAAGAACTTGCGCGAGACGCACGGCCTTTGCGACGCGCATCAAGACGTGGCCAGTGCCAGCTTGCTCGAGAACTGGATTGACGAGGCCGAGCGTCGCACCTGGGTTCTCTTCGAGGCGACTCGCCTTCGGAACGAATAGGCAATGTAGGCTATGACGAAGTCTAGATGTGCGTTCGTCTCAACGTTTCGCGCGGTGCCCCGGATGATTGCAAACGCGAGCAAGCGTGCGGCCGCCCCGATGCTCTACGTCTTCGTGTTTGTGGTATGGTGTTTATCGCCCGGCGTTGTTTTGCTCGTCTGGCTTGTGATCTCGGGGTCCCGGCAGGGTGATCCGCCGATTTTCGATCAGCATTCGTAAGCAAGATTTCGTGTGCCGCGGCTGGGGTGTTGGCGGCGACGTCATCGCGCTCGTCCAACATCTCGATGTTGCACCTTTAGGCATGCAATCGAGACCTTGACGCGCGATCGGCCGCATCAGATGGGCGCTCGCGCGGGCAGCGCAGCAGAGCTGTGCGAAGACTTGTGCGATCGTCAGATGGCACATTAATACCAATACCGCGTCTTTCATCTAGGTGCGCAATTTTTTTGAGAGTTGCCGTGTAAATTTCGCAATGCGCCGCACGTCTCCGCGTTCATGTTCTTTTATGCGCAACCTTATCCGATATTTCGATGAACTCAGATGCTTACTTGCGTGGATTAAAATGATGCGTTTACTATTGCCGCCTTGCAATCACTGTGGAACAAACTTGACCGCCACCAAAATCCTCTGGGGCCAAATTTTGCTCGTTTTTGCGATCGTGATCGCGACGATGTGGCTTGCGACTCAATGGACGGCTTGGCGGCTGGGTTTCCAACCGCAACTTGGTTCCGCCTGGTTCGAGCTTGCAGGTGTTCCAATCTATGTTCCAGTGGCCTTCTTCTGGTGGTGGTACCATTTCGACGCCTGTGCACGGCCGATTTTCTTGGAAGGCGCGGCGATCACCGTTTTCGGTGGCTTCGCGTCGATCGGTATTGCCATCGGCATGTCGATATGGCGCGCGCCGGAGGCCGACACCACCACGACATACGGCTCGGCCCGTTGGGCGACCCGAGACGAAATCCACTCCGCCAGCCTGCTTGACCCGGACGGCGTCATTATCTGGTCGAGATGATCAGATTTCATGAGACAGCCGCTGCTGTGATCTTTGGTCTATTCGGCGACTTTGCGCAGCGCGGCGGTGCTTTCATGTGGTTTTTCGTTATTTGTGCCGGTCTGATTGCTGTGTTTCTCATTCTTAGGCCGGACGCGTACGCTTATTTCGTCGCCTATACAGTTGCGGCTGCTACATGGGCATACCGCCACAGCCCGGATTATCAAGGCCCGGGTTTGTTTTGGGCTCTGGGAATTGGGGTGTTGGGCATCTGGCTGATCGTTGCCGATTATCGTAAGTTTATCAGATAGCGTCGACGATGGAGCTATCTCGAGTCCATGCCACGCTTCATCCATCTTGTCCGCTCAGGCCGATTCAATGGCCTCGGCGATGTCCTTGACGACTTTGGTGAGCGCGCCTGTGTCGATGTCAAAGAAATAGCCGAAGATGTTGACGTGCTTTGGTGTCCCGGGATGCGAACGGATCAGCGCGGCGTCGCGTTTGAGCGACGCTTCGAATTCGTCGATGCAGATGCTGCCGCGTTCGTAGAGATCGGAAATGTCGGCGCCGTGCTCGTGCCGATACGCATCGATGATGCCATCGGCCGTGAAGGTCGTCGCCCGCAATGCGAGTGATGAACCACGACGATGTTCTGCAATCCGAACAGATGCTGTGCGACCGTGATCGAGCGCAGCGCATCGACCGCCCGGCCTCCGGCGACCACGACCGGGAAAATGGTCGTGGACGAGGCGACCCGCATCCCGGCGGAATCGTGAACGACCTCGCCGGGAAACACCTCATCTCCGAACAGGCGCGCCACGGCGTCCGGGATTTCGGCAGCTCTTGGATCGTAGCAATAGATCACAAGCGTCTTGAGTGGAACCGCGCGCGCGAAGGCCTTCCGTACCTCCGCCTCCTTGAACTCCGGGGCCGCATTGAAAGCATATCGATCGAACTTACCCATTTGCCGTCTCCTCATGTTGAGAATTTCGCACTAATCGGGTTTGCCGCGTTGTCTACTTGTTGGGATCAGGCTGACGGTGGCGCGGTTTGCCTGCCGGACAGGTGGCCTGTCTTGACCCAGACTTGGGCGCCACTCGCGCCGGTTCTGGCCCGCAATGTCGCGGCGGCCGGAAGTCGGAGCCATGATTGCGGCACGAAATCTTCCCCGCCCTCGGTGAACCCGCCGTTGAGGACCAGAAGCTCGAGCCCGCCCGGCGCCGGCAGAACAATCTCGGAATCCGGCGCCCAGTTTTCCAGGCGAACGCTTTCGCGCTCGTCCCGGAATAGCGGCAGCAACCCCACTCCAGCGCGCTCGGGAGCGGAACCGAATGTCATGCCGGTCGTGTCGAGGCGCACATGGGTGCGGTCGTCGGGGTCGAACTGCCAGAGCTTGACAAAGATCGTGCAGCCCGGGGCCGATCCAGGCGTGTGCGACGAAGTTGGCGGGTTGCGGATGTAGGAGCCGGCCGGAAAGTCGCCGTGCTCGTCCTGGAACACGCCTTCGAGTACGAGGAATTCCTCGCCGCCGCCATGCGTGTGAGCCGAGAAGCGGGAGCGTGGGGCGTAGCGCACGATGGAGGTCGCCCGCGCCACCTCGCCGCCGATGCGATCGAGCATGCGGCGCTCGACGCCGGCGATGGGCGACGGCGTCCAAGCGAGGCTCGCCGCGTGGACGACGGCGCGCCGAGAGAAGTCTGCGTTGAGTTCCATGGCAATTCGTCTCCTGTCAGGCGTATGCGGCGCTGGGGCGCTCGGCGACGTTGTCGCGCCAAGCCGACAGCCTCACGAGGTCACCGGCTGGTCCGTCGACGGTGACGAACTCGACCGCGTGGGTCAGCCCTTTCTCGGCAAGCGCGATGCGGATGCGGGCGGGATTGGGAAAGTCTTTATAGCCATGGATCTTCGTCATGGTCCTTCTTTCTTTCTGCGGTTATTCCTTCCGACTAGTTGGTAGATCAAGGTTGCCGAAAAAAACCGGCTAGCGTGCTGCGTCATTCAAAATGACGGGGGTCTTTGTAGGGGCGGGTTTGAAACCCGCCCCTACGAATCAGAGGTCGTGCATCCCTTCAATTTGATTGAAGCGGGCAACTAGGCACGTCCAGCGCGGAGTCCCTTGAGAAGTCCCGCCACCGCTTGATCGAAAGCGGCCGGTTCCTCAAGCGACAGAGCGAGAAACAGAGCGCCCTGAAGCGCCGCAAGGACCGTTCTCGCCGCGACACGCGGCTCGACGCCATCCCGCAACAAGCCATTCTGGCGGCCGTCGCGCAGAACACGCTCGATCCAGCGGAGGTTCAAGCTGAAGAACTGCCGCACACCTGTCTGGACAGGTTGCGGTAGAACAGCCACCTCCGAGGCGAGGACGCCGCACAGGCAGCCCTGCCGGGCTTCCAGCCCCGCACGGTAAATGCGGGCATAGGCGCGCAGACGCTCGGTCATATCGTCGGCCTTGGCATCGATGCGATCGAGTTGTTCCGAGACACGCTCCGTATAGGCGGCGACGATCGCGACGCCGAGGTCCTCCTTGGTCGGGAAGTGGTGATGGATCGACGGCTTCCGAATTCCAACCGCGTCGGCGAGGTCGGCGTATGAGAACGCCGAGTATCCCAGCCGGCGAACTTGGCCGGTCGCGACATCGATCAAGTTTGAACGCATATCCAGGCTCATGACGCGTACCTACCAATTAGAAGGTAGACTTGTCAAGCGGACATTCATCGACCGCGCATGAAATCTGCGGACCACGCGCAACCATCATCGAAGGCCTCGGCAAGGAATATGGCGAAACCGTTCGATTCGAAGCCGTCACGAATGTTGGCGAATACCTCGAAATGCTGTTTTACGATAAAACTGGAACCTACACGTTGATCGCGACGCGGCCGGGCGGGAACACTTGCATTGTTGGCGCGGGCCTTGGTTACTTCAAAAAAATTTCGATTTGGGTCCACACCTCAATCATTAAATTCAATCATTAAATGCAATCACCAGTCACAAAGCTCCCCACATGCTAGAGCAACCGTGCTATTTTTTTCTGTCGCCGCTCGTTAGACGGGCGGCCCTCAACAGCGTTGAGGCCGACTCGGCACATCCACCTGCACCACTTTTGCGGATGCCTTTTGGGAGGAATGCAATGGATCGACGTAGCATCATCGGAATATCTGCTATCATAGTGTTCGGACTGGTCTGGTTGCCCGGCCGTGCAGTCAGCCAGCAAAGGTCGGTGAAGGAGCAACTCTTAGGGGCTTGGTCCCTGGTCTCCATTGAATTTGTGCGCCCAGACGGTGGCAGATTGTCAACGTTTGGTGCCGATCCAAAAGGCATCGCGTTTTTTGATGCCGGTGGTCACTATGTCATCTCGGTCATGCGCTCAGACCGTGCCAAATACGCGATCGATAACTTCGCGCAGGGTACAGCCGAGGAAAACAAAGCAACAGCGCAAGGGGCCATCACCTACTTTGGGACATACTCGGTAAGCGAGGCGGATCGGACTATTGCCATTCATATTGAGGGTAGTTCGTTCCCAAATTGGAACGGCGCCGATCAGAAACGCATTTTTGCAATCACGGGCGACGAACTCAAGTTGACCAGTCCTGCAGCGACCGGGGCAGGGATTGCCGAGGTTGCTTGGAAGCGGGTCAAGTAAGTCGCATCTCGACGCGGCGACGAGTATTTCGCGACCCGCGATTTCATCGAAGGAGAAACGACATCAATGGCAAGCTTGACATGGACAAGATCGTTCGAGGCCTTGACGCCGAGCGCCGAGGAAAGGTCGCCGCCGCAGGCGGCTACTTCGGCGCTCTACAGCTGCTGGCCGACATCGAAGCCCGCTTCCGCGTGCCATCTGGCGGTGGCCGGCCCACGGATACCAGTTGGACTGAACGGCGCTTCGTCCCGCCCGAGGCACAGACGTAGAAGCTCGCCTTCGAAATCGATTTCGCTACGCAAGGTATTTCTTAAGCGGCTCCCAATATTGTCTGTGCCACCCGCCGTTGCCTTCATCACCGTTGAGGTGCGCCCGCATCTCCTGCGGAAAGCCCACATGGTCCATGATCAGATGCGTCTCCGAACCTTGCTGCCGCAACTCGAATTTCACAATCGAATAGAGTCCCTCCGGCCACATCTTAACGCGCCATGCCTGGACGATGCGCTGATTGGGTAGAAGCTCAATGTTTCGCCCCGTAATGACTCCACCAAAACACGAAAAGGCGCCGCCAGGATCACGGTTGATCTCCGCCGGCGCGCCACCGCTGAATTCGCTGAACTGCTTGGAGTCGAGGAGCGCGTCATATACGCGCTTCGGACTCGCCTTGAATATGACTTCCTGCCGTATCGCGTTGGCCATTGGGATCCTCTTGGTTTGTGACTCTGACAAGTTCGGTCGTAGGCGCGAGGCCGGGCGCCACCGCGCCCCACTCACGCCTCGGCGGCGTCAGCCGATTGATCGTCAGTTGAGCGGCACGGCAAAAGATGATCAACATAATCTTTTGGTGATGCTATCCATATGGCGTCACCCGTTGACGTCCGGACTTGGACTTGGACTTGGATTTCGACTTGGAGCCTTGACGTCGCCGCTGTCACGGACCGGAGGAAGTATTGCCCTACCCACCCAACCATCGCCCGGAGACCAGAGCGAGAATCGTTCTCAGTGCTCGAAAGCTATTCAAATCCAACCCTACGAAATCAGAGGTCTTGCATCCCTTCAATTTGATTGAAGTGGGCACCTAGGACAAGCTGGGCCCGAAGTGCGCGGCATGATCCTAGCGTTCGGAGCTTGCTGGTCGCCGGGCGGACACAAGAAAGGAACTCCACGCGCCTTGTTTATCCGATGGCCTACACCGCGGCTCAAAAATCTTTTTCGGCAAGTTCACGAAACGCGTCCGGGACCGAACGGGAAGGCCCGAGCACGACCGAGCCGTATCCGACCGCATCCCATCCAAACCGATCCCGAATTTTGTCAACGGCTCGGTCGGCCGTCCAGCGCGCCATTCCTTTCTTGCTGCCGGGTCGGCGGTTATCGTCCTCCAAATCAAGTGGAAGCTCCAATTGCATGTCAAAAACAGTCTCAAGATGCGACACGGAGATCGCCAACAACGAGATGACCCGCTCGCAAGGGTGATCGGCAAGAGCCGCGTGTACAAGTTCCTCGGCGATTTCGGTAAGGGTCGCGGTCGCGCAAATCGGGGCATCGAAGGTTGTGGATCGAGTGACAGCGCTGAGGTTGGCGAAACGAACGCGCGCGGTCACAGTCCGGCCGTGCCGGGATTTCGCGCGAAGACGGCTTGCAATCCTGTCGGCAAGATGAAGCAACGTCGGGCGGATGATCCGCTCATCCGCAGGTTTCCTGCCGAGCGCGGACTGAGCTCCTACCGATCTGGCGCGACGGTGCGTGTTGATTTCCCTTGGATCACGATTCCATGCCAGAGCCGAGAGCTTCGTTCCGGCGCCCGGGCCGAGCAACCGTTCGAGCGACCCTCCCGGCATCCTCGCTAATTGCCCAATCGTATCGACGCCGATTGCAGCCAGTCGCGATTTGGTCACCGGGCCCACACCCCACATCAGCTCGATGGGTAGGTCGTGAAGGAACTCCAGCTCGGTGTCCGGGTCGACAATCACCAGCCCGTCGGGTTTGGCGACTTGCGAGGCAATTTTCGCCAGGTGCTTGGTCCGTGCCACACCAATCGAGATCGGAAGGCCAAGCTCTGCCCGCACACGGCGCCGTATTGCATTTGCAATTTCGGCAGGGGGACCGAACAGATGCGTGCACCCTGCAACGTCTGCAAAGGCCTCGTCGATGGAAATCCGTTCGACAAGGGGCGTGAAATCATCGAGTACCCTGATCGCAGCATCACCCAGCCGCTGATAATCCTCAAAGTGCCCACCGACAAAAATGAGGTGCGGACAAAGTTCGCGTGCCCGCCATCCTGACATGCCGCCGCTTACTCCAAAGGCCTTCGCCTCGTATGAAGCCGCAAGCACAACGCCACCGCCAACGGCAATTGGTTTTCCGCGTAGCGAGGGGTCAAGCAATTGCTCGACCGATGCGTAGAACGCATCCAGGTCCGCATGGAGGATGGTGGCTGTCGTTTCCATCCGGCAGCAGGACTCCGTAATAATAGAGCGGGCGAGACGCGGAAAAAATTCGACACCCGCGCCGGAGGCGGGATGGGTGGCGAGTAATATCGGATAAGAACAAAAGAAGAACGAGGTGTCAAGCGTTAAAGGAGTAAATCGTCCAAGGCAATATACCCGAGGGCATCATTTGCGGCATTGGCAGCAACAGCGGAAGAATAGCAAAGTCTAAAGACGGTGCCTTATTTGCGCGGGAGCCAAACGTCTGCCTGTCTTGTGCCTATGTCGAATTTGCAAGTCCAAGGAGTGGCCATCCGAGACCTTCCCGAAATTATTTACGCTTCTTGGGAACCGACCAAATGCATAGACAGACTAACCCCTCGAGCTGACGGTTCGCTTGCGCTCTGGCGATGATCGCTTCGTAATATCCGCCGCACAAGGTTTCATTGGGGAAATCCGGTTTCGGGTCGGCGGTTTGCCTCATTTTTTTGGTCGAACTCAAGGGGCACATATATGGTAGACGAGCTTCAATCTAGCAATTCAGAGTTATCCTATCAGCGTCTGAAGCGTGCCGTACTTGTCGTCGGAGATCTCCCCAAGGATGAAGCGGCCTCGACACTTTTTCGATTCTTTCGATCCAAACATGTCATCGACCTCAGGCTGATCGCAAACTTGGCATTTTGGTTGTTCGTGGTCCACCTTGTGGTCATGGTCATACTCGGCATTATAAATGCGATATGTCCTCCAGCCGACTCGGAGGTGCACAGTCTCGGCGCGAAGGTGGTCGAGTTTTCCTCATTTCTGGTACAATATATCGGCCCTGTTCTCGGAGTTGCGGGCATCATCATTGCCTGGGCCTATCGATCTGCCTCTGCACGGCTCGGGGTCGTTGATCTCTTCGGGTGCGAAATCAGCACTCTATGCAGGGTGGGCACGATTTTCGATGTTGGAAAGCGTTACCTCACCGCGTACGACGCTACTCCCACCGCAGCCTTCAACCCACAAGACTCGCAGCGCACCAAGTCCGCAAACTTCGTATCACAGGAAGACTACTTTCCAATCTTCGCAAGCAATTCCAGGGACCTGCAGCTCCTCGAGGCCCTGGTCGTCAAACACATCACGGAATTCTATACATACATGAAGGCCACGCGCGATTCGTTGCGTGCGCTCGACGCCATCAAATCGGGAGCGCCAATCCCTGCCACGGGGTCGTCACAGGAACACGGTGGTCCCACTCCTTGGCAAGCAGCAGTCGCTGACGTGATCTACGTCTTGTTTTTGGGTTACGAGAGCGCTCGGAAAGCCATTTGGGACCTTATAGAGTTCCAGCCGTCTCGAGCAGAGAATACGATGGTCATTCTGCTCACTGAGCTGAGATGTTATCCTTTTTTGCTTGAATACTATAAGAACGACGAACTCCGCTATTCGCGTCTTGACCTTCGCAAGGAGTCCTACAGGAAAATCGTACTTGATCTCGTTGGTACGGTGAAATTGCATGAGAAGGACGAGGATTGGAATCAGGCCACGCGCACGATTCCGGAGCTGGAAAAGCGGTACAAAGAAGTGTTCCACGAAGATATCCCCAATTAGAATACCTTGTGGTCAAGGCGTCTTGCGGTTCTGGCGATCGGACCACCGCCACCACGGTTTGCCGAGCGCCTGCTCTTCGGAGAGGATTTTGTCGTCGCCATGCGCAAAGGCCCATCCTCTGGCGCGCAGCCGAGCCTCGAATCCTACCTGGCGGCGCGCCACATGCTCGTGTCCGCGATTGGCGATGCGTATGGTACCGTCGATGCCAAGCTTTCCGAGCAAGGGCAGTCGCGGCGTGTTGTGCTCACGGTTCCGAATTTCATGATGGCGCTCGTCCAGTTGGCGGAGATCGATCTGGTCGCAACCTTGCCGCGGCATCTGGTTGCGCGCCACGCAGGTCGTTTCAATTTGACGACTTGTCCCGTTCCCCTTCCCTGGAAACCCGCCCCGGTGCGAGTCCTCGCGTCGAAGGCTGCCATGGCCGATGCAGGCATTGCCTGGCTGTTCGAGACCATGGAGCGATGCATGGGCGTTAGTTTAAAGGCGCGGGCCGCTGAACGCCGCCGGGCCAGAGGAATTATGGGGAACATATGAAGCCATTGTCCGAACTCGGGGTGAGGGAG
>Ga0209488_10004047_pt1 | contig 11571 bp, 9 predicted proteins | sample Rivendell_Oct201_8_FD_188349 | JGI IMG/M metagenome (GOLD analysis project Ga0209488, IMG submission 188349) | Vadose zone soil microbial communities from the Eel River Critical Zone Observatory, Northern California, USA -... | ecosystem: Environmental > Terrestrial > Soil > Vadose zone >... | reverse complement strand
ACAGTGTTCCCTCAGCCGCGATGGTGAGATCGCAAAACATGGCGAGTTCGCAGCCGCCGCCGAGCGCATGTCCCTGCACCGACGCAATCACCGGCTTGCGCAGTGTCCAAGGCGTCATCAGGCAACGGAAACTGGTTGCCAAACGTTCGTGATATTTGAGCGCGTCATGGCGCCACGGCTGGGGCCCATGCCCGCCACCGACATCGAAGCCGACGCAAAAACTTCGACCGGCCGCACGCAGCACGATGACACTCGTTGCGGGATCAGCGTCGGCCTGTTTGAGCACGCGCTCGACCGCAAGCCGCATGTCCATCGTCAACGCGTTGAGCTTGTCGGGACGATTGAGCGTGACGAGGCCGACCTTCTGGTCGGTCGCGTAAAGAACGATGTCGTCGCTCATCGTTAAGCTGCCGCATCGACATCGAGCGGTGCAACCCGCCCGACCCCCTTGACGTTGACCCCGCTGCCGAAGCGGCCGGCACGCTGTTCCGCCGGAATAATGCGGCCGGCCGGATCGTAAAGCCAGAGCCGCAGCAGATGGCGCTTGCGCTCATCCTGCGGCCAGTCCTCGTATTCCCGGCGCGTATGCAGCATGACGAAATTGTTGAGAAACTGGATGTCACCGCGTTGAAAATCGATATCGAGCGCGCTGTCCTCGACGGTCTGCCGGTAGACCTCGACCGCTTCCTTTTGCAGGCTGGTGAATTTCGGCACGCCCTCAAGCTGCTGCGCCTTGTCTATGACGGCGCCGACGCCGGTTGCGCTGAAATAGCCGTCCGTGAACGAAAAGATCGGCTGCTTGAAAAAAGGCAAATCGCCCGCGCTCGCCTCGCCGCTGCGCGAGCGGTAGAAATCCTCCGTCAACACCTTCACGAGGTCGGGCCTCGTCTCAAGCATGCGATTATAGACGGTCACCGAACTTGCGATCCGGCTCGCACCGCCCCTCTTGGAAGCCTGCCGGCAGAGCAAGCCCACATAATCGCAGGCATCCGTGTGAAAACGCATTTCGGCGCGCGTCATGTAGCCGCGCGTCAGCGGATCGGCGTAATCGCCGCCGAGATCTTTCACATGCCCAAGGATATGGCCGAATCTGTTCTGCGACATGGTCTGGCCGAGCCAGCAACCAAGCCCGATATAAGCAATTGCCGCTTCCTCGCGGTCGAAACGATCGAGCGGGAAATTCCGCATCATGACGATGCCGCGGCCGTCCATCAATTCGCGGCGTACGTCGGATAAAACACTTCCGAACCTCTGCAGCGGAAAGTGCTCCCGTGCGATGTCGACGAGGGCGACGCCCTGGCGCCGCACCGCGTTAACGCCGGCGCCAAGATCATCCGCGTCGTCGTCCGTGATGCAATAGCTCCACCCCGCCACATCCCGCAGCGCATCCGGCTCCCAGCCGGCCGGATCAACAACAGGAGCCATCGGCTTGGCGGGCAATCGCTTTGCGGTCTTGAAACTTCGAAAATCGCTCATTTTGCGGTCCATCCCAGAGATCAATCGAACAGATCAATCCAGCACTTCCTTGGCCTTCCGCGCCATAGCGGGCGATGCGGAATAAATCGTCGCAATCACAGCTTCGGCTTCTTCGCCGGTCACCGGGTCAAGCGGCAGATTCTGCCTTTGCGCTTCGCCAAGGAACGCCTGATCCTTCAACATAGCATCGAACCCCTGGCGCAGCATCTTGACACGCTCGCCCGGAACTTGTCTCGCAACGATGAAGGGGCGGCCGAGTTCGCCGGGTCCATTGAGAATGGGCAGAAGATCCTTCTGCTCCTGCGTCTTGGCGAGTTCCAGCACATAGGGAACACTCGCCGGCATGTCGGGCGGGCGCTTGGGCGAAAAGCGCAGCAGGGCATTGATGCGGTTGTTCACGATCCAATCGTGCGGGATGGCGCTCCAGGACCCGCAATTGCCTTCGAGTTCGCCACGTTCAACCGCGAGCCGCTGCTCATTGCTGCCTGGATAGCCGGAAATCTGCCGCACCGGGGCGCGGAACACCTTGCGCAGGATGGCGCCGTTCACATAGGCGTTGGAGCCGCGCGCCGTATTGCCGATCAGGAACTCCTTGCGGTTCATCATGTCATCGAAGGTCCGCACGCCACTCGCCGCCGAGGCATAACAGATACGGATGTCGCGCAGGAGCGCGCCGATCCACTGGTAGTTCGTAAAATTTGTCCGGTTCGCGTCGGTCGACGCGAAGGACTCCAGGATCAAACCCGGATCGAACATGGTGATCACGGTGCCGTCGCGCGCCGCGTTGGCGTCGAGATGCCGGACTGAGGTTAGGCTAGCCGCGCCCGGCATGTTCTGGACGATGATATTTGGATTGCCCGGGACGTGCCGTCCGATGTGCCGCGCCACCAGCCGGGCGTATTGATCGTAGCCACCGCCGGCCGAATAACCGACCACGATGGTGACGGTCTTGCCTCGGTAGAAGGTGTCCTGGGCAGCGGCATGATGCGTCGAGGATAGCACCGTAAACGACAAAGCGGCGAAGGACAGTGCGAAGGTGGCCGCGATCGCCCATACGGCAGGGGCGTGTTTCATCCTGTCCTCATCCGACCATAAGATAGTTATTTCACTTCTTCGTCGCCCCGATTAGCGCGAGATCCGTAGGATGGGTAGAGGTAAAGTGCGTTCTTCACGCGCTTTACCGAAACCCATCATCTCTCCGTGCGCCAGGTGTTGATGCGCCAAGTGTTGGGGTTTCGCAAGAGCTCAACCCATCCTACTTCTTCGTCGCTCCGCTCAGCGTTTCCATGAACGCCACGAGATCGCGCCGCTCCGCGTCGGTCAATTGAATGGGCAGCAGCATCGGCGAGCGGCTCGGCCGCGCGATGCCGCCCTTCTCGTAATGCTTCACGACGTCTTCGAGCGTCGCCAATGTGCCGTTGTTCATGTAGGGCGGGCGCAGCGCGACGTCGCGTAACGTCGGGGTCTTGAAGGCGAATTGCATCAGCGGATTGTCGCTGACAGCGGCGCCGCGTCCGCGATCCGTCGTCGTGGTTCCGATGTCATGGAACTGATCATCGGTAAACCGCCAGCCGCGGTGGCAGGCAACGCACAAAGCCTTGCCGTTATGGAGCGCAAATCCACGCTTGGCTGCGTCCGAGATAGCCGCCTCGTCGCCCGTGATCCAGCGATCGAACGGTGCGGTCTCGGGCTCGATCGTGCGTTCGAATTCCGCAATAGCCAGAGCGATCGAGTCGATATCGATCGTGCCGTTAGGCAGCGCCGCCTTGAATTTAGCGACATAGGACGGATCGGTTCGAATGCGCTGCTCGATGACTGCGACCGGCACGGGCGTCGGTGTTTCGCGCATCGACATCGAACCGGTTGCGATCGAACCCTTGGCCTGGGCTTCAACCGTGGGATTGTTGCCGGCCCAGCCAATGAGAGCCGCCCCCTGATGCCCTATCCCGATCAAGGCCTGCGACTTGCGCGACGTCAGCTTGCCGGAATCGTTGACGCTTTTCGCCTCCGCGACCGCCCAGCCCAAGTTGGGGAAGTGGCAGGATGCGCAAGCGGTCTTGCCCGATGCGGAAATCTTAGTCTCGAAGAATAGTTCGCGGCCGAGGTCAACCATGGCCCGGTTCGCAATCGGTCGGGCCGGCGGGCGTTGGTACTGCGATTTGAGGGCCGAGAGATCGGCAGGTGCGGCACTTTGTTGCGCCTGAAGACCCGCCAGATGACCGCTCGCGAGCCAACATCCGATAACCAGTGTCGAAATTCTTAAACCAGAGCGCATGAACGACCTCGCAATTCCACCCGTAATTGGGGACGGCCCAGATTGAGTCAGAAAGCCGGGACCACAATAGCGGCTTTTTGGCCCTTTGGAACCGGGCGAAAGTGCGGGCCCATGTGGCGGATCCGCTTCCAATCCCGCGTCGCGGCTCTTCTTGTCCGGGCACTTTTGTCCGCGTCCGCCGGCCGGCAGCTTTGGCCAGCTTCCCGACGTAGCAGAAAGGCTCTACAATTCCTTTAGGCCTGTTTGAGCGCTGCCGGGAGAATGCAGGTGCAAGACCCGACCGTGCCTCAATCGCCTGGTTAATCACAACATCCCTACAACACGACATCGTCTAATCATTGGGAGGACACCACAATGCAACACAATCGGACACTTGCTCTAAGCGCAGGTTTGGCCATCGCGGGTTTGGCCGCCATCACGGCGGTTACGTCGACACCGACCGCCTTCGGCCAGACCGGCCCCGGCTGGACCCAGCTCTTCGATGGCAAAACTTTGGATGGCTGGGATCGGATCGGAACCGCCAACTGGCGCGTTGAGGACGGCGCCATGGTGGCCGACAAGTCGACGGGACAGGGCGGCGGACACCTGGTCACCAAGAATTCGTACAAAAACCATATGATCTATGCCGAGTTCTGGACCGACGAGAAAGCCAACAGCGGGATCTTCGTCCGCTGCAAGGACCCGAAGAAGGTCAACGCCCGGGACTGCTACGAATTCAACATCTTCGACACGCGTCCTGATCCGTCCTACGGCACCGGCGCGATCGTGAGCTTTGCCGAAGCGAATCCGCAGTTGAAGGTCGCCGGCAAATGGAACACGATGGAAATCACCGCCAACGGCCGGCAATTGGTCCTTGCGCTCAATGGGACGAAGACCGCGGAAGTCAGGAGCGGATTCCACGAAGAAGGCCACTTCACGCTGCAATGGGGTGATGGTGTGGTCAAGTTCCGCAAGGTTGCGGTCAAGCCCCTGTAAGCTACGCCTTGTAGCCTGGATGAAGGAAGCAGCGCGTCGAAGGCGCGCTGCTTGCGCAATCCGGGTTCCGCCGGGAAGCCTTCCCCGGATTATGTGCAATTGCGCTCCTTCGAAGCGCTATTGCACTCCATCCGGGCTACGGATCGCGACCACGCTTCAACGCCAGGGAGCAGATCATGAGACATGCGGCACGACTGCTCGCTCTTGCTTGGCCGCTGATCGCTCTATCGGGATCTTCCCCTGCCCTCGCCCAGGCCGACTTCTACAAAGGCAAAACCATTTCCGTCGTCGTCGGTTCGCGCGTGACCGGCAGCATGTCGATCACGGCGCAGATCGTTACCCGCCACCTCGGACGGCACATCCCCGGAAATCCCACTGTCGTGTTGCGGCAGATGCCGGGCGCGGCCCACCTCAATGCCACGAACCAGGTTTTCAACGTTGCCGAAGCCGACGGCCTGACAATCCTTGCCGCCAATCCACCGATCGCAATGGCGCAGCTCATGAAGATGCCGGCCGTGCGTTTCGACGTGCGGCAATTCGAGTGGCTCGGATCGACAGGCGCTGAAGGCGCGATACTCGCAATCCACCCCAGCCTGCCCTACCGGACGTTTGCCGATCTTAAGAACGCCAAGGTCGAGCTGATCGCCGGCACCACGGGACCCGGATCGAATGCCCACGACGTCCCTCTTCTGCTTTCGGAATTTGCGGGCGCGAAATTCAAGCTGGTTACCGGTTACGCCGCCAATGCCGACATCCGTCTCGCGATCGAACGCCGGGAGGTCGATTCCTGGACATCGATGGCCACCACCATACGGCTTGCATCCGAACAGGGTTTGGTCCGCCCACTTGTGCGCAGCAGCCGGGCGCCGGTCCCCGGCCTCAATCACCTGCCGGTGGACGAGGACCTGGCTACGAGCGCGCTCGGCCGGTCGCTCATGTTGATCCGTGGCACGCCGCTCGGCATCGGGAGGCCGTTGGCGGTGCGGCCCGGAACACCGGCTGATCGCGTTGCGATACTGCGGGACGCGGTGGCGGCCGTCGTCGCCGACCCGCGATTCCAGGCCGAAGTCAAAGCCGCGCAAATCGATACCTATCACATCACGGCGCAGGAGGTGGCACAGCGCTTTGCCGCCATGATGAACCAGACGCCCGAGGTTCTTGACGCGATGGTCAAATATATCAAGGCGCCGGAATAGGGCGCGCCCAGTTCGGAGTCCCGCCTTTACGGCGCTTCGCCGCGGCGGTTCTTTCTTCTTCTCCGGATTCTTGGTGCTCGTGATAAAGCAAGAGCCGCCCGCGGCGAAGCCGCCGTAAAGGCGGGACTCCAAACGCTCTCATTCAGGCATTCGCTAAGATCACCCCTTTGGATACATGGTTTTGAGTTTCTCGACGAGACCGACCGGCAGGTCCTGCACGGACTGCACGATCCTTTGCAACTCCTCGCCGGCAAGGGCCCCGAGTTCGATACGCAGCTTTTGGGCCTCAGCGATGAAATCCGGATCCCGCACCATGGCATCGAATGCCCGGCGCAGCGCGGTGACGCGGTCGGCGGGCACGTCGGGTGTCGTCAAAAGGAATTTACCGATTTCCGACGCGCTCGATACGGCGGCAAGGAGGGCGCGATGTTCATCGGTACGCGCGAGTTCAACCGACGTCGGGACATCAGGCAATTCCGGATGGCGGCGAAGCGTGTATTGCACCACGACATTGACCTGACGCTTTTCGATCCAATCCGGATGGACGGCCTTGAGCACGTCATAGGTTGAGGAATGTCCATCGACCTCGCCGCGTTCCATCGCGATCATGGCCGCGGCCGCGCCTTCGTAGCCGTTGACGATACGGAATTTTGTGCCGAGCACATTGTTGAGCACGGTCGGATAGATGGAATTGGTCGCGCTGCGCCCCGTTGCGCCGAGGACCGCCGCCTTCCCGAAGGCATCGCTGATCGTCTTCACTTCGGATCGGTTCATGATGAAGGTGACATTGGGCGACGGCGCCATTCGCCCGATCCAGTTGAACCCCGAAGACTTGTATTTGGCAGCCGCGCTTTCGAGCTTTTCGTCGATCGGCAGCGTTGGCACGAGCAGGCTCAGCGTCGTGCCGTCTTTCGGGGCATTGTTGAAGACAAAGCTTGCCGCCAGCAGGCTGCCTGCACCCGGCATGTTGCGTGTCACGACATTGGGCATACCCGGAACATGTTTGCCGATATGCCGCGCCGCGAGCCGCGCATAGATGTCGTTGGCGCCTCCCGGCGGATAGCCAACGATCAGGCTGATGGTTCGGCCACGATAGAAATCGACGACGGTCTGGGCCTGGACGGGGTGCGTCAGCGTGACGAGACCGACGAGAAGTATGGCGACGAGAATTGAATTGAGTCGTGTGGGCATGATTGCTCTCTGGAGCAGCTTTCGTAGGATGGGTGGAGCAAAAAATGCGCGTTCTTCACGCGCATTTTTTGCGAAACCCATCAACGTGGTTCGCCAACCGGTGGAATGATGGGTTTCGGTAAAGCGCGTGAAGAACGCGCTTTACCTCTACCCATCCTACGTCCGTTCCTCGCTCAACGTATCCCTCAACCAGGCCGCGGTCGCAAACGTCGAGGCATCCTCGTTGGCATAGCCGAGCACCTGCAGGCCAAGCGGCATGCCGTCGAGAAAAAATAACGGCAGCGACAGCGCCGGCACACCCAGCAGCGAAGACGGCACTGCAAATTGTGGACTCCCGGTCGACTGCAGGCCAATTGGCGCCGCGCCAGATGCCGACAGCGTCACGCAGGCGTCGCAGGAATCGGCCAATTCCGCGTAAACGGCGCGGATTCGCGCACGCTCCTTGAGCCCCGTGCGATAATCCGTAAGCGTCATTGCATCGCTTTGCGCGTGACGCTCCAAAATCGTTCGGCTGAGCTTGCTGGCATCCCGCTCGACGCAACCGCGGATGAACCAGCGCATTTCCCACGAATTGATGCGGTTTGACAGCGCATAAGACTCGGAGATCTCGCTTTCGACCGCTGCCACGTCTTCGTCGTCTTCACGCGTGCGGATTTCGACCCCGGCCGCGCCAAGGCGTGCGAGCGCGCCTTCGAGCCTGAGCTTCGCTGCATCGCTTGCGTCGGACCAACCGGGGGTTTCGAGGAAGGCGAGACGCTTGGGCTTCATTGCGGTCGGAAGCTGGCCGGGCCCGGCCAAACCGTTGCGTCCGGCGTCACCGCCAACGCGCGACGCGATCTCATAGGCAACCTGCCAAGTGTCTTCGAGGGTCGCCGCGAGCACGCCGGTACAACTCTGGCTCTGGTAGTCGTGGCAACCCTGCCGGTTGAGCGCGCCGACCGTCGGCTTGAACCCGTAAACGCCGCAATAGCTTGCCGGCCGGATGGTCGATCCGATCACCTGCGTACCAAGGCCGGCGCTGATCATGCCGCAGGCAACGCCCGCGGCCGAACCGCTCGAAGAGCCGCCGGGTGTGTGGTCAAGATTCCAGGGATTGCGCGTACCGCGTGGCTCGGAAGCGGCGAATTCGGTGGTGACGGTCTTGCCGACGATGACGGCACCGGCGGAGCGCAGCGCCGAAACGCATGCCGCGTCTTTATACGAACGCCAGCCCGCAAACAGCGGCGAGCCCATCTCCGTCGGCATGTCGGCAGTCTCGATGATATCCTTCACTCCGATCGGCATGCCGTCGATCGCCGACTGCGGCGTGCCGGAGCGCCAACGCGCCGTCGACCGTTCTGCGGCCGCACGTGCGGCATCAAGACTTAAAGTCACGAAGGCGCCCACTTTGGGTTCGCGGGCGTCAAGTTCGGAGAGGCATGATTGGAGAAACGCGCTCGGCGTGTCTGCACCATTCGCAAAGCGTGCGGCCTGCGACAAAAAGGGCCGCACGCGAGGTGCCGTCGAGGGGTCGGGGGCGCTCATTCGTTTCTCCGCAGCTATAGCATTTTCCGGCGAAGTGGGCTTCCGGTTCGCAGAATAAAACGCGTCAACTAAAAAACTAATTCTCCGCCAGTTCGACCGATGCAGCCCGGCGCTGGCTCTCGATCATGGCAGTGCGCAACAGGAAGTGGCGGGAACGTTCCGGATCGGCCGCAATAGCCCGCAACTCATCGAGATTGCGTTTGCGCATGTCGGGGTCGCTTGCTTCCAACCGCTTCTTGTTGGCAATCGATTGCTCCTGCACGAACTCGATGGCAACTGTGCGGCGCTGCAAATCATAAAGATCGAGCAGGCGCTCGGGCGCATCATCGAGCAGGATACACGTCAGCTTCTCGCACAGGTTCACGCCGTCCTGGATACCGCCATTGAGACCCATGCCGCCGATCGGATTATTGACATGCGCAGCGTCGCCGGCGAGCAGCGCGCGTCCCTTGCGAAAGGTCGCCGCAACCCGCTGGTGAGTCACATAAATATTGCGATGCAGCACCTCGTAAGGGTCCGCTGAGGGGAAGAACTTCTGCATCAGCGCCTGCACGGCCGTATCGTTCGTGAGATCGGCCTCCCGCTCGTTCGGGTCGGTCGGGAACACGGTGCGCCACAGGCCCGGTGGGCCATCGGCCGACACCTTGAAGCAATTGCACCAGGAACCCAGGTCGGCGAAATAACTGCGCGGGCAATAGCCGCGATTTAGTTCGAAATCGTAAGGCGTCGTAAAAACGATAAAACGTTCCGGCCAGGTGAAGCCCTCGAACGCGATGCCGCATTGCTTGCGCACCGTCGAGCGGCCGCCATCGGCGCCGATGAGATAGCCGCCGGTGTGGCGTGTTGTGCCGTCGGGGCCACGCACGTCGACGCTGACGGTGTGTGCGGTCTGCATGACATCGATGACCGCATGCCCGAAACATACCTCGACATTGCCAATGCGGCGCAATCGTTCCAGCAGCAGCTTGGCGGTCTTGAACTGTTCGCACTGCACCACGAAGGGATGACGCGTATCGTTCTTGAGCACGGCATGATCGAACGCGGCAACGAGCGAGGCGCTCGGGCGGTCCCAGAACTGGAATATGGGAGCTACCAGGCCAAGACGCGCCATGTCGTCGGCAAGACCATCCTCTTCGAGGAGATCGAGCGTTGCCGGATGCGTGGTGGCGGCGCGCGGGTCGTCCTGCAGGCCGTCGTTGTCGTCGAACAGCAGCACCGGAATGCCCCGGCGTCCGAGCAGCCAAGCGCACAGCAGGCCCACCGGCCCGCCACCCGCAATCAAAACCCGTCGTTCGTCGGGCGCACCAGCGTCACGCAATGTCACGGAATAGCTTCCCAATTCTTCCCAATTTCCTGGCGTCTATTTCTTGCTTTCATCGTAATAGTGGATCTCAAACAGTGTGCATCCCCGGATCGACTTGAACGGCCCATGGTAGGCGCCAGGGGGCCGGCACGCATAGGTCGGCGCCTCAAACGATTCACCACCCTGTCCCCGGGCATCGTTCCCGACGATGAGATCACCGGACATCAGATACACTTCTTCCCAATGGTCATGCACAAACGGCACAGTCGTGTAGGTGCCGGGGTCGAAGCGCAATAGCCGGGTGCGGCCTCCCATTTTTCGGGTTTCGTCAATGTCGCTCGCCAGAATCTTCTGCTTGATCCCCTCCGGATAGCCGGCCGGCGTTGCCCAGCCTTGATCGGTGTCGACGCGCTGGAATTCGAGATGCGGTTTGTTCATCGGCATGGTTTACTCCTTTACCACACGATTTAGTAGACTAGCGCGCATGGAACAAAAACCAAAAATTGCACCAAAACAGGGGTTTTTAGCAGGGAAATTGGGCTTTCGGAAAAAATCAGGGCTGTAAACGCCTTTGAAGGAAGAGTCGCATCGGGGCCGTTCTGACCGGAACAGGCAAGCAGGAAAACTCGCGCGCCTTGAAATTGCTTGCTTTGAGCTGGCCAAAACGCTTGGCGCAATTTTCGGGAAAATCTGCAGGCACTGGGACCGCATGGCAGCGACCGTGTCCGTCAGATGAAATCGCAGAGTCATCAGAAATGTATGTCCAAATCGGAGGCATCCAACAGTGGATCGAGATCGGCCGAGTAGCGCAGGACCGCCCGACGCTACTCTACCTGCACGGGGGACCGGGCGGATCATCGCGACCGGCCGTGAAAGCATGGCGACACTGGGAGGAGCACTTTACAGTCGTCCACTGGGACCAGCGTGGCGCCGGTCGTACATTCAGCAAAAATGGCGAGGCCGGATGTGGCGCTTTGACTATCGATCGCATGGTCAGTGACGGAATCGAAGTTGTAGATCTTCTTAATCGTGAGTTCCAGCGCGACAAGGCTGTCCTGGTAGGACACTCGTGGGGTTCCGTTTTGGCCGTCCACATGATCAAACGACGTCCCGATCTATTCTCTGCCTATGTTGGCACTGGCCAACTCGTGAACAAGCAAAGAAACGAGGAATGCAATTACCGACGGCAGCTTGCGCAGGCCAAGCGGCGCCAGAACGCGGAGGCCTTGCAGGCCCTGCGCGAAGTTGGGCCGTCTCCCTACCTCGACCGCGAAAAGGTCCGGAAGCTCCGCGAATGGGCTGACAAGTTGGTCGACGGCACCGGAGATCCTGTTCGTCTCACCCCCCGCCCGCCCAATCCAGCCTTCACCACCGAGGACCGTGATGCACTGTCGCGCGGCGCTCAATTCTCACGCGACCAACTCTTTGCGGAGCTAAGTGCGGTAGACTTGCCGTCCCTTGGGTTGCACTTCGATATCCCGATTTTCTTCTTCGAGGGCACAGCGGACCAGCAGACTCCAATAGAGCTCGCGGAACAATATTTGTCGACATCTCAGCACCGCACAAGGAATTCGTTCGCTTCGAAGGATATCATCACTTCTTTGTCTTTAACCGGCCTGACGATTTTCTGC
>Ga0209488_10004046_pt1 | contig 11572 bp, 4 predicted proteins | sample Rivendell_Oct201_8_FD_188349 | JGI IMG/M metagenome (GOLD analysis project Ga0209488, IMG submission 188349) | Vadose zone soil microbial communities from the Eel River Critical Zone Observatory, Northern California, USA -... | ecosystem: Environmental > Terrestrial > Soil > Vadose zone >... | reverse complement strand
GTACGCAGTTCGGCAAACTGATCGGATCGTTTCAATCGCTGCAGCATCGCGCCGGCAAAATGTTCATCGAGCTCGAACTCGCGCGCTCGTGCGTTGAAGCCGCCTTAAAGGCCATCGATGACGGCAAACCGACTGCATCGATGCTGGCGTCGCTCGCCAAGGCGAAAATCGGCGAAACGTTTCATCTCGTATCGATCGAGATGGTGCAAATGCACGGCGGCATCGGCATGACCGACGCGCATGACGCAGGCCTGTATATGAAACGCGCTCGCGTCGCGGAAGCAACCTTCGGCGGCGCCAGCTTTCATCGCGACCGCTACGCGCGCGCATTGGGATTCTGATCTTTCTGGCTAGAGCCTAGCGCCTAGCGTCTTTTTTGCTGGAGAAATATATGCAAGGTAGATTTGAGAAGCGCGGCGACGTCGGCATCATCTGGATCAACAATCCACCGGTGAACGCCATCAGCGTCGGTGTGCGTCAAGCGATGATCGACGGTTGCGCGAAACTCAACGCCGATGCGGAAATCAAGATCGGCATCCTCGCCTGCGAAGGACGCACGTTTATGGCCGGCGCCGACATCACCGAATTCGGCAAACCGCCGTTATCGCCGGGACTGCACGAAGCCATCGCCGCCATCGAAAATTCTCCGAAGCCGATCGTCGCGGCGATTCACGGCACCGCCTTCGGCGGCGGGTTGGAAAGCGCCCTCGCCTGCCACTATCGCGTCGCGGTGGCCAGCGCACAGGTGGGATTACCCGAAGTCAAACTCGGCATTCTCCCGGGTGCGGGAGGCACGCAACGCTTGCCGCGTTTGATCGGCATCGACGCAGCACTGAACATCATCGTCTCCGGCGATCCCGTTCCCGCATCGCAAGCGGCGAAGGTGGGCGTCATCGATAAGATCGTCGACGGCGATTTACTCGAAGGCGCGATCGCATTCGCCAAAGAATTGGCCGCCAAGAATGCGCCGGCGCGAAAAATTCGCGACATCAGCATCGATGCCGGCAAATTGCCGGCCGGTTATTTCGACGAGGCGCGCAAGCGCATCGCAAAGGAAAAGAAGAATCTGTTTTCTCCGCAGCGCATCGTCGATGCGATGGAGGCCGCGGCAACACTCCCGTTCGACAAGGGCATGGCGCGCGAGCGCGAGCTGTTTGTTCAATGCCAACAAAATAGTCAGGCTAAGGCGCTGCAACACGTCTTCTTTGCCGAACGCAAAGTGACGAACATTCCCAATCTCGATAAGAGCGTGAAGCCGCGCGAAATCAAGACCGTCGGAATCATCGGCGCCGGCACGATGGGCGGCGGCATCGCGATGAATTTCTTGAACGTCGGCATTCCGGTCACTCTGCTTGAAGTGAAACAAGATGCACTCGAGCGCGGTGTCGGCGTTATCCGTAAGAACTACGAGAACACCGCGTCCAAAGGCAAGCTCACGATGGAGCAAGTCACGCAACGAATGGGACTACTCAAGCCCACGCTGAGTTACGACGATCTCAAGGATGCGGATCTTATTATCGAAGCGGTCTTCGAAACGATGGCTATTAAGAAGGATGTCTTCGGTACGTTGGATCGAGTTGCGAAGCAGGGAGCGATTCTCGCTTCCAACACTTCCTATTTGTCGATCGACGAAATCGCCACTGCGACGTCTCGCCCGAGCGACGTGCTCGGCATGCATTTCTTTTCGCCGGCAAACGTCATGCGGCTGTTGGAAATCGTTCGGGGAGCAAAGACCGCTCCCGACGTGTTGATGACTATTGTGGATCTCGCCAAACGCATCAAAAAGGTCGGCGTCGTTTGCGGCAATCGCGACGGCTTCATCGGCAACCGCATGTTGGGCGGCTACGGTTATCAGGCGAGTTTGTGCGTGCTCGAAGGCGCCATGCCGGAACAAGTGGACGCCGTCCTCCGGAACTTCGGCATGCCGATGGGAGCGCTGCAGATGAGCGATCTCGCCGGTCTCGACATCGGTTACAAGTCGCGCAAAGATCGCGACCCCCAAAGTTTCGATGGCCGCGTCTCGCGTTCCGCCGATCTGCTCGTTGAACTGGGGCGCATGGGACAGAAGACGCAAGCGGGCTACTACGATTACGCCCCGGGCGATCGCACGCCGCGCCCATCGCCCGTCGTTGCCGAGATCATCGAGAAAGTCTCCAAAGAATACGGCATCACGCGGCGCAAAATCAGCGACGAGGAAATTCTGGAACGTTGCATGCTCTCGCTCATGAACGTGGGCTGCGAAGTGTTGCGTGAGAGCGTTGCGTATCGCTCCAGCGACATCGACGTGGTCTACTTGTATGGCTATGGTTTCCCCGCTTATCGCGGCGGCCCGATGTTTTGGGCGGAAAATGAAGTCGGACTTAAGACCGCCTTGGAGAAACTTAAGAAATATGCCGATGGAAAATGGCTCAAGGTGTCCCCACTTCTTGAGCAATTGGTCGTGGAAGGCAAAGGCTTTGCGAGCGTCGGACAGTAGTAAATGATGCCCCCTCCCTAACCCTCCCCCGCTATCGCAAGGGAGGGAATCAATCCCGCTCCGCAATTTGCGGCGAAGGATCGGTCCCCTCCCCTGTTTCACGGGGAGGGTTAGAGTGGGGGCGAAAATGTGCACACACTAATTCATACACAGGTAACTCGTCATGCGTGAAGCAGTCATCGTCTCCGTTGCGCGCACCCCGATCGGCAAAGCCTATCGCGGCGCATTTAACGACACTCAAGGCCAGCAACTCGGCGCCCACGCAATTGCGGCCGCAGTCGAGCGCGCCGGCATCGATCCGGGAAGCGTCGAGGATGTCGTCCTGGGTTGCGCGCTACAGCAGGGCACTACCGGCGGCAACGTCGCTCGACAGGCTGCGCTGCGCGCGGGACTTCCGGTCACCGTTCCGGGCATGACCATCGATCGCCAGTGCTCATCGGGATTGATGGGCATTGCGACGGCGGCCAAACAGATTATCGACGACGGCATGACCGTCGCGATCGGCGGCGGTCTCGAGTCGATCTCGCTGGTGCAGAACGATAAGGTCAATCGCTTTCGCGGCGCAGATCCCTATCTGCAAAAACATCTGCCGCAAATCTACATAACGATGATTGAGACGGCGGAAATCGTTGCGGAACGCTACAAGGTGAGCCGCGAAGCGCAAGACGAGTACTCGTTGCAATCGCAACAGCGCACCGCCAAGGCGCAAGCGGATGGCCGCTACGAAGCGGAGATCGCGCCGATCACGACAACGATGCAAGTGATCGTGAACAAAGAAACCGGCGAAACTCAGCCAAAGGAAGTCACGCTGAAATTGGACGAGGGCAATCGGCCCGACACGACGCTCGACGGACTACGCGGATTGAAACCGGTGTTCAAGGGCGGACAAAAGATCAAGGAAGGCAAATTCATTACGGCCGGCAACGCATCACAGTTGTCGGACGGCGCCGCAGCCGTCGTATTGATGGAAGCGAAGGAAGCCGAACGCAAAGGCCTCAAGCCGCTCGGTGCCTATAGGGGCATGATGGTCGCCGGCTGCGATCCGGATGAAATGGGGATCGGTCCCGTCTTCGCCGTGCCGAAGTTGCTGAAGGCTCAAGGCCTCAAGATGGACGACATCGGCATCTGGGAGTTGAACGAAGCGTTCGCCAGTCAGGCGCTCTACTGCCGCGACAAGCTCGGCATTCCCAACGACAAGTTGAATGTCTCCGGTGGCGCGATTTCGATCGGACATCCCTATGGTATGTCGGGCGCACGCATGACGGCGCACATTCTCATCGAAGGCAAACGCCGCGGTGCGAAGTACGGCGTCGTTACGATGTGCATCGGCGGCGGCATGGGCGGCGCGGGATTGTTCGAGATTTTTTAGCTTCTCAATTCGTCGGAAGTCGAACTCCCTCGACCCGCGACAAATTCGGCCTCGGGCAGGAGGCGGGCTCACGCTCGCTGTCCTCCTACACCCATCGGACGTGCGGTTCCGCATCCGGCGGTTACGAGCGGGCGGATTCACGAGCAAGGGAGTCGGCGACTTCACATGAATTCGATCACCGCTCGATGTTGATCGAACCCCATATCAATGAAGTCCTGTCGCGATGCATTTAACTTTCTGCAGAGTGCCGGCCCAGCTATCGCTCCGACTGTCCAGCACGCTCCATTGCGGCGTCTATTTCCTCCGAGATATTCCCGTAGAGCAACTCGGGCCGGGACTTATCAATCTCATAGGCGGGGTTACGCATGAGTCGCGCACTGCGCAGATACTTTTTTGCGTCCTCCTTCTCGCCTAGCTGGGCTGCCAAAAAACCAAGCACGAGAGATGGGCTCTGAACTCCGATGACAACATTGCGCTGTCGATTGGCTTCGAACCGCTGCTTGGTATCCTCGAAAACCTTGCGCAACTGGCCAAAGTTTTGGAACCAAGGAAAAATCTGTGACTTCAGGGCCTTAGTAACTGACGCTGCGACGGGTTTGCTCAGCCATCCAAATGGATCGACGTACCAATATTCCGGTTTTTGCAGAACTCCCAAAAGGCGGCCTGCCTTCGCAGTTAATTGAAAGTGGCTGCTGCTAACGCTATCAGCGGAAAGCCCGTCTACGCCAGCGAAACGAGCTCCCATGGGATGCGGAATTCCCTTGACGAATACACCCGCCAATAAACTCATCGAGGCTGAAGAGAGCGATGCGGGCACGAACCCCTTAACGTCCGCGAACATGATTTCTACAAAATCGACTCGCTGAGGGGAGGAGCGGCACCATCGCCACTTGTCTTTCACCAACAATCTAAAATCATTCGCTTCAAGCAGCGACGCTGGCTGCTCACCAAGGTGCTCCAACAATCGTCGCTTCGTTCTACCCGATCTACCTTGACTCACTCAATTCTCATCCACAATGCTCTATTTTTTACACATCGTGTTACCCGTCCCACCAGTGGCATTGCAAGCAGCGCCGGTCGCAGATCCTACGCCTGCCGCTTCACTATTGAATAGGCCCTTTCGAAAGCCGTCTTCTGCCGTATTGCTCAGGGTTCGAACTTCCGCCCCGCCACTGTCTATCAACCCCTGGACTTTGGTCAAATCCGTGCCCTCGCGAACGTGCAGCGTTAGAGATCTTCCTTGTGAGGAGGCAAAGCCAGCTTCGTCTCCAATTTGCCGAGCCGCGGCATTCGAGATCTCAGCGACATTTTTGACTTCGTGAACTGCAGATGTACCTGCGCCTCCATCCGTTACTCTGGTCTTTCCGGCAGCATTTTGAAATGTCTCCCTTGCGCCGCGGATGTTTGCCGCGCGCTCTCCGTGTCTGCCTATTGCCGCAGAACGAGCAATTCCACTACCTGCGCGCGCGCGCTGAATAAGCGCGGCTCCCTTGCCCACAATGCCGGCACCCACCGCACCTAAGGCCGCATCGACGGCGATCGCCTTAAGATCAAATATCTCCCCGCCGGTCAGCCCTCTGATTGCGGCTCCAAGAAGAACACCTGTAAGTGCTCCAACACACGAGGGACATTCTCCCGTCGGATCCGTGCTATCGAGTGGATCGTTACCCACGTAGGAGTAGAGATTTAGATCCTCCTTATATCCGATCGGATCCGTCTGCAGGAACCGTCCAAGCGTCGGAGAGTAGTAACGCGCTCGGTAGTAGTACAGACCCGTCTCCGCATCCAAATATCGACCGGTATATCGGAACGGGTTACCTGTTAGCGGTTGCGTCGACGTTGCCTCGCCGTACGCCCCGTAACTATAGCTGTCCTGGACTGCACCGCCAGTTGCGTAGCGTGTTGTATACAACACGCTACCTTGATGATTGGTGTGATAGAACAGCCAACCGAGACTCGTGTCGTCGTACATCGCCACGCGAGTATCCATTCCGCTTCCGTTGACGTAAAACCTCAAACGGCTGCCCGTCGATGACAGTTCCGCAAGTTCGTTCGCGCCGTCGGAAATAAAATAGGTGATGACTCCGTTTACAGTTTTAGAACGGCGACGCCCGGCCGGATCGTAAGCGTAGTCAACCGTGGTCCCGTTGCCGATTGCGCGGCGCAGACGATTTTCCTCATCGTAGCTATACGTCCACACACCATCGCCAATTAAATTGCCGTTGGTGTCATACGCTAGTATGGATGATCCAAACTGCGAATACTGATTTAAGTTGTTGGCCACGTACGTCTTTGCCGTACCCGGCTCCTTCATCAAATAATTTGTATCCGAGACGGATTGGCTTTTGATTTGATGCACACCGTTGTGAGTGAACGTGATCCCTACATTACCTCCTCGGAATGTATTGGTAAGCGCTTGCAAATCGTCATCGGCTTCGTAGCCGTACGCCAGACTCGTCGTGTCCATGTACGTGATGCCTGTCGAACGCGACATGCTATCGAAACTGTATTGAGCCAGTGTCAACCCGCTGTTGGTGATGTGCCAAAGGCGTTCTCCGGCATCGTAGTCATACCCTGCCGTCCACGCTCCCTGAGCTGCTGTGAAAGTTACGGAAGACCTATTACCGGAAGGGTCATACGCATAGCCAACGTTACCGAACCCTGAACCCAAGGAGTTGAGGAGGCTATCGTTAACGGCATTTAATCGGCCGGCGGTATCGTAGCGATCGCCAAGAGTTTGCCCGTCGGCCTTAATGTCCCATTCGCGGGACGCCAAGTCGTACTTCTTAGTCAATGTACGCGCATAGTTGCCAGCAAAGTTCGGATTGTCCGGAATCGTCCGTGACGTCTCTCGATTCAAAGCGTCGAATGCGGATGTGATCGTTATGCCGGACCGGTTGATCTTAGACGTCCTATTTCCATTGTTGTCATACGCGTACTGTTCGAATGTGCTATCCGGGAATATTGTTTTCGCTAACCTTCCATAGCCGTCATAGTCCAAGGATGTCAAATTCGAATTGGCATCCTTAAGCGAAATCTGCCGCCCGTCAGCGCTGTACGCATACTCGGCATAGGTAATTTGATCGACGGTGCCCCAGGCCTTGTAGGTGCGGTAGATCTGGCCTGCAGCGTCATACTGAGTACGCGTTGCGCGAGAAGCCGCGGCGCCACCCACCGATAGCGTGACATATTCGGGGCGGTCGGCGGCGTCGTATGACGTCTGCGTTGTGCCATTGTCTGGGTCCGTTTCCAAGGAGATCTTATCCGTCGGCGTGTAATCCTTGAGCCAAACCTGCCAGTCGTTATCAGTAATGAAATCGGGATTGCATACCTTCGCATTGCGGACTTTCCTAACCACGCCGCCTTGCCGAATGGTTTCGCTAAAGCTGCAAGTGGACGCAGGCCCAATGATTTGCTTGACTCGACGATCGTTGTCGTACACGAAGGTAGTCGTGTTACCCCGTCCGGTCGTGGTCGACGTGATATTGCCAACTGAGTCGTAGCCGAAGCCCTTCTGCACATTGAGACCATTCGGATCGACTTGAGCCAGCGTACGGTTTCCAGTCGCATCGTACGTATATTTGACGACCACCCCCGTCGGATCCGTGATCGTGTCTGCCAAGCCGACACTTGTATAGGTATACAGTGTGATTGGTGCCGTATTCGAGGCGGTCTTGCCATCTAAAACAGTAGGCTGCGTAACTTGACTGACAAGACAGGTCCCCGGATCGTGGGTCATCGTTGTAATCTTGTTCTTTGCGTCAGTCACTGATGCCAACTTGCCGCATCCCGGATCATAGGACGCCTTCACCGTAAGGCTGGCCGGCACAGAGTACGGTGTCGTCTTGGGCGTCTGTTTTATCTGCGTGATTTGCCCGCGAGGTTCATACGTAAAATCGGAAATGATATTTTCGGCGGTAGTGCGTTTGGTTACCCGACCCAGTCCATCGTATTTTGCCCAAGCGGTATTGCCAAGCTCATTGGTGAATGAGATAGCGCGACCCCACGGGTCATAGTAGATCGTGAATAGATTACCTGCAGGATCTTGTCGTTCGCCGCGTGTGCCGGTCACATAGAACTTGTACGGGTTGCGAGCCGCCGGTGTCTTAACGCTCACCGCGTCTGCGTAAGTCGCCACCTGGCCTGTTGGGCCATAGCCAAGGTGAACCTTCGGCGCAGATGGATCGGAGGGACCAAAGATGTCCGTCAAATAAGGAGAGCACAATCCATGACCGTGCTGGCAATCGGCCGTGCCATACACGTACTTCGATATATCGCCGGAGGGAGAAGTTACTGTCGCGTTCGCGCAATCGAAAGATGCGGCGTGCCCTTGGCCGTCGTCCACCGCCTGAATATTGCACACATCCCAAAAGCTATTTGCGGCGAAGCTAAAATTTATTTGCCGGCCGAGAGAATTCTGGACGGACGCGAGATGATCGTCGACATACGTAGTCAAATCCACCGGCACGTAGTTAAACGAAAGAGATACTCCTTGCGGGAATGACCAGCTCGAAACATGCCAGCCGTGATGCGGTCCATACAGGTGAGGTTGACCCATGTCGCGATTCGGCCTGCCCCAATATGAAAACGTCTGAACATCCCTGGATGGCGACGTCAGAGTAAAGCTCACCTGTCCGAAACCCCATTTGATTCCATAGCCTCCAGGCGCTCCGGTCTGCGTTAGCTTCCAAAAGCTAGATCCATCGTTCGGGTTATATGCGCCTGGCGGATTGAACGTGCCGTCCGGCAAGCGCACGAAAACCCTGGACGCACTTCCTTGTGTGTGTGTGACGACGTTGAAGCGAATCTTTTCCACCCACCAAGATTGCACAAACGGAGCAACGACCCACCGAGCTAATAACGCGTCGTCAGTCGTCGGTACGGTCGCGTATATTTTCTGCGTCGCGAACAGCGCCATCAACGCACTCGCGGCGGGCAAAACGGAACTTTGCCCCATCGTTTCAGAGCCGCTCGTCGAGAGATTCGCGCGGATATCTAGATTATGCGACCAACCCTTCCCCATGCCTGGACTGTGCGATTCGCCGGACTTAAAGGTTCTCTCAAAACTGAGTTTGTACGGAAAGTCTCCAAGCCCAACTGATAAGTCGCTAGAGCTATACATGAATTCACCGTTCGCGAGATCGACACCAAAATCGCGGCTACGATCCTTGAATTGATCCTTCAATAGATCGGCAGCTTTATCCGGCGAATACGTCTCATCGTAGCTTGGCGGGCTTCCGGCACTCCCGCCGTTGAAAGAGAACCCGCGCGCATTCGTGACGACCTCGGCACTTGAAACTCCGTTCGCGCCGAAGGCTTGGAATGCGCCGCCGCGCTCCAAGTAGATTACTTGTTGCGAACCGGCGGATCCGGCACACCCGCTGGGTTCCGGTGGATTGCAAGACCTACCCGGGCCCATAAATTCGTTCTGCGCCGCAATCACCTTAAATCCGACATCCGTGTACGCCTGCAAGGGCGCAAAAATCGATGCGTAAAAATAGGGAAGCGGCCCATTTGGAAAAAGATCGACTGAGTTAGTGCTTTGCGTCAACAAGTAGTAACGCATGCTGGCGCTGTTGTTCGTTCCCCAATCGAACCGGTGTGCAACCGACGCGGGAGTCGCGGAACCCGATTCCTCAAATTGCATTCCCTCAAGCGTGTCCGCTGCGGCCGATAACGATAGCGACAGCGCTTTGCGATTTGCCGCGCTGCCCGTCTTACTGTTAACACTAACGGCAGTATCGATATCTAGCACGGTCGCGCCCTGTCCCACCGACCAACACATGCCGCAAGCACTCTCCGGCGACGCCTTGGGCTGCGTCACCGTCATAAAACTTTGACGATAGGCAACGCCGACGCTGTGATGCCGCTGATGGATGGCGGGTAACATTCGACTCTGCAACATCGACATGCGCGTGTACTGCGATAGCCAACCTGAATACGCACGAATCAATCCGGTTTCGCCCGCGGGCTGGTCCGGACGATCGATGTTTTCGCAACCGCCCGCGCCACATTTAAAGTATGCGGACGACGGAAGAAGCTTGTCCAAGGCTTGCTCTTTTCCGAGTCGCGCCTGAAGCCGGTCACTGACGTCGCCGAAGCCGAGAACGACAATCACGGGCGAAATGAGATCCACAAACTTGGTATCGACACTGTCCATATACGCACCGCTATTCGACACGTACGGATGATCGACGGTGAGACGGACTTGCGCGGTTCGATTATTTGGCAGCTCAGTTCCGACGTAGAGCTGCCCGACGTCGATGTTGTCGACGCGCAAACGAACGGAGGAATTCGACCAGACATTCGCAGTCGCGAATGGATCGTACGAAACTCTTCTGCCGTAAACCTCATCGGCAAAAAGATTTTGGCTCAGTAGAACCGTCGTTGTATTCAATTGCAGCAGTTCTACCTTGAGTTTTGTTCGATACACGTCGGGAATATTGCCGCTCCACGTGTGATCCGCGCTCGCTTGATACGCCAATGATGTCTGACGAATGGGTCCGGCGACGTCCGGCACAATGTCTTGGCGACCGACGACGTCTTCGATTTGCTTGGTCGCATAACCGTTCGCGCGCAAATAGTTCATCAATGTCGTCGCATAGGAATCGAGCTGCGACTTCACGCCCGCGACGTTGACGTTGCTGACGAAAGGCACGTTGACAGTGGTATTGATATTTACCGCCGGCCGAGCCGATTGCGTTCCGGAAACCATTCCGCTCTGTGCGGCGGTGAGAAAAGCGGTTTCGTCCCATCCGCTGGCGTTTGCGATATTGATCGACGCGGTGAAGGTGTGCGTCTTGAAGGCCGGGTCGAACACATACAGCGTGCCGCCAACGTTCACTTGCACCCACATGTGAGCCATTGTGACGCTGGTAACGGTGCCACTGGTGGGCGTTACAGTTGCAGGGATCCCGCCGTCGGCCAGAATGGATCGCAGAGCACTGGCGCTTGTGACGCCCAGCAAACCGTTCACTTGACTGCCCGTCAAGGTAATTGTTCCTGAAATGTAGTTCGCGGTGTAACCCGCCGCACGCAGCATTTCCACCATTAGTTGGGCTTGATCGAAGGCCGTTCCGGAACGATCGATCAACGCGCCGATTGCGCCCTTTTGCAGCCCGTAGATGGGAATGTATTCGATGTTATTTCTTATGTATTCATAAATGAGGTCGACGTTGTTATGCAGGGCGCTCGCCTGCGCAGCGATTTCCACTGGATAATTGCTTGTCCACAGATCGCGCGTGCCGGAAGCGGTGCAACCGGAAGGCTGGCTGCAGTACCAACTGTCCGCCGCTGTCGGAGTCATCAGCGTGCCGGCGCCGACGGAAAAGTCCGCGGCATTGGCCGAATGCAATCCGACCAGGCCACCGGTGATGGCAACTACCTTGATCGCTATCGCTGCTCTACGCATTCTTGCTTCTCCACTCGTGCAAATCGGGTTGCCCGACCACACCCAAATTCCAAAAACTGTTTTCGAACTTCGGCGCGCCGGCGGCGGTCAGTTAGTGCACCCGCGCCCGCCGCACACGTTGATGACGGTTTCGTTGCTGTACGCGCTACATTCGGCGCTTGCATTGCAAGCTCTGACGAAGAAATAGAAGTCTTTGTCGCCGCTGGGAACTCCCGGAAAGAAAAGAGAGGTCGCCGGCGCCTGAATGTTGAACGTGGTGAACGTCGCGAACGTGGGGTCCTGACTTCGAATCAGCTCGTAATAGCTCACCGGCCCG
>Ga0209488_10004045_pt1 | contig 11572 bp, 11 predicted proteins | sample Rivendell_Oct201_8_FD_188349 | JGI IMG/M metagenome (GOLD analysis project Ga0209488, IMG submission 188349) | Vadose zone soil microbial communities from the Eel River Critical Zone Observatory, Northern California, USA -... | ecosystem: Environmental > Terrestrial > Soil > Vadose zone >... | reverse complement strand
CCGTACCATCCGGCCGTGAGGTGCAATGACCCCGACGGCGAATCCACGCTTTCTGAGCTCAGCCGAAAACCGAGCGGCCAGTTCCCATTTGTCAGCAGAGATAAGAAGTACGCGCGGACGCTGCGGAGTGGTCTCGGATTCAGGATGCAGCATGTTCATGCCATCGCACATCGATCCGCCACCCCGAAATCCGTCACCCCGAAAAACGACGGCGGGACCTAGGACCGTCGAGTGTCCCCTGCCTCAGCAGCTTACATTCTCAAAAAAATCATATTGTATCCTAACAACATTTCTATGTTACACAAGTGGTATTTCTGTGATAGGTCCGCTTGGTGGCGCACGCGAGGTGCCGGGATCATCGCGGCAGCTCCCTCTTGCAACGTCTGAACTCAATGACCGACACCACCATCCAATCTTACCGACATAGTCCATCGACATGGATTTTGTTGAGCCGCGCGGCGACGGCATTGCTTGTGCTGTCGCTGATTGTCGTTCCCCTCGATCCTTTCAGCGATCTTTCCGACCCGCTCATGTCCGGTGCCTGGGAAGCGGGCGATTTCATGAACCAGGTTTCCTATACGTTGATGAGCCTTCTGACACTATCGATGATCCCCAACCGTCGTTATCGTCAATTTCTGTCCGGCTTTACACCGCTGGCGATAGCCGCGTTCGCGTGGCTCGGAGCCTCCGCTCTGATGTCGCAAAATCCCGAGCTCTCGCTGCGGCGGCTCGCCTTCACTCTAGTGGTGTGTCTAATGGCCGCGGGCTGGATCCTTGTACCCGTGGGCATCCGTCAACTGTCGGCGATTTTGAGCGTATTTGCGGCCGGCGTGCTTATGCTTTGTTATGCTGGAATCGTCCTGGCGCCATCTCACACGGTTCACCAGCTTGCCGATTTTTTAGAGCCCGGCCTCGCCGGCAACTGGAGGGGCATTTTTGGCCACAAAAACGAAGCAGGCGCCGTCATGGTGCTTATGACTTTCGTTGGCCTCTTCATTACAGGTACATCCAGCAAACGGCTTGGTTTTCTCGTTTTAGTCTGCGCCGTGGCGTTCTTGATAGGGACCGGAGCAAAGACTTCGTTGATCCTGCTGCCCCTCGTGTTCGGCGTCTCGTATCTCGCTCGTCGTTCCCCTACGCTTGGCCGACTGTCCTTCTACTGCCTCGCCCCGTTGGTGCTATTCAATGCCGTTGCAGTGCTCGCCATCTATAGCAACATGATGGAGACCATCCTCAACTCCGCGATTTCAGATGCGAGTTTCACCGGCCGAACCGACGTATGGCAATTTGCGATCGGCAATATTCTCGAACGGCCCGTACTCGGCCATGGCTTCATGGCTTTCTGGCGAACCGACGAGTTGTTGAGCGAAACCCAGTCTACGGATTTGTGGGCCAACACCGCCGCCCATAGCCATAACGGCTATCTGGATATCGCCCTCACGACCGGATTCCCGGGCCTCTTTGTTTGCATCGCCTTTGTCGTCATTGGGCCGATCATCAGCTATCATCGATATAGGAGGAACAGATCCAGCCGCGTTGCGCCAGAGATGACCGCCCTCTCAACTTTTCTTCTTCAGATCTGGTTATTCGGAATATATTTCAACTGCTTCGAAAGCGCCCTATTTGACCGAGGAAATAGGATCTGGTTCTTCCTGTGCAGCGCTGTGTTTGGTCTCTACTATATTTCCAGATTTCCTCTCCTGAATGAATTGCCTCCAGTTGAGTGAAATCTTCCGGTTCGAAATAAAAGGAGAATAACCGCATGAGGATTCGTGCACAGATATCGAAAAAACAGCCGTCTCGGCTCCATCGCGACCCTGAATAGCCACTCCAATCCGACTTTTTGGGTCGCTCGCGGGGCTCGTCGGCAGCTGCCGGAAAGAAAATTGAGAAGGCCGCCGCCGGACTTGACGACGCCCACCCCGGTCAGCTTCTGTCGCCATTTGTAATAGAGGAACGCCAAGGCATACCCAAAGGATATCCGTTCTCGCCGCCGCAACCTCCGCTACAAACTTGCGCTGTTCGCCCTCGGTTAAGTAGCCGTGCGAGGATCGGGTAATTCTAACTTGCGGATAGCTCTTCCGAATTGAACAAAGTGCCTTGGCATTTTCGTCGGCTGTCGCTCCGTAGATTGCAAAGCTGAGGTCTCGATGGATGGCGATACGCGCAACATCATGGAAAAGGTCGTGTCGTGGCCACCCGTTCCGCAACCCCGTATTCGCCAATAACCGGGACGCCGTCACCAAGAGCTGTCCGTCAGCGCTCACCAGCCACGCATCGGAGAAAAGGCGGCGGAATTCGGCGAAGCGCGAACATTTCGAGATCACTTCGCCGTTGGCGGAGGTAAAAGCGGCGGGGGACCCACGCGGCTCAACTCCTTCGACTTGGACCATGAGTGTTGCAGTCGCCTGCCGGCTGAGGGCCGCGATCGGGAGGCCTCGGCTGCAATCAGCAGCATGACTGGCGCCAGAGGGATCAACGCAAAAAGAAGGGGCTTCGCTGCGCGTAGGGCGCACGAAGTAGGAGCAAGCCGTTGGACAAGACTCGGTCACGTTAATAGAACATAACATTACTATGTTATAAGCAGCTACCTGGTGCCCGGCGCGCTTTCGCATTTTTTGCAGTTCTTTTATGGAGTTATGGGCTGACCCGGGTGACATCAAATTTTTGTTAAATGTTTTTGTTATCAACTACGCGAGATTTTTGTGCACGATCGCCCTGCCGAAAACGATCGTCGAGTGACGACGGCCAATGTCGTTCGCCGATGATCCGTGTGCAATCTAGCTGCCCGACGACGGGCGCATCCAACGCGTGGATCTCGTTCATAGGAGGCTCGCAGACATTTCGGCGAGCGTCGCCGCCGGCAGGCACCGGCGCCCGCCAGCCACCCGCAGTCGCTGCTCGAACTGCCGCCCCGGTCAAGCGCGTGAAAGCCTGCTCGCCGTTCATACCGTTCTTGGCCCCCAATCTGCCGCGCGTCCGAAAAGATCATGCTCAAACATTGGGGCGTGGCTCGGGCGGCCGGTTTATGCCGACAGGATCATCTCGGCCCTCAAGTGCCGTCGGTGCAGACGGCCTTCTATTTCAACGGATGGTGGGAGGATGTCGCGCGGGCCGTTCGCGCGCAACTCTGAAAGCCTCAATGGCAGGGCGGTTGCAATAACCGGTCCGGCACGCGCGCGGTGCGGCATCGAATTGATGTGACGGGTGACGCGCCAGCGTTAAGCAAATCTAAACCTCTGCGAGCGGAATGGCCCTCCGCCGGCAAGCTCAGGATTCACGCCCAAAAAGCCTTTGAAAAAGCCTTTGGGATTCCGGAAACTGGTTGTTGTCGATTTGCGTCGGCCACAATCCGTCGACATCAAAATAAGCCGCATAAACGATGTTGCTTTCGTTCTCGACGAACCAATCGTGCATCTGCCGGATGAAAAAGGGATTGTCGCCGAAATTACCAACACCCCACTCAGGGTAACTCATGGCCTTGCCATGGCGTGTGGCAAACTCCTTGTGCCACTGCAAGCCAAAGGCCGGTTTCAGATAGAAATGGTCCCATCTCTCGGCGGCGGAGCCTTCAAATCTGAAATCGTAGACATCAAGACCGACGTAATCGACGACATCGTCGCCGGGATAGGCGAGATCAGCCGGGCTGTCCTGAGGTCCCCACCCAGGACACCAATCGTATTTGAGTCCACTCGAGTGACGTCTGAATATGTCGACGACGCGTCTGAATGCCCTGATGTAGTCGGCCTCCTGGTCCTTGGCGAACCACGCCATGGACTGCAGGTTCATCTCCCAGCCCATCCGAATGATCGCCTTTGGCTGCGCTTCGGAAATCGCCTTGGCGGCCGTCTCGAACTCGGCATCATGCAGGCCATCGGCAACGTCCTTTAGCGCCGTCCCCTTCACCGTCAGCGGAACGGACCAAACCACGTTGCGTGCCGGGTTGAGCTTTTTCCAGATGCCCGGCACCCAATCAAACGTGAAAAAATCCCGCCATGTCGATTGAGCATAGAAGTCGACGCCCACCACCGACGATGGCGCCTGGTTCAGCCATTTCTCCCAACCCTGCAACGTAACCTCGCGGCCGTGCGGTCCCCAGTTCACAAATGCACCGGCGAACCTTGCAGGGTTCAACGGGTGGCGCGCTGCAGGCTTCGTCGCGCTGCAGACAGGTACAATTCCACTCAGAGCCACGGCAGCGAGTTGGATGATTGTCGACCTTCTTGAAACAGATCGATCAATTCGAGGCATTGGACGACCCTCGCCAGTTTCCCGACAAAGCGTGACAGCCTTCGTCCCAGACGCGTATCCTTTTGGCCGGTCTTTGGAACTAGGCCAGGCGCTTGATGATCGGTCAGGCATTTCGGCGACGCAACAGCCAAGCCGCCGCGATACCCCGGATCTCGGCGACATCGAACGTGAACAGGGCGGTAAGGTATACGAGGCCGCCGACGACGGTGGCATATATCAAACTTACCAGTGGTGAGTGCGACGCAACGTGCATTGCGCCATAACTCGCCAATGCCATCGATCCGAGCGCTGCGGCGACCCGTCCCGACTTGGGCATGGCCAGATCGAATCGAAAGCCTTTCTGCGTCAGCCACAGACCAAATGCCAGTCCGCAGAGCTCGGAGGCCAAAGCAGCTGCTGCAGCTCCTGGAAGCCCAGCCAATCTCACAAACGGGGCCATGAAAGCCAGGTACAAACACAAGATGACGACATCGTTCATCAGCTGCAGAATGGGTCGCTCCGCCAATTGAAAGCTCACGTGAACGTATTGATTCGTGATCGCGCCAAAAAATCGCGCAAATGCCAGCGTTGGCAACAAAAGCGATACGCTTGCTGCGAACTGCTGCCCCATGACTGCGCCCGCAAAAGTTGGCCCGCAAATCGCGAGCCAAATCGCGACCGGTCCTATAACAACGAGAAGCAGCTCGAAACTGTCGGCCATATGCTCGGAGGTGGCGCCGGCACCACGCGTGGTCATGGTCCGAAATGCAATGGGCGAGACGGCGGCGCCCACACTCGCGGCCAAAATGCCGATCATTTGTCGCGACAAGTCGGATGCGACGCCGTACTGCCCGGCCGCATCTTGGCCGATAAGATATGCCACGGCCAGGCGGTCGATCGCTGCATAAACCGCAAAAACAATTCCAGAAAAAGCAAGTGGCATCCCGTATCGAACGAACCGGCGCATGACAATGAGTTGGCCTGGCCTGATCGGCCGACCCCATGTACGTGCAGCGAAAAACACCGTCCCGAGCAAGAAGCTGCTGCCGAGGGCCAGAAGTAGGCCTCTGCCGCCCCAGCCATTGAGTACAGCCGCCATGCCTAATGCAAACGCGATGACGCTCCTGGTGACTGAGACGACCGCAAACACCTTTGGCTCGAACATCGCTCGCCGGAAATCTTGGCTGATTTCGAACGCACTGAGGCAGATGGCAATAAAAAGGATCGTCGAAATCTGTCCTTGATCCACCCACGATGCGCCACTGTTGAAAATGACCAGCGCTCCGATTATGACAGTAGTTGTGGTCACCCCGTAAGCAATCAGTACCGCCGGTCTCACGTCGACTGTTGCTGCCTCAGCTTGATACCGCGATACCGATAGGCGGATCCACCCAAACAGCGCCATCGAGATGATGGCGGCGGTGCTCTGGCCGATGACGTAAATGCCATACTGCGCCGGACTTACAAGGTGCGTATAGGCGATCAATCCGACGAAGCCGATCGCCGCCGGCACCGCATGGGCAAACAGGTAGATCAAGGCATGCCGTTTAAGCATATTTCCATTTCGTCCAGCATGGGCGTAGCGCGATAAGACCCCGAAAAAACCTAGAAGTTCCATCTCACGCGCGAGAGACTTGTGACGAGGTCATAATCATATGCATGCAACGCCGGATCGAACCCCTCGCGATCTGACCGATCATATTTCCAACCGTTATTGATCTCTCGAAAGTGCCGATAGCTGAATCTGTCGGATTTGAAGACAGCCGCCGGCCAGCGCTTGATTGTATGCGGCGCCCACTGAGCATACGCGGGACACCGGCGCGGCACCACCGCCCACTTTGTCGGACAGAGACTTTTGCGTGCAAGGAACGGAATGCGACCGGGGCTCCGCTGAGGCACTTTATAATATTCGAAATCCCGGTATCGAATAGGGCGCTCGATGGTCGGAAGGCGGGTGCGCGCGTGGAGCCCTGGAACCCAGACACCGTGAAAGCGCACAATGCCTGAAATGGACTGCTCCGCCGATTCGAATACGCTTTGGCCTTCGTGATGTACGACCAGCTCATCGATGTCCAGGTTGAGCGCGCTGCGCGCCGCAGACAGGACGCGAAGTCGGGCATGCTCCCACGCTCCGTACTGGCAGTAGTCGGAATCCCAGAATCGATCCGCTCCTATTCCCTGTGGTCCGTATTTGAACGGCCATCGCACAATGCAGGTGGCCCCGAGTCCGTCTATCGAACCGACCGCGCTGCGGAGTTCCTCGACGGAATAATCCGTCGAGACGTTGTCATACAGGAGCACGGCCGTTGCGCCGTGATTGTCCCGATGATAACGGATCCAATCCTGGATCCATCTCAATTTGTTGTTTTTCGAGAGCGTAAAAAGAACCCGGTGTCCCCTGAATCGATCAGTCAAACCTTCCTGCGGAATGATTCTGAAATTACCCAACCCAGTCGACAAGGTGACCGAGGTAGTGTCACGAGGGCACTTGACCACGATTCGACAATGCCGATCCATCTCATGGATACTGAACCCGCATCGATTACCCGAGGGCGCGGAAACGACTGTCATTCGCGCAAAGTATGGCTTCAAGTTGCACAATGGAGGTCCGAGCAAAACAATCTCTTGAGCGGTAGCGTGCCAGAATGAGTCGTACACGAGGGTCTCGTCATCATACTCGTCATCGAAGCCTTTCGGACGCGCATGCAGCGGCCTCTGTGATATTCGGCGGATGGTCCCTGGTGGCAGCCGAACCGGTGCAGGATCGATGAACGCACAGGCCTTCCGTGGCGATTGAAGGACTTGAGCGGTGCCCGCCTCCTCAATTCGCCGATCAACGTGCGCAAGCCCAACTGTGCCACGGCCTGTCTCAAGCTTTTCCGACTGCGGTTTCGCGTTCTTCGAGATACGGGCTCTCATGCTCTGGCCTTGTAGTCGTTGTCGGACCCCCACGTTAAAATTGCGCCAGGCTGCGCCGCCGCGCAGACGATTTCCAGGAATGAGGAAACAAGCTTCGCCGCCGTGTCGTCTCCAGCTGCCATATCCGCGGGAAGAAATTGGTCAATCACATCCAGCTCGGTTACCGTAATCTCCATGTCCCTTGATCGGATTTCGACCAACAAGCGTCTCAAGCGCCGGTCGGTCGATCGTATAGTTTGGGTCGATATGACCTTGTATGCCGATACCGTGAAGCGGAACCCCCTTGCTTTTGAGTGATCGACAAAGAGCTAGCAAAGCTCTTTTCTTCGCGTCGAATTTGAGAGCGCCTTCGGGCACGATAACATCGCAGTATTGAATTATGGCTTCGCGGTACGCCGGGTCTGTCTGAAGCGCAAGGGAGTTTACCGCAGCTCCGTGGGACGCCTTGCTGGTGGCCGTGACGCCAGCATCTGCGCCACCCGTACGCACTCCCGCGGCGGCGAGCGTCGGTGAGGCAGCCGTGTGACTCAGAATTCCTCGGCGGTCGATATGCGCAACCTTCGGATCATCACTCATCGAGTGTTATGCGTCCAGGTTCATTGACTATGCCGCTTCATTCGTTGTTGCTTCTTGATTTGGACGACGTCGGGATCTCTTCCGCATATTCTCGGTAGAGCCAGTTGAACTCAGCAGCAAGGCGGCCGCTTCCGCGAGCGGCGGTATAAAGGCTTTTTGCTACGAAACACCGGCCACGCAGGCCGCTTAAAGGCAGCGATGACAGGCCATATAACAAAAGACCGAGCCCTTTGGCCCAACGAATGATCGCATGCTGCAGGCCTGGACAATATTTCCGATCGACCCGTGTGAGATCAGTGCCGACGCGGAAAGCGCGACGGAGCAACCATGAAAGGGCGAGGCGCGAGCTAGGTATGGTCTCGTATACGTGAGCTTCACCAGCCCACGCGAATCGGCGTCCGTCAGATCTGCAGCGACGGAAAAAGTCGAGGTCACTGCCTCCGGTGAACGCATATTCGTTAGGGAACGGTTCAGTCAGATACTCCGCAAGTACCGATGTTCGGATCAGCATGCTTCCCGCGCCGAATATCATTGGGACGATGCCGCTCTGCAGAGCCGGAGGCATGTACAAGCCGGTTTTGGTCAGCCAGTGGTCTTTTTTTGCATAAACAGGAAAGACCGGACCGCCAACTATATCGGCGCCGAAGCGACGTGCCGCTTGAATCATGTGCTCAAGCCAGTGCGGAGCGGGAAATTCGTCATCGTCGAGCACAGCGACGTATTCAGGCTTCCGGATGGATCGGCAAGCCAGCAAGAACGCCCGATTGTATGCAAAGGTGTGTCCCCGGTTCGACTCGACCTCACACTCGATCGGTCGAGAAAAACAACCCGAGATATTTGCTACCGTTAGGCATCCTTGGCAACGTTGTGGATCGTTGTCTACGACAATCACCGATAAATCGCCGCCATAGACCAGGTTGGCAACATTTTCGAGCAGATTGCGAAGTCCGGCCGGTCGGCGACATGTTGGTATGCAAAGGATGACGCTTGGCCAAGCGGCCAACCTACTATCCTGTGGTGGGGATCGCTGGGGATCAAGGTTCGCATTGGGCATGCAGCTGACCACCGGCTCCGGGATACGAATGCGGATCGCCGTCCTCATCTCGAGGCATATCTCGCCCAGCGCAAGACAAACCTCGCCGCGATGCGATCCGGCAACCGAATTGCTCGGAAGCCCCATCTGGTATGTTAATCTTCGATTTTGTATGTTAATATTATGTTATAGCTATGTTATTGTCAAGGGTCGGGTGTGAAGCTCAACCAAGCGCGGTGCGCGTGCAGGTCCATGCGTGTTCAGGCGTAAAGAACTCCAGACGCCCGAGCGCCACCATTTTATCCTGGCTGACCGGCGCATGACTGCGAAGGCCTGCTGGCCGACCCCCGCTCCGTCAGGATCGGTTCCGGACGGGTTACGCTTCAACGCGCAGATACGGGCAACACTTTCGGCCCGAAGTCTGCCTAATGGAGAACCGTCGCGAGTTTTCGCTTCAATCCCCAAGTGTACTTTATCAAGCTGAGTTTTGCCGTGTCGTACTGATTCAATCGGCTTAGCCCAAGAGATTTGTTGATCATCAGCACGTCCTGAAAATTCGTGGTAAAATCAATGCAGTGAAAATTGAGCGAGGTCATCCGCCGTAGTATCTTCGCAATTCTCGGCTCATGATCCGGATTGATGAAGGCGTGGAATTCTACGCTTATCTGTCGCACGTTGGACAATACCCGATCCGCCGTTCGCTCGAACAATTCGAGTTCAGATCCTTCAATATCAATTTTCAACATGTCGATCACTTCGCCATCGATCTCGGCTCTTTGCAATAGCTCGGAAAATTGGACTCCTTCCACGGTGACTGTTTCGGAATGATCACTGGTCAGATCGAGGCTGCTAGCGGTTGAATTGACGCGGTCGACCCCGAATGTCACAGGGCCGTTTTCTGACGCAATCGCGTAATTGTAACAGCGCAGGTTTGGCGAGTATCGCGAAGCGAGGGCGAGATCCGGGTTGGCCTCTACCGCGACCACTCGGGTGTTGGGATAGCGCCGCATAATCTCCCGGGAAAATTCTCCCGCATTCATGCCGAGATCAACGACAAGCAGCCTTCCATGCTCGTTGCCCGCTTTCAACCACGAGCTTATGAAGTGATGCTCGCTGACGCGGTCGATGACGATTGGCAACATCTGATGACTCCAGCGGTTTGCTTATCCAGTTTAGATCACCAAGTTGGTCGCCGGTTTTCGCGGGCCTTCCATGGAACGATCACTTCGTTACAAATTCAAGCAATTCTTGCCGAATGCCGTGATCTCCCAGTAGTTCGGTGGTGCACAACTTATTATATAGTCCGGGAATTCGGTGGGTGCTTCCCGCGCGAATGCCCTTGGAGGCAACCCTCTCTGCTAATTGCCGATACTCTGCTCCGTTGCATTCGTCGACAATACTGGTATTCGTGAAGATCGCGCGCAGTCCCAGCCACCAAGCATTGAGCTCTCGAGTGATCGCTCCCGTCGGAACGTACACCGTGAACGGCGCCGAATATCGCTCCAGAATAACGCGGGCGCGGCTGAACGTGTCGCGATAGCCGTCGTCGAAGGTAACAACGAGGAAGCGGCCCCCCGTCCTGGTAACGGATGCGTCGGAGCGCCTCATCCAGCGCGACGATATCCCACCCGGCCGCGATCAGCCCGCGCACGAGCCCGTCGAGAAGTTCCGGGCTGCAGCCGGTCCTCAGCTCGTTGTCCGGATTCTCCTGCACCTCGTGGAACATCAGGATCGCGCCGGTGCTTCCGAAGCTGAGCCTGCTCAGCGGCGCAAACGCCCGATGCGACACCAGTCGCCTCAAGATCGCCGGCACCATCGCGAAGCTCCACTCGACATCGGCGGTCGCAAGATGCTATACGATACTTCGTATCGTGTTCCGTACGATCTCGAGCCGGGCCAGATGGTGTACTCTCCGACCAACGCTCCGCACCGCGTGGAGAACGAGGACTGCCTGAACATCTCCTTGACACTTGACTTCCTCACCGAGCCGATCCGGCGCGCGCAAATTGTCACGCTCGCCAACGGACTGCTTCGCCATCGCTTCGGTTGGCAGCCGCACAGTCGAAGCACTCAAGGGCCATCGTACTGGGCAACCGTCCTTCAGAAGGCCTTGCGCAAGCTCTTTGGATACGGCAGGCGCGGCTTGCTCGCAGGGCACTCTAGTTCCGACTCGACCGCGCCGCCCCAGGCGCGGTCGTCGATCTGATCACGTGATCGCCGGGCCGCGCCAGACGGCGAACATTCGAGGACGATTGCGGTGACTTCTTATCAGGACGATCGGTTCCTGGTTCTCGTCGAAAATAACGCGGCCGGAATGGCGTCCCGCTGGGACGCCCTCGCGGACGGGGCCGCAATGACGCCGTTCCAATCCGGCCGCTGGCTCGAAAGCTGGTACGGCACGGTTGGGCGATGCGGCGGAGAGCCGATCCTGTTGACAGTGCGTGACCGGCGGACCCAACGCCTCGTCGCAATGCTGCCGCTCTTTGCGCATCGGAGCGGGCCGTTGCGGGTGGTGCGGTTCGCGGACGCAGGTGTCTCAGACTACAATGCCCCCATACTTGGCCCTGACGCCCCCGTCGACCCGGCCGGCGCCAAGGAACTGTGGAAGGCCATCCGAAGAGCCATCGGTGATGCCGACCTCGTCAACTTCACCAAGATGCCGACCGAGGTCGAAGGACGGCCAAACCCTCTCACTTTGCTGCCGCATTGTGGCCGGTGCGCTGTCGGCACGAATGTGCTCTCGATCGACCGCTCATGGGACGACTATCTGTCGCAGCTGGACCGGAAGGTTCGCAAGGAGATAGGACGCTGTTG
>Ga0209488_10004044_pt1 | contig 11573 bp, 16 predicted proteins | sample Rivendell_Oct201_8_FD_188349 | JGI IMG/M metagenome (GOLD analysis project Ga0209488, IMG submission 188349) | Vadose zone soil microbial communities from the Eel River Critical Zone Observatory, Northern California, USA -... | ecosystem: Environmental > Terrestrial > Soil > Vadose zone >... | reverse complement strand
CCTGGAGTCCATTCATTCTTTGGGACTCAGGTACTCCGGCGTTCATCCTACTACTACTACTAGTTGGATACGTATCTATACGCAGCAATGGCGTATATGCCGCACATGCCTCTTGATAAACCCTATCCGAGTCGTACCTACCCTCAGTCTTGCCGCTTCTTTCGTACCACCTAATCTCTTTCAACTTTCTTCCTCCTGCTCATGGTCGACATTTCACTCGGTGAGCTTTACGGTACCCGTTGTATCCCGTCCTCTTTATATGCGTTCTATAGGTGGTCAATCTGAATCCGAAATCACGAGTGCACATACGCCTGGCAGTGGTATGTAGTAACGTATGCCCGCTCGACAAAAAACTGATCGCCTTGCTACGCCTATTGGCACAACGAAAGGCGTGACTGGTACAACCAATGACGCGAGTATACTGCCTGTGAAAAACAACCCAACACCAGGCTCAGGTATGTTTTTCATCAGAAAGCTCTGATCACTGGAGTATACGGCGATATCACCGACCCCTCCAAACACGGTCACAGATCCAGCTGAAAACGTCAAAGGCATGTATCGTCTCTTAGACCTTATTGGTGAACCCGGGAGCAACGGTTATGGTAAGAGTCGTTTCTGGTGTTCGGTATCCATTGGGCAGTTCTCGCTAATCTCGTCAATTACAGTCGATAAGGTCGTCGTCGCTCAAGAGTCTCTTCAGCGTTTCATCAACGCCATATCTCCTGGAGCATATGCATCCATCACGAGGGTCGATTTCAAAACACTGGACCGACTTTTGATAAGACCTCTTGGCGTATACGGATCCAAAGATGAGATCGTACATCTGCTGCGGTCTATTGGTGCCGTCGACGAGAGCGGGTGAGTGATTCTAATGTTGGTCGTCTATTTGTTTCACTTTCGCTTTTAGAGCTCGCTCCTTGCTCAACCCAACTGATATCCCGGGTCTTCACCCGGGTCTTCCATCCGGTTTGTACATCGTGAGGGCCGATCCGACGACGGATATCCGTGACGAACGCCACTACGTAATATATTGGCCCGAGGATTCGACCTGGAATGATTCAGCCGCTGCCTCAGTTCGCCGTAACAGAGTCACATTCATGCGGTGAACAGCTTTGAGCATTCCGTTCTTGTCGTTCATTTTCTAAACGCATACAACACAGATATCTCACAAAATTGTGTGACCAAGTTGTCGTCTTGTTATCTCCTGAACACTCAGCATCCATTGTCTGGAATGACGATGCCAGCGATAACAGATCCGTTGATGTGAACGCAGGCGATTCTGACAGACTGTTCACGTTTGAGGTTTCCAAGACGAAGGAACAAGAGGAGAACGTTGTCGCACGTCCTGGTTTTCAGGTAATCATCCTGTTTGTCATAAGAACTCTCCTGACTCGTCGAAGTTGCCTTTCCGTCACATCCCACGTTATGAGACCCCTCCTGACTGTCCAGTCGATCCAGCAATCCTCGTACCTCGCCTTCTATCCGGGGAAACTACGCAAGGCCTTCTGACAGCTGTCTATACTCCACGACAGACTCACACTGAAGTGTTTGATCATCAATCATTTAACCAGATGTCCCTCGAACAGATGATGTAGGTACGTTGGAAACCTGATGAGACGCCTGACTTATGCTTTAAATAGGAAGGACAATGCGTTGGTTTTGTCGGAAACGCTCGACGAGGATGCTATGCAGACCTTACTTGACTTATCTATTACAGATAAATTTAGTAAGCAATGCAAGAAGTGGCACGCCGCGAAGCAGGAAATTTCGGACGTTGTTACCAGGGAATCGATGGAGAAGCAACGCGTAGCATTTGAAAAGCTTGCAAGCAAGGAATATCGATTGCACTGCGCTCTCCGTGATGCCGTTGTTGGGGAAGTGATATTGCTCTTCCCGTGTGTATTGTTTAGCATTACCGCGAGTCACCGAGTATTTATGTCCTAATCTCCAGGTCGCTGGAAGGTGACCACCTCTGCTCCCACCTGCAGTCACAAGAGGACGTCCTCACAGGCCAAGAAGTTGCCAGTAAGAAGTTCCTATCAACAGTTTTTCGATAACTTACTCCTGTTCACCAGACTCGGTGCGGCTCTCAGATATTGAGGCATCATACCCTGAGTTCGAAGCCATATATCAAAGTCATCTTCGTGATGCCAAGTTCGGTACTGAGCTAAGGCGTAGTCTGGATTTTCAATCTCAGAAACTTCGCCTGGTGTCTGCGCGTCACCTTCTGGAAAATAATCGGTATCTTCGCGCCGAAACACGGGCAGAACTCGTCAACTCGCTTCTCGAAGGTGACTTTAACAGGGCAGAGCGGGTCCTTCACGATGACAAGAAATACCTTGCTATGTTGTTGAAAAACCCTGCTATGCTGTTTAACCAAATTGTAACGACCCTTGGCGCTTTCATTCGGCTAACCAGCAGTGTCAAGCCGCTGAAAGGGCAAATGAGGACTCTTGCGGCACGCTTCCCCGACTCACAATTCCTGCTCGAAATAAAAGTCCTGGAAGATAAGGACCTGCAGCCCGCGATAAAGAGAATCGAAGCCCTCGCATATACCATACTTTCGCCTTTAATCGACAAAACTGTGAGAGCAATGACGCATGCGGTGGCGGCGATGCAGCAGGAGCACTGCAGAAAGTCTGTACAGCACGAGATCGAGTGTAAGGAGATGGATTTACGAAGTGCAATGCTTGCAAATTTCATTCGAGAATTCAATGCCCAGCAGACAGGGCAGGATGATTCGTAAGTTTCCTGACCTAGAAAAGAAGAAGAATTAATACCTATCATAGAGTCCTGTACCTTGGCGGCATTGCTGCTAGGCCGTCAGGCGCTTGGGGACATTTGTGAGTTTACCGACCCTGCCAGGATTTGAATTGATGATTTTCACGGTTTCCTTGGCATATTATGATCACGATATCGCAAATGGAACAGTCGGGGTGCGTCTCTGCTGAGCCCTGTCGGTCCGCATCCTTCACTGGCTAACTGATCGTTTCCCAGAGTACTTGATCACTGGCCGCCGAGAAGCTTTAATCGATCACAGCCTCCAGTTTCGTGTCCACCTCATGGCCCTGACGAACGATGACGAGCAAAACATGCGGTTGAATCCCAAACATATACCAAATCCAACTGTGAGCAATAGGCTCTCATCCGAATTCAACGTCCCAATAGGCATGGACATTGCGTACGAATCTGACCTCGTCACATTACTTGCCCACGCCTCATAAGACTTTGTTTAGTTTCTGTCAGATCCTAGAGAAGGAGAAGATCCTCGTTGTTCTGCGTGATCAGAATAAGGTCTATATTTATCTTGAGCGTCTGTCAACAATAGGTATGGACATCCAGCGAAATACGCCAGTTAAAAGCCTTCAGAGGCTAGGCGAAGACGTTTTGTTTGCCTTCGACGAGACGACGCGAGCACTGGCTGTGTGCGCTTCAAAAAAGGTGATATCCCTCCTCAGGTCTCAATTGAAGCCTCACTTACCACTCGCCATTAGTTGCGACTTGACTTGTTTACTTTCGATAAGACCTTCAAAAGGCTACAGGGGAAGGGGGGTTCCATCAACCTTGCCCCATGGTATAGCCAAGCAATAATCTCCATTCAACAAATGACTTTCATCAGCGGGAGAGACGAAGTAGTTTTGGTGGACTCAAGTAGTCGAGCTCGTGTCTTTTCGTTCGTCACGTTACAATCCAGGTGCATTTTCCCCTGTGTTGTTAGCGATTTACGTTACTTACTGGTGCCTCTTAAGACCGGCTCGCTTGCAGCTTCCATCGCTTCCCGATGCGATTTTCTCTTCCCCAGATGGGTCTTGTCTCTTAGTTCTCCATACTCGGGACTCCCAGCCGTCACTTACCGCGTATCATTGGGAATCATTTGGGTCTACTCACGGAATACCCCTGGATGTTCCAGAATTTTCTCTTCAGGGTGCCATCTTAACATCCATGGTCAGTCGAGGACGCCTTTTCCTCGTCAGCCTCGACATCGATACGGGATGCGTCCGGTCTATTGCCATCGATGTCACCAAGAAAGTCACAGAATTTATTTTCAAGAAAAAGGGCAGTAGAATTGTCCACAACAATAGAGGCCGTCACACTCTACACAACAGCCTATTGGACTGTCACCCCGAAGTTTGGGCTCAGTTTCCAGTCGTCCCTGCTGTGGAGCGCCGCACTGTCACATGTTCGAGCGAGCGCCAGCAGAAAACCTTCACGTTCATCACCGAGAACCACATGCGGCCTTTTGGTTCTTACTTCTCCGATCTCATCCAGACATTCGAGAGAACGGTCAGGAAGCCTGCAGGCGAGGAGTTGCATCGTATCAAGGTCTCTGCAATACAATTCTCGTGGTTCAAGGATCACGTGGCCCTACGTTCAGAATGGAATGTATCCCGCTACCGAGTCGGGGAGTGGCTTGTCGACCTCCTCTGCCTTATCCCCATCCATATTGCAGTCTGTCGTGAGAACAGATTCATTCCCTTGGCAGATGGAGTTTTCACCCCGGCTTTGGAACGGTCTCTACTTGGCGCCGAGGTCAACCAGATAGTGGATAAACTATCGTTCGGTTGGTATGAATCCATTTTTCAGTCATATCTGGCGACAATGGTATTTTTACGGCGTGGCCACCCTTTTTATATGTCAATTGAGCGTTGACGCCTTGATATGCAGCCAGTGAAAGTCGTATCATCTATGGGCCAACAATCCGTAGGCAAGAGTTTCTCGTTGAATCATTTTCTCGACACGTCATTTGCAGGCAGCGCCATGCGGACCACAGGTATGTTTATATCTCTTCATCGCTTACCGAATAGCACCGAACGGAGCATTCCAGAGGGTGTTTGGATGTCAGTAACACCCACAGACGAGGCCTTAATCGTGTCACTCGACTTCGAAGGTTGGTTCGATGCGACATCTCATCCCTATGACTCGGGTCACATCCAATCTACTAACAATATTGTAGGTGTTGACAGCGTCGAACGGTCACTCCAAGAGGACACATTGCTCGTCTTATTCAATACCGCGATATCGAACCTAGTACGGGATATCCTTCCCCTTCGACTTCCTTCTCACAAGCAATAGGTCCTTTTCCGCAACAACTTCGCCTTTAGTCGCGATATCAGCAGTCTCTTCCAATCATTCCAATCAAGTGCATCAGTTTTGGATCCCGCAACAAACCCGTCTCTCTTCCAGTCAATGCTAGTCATCATCATCAAGGTAGGTACTCGGTGACTCAGCTCCTCCCCCCCAAAAGTGACCCCTCGTTCTTAGGATGTCATAGACACTGACAAGATAGAAATAACTGACGAGTGAGCTTTTGTAATAATAAGTGTGTGGTTCTTGATCGAACGGAGCCTTCGAAGGTTTTCTCTCAAATTTCAGAAGATTGTGGAACAAGAACAGGATGCCAATTTCATATCGCGCCTTCATGGCGGGAAGTTAGCTATCATACCGTGGCCTGTGATCGGATCGAAAGAGTTTTACGAGGAGTTCTCCACACTCAAGAAACGCCTGGATCTACAGAAGACCTCGCACAAGACTGCGGGCCAATTCCTCCATACCATTAAAACCCTCATGGCGAAGTTGAAGGTATACTTCACTCTGGCTATTGATATAATGATTCGACATCCTCTGACAGGCCAATGACTGGGGAGCGCTGTCTCGTCCGTTTCCTCGCCTCTGTTTACTGGCTCGCATTCATTCCGCTCGCAGAAACCATGACGGAACATCGTGTCAGAACCCTCTCAACCCTTCTCCCGATTGCCCTAGCTACAGGGTATTCTGAAGCCGAACCTAATTTCGAACCCCTGAAGGTTCTGCCGCTCCACATTCCCTGAATCACAGAGTAGCTGACGTCCTGGTCCCAAGAACCTTGACACAGACCTCATAGTCGAAGGCGATGATACCAAGGCACGTTTTACTATCCCCGGGGGTGAACAAAAGCTGTCGGGGGATATCGAGTCGTGCCTCGCAACTCTACGAGAGTCTTGGAACCTCACAACAGAGCGGCAATTGATACCTGACCTTACCTGGACGAAAAACCTTACCTCATACATTGATGGATTGGTCAACCTGCGTGTAAACTACGTCAGACTCTGGTTGGATTCTAATTTGGGACGATTCCAGACCGGCCATGCTGCTATCGGAGATCTGCGCAGGCAATTCGATAGCATGGTCATCGAAATGCGTGCGAATGTCCAGCTCTGTGGTGCCTATTGCGAATCCTGTCATCTCCTCTGCGTACGCAATCGCTTGCACAAAGGTGACCACAACTGCCAAACCGCCCACAACTGTGTACATCCGTGCAAATTCTGTAAGGATAGTGAACACAACTTGAAGCATTGTGGTACCCCGTACGTTCTCTTATCCCTGGTCACGATGGACGGCTAAGACGTTATAGTGCTGGGCACCCCGGGGAGCACATGTACGTGAATGCGGCTTGGCTGAGATCCAATTCTCATCAGCATGCAGTTGTGTTGTAAATGCCCATTTGTGTGGTGAACCTTGCAAGCTGTCCGGAAGGCGAGGCTGCTTAGAAAGTTGCACAAAGGTAGGTTATCGTAACTAACTATCTCGAGTCACATAGACTTATGTACCTTCAGGTTTCGGGGCATGTGGAAGATGAGCACTTGTGCTCCGCGCCCTTACATATGTGCGGTGAGGTATGATACAGAGACAGTGAACATGTGCCTCTTCTCCTAAAGCACAATATTGCCAGCCGTGTGGACTTAAAGGCATGAAACTACCTGGCGGGAAAACATATTCTTGTCCGGAGAGATGTAGTATCCCAAGGCATGTTCAATTTAAAATTTTGTCCCACCTATAAATTGACAAATTTAATTCTGGACAGCGACCAAGATCACGAGACGCACGCCTGCGATACTAGGTTGTGTCCGGCGAGGTGTGAGCTTTGCAAACGGCTTTGCGTCGAGACACACCTTCACGGCCTTGCCCTGGATCCGGATATACATCATTTGTGCGGGTCAGTATCCGCCCTTCTGAAAGATGAGCAGAAATCAAAAAAATTTGAGTAGAGAAGGACATCCATGTTCGGCGCTGTGCTCTGCGCCAGGAATATGCCAAATTGATACTTCACCAATGTCTATCGAGGCCACTTTCACAGGGAGATACGAGACATTTCATTATACGAAGGTGAGCATAATCATGACATTCGTCTACGCAACCGATTTCTAATACCACTTTTCATTTTCCAGTATACCCAAGGTTTGATCGTGATCACATACACATACAGAGGCGTGCTGACATATGATTAGTGGCTAAACGGCTACCATGTGTCAAGATTCTTGGACCAGGAAAGACATCGCATACTGGTGCCCATGTTCACAGTAAGGAAGACCAGCCATTCCACTTCTGCAGAACTAGGTATGTTATCTTGTCCCTTTTTTCGAGATAAGTGACAAGAACCGTGGCTATGTAGTTGCGATAGCTGCGGCTATTTCTGTACTTTGCCGCTCGGTGCGAAACTCTCATAAATATCTATGCGTACTCAGGCTTACGTCGTCGGCTTCCTCAAGGTCATACTCAGCAGGAGCACGAAACTAGCCATGGTTCGATGACGCGGACCCGCTGGACTGTTGAAGGTGATGACGGGACTAGTCTCGAATTGGGAGGTCATAGGTTCTCCTCCAATGACGAAGGAGGGCCTATGATGTGTAACCTTTTCTGTTCGTCTATGGGGAGACATGTCCATATTGATTACTGCCGCGCCGAAGAGAGTGCACATTGTGAAGGAGATGGAGTTCAGCATATTAATGCACAAATGACTCCCAACCCCGACAAACCCAAGGATGCGATCACTCATAGCCTCCATTGGCGCAGGTTGGGTATGCGAGACATTTCCCATTACTGATTCTACATCAGGCTTAGATCCGTCTGCAGGCTTCAAAGGTTACGGGACTCCTTCTATCCCGCAGTCCGTATTGAGATGTAATCACTCGCAGACCCATACACTCGTGAGGAGCAGGCAAATTTTAAAAAATGGTGAATAATGCCTTTCGGACGTAAGTGGGTTACTAACACGTCATGTCAGCGACGCCATGTGCCCAGGTCTGTAGCAGCGTTCGAATTGATATGCACTGCCACCTCAGCTACATCAATCCAGGCCCTGAACACTCCGGAATGGCAGACACGCCAGGACACGTGTCATACTGCACGTTACCCATGTTCCATCAACCAGCGAACATTTACGAACCTTCTGAGGGTGTGGGTTATACATCCAACGATGGACATATTTTTGAGTGTCGAAATCCCGTTGAATTGCAACAAGCATTCCACGTGTATGTCTACTAGTGTATCATGGTGTGAGAACGTTAACGCCGGTGCCTCTAGGATCTTCGTCATTGACAAGTTGGATCCATTTTTCTTGAACGCTTCTAAGCTCTATCTCTCACATTTCATTTTAGGTCGCTTTCTATGGCCAACGTAGACCACCAACCGTTGGCCGATGCACCTTTAGCAGACCTCATCCGCCACCGTGTCGATAATAGGCTCGGCGCCGTTTATTCTGCTTTGTATAGCTTCTGGTCTGCTCGCCACGCGGTTGTTACTTCCGGCCAACGAGAGGCCAGCGCCCGCCGGGATGCATACAGCGTCGTTCTTTTTGATGGTCGAGCCGAACATATCTTAGTCAACGACTTTACGAGAACCCCAGAGCAATTGTTGAATACTGTACTGGCTGAACGACCTTCAGGTGGCACTGACTTCAGTAAAGCTCTTGAAGCTGCTCATACCATCATGGAACAATACTGGAACACAGAAAGGCTCGTAAATTTATCAGGCTTAATCTCCCTAATCGATTCTTAAAGCTTCCCCTAACTCAGAATTCCAATGATGATTTTTCTTTCTGACGGGGAATGTTCAGTATCTGATGAAGCAATGCAAGATGTCTGCCGCTCGGCCGTTCGACGAGGGTGAGTCACATTCAAATTGTGCCAGGGTGTCGCTCACAGATCGGTTAGAGTGCCGCTTTCTTTCCAAGCTGTTTCCTTTGGTGCAGAAATGGAGGCTCATACTCTCAGGAGGATGGCACAGCTTGCACTTGAAATACAAAATAACCCTCCTCGTGATCGTTCGCGCCCTGTAGCGTCGGTTATTCCCTCCTCCTTCACCATGGCTCCCGACACGGTGAGGACGTGTGCCTTGGTGGGAGATACGAAAGTGGATTGACTTGTTGCTATGTCTAGATACTACTCGCAGAGACGTTCTTAGGACTCGCGGAGTCGTTGAGGAAGCCACGAGGCTCGTTGATGCACTGAAGTCGACGTGCTACTGTAGTTGTTGATAACCGGGCCGAAATACCGTGTATCCGTATAGACTCGAATGTTGGATGATGAATGAACAAGTCAGTACTGTATGTGAATGGCAGGGTCAGCGTTGTCCGAGTCAGTGTCTGAGCACAAAACTCACACTTCTCCATGGATTCCGGTCTCCATGGTGAGCTTTTTACTTCCTCAGCCACGGAGCAGATTATCATCAACTTTACTCATAGATTGCCCTCACAACTGCTGCCCTTGCCGTTCCCCTCGCTCTTCTTCGTCGACAGCGTGTTACTCCGGTCGTTAATTGGCGCAAATATTCCTCTCAGCCTGCTTTTGTCCCCCCTGTGAGACGAGCACCACCTCCCGGTGCTCCCTCAGCAGTTCCTCCGCCACCACGAACCGCGCCTGTACGGACGCTGCCAATCTCAACAGTAACGACCCCATCAGCGAATTCCGGTACTCTGTTTCGAAGACCCTCAGAACCCCTACCTATATCGACAGAAGATGGCGTCAATGGCGTTTTATACTCCCTCAAAGCGTTCAGCATCGCCACTGCTGTCGTCGTCGCGGGTGGGGCCGCCAGCGTTTGGGGCGTGAAGACATATCTCGGTGTCAAGGATGTGCGTGATGATATGTTTCTCTCTGTTCGTTCCCATATATAACGTACTTCATGTGTCATGGCCGAAAGACACAAGAGTTTGCATCCGCCATGCGTCTGACTCTCCGCAACAAATGGCCCTTCCTCATTTCGCGTATTCATCGCACGTCCGACTCGACTCAACTTTTCCCTCCAGTCCCGCCGCCAGTGACGGCACGCACGGGTTCCGAACTCGGACCCCCAGATGGGTCATCATTCATCAATGCGGAACCTGACGTGAAGGGGTGGAATTGGCCGGAAGCCCAAGCGCGCCTTGCGGCGGCATACGAGCGCGGCGGCGTCTCACAGTTCGCAGAGGCCACCACCGGTGAGTTAGAGGCTGAGTTGGAGCTTGAGAGGCGCAAACGGGGTCTCGTGGACCCGTCAGCAGACCCGAGTTGACCAAACCACGCGATACATACGCGCGAATGGCTGGCGACCTAATTAATACGTATGTTTAGAACGCTTCGACAAACGGACCTTATTGAACTCCAGGAAAACGTTGTTGTGTACTATTTTTTTCAGCTACCATGCCGTGGTCGGGTTGTGCGTCTTGAGCTCTTCTCACGAGCCGTCACTTGGGAAGGGGCCGCGGGTGATATCCCATAATAACGATCTCGAGTACCAAGGGCGAGGCAGACGTCTCAGGAGAGAGATTGGCCCAAGCGTTTTCAGTCTGAAATTGACATACGTCCAAGCCAAGATACTATGATCTTGGATATGGACAACAAAGTGGTGGGGACAGAACAATCAACATGATATCCACGAGTGAACAAGGACTACAATGACAAGATTGAGACGAGCTGTGAGGGACAGCAAGTTAATTGAGCTCGGGTGTTGAGAACAATAAATTGTAGCCTTGGATACGATACTATTATACGTGGACCCATAAGGTATTACAACACCCACAAGCCCGTATTCAACTTCGAGCCATATATCAAGACAACTGCATCACCTCAGGATGGCTAGAAACTTTCCCCACTCTATACCTATCACGTACTACTGCCAGGGGCATGATGTCCACGCCAACCAACACACCCGCACCCACTGATAATGCTACCCTGAAATTCTCACGTAAGTCCTACGATTCTTCCGTTATTGAGTGCTGGTAATCTGATACCCACTGGCTCTCCAGAACCAACGACCAACACTACGCAGCAAGCGAATCAGCCTGAGACCGCAAGGGAATTTGTACTTGCGACGGAATCGAATTCCGAGTCTTTTGCTGACTCTTCGAGTGGTTTATTCTCTTTATACTTATCGCACGCGGAGAAACATGACAAGGATATGATGGAGAGTTGGCAAGCCAGCGCAGATGGAATACTCGTCTTTGTATGCGCACTCTTGGTGTTACTCGTCCTCAATCGTCTGACGCTTTGACAGACTGGTCTATTCGCCGCCGCACTCGCCTCCTTTGTCATCGACAGTTACAAGTCTTTGCTGCCCGACTCTGCGGGAGATACTGTCAAAATTCTCGCCCAAATATCTCAACAGCTCGACGGTCTCTCGAACGGGACCCGTGCCTCGATCGAATCTTTCATCCCACCTCAGTCCAGTTTTCAACCACCAACTTCTGCCGTCGTGGTCAACGCGCTCTGGTTTTTGAGCCTTGTCATATCCCTCTTTTGCGCTCTGCTGGCAACTCTCCAGCAGCGCTGGGCTCGCCA
>Ga0209488_10004043_pt1 | contig 11574 bp, 7 predicted proteins | sample Rivendell_Oct201_8_FD_188349 | JGI IMG/M metagenome (GOLD analysis project Ga0209488, IMG submission 188349) | Vadose zone soil microbial communities from the Eel River Critical Zone Observatory, Northern California, USA -... | ecosystem: Environmental > Terrestrial > Soil > Vadose zone >... | reverse complement strand
GAAGCTTATGGCTTTGCTTCCTGATCCGAATAGAGCCGGCCTCGTCGCCCTACAAGGGACGCCCGGCAGTTGGAAAGGACAGCCGAATTATTTATTCACTGCCGGGGTGCCGGACGACGTCTATTCCTTTGACGCTCGCGTGGACCACAACCTGAACCAAACCAATCGTCTGTTTGGCAGCTATAGCTATCGTCATTTGAGCCGTCAGGATCCCCCCTGGACCAGCAACGGCGTGATCGGCAGCGGCAATTTCGCCACACAATATCGCATCCACACACAATCACTCGCCTTGGGCTGGACTCGCACGCTCTCGAGCGCATTGGTTAACGATGCGCGATTCGGGTTTAGCCGTGATTACGCCCACAGCGATCCGATTGGTGTAAGTCTTGGCACCTCGCAAGCCGCATCTCTTATCGGCTTGAACGGAATTCCCGATGGACCCGGTTCCGGCGGATTGCCTCCCATCGAGATTAATGGTCTTACGCGTATCGGAACGTCGCCCTGGCGGCCGCAGTACCAGATTTCACAAGGCTGGAACATCATTGACAACCTCAGCTGGTTGAAGGGCAGCCACAGCTTCAAGTTCGGCTACCAATTTCTGAAGCGCACCGACAACTTCCTGGATCTACGAGCACCGCAAGGCGAGTTGCAAACGGACGGTGTTTACACCGCAGCCGGAGGGTTGGGCTTGCCGGATTTCCTGCTTGGCGACGTAGATGGTGTGCACTTCACCACCCCGCTGGTCGTCCATTATTTCCAGCCGGGTCACTCTTTTTATGCCATGGATACCTGGAAGACCACCCCGAAACTCACGCTGACCTACGGCCTGCGCTACGAGCTTTTCTCGCCGATCATGGAGCGCAAGAACAACACCACCAACTTTGACCCGGCAAACGGCGGCGGAATTGTGACCGCGGCTAGTAACGCCTCTGGCTGGTTTGCCCGCTCACTGATTCATCCGGACCGCAATGATTTTGCCCCGCGTCTTGGTTTTGCCTACCAGCTGACGAACCGCGTCGTTTTGCGCGGCGGCTACGGCGTTTTCTATCAGCACAGCAACCGCATCGGATCGGAAAGCCTTATTCAGTTGAACCCGCCCGCGCTGCTTGACGTGCAGCTGAACCAAAGCGGGGCCAGCACCGTCTTTCAGCTAAAGAATGGTTTTCCGTTGAGCACCATAACCGGCGGGGGATTCGATCTCACACAACTCCAACTGCGCGCGCAGGATCCCAATCAGCGCTCGAGTTACGTGGAGCAAGCAAGTTTTGGTCCGGAAATTCAGCTCACCAATGACACCGTCCTTGCCGCCACCTACGTGGGGAATTGGGGTCGCAAGATGAACCGTCTGCGCGATTACAATATGCCGCACGTGACGGGCTTCGACGGTGGCTGTCCGGTCCTTCAGTATCCGTTCGCCAATCTGAACACCGTGTCGACCATCGATACCTTTACCCCGGGTGGATGCGCTTCGACTGGCCAACACGCATTTCTGGAATACGCTAGTAATGACGGCAATACCGATTACAACTCCTTGGAACTCTCCTTGCGTCGCAGGACCTCCAAGGGTTTGGGCTACTCTCTTGGCTACACTTTCAGCCACGGCTTGGCCAATTTTGGCGACAACCTTACCGCCGCGTCGCTGCCGCAAAACTCTTATAACTACGCCGCCGAAATGAGCAATTCCAATCTCGACATTCGCAGCCGTTTTGTCGGTAATTTCATTTGGGATTTGCCGTTCGGAGAGGGCAAGCGCTTCCTGTCCGGACAAAATGCAGCTAGCCGGTGGCTTGGCGGATGGCAACTGAACGGGATCGTGACCCTGCAGACGGGGAGTCCCTACAGTGTTAACGCCTCGAATGACGGCGTGTTGGGATTTACGCACGGGGTTTATGCGGACTGCGTCGGAGATCCGTTTGCTGGCGCGACCACCGATCACAGTTCCTATACCACTACGGGATTCCTGATTAACCCCGCGGCGTTCGCCGTTCCTGCTGACGGTACCTTCGGGAACTGCGCTCCCCGTAAATTCCACGGCCCCGGCATTCAAATGGTCGACCTGAGCCTGTTCAAACAATTTAAATTCACGGAACGATGGCAGTTGCAATTCCGGGCCGAATTCTTTAACGCCTTTAATCATCCGAACTTTGCTAACCCGAACGTGTTTTGCTCAAGGACAAGCGCGAGTAACCCGCAATGCGCTGCGCCGGGATTTGGGCAGGTCTCCAACACCATCGCGCCGATTCTCGGCACCGATTCGGGAGGGCCCGGCGATCCTCGTGAGATCCAACTGGCACTGAAGCTGTACTTCTGACGTGCCGCGCAGGAGCGGCGAAGGCCGCTCCCGCGCCTTCATTCCCGCGCCCTGATTCCGAGACCGGAGGGATCAGGCGCCCTTCGAGGAGGCGGTTTGGCGTCCAGGTGTCGAGTGACGGCGGCGCAGGCTACCATCAAGTTCCTGAAAAATCAGTACGTCGAGCGGGACGGAGTGGAGCGCCCATTCTTCGCCGGCTGCTTCGGGATTTTTGGGCACGGCAACGTCGCGGGAATCGGTCAGGCGCTGCAGCAGAATCAGGACTTTCCTTACTACTTAAGCCGCAATGAGCAAGCCATGGTGCATACCGCCACGGCCTTCTCCAAAATGAACAACCGGTTGCGCGCCTTCGCTTGCACGTCCTCCATAGGTCCAGGAGCGACCAACATGGTGACCGGTGCGGCTACCGCCACCGTGAACCGCATCCCGGTTCTATTGCTCCCCGGTGATGTTTTCGCCAGGCGCAATGTCGCGCCCGTTTTGCAACAACTGGAGTCAGCGCAGACGCAGGACATCTCCGTCAACGATTGCTTCAAACCGGTTTCGCGATACTGGGATCGTATTTCTCGACCGGAGCAGCTTCTGACGGCACTGCCCGAGGCTATGCGTGTGATGACCTCTCCCGCCGAAACGGGAGCGGTCACCCTCAGCCTGCCGCAGGATGTGCAAGCGGAGGCGTTCGAATGCCCTTGCCCGTTTCTCGACAAGCGCGTCTGGAATATTCCGCGACAGCGCGGAGATGCACAAGCCCTGCGTCGTGCCGCGGATATGGTTCGCGTCGCCAAACAACCTCTGCTTATCGCGGGTGGAGGCGTGCTTTACGGGGAGGCTTCAGGAGCGCTCGCTAAGTTCGTTCAGCAAACGGGAATTCCCCTCGCGGAAACGCAAGCAGGAAAGGGATCGCTGCCCTTCGACCACCCGCAGAACCTCGGTGCCATGGGCGTTACCGGAACTCCCGGAGCCAATCTACTGGCGCGCGACGCCGACTTGATCATCGGTGTAGGAACGCGCTACACGGATTTCACATCGGCGTCGAAGACCGCCTTCCAGAATCCCGCGGTGAATTTCATTAACATTAATGTGGCGGAACTTGATGCGGGAAAACACCGGGGTCTGTCCGTCGTTGCGGACGCAAAAGTGTCGCTCGAAGAGCTCGCCCAAGCGCTAAAAGGTTATCGCGTCCCCGAAGGATACCAGCAACGCATCAGCAGATTTCGCGAGGAATGGGACAAAGAGGTCGACCGCCTTTTCCACCTGCATCATGGACCGCCGGTAAGCCAGAGCGAAGTCATCGGTGTCGTGAACTCCGTTTCCGAGCCGCGCGACGTAGTGGTCTGCGCGGCCGGCAGCCTGCCGGGAGACCTCCATAAATTGTGGCGCGTGCGCGATCCCAAGGGCTATCACATGGAATACGGCTATTCCTGCATGGGTTATGAAATCGCCGGAGGGCTCGGGGTAAAGATGGCCGCACCGGATCGCGAAGTCTATGTAATGGTCGGCGACGGTTCCTACTTGATGATGGCCCAGGAAATCCACACCTCCATTCAAGAAGGAATCAAGCTCAACATTATCCTGCTGGATAACCACGGTTTCGCCAGCATCGGGGGATTAAGCGAAGCGTGCGGCAGCGACGGGTTCGGAACGCACTACCGGTACAGGAAAGATGGAAAGCTCGAAGGAGAGGTCGTAAAAATAGATTTCGTCGCGAATGCCGCAAGTCTTGGCGCTGCAGCGTCGCGCGTTCGCACGCTCGATGAATTGAAGCGGGCGCTAGTCACCGCGCGCGCGACTCCCAGAACGACCGTCACGGTAATCGAGGTCGATCGGAACGTTCGCGTGCCCGGTTATGAATCGTGGTGGGACGTGCCCGTCGCCGAAGTCTCGGAAATGGAAAGCGTCCGAGCCGCCCGCCGCGCCTACGAAACGAGCGTCAAGCGCGAGCGCCATTTTTTCTGAGGTAACAGGCAAGTGCAATTCGCACAGAAAACCTGGGAGAAATAACAGAGCCCCGAAAGGCGCTCTTACCAAGGGGAGTTAACCATGGCGGGAACTTCTTACGCACAAGAGGTATTGATTCACTCGAGCTCTGCGGCTCCGGATAAGGCCGGTGTCCTGCTCTCCCTAACCCGCGAACAAGCCAGTTGGAAGACGATCAACTTTTCTGTGCGCCGCCTGATATCCGGACAATATTGGCAGAGCGATACGCGAAATGAGGAAGCCGCGCTGGTGATCCTGGGGGGAAAGGCCACTGTAGATTGGGGCCAAGGACGGCAGGAAGTCGGCGGGCGCCGCGACGTGTTCAGCGGCTATCCGTATGCAGTTTATCTGCCCAGCCGGACGGCTTTTGAAGTTTCCGCGATCACCACCTGTGAATTTGCCGATTGCCGCGTGCCGTCCTCGGCAAAGCTCGCGGCCAAGGTCATTACGCCCGCGGATTGTCGTGAAGAGATTCGCGGTGGCGGCAATTGTACGCGACAAATCGTGGATGTGATTCGCCCCGAGTTCCCCGCGGAAAAACTGCTGATCTGCGAGGTCTATACCCCGAGTGGCAATTGGTCGAGCTATCCGCCGCACAAGCACGACGTGCACAATCCTCCAAGCGAGGTCGATCTGGATGAAACGTATTACTACCGCGTCGCCAAGCGCGACGGTTACGCATTCCAGCGCCTCTACGACGCAGCCGGCACCCGCGATGACACACTGACCGTCACCGACGGGGATCTGGTGCTGATCAAGGATGGCTACCACCCGGTGGTGGCTGCGCACGGATATGACGTCTATTACCTCAACGTGTTAGCCGGCAGCGCGCGCTCGATGGCTGCCAGCGATGATCCGCGCTACGCCCATCTTCGCAAAAACGTTTTAGAGCGCGATCCGCGCGTGCCCTTGGTTCGCCCGGAACCGATGCGAAAGACTTCGTCGTCTTAAGGCGGGCTACACGTCTGTCATTTTTGCTCGTGGCTGCCAGACGGCGATGAGCGGGTTGTCTCGGCGGTTTTGCGCGTCAGCGGAAAGATTGGAAGGAGAGTTCGAAAAATGCCGCACAAGATCGGATTCGCCGGGGCGGGAGGCGTCGCGGGGATTCACGCCGCCGTTTTGTCCAAGGATTCGCGCGTCAAGATTCAGGGATTCTTTGATTTGGACGCCACGCGTTCAGAAGCCCTGGCCAGCCGGTTTGGGAGCCAGGCCACAGGATCTCTTGTCGACCTTCTCGAGCAATGCGATGCCGTGTACGTTTGTACTCCCAACACCACCCATGAGCACGTAGCCCTGCAGGTCCTCGGAAGCGGCAAGCATGTTTTTTGCGAGAAGCCCTTCGCGTTGAATCTGGAGTCCGCCACGAGGCTGCGCGACCGCGCGCTTCGCTCCCACGTTATCTATCAGGTCGGCCATAACCGTCGGTTTGCGCCGGTATATAAGGTCCTGAAGCAGGCCATGGAGCGCAACGAACTGCGCCCTCTTTCCGTTCACGCCAAGATGAACCGCGGTGAACTCGTAAATCCCTCCTGGGTGTGGAATGCCAGTCTTACCGGAGGGTTTCTGTACGAAACTCCGGTTCACATGTTCGATCTCATGACCTTTTTCTTCGGAAAGGTCGAGTGGGTTCAGGTGGCGGCGCGCGCTCATCAGCACGATGAACTGGACGATTTTTCCATCTTGCTCAACTTTCAGTCCGGCTTGCAGGCGACCATGAAGACCTATGCGCACGCGAGCTGGCACTTCCCCTTTGAACGTTTCGAGGTGTACGGCATGCACGCAACCTACGAGACGTTTGAGATGGAGAGAATCTCGTTCACCAATGGTTTGGAATCGAGGACCACAACTCACGATTTCTCGTTGGCCAGCATGCACGAAAAATGGGGCTACATCGAGGAAGACCGCCTCTTCGTGGATGCGCTAGACGGCAAATCCCCAGTGCCGGTCTCTGCCGAGGACGGTTTCCAGGTCGTGGAATTGATCGAAGCCTGCTATCAGAGCGCGCGGGACGGCGCTCGCGTCTCCTTGGACGCGCCGGTGAGAAAACTTTGACATGAGCAAGTTCTCCGAGGGCATCCATTTTGCGTCGGCCCCGGTCAGCTGGGGCATTCAGGACGATCCGGGTCCCGCCTGGGAACAGCCGTACGAGCGCATCCTCGACGAAATTCTTTCCGCGGGGTATACCGGAACGGAACTAGGTCCCTATGGTTATTTTGCGACCGATCCCAAAATTCTTGCGGAAAGCTTGAAACGCCGCGGAATGTCTTTGCTCTCTTCCTTCGTGCCCGTACCCCTGGCGGACCCGTCGAAAAAGGAAGTCGTGATCGAGCACATTCGCAAGGTCGGCGCGCTGCTCTCGGCCTTGGGCGCCAAGGTGCTCGTGCTCTCCGATGCGCAGACGCCCAAGCGGCAACAACTCGCGGGTCGCGTGCCCACGGGCCCGCGGGAATCCTTGACCTCTGAGCAATGGAAGCAAGTGGGAAGAATTATCGGCGAGATCGAACGTGCGGCCGCGGAATTTGGCTTGAGCCTGGTCTTTCACCCTCACGTTGCCACGTATGTCGAAACGCCAAGCGAGGTTGAGCATCTCTTCGATTCGCTCACATCCACGAAGGTAGGTTTGTGCCTGGACACCGGACACTGCGTGTATGGCGGCGGTGACCCGAGCGACGAAGCCAAAAAATATCGGTCGCTTCTGCGTTACCTGCACATCAAAGACATTAATGCCGGCATTCTTGGCGAAGCGCGCAGCAAAAATCTTAATTTTGAGCAAGCGGTCGGTGCAGGAATATTTTCTCCGATCGGAGAAGGCTGCATCGATTTTACGGGATTCTTCCGGCTCCTGGCTGAAAATCAATATTCAGGCTGGATGATCGTTGAGCAGGATGTGATTTACGGAAAAACTGTGGTTCCACCGGTTGAGAGCATGCGTGCCAGCCTGAGCTACCTGAAAACCGTCCTGTCCAATTTGGGTTCGACAGACCAACTCGCAGCAAAGCGAGCCTAGTCCTCATACTTACCGGTTCGATCGCTTACACGGCCTGAAGCTTCATTTGCGGTCCAAAAGCCTGAACGTAATCCGCCAGCACCTGTTTGGCAACGTCACGTCGAGCCACCAGAGGATTTTTCTCCAGAGCCGCGAGCGCGGCCTCGCGCGAATGGTCCACCGATGCCCGTACGGTAAGCCGCTCGTATTCCTTTACCTGCAGCAGCAGCGCGCGCACCGCCTCCGGCGCGCGCCCCGCGGAAAGCACTCTGACTCCGCGCGACGACACTTCGCACGGGAGCTCGACGGCGTCATTCCTATCGAGATCCTCCAAGGCTGTACCGTTGCGAACCGTCAGTGGAATCACCGAGGGCATCTCGCTATGCAGCGCTTGCAACACAAGTAAGGCGATCCGCTCGTAACCGGAAAACTCCGAATACAGCTGCTGATTTTCCCGCCGGCCTTCGCCGGCCGTTGCCTCGATGCTGAAGTACGAAGCGTTTCGTTCACGCAAGTAGTCCTCATAGATTTCGACCAGCTTCGATTCTGGTGTATGCGCCAGCTTCTGAAACAGCCGCTCGTTCATGCCCGCAACAGCTTGGCCACGCGACTGCCCGCTCTGTTTCGTATTCTCAAAAGCCGCTTCCGGAAAGTAATAAAAATACAGATACTCCGTCGGAAGCAGCCCCAGGCGCTGAATAAATTGTGGAGGAAAAAGCCCGTGCCGATAGCATTTCTCGATAATCGCCGGAGAAGACAAAACGCTGGGCAGTAGTTCCGCGTCCTGTTCATCCCGGATAGATCGCACCCAGCCCAAATGATTCAAGCCCAGATAGTCGAAACGCAACTCGAACGGATTTCGCCCCAGCGCCTTGGCGATGGCTTCAAATGTCTCCAGTGGTGTATCGCAGACCCCCAGAAGATTTATGCCCGAATAATTTAGAAGCCCCTGGGAAATAATTCCTACCGGATTTGTAAAATTGATCACCGTGGCCTTCGGGCACCAGCGCTCAATCAAGTGAGCATATTCGAGCATGGCCGCCAGATTTCGCATGCCGCACGCAAATCCGCCTGCGCCGACGGTTTCCTGGCCTACCAGCCCGTGTGCCAGAGCAATCGTTTCATCTTTTATTCGCGCGTCGATTCCTCCCACGCGAATGCTGGTAATCACATAGTCCGCCCCCTCGAGCGCACTCTGGGGATCGGAAAAAGTCCGCTGGCGCGCGCGAAGTCCACTCCGCTTGCCCATGGCTTCGGCGACTCTTCCTATAGTTTTAAGGCGCTCCGCATCGGTGTCCCAGAACGCCAGTTCTTCCAGACACAGGCTGGCGTCGGCGCCCGCCAAGCCGTGCACCAGAAGCGGAGTCCTGACTCCTGCGGCTCCGATAAGGGTAATCTTCATTATCGCGCGATGTCCTCTACCCCGGAATTCTTCTCTGCAATTTCCACAGCACTCTGCATTTCTTATCGGATCTTCTTCATCAGTCCCAAGAGCTTCCCGCGCGTCGGGATCGCAGAAGATCCGCCGGGGCGCGTCGTGGCTAGCGCACCGCAGACATTGCCGGCTCGCATGCACGCTTCAAGCGGCCACCCCGCAAGATAACCGTGAAGAAAGCCGCCGTTGAATGCGTCACCCGCCCCAGTTGCATCGACCGTGCGCACCCCTATGGATCTCACTCTTGTAATTCTTCCGTCGCGTATGGCTAACGAGCCGTCCTCGCCAATCTTGATCACTGGTACGCGGACCCAGCCGGCCAATTTCCTCAACGCTTGCTCCACTGTTTTCGCTCCCGTTATTGCCTGGGCTTCGAGTTCATTCGGAAATAGGAAGTCGAGTTCCTTCAGCAAAGCCGGCAGTCTCCTAGACTCCAGGACTTCGGGATTCCATCCGATATCTGCGGAAATGGTCAGCCCCTGCCTGCGCAGTGCGCGAGCTGCTGGGCGCCACGCTTGTGGCGGTCGCAACCCGCACGCCAAATGTACATGCTTCGTCGTCCGAATCTGCTGCTGGACGTTGCTCCGCACCAAAAGTCTTTCTAATTTCCGGTTGATCGTATCGTGAGTGATCATCATGCGGTCCCCGCCGAAAGCGGCGCACACCGTCAGGGCCGTAGGCAAGCGCGGATCGACCTCGCAAGCCTCGGTCGAGATCCCGCTCCGGAGTAGCGTCCGCCACGCCGGGCTCGCGAGTGCATCCCGTCCGACCCTGGTAATCACTGTTGTTGGGGTGCCCAACCCGACGGCCACTAATGCCGTCGTTGCCAGACCGCCACCGGGAAAACTTGCGAAGCTTGCGGTCTTGACCTCTTCGCCCATCCGCGGAACTCTGGGGAGGTCGTAAAACACTAAATCGAGGAAAAACTCGCCAAAGACCGCCAGACCCCGGTCTTTTCGGGCGGAGGCGGGCATCGTCACGCTCCGCATCATAACAAAATTCCCGCGGGCCAACCAAGTTTTGGGTACGCGATACCGAAACGTTTTGGTGCCCGCACGGTTTTGCGCCCAAACGCACGATGCGCCGCTGGAAAGCGAAGAAACGATCTTGGGCGCAATAGCCGCAACGATTCGGAACCCTTATACTGAATGCTGTGTTTCCTGCCAGGCCCGGGTGGCGGAATGGCAGACGCCGAGGACTTAAAATCCAAACTGAGGTCGGCGGCGAACGCTAGAAAAACGTGCACCGGCGCGCGCGCATTTTGGATGCTTATGAGCAGAGGACACTTACTTACTTCCCTCAAAATGCGTAAACGCTTCGGCTCGCACGAGCATCTGTTATTCCTGGGTCGCTCGACGCTATGCAGGCGTTCGGCGGGACATTGCATCAATCCAGATTGCAAGAATCTGCGCGGCTAGGATTTCTTGTCAAAGACGGCGATACGTCGCGCAGTGGGCACCGGCGCTATTATCGAATCACCGATCCAGCTAGATTGGCGGACCTCCTGCAAGGCTGACCGCGTGCTCCCATGGTTTCATGCTGCCTCTCGGTATCCTTCCCCAAAGGCTAGGTCGGCTTTAGGTCGGCTTATCTTGACTGCCGAACACGTATACATCATAATCTCATAAAGCACCAAATATGGTGCATACGGAAACTATATATATTGTCCTAGTTGCTGGAAAATTGCTTTACGGTACTTACGACAACTATGAACTTACAGGCCAGGCTTGAAAAGTATAGGGAGCGCGATTTCCAACAATCAGACGCGGAAATCCTAGTCCTCATCGAAGAAAGTGCGATCGCGCTTTTTACATCGTTTCCCGATCACTTCATTTTATTCGGCGGAGCCACCCTTGTGCTTTTTTACGGGAGCCCGCGAGTGTCCCGAGACTTGGACCTTCTACCATCGGGGCCGCTACCCAAGACCGAGGATGTTCAAGCTGTCGTTCGCTCCAGGATTCAGCCCCTTGCGGAAATTTTCGGCCTCGGTCAGCTTGAGTTCCGGCAGGAAATCGCAAAACCAGATTTTGCTAAACACTGGGTGCTCGCCAATCAAGAGCCCCTCTTCAGCATTGATCTAACTAGAATTGGTGGGAATGTTCTCGAAACCCAAATCGTCAAAAAGACCATCGGCGACACTCCTGAGACGACCGTACCGACCCCGAATGCCAACTATCTCCTACTTCAAAAAAGCGAGACTTTCCTTAGTCGCCGCAAGGTCAAAGCTAGGGATGCCTTCGATATACATTTGTTGCTTTCGCGCAAAGCGCGATTAGACGTGACTCTCCGCGCGCATCTCCAAGATTTCATCGTAATGAACGAACCCGACAAAGAATCCGTCAAAGCGCGCATCGACGCTATTAGCCCAAAGCTCTGTACGGTGGAACTGCGTCCGGTGTTGCCGCCGCCGTTGTTTGAACAGCTTGAGAAAGAAGGATTCGAACCCCTTCGCCAATCACTACGAACAGTATTCTCAGACTGGCTCACTGGAGGACACAGATGAACTGGACAACCATTCTGACCGAAGAGGCGCGCCGAAATTGTATTCTACGATCCGATGAACTGGCTCGCAGGCATAAGCTTTCCGCAGCGGCAGTGCGTAACGCCCTGCGACGCCATGAGGAGCGAGGACTTGTTGAACGCGTTTCCACGAAAATCTATATCAATCACTTGAACCAGCAATTCTCGCCACGCGACCTAGTCAATGTACTCCGTTCAGAGTCTTACATTTCCCTTGAGTCAGCAATGGTCGAAAAAGGGATCACGAGCCAGAGCCCTGCCGTGCTCACTTGTGTGACGCCTGGATACCCGCGGACATTTCGAACAAAGTCAGCCACCATCGTGTACCGGAAGATATCTCCCGGG
>Ga0209488_10004042_pt1 | contig 11574 bp, 9 predicted proteins | sample Rivendell_Oct201_8_FD_188349 | JGI IMG/M metagenome (GOLD analysis project Ga0209488, IMG submission 188349) | Vadose zone soil microbial communities from the Eel River Critical Zone Observatory, Northern California, USA -... | ecosystem: Environmental > Terrestrial > Soil > Vadose zone >... | reverse complement strand
GGCCGCGCTGGCGCTGCACCAGAGCTCCGCGCTCGTCGCGCAGGCAGCCGAACCGGCGTCCCCAAAATTGAAAACGGAGACCCAGGGAGCGTTTGAACGATACGTAAGGCGGGCGGAAACGCGAAATGAGGCCGAGTTGAAGCGCGGTACGGCTCTGCTGTGGGTCGACGGACTCCCCGAGCCGGAACGCGCGGAGGCCTATGCGGGGTTAAAACGTGGCGAAGTGCGGATGCAAAAGCTGGAAATCCTGGAAAACGAGAAGCCGATGGCGTGTCCGGGGGGGATGATTCATCACTGGACCGGGGTGGTGCTCCTTCCGGGAGCGAAACTTGAAGACGTGCTGGGCGTGCTGGAGGACTATGACCGGCACTCCGTGTATTACGCGCCGGACGTCGAATGGTCGAAGATCGAATCGAGGGAAGGTGACCATTTCCGGGTGTTCCTGCGGTTTCGGCGGCACAAAGTGATCACCGTGGTGCTGAACACCGAGCACGAAATTCAGTACTTCCACGACGGACCGGGCAAGGCGCACAGCCGAAGCTCGGCCGTGCGGATTGCGGAAGTCGAAAACGCCGGTAAAAAGGACGAACGCGAAAAAACTCCCGGCGACGATGACGGATTCATGTGGCGGATGGAAACGTGGTGGCGGATGGAGGAGCGTGACGGGGGCGTTTACGTGCAAAGCGAGGTCGCTTCGCTGACGCGAGACATTCCCACTGGGCTAGGATGGATGATTAAACCTTTTGTCACAGGCATCCCGAAGGAGTCGCTTACATTCACGCTGGAAGCGACACGCAGAGCAGTCGAAGCGCATCGCACAGCGCGCTGACCCGCCGTTGCGCCCTACGCACTCCGGGCTGCAGGCGGGGCTTTTTTGGCGCTAGCGTCCTTCAGCAGCTCCCACACGTCTGCGGCATTCCGCTCCCAGGTCCATTGCAGAGCCGCCTTAGCGGCTGCATCTCCGGCATTTTGCCGCAGGGCTTCGTCGGTATAAAGGCGGTGGAGAATTCGCGCAAGGCCTTGAAAATCATCGAATTGGGGCAGAATGAAGCCGTCCACGCCGTCGCGAACCAGCGCGGCGACGCCGGCAAGCGTGGAAGTTATGACGGGCAGGCCGCAAGCCATGGCTTCGGCGACGGGCAGGCCGAAGGAATCTTCGCGGCTGGGGCTGACGTAGAGATCGGCGGCGGCGTAGAAGTCGAGTACCTCCTCGCGAGATGGTTCAAAGCGGCAGCGCTCCAAAATGCCAAGCGATTTTGCCATTTCCCGGAAGGAATCCGGAGAATCGTCGCCGGCGGCGATCAAGAGAATCGGCAAGTCGCGAAGAGCGGCCACGGCGCGGAGAACGGTTTCAAGTCCTTTGACGCGCCAATCGTTTCCGATCAAGAGAAGCACGAAATGAATTTCCTGAAAGTTGCGGCGCAGGCGCGCTTCGGGACGCCGCGCGAGCCGCGTCGAGGGAGAAAACTGCGCGTTGTCCACACCGTTGGGAACGACGCGGACATCCTGGCGGCGGAAATAATCGCGGAGCAGCGCGGCGGTGCGCTGGGAGACAGCGGCGAGCGAAACTTTGGGGTCCGAATAAATGCGGCGCTCCAAGCCAGCAAGAAGGGAGTAGTAGGCGCGGCGATGGAGTTGCCGAAGAAAGCCGGGTCTTGGCAAAGAGCGGTTGTCCTCGCGCGCAAGTTCCTGGAGGCGATGAAAAAGCGCGTGAACGATGACAACGTCGGCGTTGAGACAGTTAATTCCGGGAGAAAGAACAAGATCGAACCGCAGTCCGCGGATCCAGCGATCCCACGCGCGGCGGAACGAATTCAGGAAAAGCCAGGCGATAAATTGCAGGAGATGGGGACCGGGGATGGCAGGGACTTTATGCCAGATGATCGCGCCGGAGTCTTGCGAGCGTGCAACACCTGGAGGAGCAAGGGCAAGGCTCTCAACGCGCTGGGAATACAGATGAATCTCGCAAAGGTTTTTGCGCGCGAGGCGCTCCAACACTTCGGCAAGCGCGCGCTCGGTACCATGGCGGCGGTCAACGAAAGGTGAGACGACGGCGAGGCGCAAGTCAGCGCATCCGGGAGCTATACGTTTGGGGAAGCTGCGCGGCGGCGGTGTATTGGGAAGAAACAGCAAGAGTCGGCAAACGGAAAAGGATGCCAAGGAGCAGCCAAAGATAGGCATTCAATACAAAATCTTCGTACGGCTGGATGCCGTTAAACGTCATGGGAAAGAGGAGAAGTCCGGCATACCAAAAGATCATGAATGCCAGTGGAAACCAAGGCGAACCTCTCAGCTTCTTCACGACTCGCCATGCCGAGAACAGAATCGCAAAGCTCATGACGAACCAGAGAATCAGGCCGCCGATTCCCATCTCAAGAATGAGCGTTCCGAAGCCACTCTCCACGCCGATGACCGGAGGTTTGGCGTGAAAGATACGCGCGACGTACTGAGTGCCGAGGGAAGTCGTGCCGATGCCGTAGCCGTAAGGCCAACGGTCGTAACTGAAAGCGCCGAGGAAATTCCGCAGCGGGTAATCCCAGGTCCGGATTTGGAGTTCGCTCGCGCTGCTGCTGGGCGAAAGAGTCTCGGTGTAAAACGCGACGCGCGACAGCAGCGCCTCGGGGAAAACAAAAAACAGCAGCCCGAGACCTAGAGCAATACCAAGAGCGGCGCGCTGAATTGTGCGCAAAACGCGGATTACTTCACGCTGCCGCCAGGGGGCGCCCCAGACAAATGCCAATACTCCGACAGCGGCGCTGCCGGCGCTCCAAAGGACAACCCCTCGCGAGGAGCAGAGCGCGAGGCCCGCAACGGTCACGGCAAGAGCAATGAAGGCAAGAGCCCTGCCGCGCCTGTGGCGGAGGAGCAGGTAACCACTAAAACCAAAGACGAGCAGCCAAGTCACCAGGAGAAAATTCCCAAAACGGCCGGTACTCACGAAGACCGCATTGGGACGGTACATGATTAGACCTGAGATGGGCGAGACTCGATAGAGAGTGCTCAAGTCGCGAATATCATCGGCAAGGATTGCAGGATTCAAGAACGTATGACCGATGATGGCCTGGGCTATCCCCAGGGATACGATGATCAGCCCGAGAATCATGTTGACAAAGAAGAAGTGGCGTAATTCGGCCTCGGAATTGAGTAAGGCGTATCCCACAAAAAGCAAGGGAACATAGCAGAAAAAGAGCTTCAAACCCATGACACCATACATCAAATGAGTAGAAGCGGGATTAAAGACCTGCATCACTCCAAACCAGAAAAAAATAAGAACCGGAACGAGGAAGGGAGGCCGGAACGAAATGACTTCTTTTCGCCGATAGGCCAGGAAAAAGGAGAGATAGACGATAGCAGCCAAAACGTCCTTGGCGAAATAGATCGCCATGTTGTTGCCGAGGTATTTCCTTGCAAAATCTTCGAACAAGAGCCAGGTCAAGAAGAAATAGAGGCCGTTGCGCCAGCTATTAAGCATTGCAACGATGAAGACGCAGCCGGTAAACGCTAAAGCGACAAAGGCAAGGCCGATCATGTCGCCGGCGATCACGTAATTGGCAGTTTTGTAGGCGGCGACGACAAAAAAGATGAGGAACCCCAGGACGACGAGCGGGCTGCGGCGCATATTCCCGAATCCGGTGAGCGCGGGGACTCTCATGACGTCGCCTCGACGGCAAAAATGCGTTTGTTACCCAGAAGCACCTCACCGGAAAAAATAAGTGCGGCAAGTCGCATGGCCCAGACGATGGGCTTTAGAGTCAACCAGAAGCCGTTGGAGGAGTGGACGAGAGTTTCGCGGAGCCAAAAACCGCGGCGTGCAAGCAAGCGTTCGCTGGCGGAATTCTCATAGCCGCTGATTGTGTTGGTTTGGAGCATCAAGATTTCGTCGCGGCGCTGACCTCGCGATAGAGGCGCGCATGCGCATCTATCATACCCCGGTAGGAGAACGATAGAAGAATGCGCTGGCGCCCAGCAGCGCCGAGAGACGCGCCGAGGTCAGGTTCGTCCAGAATGCGCTTCATTGCTTCAGCAAGAGCCAGCGGGTCGCCTGGTGAAAAAGCCAGACCGGAGCCGCGCACGAGTTCCCCCAGCCCTCCAATCGCGGAAGCAATAACTGGGCGCCCGCGAACCATTTGCTCCATCGCGGCAAGGCCCGCGGTCTCCTCCATCGTCGTGGGGATGACTATGGTGCCGACACCGCGGAGAACCTGGTCTAAATTCATGCCGGAAAGGAAACCCGTGACTCGAACGCTACTCTCGAGGCCCAGTGCGGCGATTTGTTTTTCGAGGCGGGGCCTGTCGGCGCCGTCGCCGATTAGCAGGACTTCGACGTCGCGCCCCTCCGCTCGCAGAAGGCGAGTGGCTTCCAGGAGCACGGACAAACCTTTCTCCGTGACGAGCCTTCCTAAATACGCGAAATTTTTTCGGTGGAGCGGCGGAACGGCTTGGAGCGTGTCAATCCCGGCGCACGGGTCTTCGATTCCGTGAAGGATGGTGGCTGTTCTTGGGAGACCCTGGCGCGAGGCCACGTGACCGCTCGGGGCGATGTTGGCGGCAGCGCGACGGGACATGGCATGACGCAGAAACGCCGAGATCAAAAGCCAAAAACTTTTTAACGAGCCCTCGGTCTTGGCGTTGCACTTCAGGCATTCGCGATAATTGCCCGCGAGAAAATGGCCCGGACAGACGGTTTCGGAAGGATGCTGAAACAGGAGGCCGTTGGGGCAGGTGGCCTGGTAGCCATGGTGTTCGATTACGAAGGACTTGCGCGAAAACCAAGCGAGATAAAGGGGAGCAAGAGCGGGCCCGGCAATGTGGACCACATCGGATTTTCGAATGAGCTGCCATAGCTGCATGGAATTTGCCTTGCGGATCACGCGAAATGGAAGTGCACCATCATCGTGGTTCCCCGCCGGAGTTTGCGTGACAAGCGTGATTTCGAATAGCGGCGCGCCGTTCGAATCGCTGAGTTCCGCGAGGCCGCGGGCGAGAGAAAGAACAATCGTCTCGACGCCGCCGACACTCGGCGCGAAGAAGTGAGAATAAATGAGCAGCTTCATTCCTGAGGATTCTGAGATGCGGGGGCACTGGACTTTGGAACCGCGGAATCGGAGAGTGCCTCGGCTGCGTTTCGGCGGAGGCGCGAGGTGGCCATTCGAATGGCTTCGACCGCCGCGGCGATATTTCGCTCGGGCGACCACGTCTGGACATACGCGCGGGCGGCGCGGCCTAGAACCTTGAGGCGGGCGGGATCGGCAGTTGCTTTTTTCATCAATTCAGCAAGAGCGTCGATGTCGCCACAACGAAAGACGAACTCAGGACATACGGGAGCGACAAGGTCTCGCGCCGCGCCGGCGCGGTCGCTGGCCGCCGCGGCGCATCCGCAACACATGGCTTCGTTGACGACCAGGCCAAAGGGCTCAAACTCCGAGGGCAGAATCAAGAGGTCCGCGGAAGAATAGACGGCAGGGAGTTGCGACTGGTTGACAAATCCGAGAAAACGGACGCGCGAGGCTACGCCGAGGCTGGCGGCTTCGGACTCCAGTTGGGGGAGAAGAGGGCCCGTGCCGGCGAAAAGCAGGAACGCGTGCGGAAGATCGGCCTTCGCAAAAGCCCGAAGGAGATCGAGCGGGCGCTTCCACTGCTGGAGCTTGGCCGAGAAAACAAGTACGGCGTCATTCGGGGAAACGCCCCACGATGCCCGCACGGCTGAGCGATCGACCAGCTTCGATTGCTGCATCCACCAGTCGTTGTCGACGCAGTCCCCGGTCAACGAAACGTGGTCTCGCGGGATTCCCAGGGAACAGATAAAATCGCGCCCATCCGAGGAGGGAACGATGACCTGATCGGCCAAGCGGAACAGGAGTGGCCAGAAAAATTTTTTGATGGGGATTTTCCAGTTGCGCCCGTCGCGCGGGGTGAGCGAAGTCGCGTCTGCGCCGAAAATGAACGCCGCTTTCGAAAATTTCGCGGCCATGCATGCAATCCAAAACGTGGCGCGGACGTACCCGACGAAACAGAGAACCGCGTCATAGTTTCCGCTGCGGATCAGCCTCCACAGATTCGGATTCCAGAGACCGAAGAACGATTCCGCTCCCGAGCCGCGATTTGGGACGTGTGTCCAGGAGTGGCCATCGAGAACGGGCACGTCCCATTGAATATTGGCGCCAAACTCCGGGTCGTGGCCGGCTTCCGCGCCGCGAAGAGTGCAATAGGCCACCTGGAAATCCAGCGAAGGGTGCTTGGCCATGCGGCGGAAAATCGGAGTCATGTATTGAACGGGATGCGTCGCGACGGCGAGGACGCGGTAGCGGCGGTCAGGCATGGCAGGTCCCTGGGTTTTTGGCGCGACGTGTGGCGGTGGTGCGGAAGTCTGTCGGATTCAACGAGATGCCCCAGAGCGAAGTATAACCCGTTTCCCGATGTAGGTGGCTGTGCTAGACTAGCGTGGGTCCGCAGGGGTTTGCGGTTCACCGTAAGTCTCCGCACGGGTGTAGTTTTTCTTGGCGACCGTACCTCGGTTCGCATGGAGTTCGGCAGCGGCACAGCCGTCATTGAGTGCGGCCGCAAGCTCTCCGGCATGCTCCGAAACCGCTCTGCGGCGCAAAAATTCTTCCATCGATGACCCCGGCCAGGCCGCGGTCACGTGAAACAAACGAGGATGTGTCATGTCCGGGCATTCAAAATGGGCCACGATTAAACACAAAAAAGGGGCCACCGACGCGAAGCGCGGCCGCGTTTTCACGCGAATCATCCGCGAAATCAGCATTGCCGCGCGCATCGGCGGCGGCGAGCCGAACACCAATCCGCGCCTGCGAACCGCGATTCTGGCGGCTAAGGGCGCGAACATGCCAGGTGACAACGTCGAGCGCGCCATTCTGCGCGGCACCGGTCAGCTCGAAGGCGAGCAATATGAGGAAGCCACCTTCGAAGGGTACGGCCCGGGCGGAGTGGGCATGCTGATTCAGGTCGTCACCACCAACCGCAACCGCGTGGTCGGCGAGTTTCGCCACCTCATGAGCAAGAACGGCGGCAACATGGCCGAAGCCGGCGCCGTCGGGTGGATGTTCCACCGCAAGGGTGAAATTTCTGTTCCCAAGGAAGCGGCCACCGAAGACAAGCTGCTGGACCTCGTGCTGGAAGCGGGCGCCGAAGACCTGAAAGACGATGGCTCCGCATGGTACATCGTGACGCCGCCCGACGCCCTGGAGAAAGTGAAGGAAGTGCTAACGAAGGCGGGAATTACGCCCGCGTCCGCGGAAATCGGCATGGTCCCACAAAACTACATCAAGTTGACGGGCGCGCAGGCCACGCAAATGGTGCGACTGGTCGAAGCCCTCGAAGAGCATGACGACGTGCAACACGTCTACGCGAACTTCGATATCGACGAATCCGAAATTCAAGCGGCCGTTGGCGCGAACTAATTCACTCTATAGTTTGTTCTACGGTCGGTCTGCGACCATGACTGGCCGTTTTTGTTTGGCCTTTTGCGTTTTTACCCCTGACACATCCCCTACAAAGCGCTGGCAGGGACGCGCGGAAGGCCGTAGACTTGGGGTGATGACTGTGACGATTTCATCGGGCAGCCAGCACAAAAAGAATGGATGGACGCGTGTTCTGGGGGTGGACCCTGCGGCAGCGGGGCCGACCGGCTACGGAATTGTCGAGAGTGACGGACACCGCTGCCGGATGCTGCATTACGGTACGCTGAAAGTAGGGGCGAAGCGGCAGAGAGATTCTGCGGGAGCCGCGCTCCAGGATGTGCACGCATTGCTGTGCCGGTTGATAGAAGCTTTCTCCCCCGACGCCATGGCCGTCGAGAGCGTTTTTACTGCGCTCAATATGCGCACGGCGCTGCGGCTTGCGGAAGTACGCGGCGTGGTTTTGCTGGCGGCCGCGCAGCATAACTTGGAAGTGCATAGCTACGCGCCTCGGGAAGTGAAAGCCTCCGTCGCCGGTCACGGCCATGCCGACAAGCGGCAGATGCAGATGATGGTGCGCGCGGTGCTCTCCATGACGGTTACGCCCGAGCCTGCGGATGCGGCGGACGCCTTGGCCGTGGCGCTTTGTCATTTGCAGACGGAACAGGCCCGGCGGCGGTTTGGGCTGCCGGATCCAGAGGCGTCACTGAAACCGCGCGTGTTGCGCGCCGCGGCAGGTTCCGTCGGCTTGCCAAACGAAATTCGTCCAGATGGCACAACGCGTGGCGGGCTGCCGCGCATCTTATCGACGCGATGAAGACTTCCCAGCTCCGTTTCTTTCTGTTGATTGCCGCAGCGTGCATGGCTGCATCCGCGGCGCTCTGCATCCCGGCTCCGTCCGGTGCCAAGCTGACCTTTCGGCGTGTGTTCAAAGGAAGCTCACCGGAGTTCATCGAGATTAGCGTGCGGGAAGATTCGGATGCCGCCGCGTACGAAATCCGCCAGTTGGATGAGGATCCTGGCTCGCTGCCCTTTCAGGTGAGCACGGCGTGGCGCACGAAGATGTTCGATCTCGCCACGCAACTAAAACATTTCCAGGGTCAGGATCTGGATGTGCACCGCAAGATCGCGAATCTCGGCGAGAAAACCTTTCGGTGGGAATCCAGCGGCGAACTCCACGAGGCAAAATTCAATTACACTTTGAATTCCGCAGCTTCACAGCTCCTGCAGATTTTTGAGGGTCTGGCGCGCCAACAGGAGCATGTTGACTTGATTTCGCGGCGCATGAAATACGACCGGTTGGGAATCAACGACGCTCTGCTGCAGTTCGAATCGGACCTCAACCGCAGTCTTCTGCCCGAACCGCAGCGAGTCCTCCCCATGCTCGACCAGATCGCGGCTGATTCCCGGTTTGTCGATATCGCGCGGCAGCGGGCCCGCTCTCTCGCCGAACGCATCCGCCACCAGGGCTAGGAAGGCTATTTGAATCTATATTGTTCTGCACGCGCGGTACTGCGGTAAGGAATTTTGCGATGGATCACCTGAATTGCACCGGATATCGCCACAACACTGCTGGTAGGAGCGGCCCGCCCTGCCTCCCGCTTTTGTTCCGCCGTGCGATCCTGCTTCTTGCAGCCATCCTCTTCGCTTCCAGCGGAATCTGTTTTGGCCAGAAAAAACAAAAATTGGAGAAGAATTATCGCGACTGGCTGGAACGGGACGTCGCTTACATTATCACCAAGGACGAACGCGACGCCTTTCTGAAGCTGACCACCGACGAGGCTCGCGAAAAGTTCATCGAGACCTTCTGGGAAATTCGCAATCCCTCTCCCGGTTCGCCCACGAACAGTTACAAGGATGAGATTTACCAGCGCATCGCTTTTGCCGATGCGCGTTTCGGCATCGGCTCCGGGATGGAAGGATGGCGAACCGATCGCGGACGCACCTACGTTACCCTGGGCCCTCCGCAACAAAAGCAGGTCTTGCGTAACTCCGCCAATCTCTTTCCCATCGAGATCTGGTTTTACGGCGGAGCCAACTCCGCACTGCCACCGTTTTTCTACGTCATGTTTTATCAGCGCGAAGGCGGCGATTACCGCTTCTATAGCCCGTACGCCGACGGCCCCGACAAGTTGGTCACCGGCGTGGAAGCCATCAATTCGCGCTTGACGGCGCTGCGCTTGATTCGCAATTCCGTCGGGCCGGAAGTGGCGCGAATTTCACTGTCGCTCCTGCCCGATGAACCGGTAGATGAGACCACGGGAACCGTGAGCTTGCAATCCGACATCCTGCTGGACAGCATCAAGAATCTCGCCAATTTGCCTGCGAATCGCGACGATATCCTCCGGCGAAGAACCAACCGCGAGTCGGTTACCTCTCGGCTGGTCCTCGAGGGCCGCAATCTCGACATCGTTACCTTCCCCGCTCGCGATTCCCGCGGCCTGACGCGCCTCGACTATGCCCTTCGCTTGCATAGTCCCAGCGACCTCAGCATGGCCGAGGAAAAGGACGGACGTTATTCCTACTCTGTGGAGATCCGCGTCCGCGTTTTCAATTCCGAGAACAAGCTCATATTCACGCAACAAAAATCCCTCTCGGATTCCATGACCAAGAAACGCTTCGATACCATCAAGGACAAAGTATTCGGGTACGAGGGGACACTCCCTCTCCCGCCCGGCAAGTATCACCTCGAGTTTCAATTCACGGACTGGTCCAAGAAAGCAGCCTTCCACATGGTGCGGGAAATTTCAATCCCTTCGCCCGCAAAAGACTCTCTGGTTGTGCCCAACGTGCTGCCGTTCCTTTCCGCGGAAAACGCCGATCCCGGCCTCGCCGACCTGATGCCCTTCACCATCGGCGGCGTGCAATTCACTCCCATGCCCAGCAGCACCCCAACTCTCGTCCAAGGCACCAACCTTCAGGTCGTCTATCAGATTTGGACGCCAGCCTCGGATCCGCGCGAAAATCTTGGAAAGAAACTGGACGTGGAATACGCTTTCGGACGGCCCGCCGCTCCCGGCAGTGCCACCAAGGTCAAAGACGAAATCAGCAGGGAACAATTCGATGCCGCGGGTTCGCTGGTGACCGGCAAAAAGCTTTCGCTCGAGCAGCAATCCAGCGGCAGCTACATTTTGAACGTCACCGTGAATAATCCGCAGAACAAGCACAGCGGTTTCGGAACCATGAATTTCAAAGTTCTCGATGCGCCTTCCGGGCCCGAACCGTGGGACGTACTCGAGCCTGGCATCGCGCAGGACGCAGAAAAGGGCATTCTCGATCAGCAACGGGGACTTTGCTATTGGGCTCTGGGTCAGTTTGACGAGGCGCGCGTGTGGTTCCGCCGCGCTTTGCAACTGGACCACTCCAATGACGTCGCCCGTGCCCGGCTTGTGGACGCCTACTTTTCAAAGAAGGATTATGCCGCTGTGGTCAGCCTCTTCTCTGATGCCGGCATAACAGAAGGGACCGACTCAGAGACGCTTCTCCGCATTGCCACAAGCTTGGAAAAAAGGGGCAGCACCCCACAGGCCATCTCCGTCATCGAAAATGCCCTCCAATCCCGCCCCGAGGAAGGCCCCCTTTATCTGGCCTTGGCGCAATACTACAGTGAGATTGGAAATGCTCGAAAGGCGGCGGAGTTGACTCACAAGGGCAAGTCTCTTCTGTCCGAACCCCCAGCCAAGCCGTAAGGAGCACAGGCCCCTCCCGCTTGTTTTGCCTTGTGCCCTCTATTTTGATTCCTCCATATTTCTGCATACTTATCCAAGAATCAGAAGTAAATCACTCCGCCATCTCCTAACTTCCACTTGCGGTGTCTATAAGTCATTGAATTTAGAAACTTTGGCATTGGACAAATTTCTTCTGATTTTGGCTGTTTTTATGCATGGCTTGTGAGAGTATGTCCGGGGTTTCGGGGAGTGGGGTGGACTCCCTGTCGCTATTTTCGCTCCATTTGCAAGCCAGCATAGGTTTTCAATAAATGAGACGTAAGGAAGGGAGTTCGAGCTTTATGAAAAATAAATGGCTCGTGATCAGCTCAATTTTGGCATTTTGCATGATCTTCTCGATATCAGTCGCGGCCCAAGACCAGGGTTCGTCGCGCGGCAATTTGAGTGGTTTGGTCTATGACTCAACAAAGGCATTGGTTCCGGGGGCCCAG
>Ga0209488_10004041_pt1 | contig 11576 bp, 6 predicted proteins | sample Rivendell_Oct201_8_FD_188349 | JGI IMG/M metagenome (GOLD analysis project Ga0209488, IMG submission 188349) | Vadose zone soil microbial communities from the Eel River Critical Zone Observatory, Northern California, USA -... | ecosystem: Environmental > Terrestrial > Soil > Vadose zone >... | reverse complement strand
CCGTCTTCGCCGACGTATTGCAGGCCGAAGCGCGCGGGCAAATTGAAATCGAATTGCACGGTGGTGAGCTGCCAGGAACGGCCGATCGCGTCGATGAGCTTGACGTCGATTTTCGGGCCGTAGAACGCGCCTTCGCCTACCATCTTTTTGAACGGAATGTTCATGCGCTTCATGGTGTCAGCGAGAGTGGCTGTGGCGCGGTGCCAGTCTTCGGGCTTGCCGGGGTAATTTTCCGGATGCGCGGGATCCCAATCGGAGAGTTCGACTTCAAATTTGTCGAAGCCGAAATTTTTCATGACGGCGAAAGCAAAATCGATGCAGGCCTCGACTTCGGATTCGATTTGCGAGGGCATGCAGAAGATATGCGCGTCGTCCTGGGTGAAGCCGCGGACGCGCAGCAAGCCGTGGAGCACGCCGCTGCGCTCGTAACGATAGACGGTGCCAAGCTCGGCGAGACGGACGGGAAGATCGCGGTAGCTGTGCAGCTTTGCTTTGTAAATCAGAATGTGGCCGGGGCAGTTCATGGGCTTGAGCTGGTACTCGGCCTTTTCCACCTCGACCGGGCCGAACATGCTGTCTTTGTAAAAATCCGTGTGGCCGCTGGTCTTCCAGAGGTCGAGGCGCATGATGTGTGGGGTGTAGACGAGGTCGTAGCCGCGCTTAAGCAACTCTTCGCGCAGCCAGTCTTCGACAATTTTTCGAATCAAGCCGCCTTTGGCGTGCCAGAAAATCAGCCCGGGGCCGGCTTCTTCCTGAATGCTGAAGAGGTCGAGTTCCGTGCCCAGCTTGCGGTGATCGCGACGCTTGGCTTCCTCGATGCGGTGAAGGTGGGCGTCCAATTCTTTCTGCGTGAAGAACGCCACCGCGTAAATGCGCTGAAGCTGGGGATTGCCTTCCTGTCCCTTCCAGTAAGCGCCGGCGACGTTCATCAACTTGAACGCTTGGATGCGTTTTGTGGAAGGAATATGCGGGCCGCGGCAGAAGTCGATGAATTTTCCGGTGGTGTAGAAAGAGACCATCGGCTCGGTGGCTTTTTCTTCGACCAGCTCGCACTTGAAAATCTGATTGGTCTTTTTGTAAAGGTCCAGAGCTTCCGGCTTGGGAATCAGCTTGCGCTCGTTGGGCAAATCCTGCGCCGCGAGTTCGTGCATCTTTTTTTCGATTTTGGCGAGGTCTTCCTGAGTGAACGGCTCCTCGCGCAGGAATTCGTAGAAGAAGCCGGTGTCGATCGGCGGACCGATGCCGAGCTTCACGTTTGGATAAAGTTCCATGACGGCAGCAGCGAGGAGATGCGCCGCCGAATGCCGGAACACGAAAAGCGCATCCGGATCTTTCTCCGTAAGAATCTTTATTTTGACGTCATGATCGAGCGGCCTGCGCAGATCGATCAGCTCGCCTTGATCGGGAGCGTTTGGCAGCGGCGCCCCATTTGTTGCCGTTACGTGCGCGACCAGCGCGGCATCGGCGAGGCGGGGGGAAATCTTCCGTGCAATATCGGCAGGCGTAGTGCCCTTCGGCACCTCCTGAACGCTGCCATCCGGCAATGTGATGTGAATCTGCTCCATCTGCGTGCTCACCTGGAAGGAGAAACTCTAAGCTTATCGGCGGTGTTCTGTCTGGTCAAGGCGCGCCACACGAATCGCGAGCATGTGGAAACCAAGCACACCCCGGAACTAGATCGGAGTGATCCCCGGTAACCTTCAAAAGTGCGCGTTTGCATTGCAAACCAAATTCGTGACCTATTTCTCCGGGTTCGCGGCCACTGCCCGGGCAAAGCTTGATTCCGGATTCAGCAACAAAGCGTGTTGCAAAGCGTCCCGCACTTTGCTCGTATCCCCTTGTTCTTGGTAGGCTTTGCCCAACCACACCCAGGTATCGTCTTGCGCAGGATCGATGGCCAGAAACCTCTGGAAGCTTGCAGGCCGCTTCAGGATTTTTTCTGACGCGCCGACTCCATCTGTTCCCAAGCAGCTTCGGGCAACATCAGCAAATCGTTGAACTCGCCGGCGCCGCGCAGCCATTGCGCGCCGTCAATCACCACGCATTCGCCGTTGATGTACTCCGCCATGTCGCTGATGAGAAATGCGGCGAGATTGGCCAGCTCCCCATGCTTCCCGAAGCGCTTCATCGGATGCTTGTCCTTGGCGTGCTCCTCGAATTGCTTCGAAGGCATCAGCCGCGACCACGCTCCCTCTGTTGGGAACGGCCCCGGCGCGATGGCATTCAGCCGGATGTGATACTTCGCCCATTCCACGGCCAGCGATGTGGTCATGGCAAGGACGCCCGCTTTTGCGCACGCCGACGGCACGACAAAACCCGAGCCACAGTTGGCGGCCGCGTAGCTCGTCACGATATTCAGCACATTGCCGCCGAGTTTTCGGGAAATCCAGCGCTTGCCAAATACCTGCGTGCAGTGAAATGTTCCGTTGAGTACGATGCCGACGACGGCGTTGAAGGCGTTGGGAGTCAGTTTTTCCGTGCGTGCTATGAAATTTCCGGCAGCGTTGTTGACCAGCGTGTTGATTTCGCCGAATTGTTCCTCCGCTTTTGCTGCTGCGGCTTCGACCTGTCCGTAATCCCGCACGTCGCAAGTGGTGAATGCCGCCGCGCCGCCCGCCCGGTGTATCTCTTCGCACGTTTCCCGCAGCGGCTCCACCCGCCGGCCGACGAGGAATATCCGCGCGCTCAACTCCGCAAAGCGCAACGCCATCGACCTGCCGAGTCCGGTCCCCCCGCCGGTAAGAAACACTGCCCGGCCCTTTAATAAGTCCTTTTGGAACAAGTTTCACCGCCTCGTGTAGATGACTGAGCGCGCGTCAAAAGCGCGAAGCGCGATTCTAATCTATTCGAGAGAATGCGAAAGACTTTTTCGAATGGGGTCCGGCGTCAGGAAGGAAGGAATACGAGTCAGCTTAGGGATGCATTTGCGCGGGGATCGGGCGGCCCATCGCTTTCGCATACTCTGCCGCGTAGAGCGGACTCTCCGGAAATTCCTCGGTCAATTCGAGGAGCAGTTTCTGCGCCAAGGGATTTTGTTTTTCCCTGCGGGCCGCCAATGCCAGCAAGATCTTGGCGTACGGCTGCAGGTACCGTCCCTTTTCAATGGTGTTTCCAAGCTGTTCCATGCCGAGCTTCTTGTCGCCGTGGATTCCTCCGAACCGGAGCAGGAAACGAGTACCGCCCGAAAGGCTTCCGATAATGTAGTTGGCCGTGCCCAGGGCGACGTACGCATCATTTGCGTCCGGCTGCTGCGCGAGCAATTCCTTGGCATCCGCGCTGGCTTCCTTGAGCCGCTTCAAGGCTTCCAGGTGCTCTTTCTTGAGAATCATATCGGCATCCGATTCCATTCCTGCGGAGAGTGCGAGAGCGAAAAGCCCTTCCGGGTCGCGTGCGTCTTTCTCCAGGCGCTGGCGGGCGAGTTTTCGGGCCTGTTGGATGGCTTCCTGAAAACTCTTCATGCGCGCCGGATCGGGCTTGCCCTCAATGCCCTTAAGGAACCTTTTTTCGTTCAAGAAGAAATCGCTCGAAAGAACGCCCTGGCGATACATCTCCTCGAAGAGGTAACTGGCTGCGACGGCCACTTGGCTAAAAGGCTCGTCGGGATGCTGCGTTTCCCAGGCGGCAAATTTTTCGCGCGCTTCGGTGAAGTTTTGGATATAGAGGAAGTGAAATCCGGACCTGAGGTCCGTCACGTTAGTGAACGCCGGACCAGTGGCCTTAGCCTGCGGCTGCGCACCGCAGACGGCCGCGGAGAGGAGCAGCAGGCATGCCACGCTAAGGCTTCGCCAACGCATTCGAGGGCTGCTCGTCAGAAGAGTCCGGGCAAGAAGCGCGGCTTGCCGGTCATCGCCGCGCGATAGTCGGGATTGGCGAAGAGCACGCGCTCCTCCGTGGAGAGCCGTTGCGCCAGGACTCCGATGTGGGCAATGGCTCCCGCGGCCGCGGTGATCCAGGCCGTGTGAATGAGCGGCAGAGCCAGCATCTCCGCAAAAACCGCCGCGTAGTTAGGATGCCGAACGTAGCGAAAAGGCCCGGAAGTCACCACGCCGAGGCGCGTGGAATCCACCACCTGAACATTCCAGTGCTCGCCGAGCGAACGGATGACCCACCAGCGCACGGCATTGGCCGCCAGGAAAACGGCAAACATCGGCGCAGCGAGCCACAGAATGAAAGGACGCCGAAGGAAGACGACCTCCACCGCGGCGCCAATCAGCACCGCGGTGTGCAGAAGCACCATCCAGCGAAATTTTGGCTCATCCACTTTCGCCGCGCCAAGCGCAGCCATTTTCCTCTGATGCCGCTTGGAGATGCGCAACTCGACCAGCCGCAGCAACGCCACGGCGAGGAGCAGACCGAGAAACGCGATGACACTCAGGTCCATTGCAATAGCAAAAATTCCGCGCTGAAGCCGGGTCCAAACGCCGCGGCCAGCGCGTATTCACCGGGCTGCAGCGGCCTTTTTTCCAGCCACTCCTGCAGAATGAAAAGGATCGTCGCGCTGGAGAGATTCCCGACGTTTCCGAGAATGTCCCAGGACGGCTGCGTGTCGCACTTGCACAAGCCAAGCTCCGTCTCGATGTTTCCGAGCAGCCGCGCTCCACCGGGATGCAGAATCCAGCCCTTGATCTCTTCGCGCTTCCGGCCGTTGCGATCGAGGAAGCCCTGCACCAACCCGGCGATTTTCCCGCCGATCATTTCCGGGACATCTTTCGCCAGCAGGATGTGGAATCCGGAATCGCGCAGGTCAAATCCCATGGCGCCCAGCGAATCCGGAAACGTATAGGTTTCCGTGACGAGAATCTTCGGTCCCCGCATTTGTTTTCCGCTGACCACCACGGCCGCCGCGCCGTCGCCAAAAAGGATCGAGGAAATCAGGTTGGCCTGCGAAATGTCCTTGCGCTGAAAGGTGAGCGAGGGCAGCTCCACGGCGATAATCAGGACATTTCCGCCGGGTTCGGCCTTCAAGTAATCGGCGGCGCGTCCCAGGGCCATGGCCCCTGCGGCGCAGCCCAGTTCCGTGAACGGCATGCGCCGGACATTCGAACGGAATCCCATCAGGTTGATGAGGTGGGCGTCCAGCGACGGAATCATGAATCCCGTGCAGGACACCGTGATGATCATATCGATTTGATCGGGCTTCAAGCCCGCGCGCTCCAGGCACTTTTCCGCGGCTTCCCGGCCGAGCTTGACGGCATGCTCGATGTATTCGTTGTTGGTTTGCGAGAGCGGACGCGGCTCGATGGTGTAGTCGAGCGGGAAGATAGCGTGCCGATTGTGAACCTGGGCGTTATCGACGATGCTCATCATCGCTTCGAGACGGCGGTCGGGGATGTCAAAGACGCGCCCCATGTATACCTTTACGTCCTCGCGCGTGATGGTGTGGGGCGGCAGAGCCGTGGCTGTTGCGGCGATGGTGGGATACGAGGCTGCAGCCGTTTCGGCGGGTCGATTTCTCGCGGATTCCATCAGTCTCCTTGGGCACTGAGCCAGCGCCGGCGATATCCCACGTCGTGTAAGCCTTTTGAATGCAGCGTTTTCGGAATCGGCCACATTCGAACCCATAACTTTACATCAGTTCTTTGCCGGGAGCGAGCTAGTTTGAAGTCGGAGGTGACGGCCGTTTCACGGCACGTGAAAGCCGTGGCCGGAAACGTGAGCGAAGTCGCTGAGCGCCTCGCACCCGGTCGCGCCTGCATATCCGTTGTTTCCGGCCACGGCTTTGCAAAGACTTGAGCGCCAGGGAATTTATTCCCGGGGGGCAGAGGTGCAATATTTTTTGCCCAAGCATGTTAGATTCTCTGATTGATGAGGTGCCTGATGCGCGGAACTGCATTTCGTTTCTTTGTGCTGGCAGCTGCATTCGAGCTGCTGGTGAGCCTGCCTTCGCGGGGTCAGGAGGCCAAGTGGCCCGCGACAACGGAAGGCGACTATGTTGCCAAGAATTTCAAATTCCGATCGGGCGAGACGCTGCCGGAATTGCGCTTGCACTACACGACGTTGGGCAAACCTGCGCGCGATGCCCAGGGCCGGGTTACAAACGCGGTGTTGATTCTCCATGGCACCGGCGGCTCGGGAAACCAATTCTTGCAGCCCATCTTTGCCGGGGAGTTGTTTGGACCGGGCCAACTCCTGGACGCGAGCCGCTACTTCATCATTCTTCCCGACGGTGTTGGGCACGGGAAATCCTCGAAGCCCAGCGACGGCCTGCACGCTCACTTTCCGCAATACGACTATGACGACATGGTCGCCGCGCACCACCAACTTCTCAGCGAAGGCCTCGGCGTGAACCATTTGCGCCTCATTCTGGGCACTTCCATGGGCTGCATGCATTCCTTTGTGTGGGGAGAAACCTACCCCGATTTCATGGACGCGCTGATGCCGCTGGCTTGCCAGCCGGTGCAGATCGCGGGACGCAACCGCCTCTGGCGCAAGATGGTGATGGACGCGATTCGCGACGATCCGGAATGGAAGGGCGGAGACTACTTCGCGGAACCGCAGCAGGCGCTGCGCACCGCGCTGGACTTGCTGCTCATTGCCGGCAGCGCTCCGCTCTACATGCAGAAGACTCTGCCGACGCGGGACACCGCGGACAAATATCTGGACGACTATTTCAAGACGCGTATGGCAGGGCTGGACGCCAACGATCTCATGTATGCGGTGAATGCTTCGCGCAATTACGATCCGTCGCCGCAACTGGAGAAAATCACCGCGCCCGTCATGTACATCAATTCCGCGGACGACTTCATCAATCCGCCGGAGCTGGGCAATGCGGAGCGCGAAATCAAGAAAGTGAAGAACGCGCGATTCATCCTCATTCCGATTAGCGACGAAACGCGCGGCCACGGGACACATACGCGGGCCGTCGTTTGGAAGCAGTACCTCGCGGAACTGCTCGCGAAATCAGCGCACTAAGAGGCTCTCGGCGGCGCCTGGATTAGGTGGTTGCCTGGCTGGCGCGGATTTCCTGCCAGCGGCGCGGGCGCTTGTTGGCTTGCAAGACTTTTTTGCGCAGGCGGATGGATTTCGGCGTGATTTCCACGAATTCGTCGTCGGCAATAAATTCGATGGCCTGCTCGAGGCTCAGTTCGCGGTGCGGAATCAAGCGGATCGCCTCGTCGGCGCTGGAAGAGCGCATGTTGGTCTGCTTCTTTTCCTTTGTGACGTTGACGTCCATGTCCTGCTCGCGCGAATTCTCGCCGACGATCATCCCCTCGTAAACTTCGATTGTCGGCCCGATGAAGAGTTCGCCGCGCTCTTGGATGTTCCACAGCGCAAAGGCGGTGGATGGTCCGCCACGGTCCGCCACTAATGCACCCGTTGGACGCAGCGCCATCTCTCCGCCGTATTCCATCCAGCCTTCGAAAATCGAATGAATCAACGCCGTACCGCGCGTGTCCGTCAGCAACTGGCTGCGCAGCCCGATCAAGCCGCGCGAGGGAATCTTGAAGTCCATGCGCACGCGGCCGGAGCCGTGATTGCTCATTTTGATCATCTCGCCGCGCCGGCTGCCGATCGTTTCCATGATGATGCCGATGAAACTCTCGGGCACGTCAATCACCAGCCGTTCGAGCGGCTCGAGTTTCTTCCCGTTCTCCACGCGCGTGACGATCTCGGGCTTGCCGACCATCAGCTCGAAGCCTTCGCGGCGCATTGTTTCGATCAAAATCGCCAGCTGCAATTCGCCGCGCCCCAGCACGCGGAAAGATTCCGGCGTGTCCGTGTCTTCCACGCGGATGGAGACATTGGTGAGAAGTTCTTTTTGCAGGCGATCGCGGAGATCGCGCGAAGTGAGAAACGTTCCCTCTTTGCCGGAAAGAGGACTGCTGTTGACGGTAAAAATCATCGCCAGGGTGGGCTCGTCGATCAGCAGAGGCTCCAGCGGCATGGGGTTTGCCAAATCCGTAATGCTTTCCCCGATGTTGATGCCCTCGACGCCCGCAATCGCTACCAGATCGCCTGCCAGGACGGCTTGCGCTTCGTCGCGTTCGAGCCCTCGAAAGGTGTACAGCTTGGTGATTCGCGTCGGCACTAATTTGCCGTCCAGCTTGACGATGCCCACGTCCGCGCCGCGCTTCAGCGTGCCGTTAAACACGCGCCCGATCGCGATGCGTCCCAGAAATTCGCTGTAATCCAAATTCATCACCTGGATTTGCAAAACGCCATCGGGATCGCCAGGAGGGGCCGGGATGTATTTTACGATGGCCTCGAAAAGCGGGAGTAAGTCTTTGGAACCGTCGCCCGGCGTGCGGTGCGCCACGCCGTCGCGCGCATTCGTATAAATGACGGGGAAATCGAGCTGGTCCTCGGTGGCGTCCAGGTCGATGAAGAGATCGTAGATTTCGTCCAGGACTTCCTTGGCGCGCGCGTCGGTGCGGTCAATTTTGTTCAGCACGATTACTGGAGGCAGCTTCGCCGCCAGCGCCTTTTGCAGAACGTAACGTGTTTGCGGCAGCGGTCCTTCGCTGGCGTCGACGAGCACCACAACGCCGTCCACCATGCGCAGCGCGCGTTCGACTTCACCGCCAAAGTCGCTGTGCCCCGGGGTATCCACGATGTTGATCTTCGTGTCGTGGAAAAAAAGAGCGGTATTTTTCGCGAGAATGGTGATGCCGCGCTCGCGTTCCAGGTCATTGGAGTCCATGACGCGCTCGACGAGGGCTTCGTTGGCGCGGAAAATCCCGCTCTGCCTTAGCATGCCGTCGACCAGAGTGGTCTTGCCGTGGTCCACGTGCGCGATGATGGCGATGTTGCGAATATTTTGACTCATAATTCCTGCTTGTCGTGCCTCCGACCCGGCCGGGCCAAGTCCTCTAAAGACAAAAATAGCTGCTGAAACAACCAGCAGCCTTGACGAATGTACCTTTATGTAGGTTGACCGCCCGGCGGTCACACATCCTTAGGTGCGGTGCAGCAAGCTATAGTTTAGCAGACTCGCTCGCCAGCAGCCAACAAAGTGTCACCAATCTTTCTGAACAAGCACGCAAAGTAGGACAGGCATTCCTGCCTGTTCTCTCGCGGCTATCCGAGTCTGCTAACTCGACCGGCAAGAATGTCTGTCCTACTCGGCGCGTAGCGCGATGATTGGATCGACTCGAGCCGCACGGCGCGCCGGGATGTAGCAGGCTACGAGCGCAGCCAAGCCCAGCACTGCCGCAACCCCGACATAGGTGAGCGGATCCGATGGCGCTACTTCAAAAAGCAGTTGTTGCAAGAGCCGCGTAAGCCAAAGCGCACCGAACAGGCCCAGCGCCACGCCGACCAACGCCAGCGCCATACCCTGCCCCAGAATCATGCGCAGAATTTCCACCGGACGCGCGCCGATAGCCATGCGCACTCCGATCTCATGCCGGCGCTGGCCGACAGCCAAAGCCATCACGCCGCCAATGCCCGTGGCCGCAATCGCCAGCGCCAGCAGCGCGAACAACCCTAGCAAACTTGTCGTCAGTCTAGGCGCCGCGACCGATTCCGCGCGCACCTGTTCGAGCGAGCGCACCCGCGCAACCGGCTGATTCGGATCCACGGCATAGAGCAACTCGATTACGCTGCGCGCGATGCTCATCGGCTCCGCCGAGGTCTTCACAACGAGGACCGCGTCCATTAGCGGGTTCTGCGCCATCGGCACGTAAATCTCGTCCACGGCATCCTTGTCCAGCCCGTACTGCTTCACGTCGCCGACAACACCGGCGATCTGTATCCAGGATTTCCCACCGTCCGCCGAGAACCGTTTTCCAAGAGGATCCTGCCCGCCCCAGTAGTGCCGCGCCGCCGCGCGATTGACGACAGCCACAGGAGGCGCACCCGGACGGTCAGCGCGCGTAAACGCCCGGCCCTGCAGCACCGGAATGTGGAGTGTCTCGAAATAACCTTCGCTGACCACTCGAAAATCCGAGATGGGATGAACTTGCCCGGGCACCGGTGTTTGCCCTTCGATCATGAAATCGCCGGTCATGTGCATGTCGCCGTTCAACGGAATCATCATCGAAGCCGCCGCCGATTTCACGCCACTCTGCGCTTCGATTTTGTCGAGGAACGTTTCGAAGAAGGCACGCTGCTTGTCGTCCGTGTTGTACTTGGTGAAGTCCAGGCCGATTTGCATGGTCAACACGTTTTCCGGCTGGAAGCCCGGGTCCACATGCTGGAGCTTCGCGAAGCTGCGCAGCATCAAACCGGCGCCAATCAAAAGAAGAAATGACACCGCCACTTGCGCGACGATGAGCAAACTCCGCATCCGGTGCCTTCCACGCCCGATCGTGGATTGCGCGCCGCCTTCTTTCAGGCTGCCCACCACTGTCTCTCTTGCCGCCAGCGCTGGAGCTGTTCCGGAAAGCAAGCTGGTCAGCACTGCCACGACGAGCGTAAACAGAAGCACGGTGGCGTCCAGATGAATCTCGCGCGCCCTCGGTGTAAACCGCGCCGCAAAACGGATCAGCAGGTTCAGCGCTCCCCAGGAAAATAAAAGCCCTAAACCGCCGCCGATAAGTGCCAGCATAGAACTTTCCGTTAACAGCTGCCGGAACATTCGCACGCGCCCCGCACCCAGCGCCGCGCGCACCGCCAATTCCCGTTCCCGTCGCACCATGCGCGAGAGGTTCAGGTTCGCGACATTGGCGCACGCGATCAGCAAAACGAAACCCGCCGCGCCCAACAGCACCAACATAGTTGGGCGCGCGTTGTGCGTAAGCTGCTCCTCGAGCGAGGATGTCGCCAGCGAGTAATCGATTTCGGGTGGATAGTCCTTGGGATAGCCCTTCTGGAGATTGGCAGCGACACCATTCAAATCGGCTTGCGCCTGGCTCAATTTGACTCCCGGCTTCATGCGGCCGAACGCCTGCATCATGCGGGATTGCCGGTTGGCGATGAACGCGGGACGCGAGCGGAACGGGCACGCCGTCGTGGGCATGAACACGTCATTCTCGTCCGGATATTGCGGCACCGGCGGCAGTATGCCCACGACCGTGTGCGGCCTGTCGTTCATGGTAAACGTCTTGTTCACCACCGTCGGATCGCCGCCGAAGCTTCTGATCCAATACTCATAACTGAGCATCAGCACGGCCGGCGCGCCGGGCTGCTCGTCTTCCGGACGGAAGGCGCGGCCAAAGAGCGGCTTCACGCCAAACACGTCAAAATAGTTCCAGGAAACGACTCCCGTTTCCACGCGTTCCGGCTCGCTGCGTCCCAGCAAAATGAAATTCATGTTGTGGTATTCGACCAGGCCGTCCAGGGAATGGCTCTGCGTCCGGTAGTCGTTGATCTCGGCCACCGAGAAGGGTTGATTCAGCATCCCCGCGCGCGGCGCTTGTTGGTGCAGCGTAACCAGGCGGTCACCGTGTTCATACGGCAGCGGCTTCAGCAGCACCGCATTCACAACGCTGAAAATCGCCGAATTGGCGCCAATTCCCAGGCCTAGCGTGAGGATCGCCGCAAGCGTGAACCCCGGGCTTTTGCGCATCATCCGCAGCGCGAATCCCGCATCCTGGCGGAACATCGCCAGGTGCTCGCCCGGCGCCGTCCGGAAAATTCCCACAATCGTTTCCCACCAGAGACGCAGAACACCCGTGGTTCCGTTGCGGCGCCCC
>Ga0209488_10004040_pt1 | contig 11576 bp, 8 predicted proteins | sample Rivendell_Oct201_8_FD_188349 | JGI IMG/M metagenome (GOLD analysis project Ga0209488, IMG submission 188349) | Vadose zone soil microbial communities from the Eel River Critical Zone Observatory, Northern California, USA -... | ecosystem: Environmental > Terrestrial > Soil > Vadose zone >... | reverse complement strand
GATTGTTGCGCAGCACCCCGTTCTGGGGATACATCTCGACGCCCTGCAGGGCCACCTGTTCCGCCGTTTCGAAGTCGCCGGATCCAGCGGCCGCGAGCGTGCGCGCCCAGAACCAGATCGGGGGCACGCGATCGGCGTACAGCTCCTTGGCGCGATCGAGCCGGCCCACCGCACTGCCATGGTCGCCCTGTTTCAGCGCGACCACACCCCATCCGACGTAGACGCGCGGATCGGTGCGCGCTCGCGTCGCCGCCTCCGAGTACGCCGCCTCGGCATCCTCCAATCGGCCGAGCTGCTCGAAGGCGAGACCCAGATTGTGGAGGACCGCGGGCCGCGAGCCTCCCTTCTCCGCCGCCAGGCGAAGCGCCTCCATCGCCTCGCGCCAGCGCGCCTGCTTGAGCGCGACCAGACCGATGAAAAAATGCGCGTTGGCGTCGGTGGCACGCAGCTCGGCCACGCGGCGGAACTCGCGCGCCGCTTCGTCCAGCATTCCGGTCTTGTAGAACGCGATGCCCAAATTGCGATGCTCTTCGACCCGGGCGTCGGTCATTTTCAGATCTTCGGCGCTCGCCGTACGGCCCGCGCGATGCAGGAAACCGGCGGTCACGAGTCCGTACAGCGCCTTTCCCACCTCGAACTCGCCCAGCCCGGAGTCTTCGATCACCTGATTCACGTCGCGCGATCCATCGAGCAGCGGCAGCAGCCGGTCCTGGATCTCGGTGAGCGTCGCGTCGCTGATCGCGAGGCGGTCGCGGTCCACGAGGAAAATCAGATCGAACGAGGGAATCTTTTTTTCGATGAGGCCCCACTCGTCGACGCGGCGCGCGCCTTCGAGCAGCAGGGACTCGGGATTGATATTGACCAGGAAGTCCTGCTGCTCCGGGCGCACGTCGGCTTCGAAGTTGAACGTCCCCTGCGTCCAGGTGAACAGGTAGTAGACCGATTCCTCGATCTGCATGCGCATGTAGCGCTCGAGCTCCTGCTGCGTGAGCACGTCCTGGGCGACGAGGATCTCGCCCAGCTTCTTGTCGCGCTCTCGGGACTGGCGGTGAATCGCGGCATCGAGCTGTTCTTGGGTGATCTTCTCGTGCTTCACGAGGATGTCGCCCAGGCGGTCGCGGCGATTGACGATGGACGCGTAGGCGATGCGGCCCTTGTCGAAATAGATGTAGCCGAAGTTGGAACGGTCGGCGATCGAAAGGCAGCCGGTCTTCTGGCCGAGCGCCAGGAGCTGCAGCACGTCGGGAAGCGACGCTTCCTTGAGCGAGCCTTTGATCGCCATTAGCGCAGATCCTCGATGACGCGGTCCGACGACGCGGGCCAGTCCCAGACCATCTTCTCGCGGCTCCGCACACCGCCGGCGCTCGACACGACGATGCCGCTGGTCCGCAGCCCCGCCGTGCGCCGCGCGCCCGGAGGTGGCGCGCCCTCGAGCACGTCGCGCGCGAGGCCGGCGGTCACGGGGGCGTCCTGCGCCGCCGCGGCCTCTACCACGCGCTGCACGACGCCGGTGAGACTGCGGACCGAATCGATCGGCCGGTCGGCGAGATAGTCGAGCAGCGCGGGCTCCATCGGGATGCGCTGCTGCGTCAGCAGGCGCTCCAGCACGCTCCGGCGCAGCTCCTTGTCCGGCTCCGCGAGCTCCGCCACCAGCCCGCCCTCGAGCCGCGATACGATCCGCTCCTCCAGCCCTTCGAGTGTGTTGGGATGCGCCGGCGCGGTGAACACCAGCTGGCGGTCGGCGTCGACGAGCTGATTGAACAGATTGAAGAGCTCTTCCTGCGTGCGTTCCTTGCCGGCGAGCAGGTGGATATCGTCCAGGAGCAACGCCGTCGCGCGGCGATAGCGGGCGCGCCACCAATCCACGCGATTGCCGTCGATGGCGGCGATCAGCTCGTCCACGAATGCTTGCGTCGACAGACAGGCGACGACGGCGTTCTTTTTCTTGGCCAGCTCGAGACCGATGGCATTGAGCAGGTGCGTCTTGCCGAGCCCGCTCCGGCCCACGATGACCAGCGGATTGTACTTCTTGCCGGGCTTCCCGATGGCGTCCCGCGCGGCGTTCAGGGCGACCTCATTGGACGGACCGGCCACATAGCTCTCGAATGGAAAGGCTGCGGACGGACCCGGGGGTGGGGCCGCGCCGTCGCGCACTTTAGCGGCGGCTGCTTCGGCCTCGTCCATCTGGTCGGGATCGCGGAACACCTTTTCGCCCGCGGCCTGCGGATCGAGCACCGCGACTTCCGCCTCGAGCGCCTTGAGCCGCTCGACATCCTGCACGTAGGCGGCGATCGCGTCGTCCACCGCGGCCGGTGTTTCCTGATCGAGGAGCTTCTCGAGCCTGGCGGTGCGATAGCCTTCGCCTTCCCAGCGCAACACCGCTTCCGTCACACGCGCGCGCCACGCTTCGACCGCTTTGCCGACTGTGACGGTGACGTCGGTTAAAAACTGAGAGAACTCATCTGAGGAAGCGACGCTCGGAGCGGCGACGCTAGAAGCAGCGGCGGTAGCTGAAGCGGCGGTAGGAATCCCCAGGACCTTGCTCGCCGCCTCGGCGTTCATCGGCGATTCGTTGACCGCCTGGAACGCGATCAAGCGATTGAGCGCCCCCATTAACTCGCGGACGTTCGGGTACTCGACTTTGGCGACGGTCTCCAGGACGCCAGGCTGGAACGACGTCCCCCGCTCCTCCGCCTTGCGGCGCAGAATGGCGACGCGCGTTTCGTAATCGGGGATGCCCATATCCACGACGAGGCCGCCCGAAAACCGCGAGATCAGGCGCTCATCGAGGTCCGCGATCTCGGCCGGTGGGCGATCGCTGGCGAGCACGATCTGATGGCCCGACTGCTGCAACGCCTCGGTGAGACGCAACAGCTCGGCCTGCATCTCCTTGCGGTTCGTGAGGAACTGCACGTCGTCCACGAGCAGCACATCCACGTTCTGGAAGCGCCGGCGAAACGCGTCGCCTTGCCCTGCTGCGATGGCGGCGTGGAATGCCTCGACGTATTCGTCGAGCGTCAGATACTCGATGTTGAGCTGTGCGGCGATCGTCTTCGCCGCATGGCCGATGGCCATCAGGACGTGGGTCTTGCCCAGCCCGGAGCCACTATAGATGAAGAGCGGGTTGTAGGCCGACCCCGGATTCTCGGCGACGGTACGCCCTGCGGTCACCGCTAACCGATTGGCGGAGCCCACGACGAACGTCTCGAACGAGAAGCGGGGATTGAGGGCGCTGGTCATGCCGCCGGGCTCCCGGTCGCGAGCTTCTTGAGAACTAATTCCGAGACCGCCTTCAGAGTCTCGAACACGCCCGTGCCATGGAGCGCGTCAGCCGGAAAGCTCGGCACGCTGCGGAAATTGAGCGCGTCATCCAGCTCGGGATGGGTCAGGATCAGCTCCCGCGGCAGGTCTTGCTTGTTGTACTGCATGATGAGCGGCAGCGTCCGCACATCGACGCCGTGCTCGAGCAGATTGCTCTGGAGGTTCTGGAGACTCTCGATGTTCTCGTCGAGTTGGCGGGCCTGGCTGTCACCCACGAACACGACGCCATCGGCGCCCTGGAGCACGAGACGTCGCGTGGCGTTGTAGTAGACCTGCCCCGGCACGGTATACAGCTGGAATCGCGTGGAGAACCCCGAGATCTGCCCCAGATCGATCGGCAGGAAGTCGAAGAACAGCGTGCGATCGGTTTGCGTGGCGAGCGACACCATGCGTCCGCGGCGCGTTTCCGGCACGCGGCCATAGATGTAATGGAGATTCGTCGTCTTACCGGACCGTCCTGGCCCGTAGTAGACGATTTTGCACGTGATCTCGCGGGTCGTGAAGTTGACCAGGGACACGGGCTATCTCCCAAACAGCGTGTTGAGGCTGTCCGTCAGCTCGCGCTCGAAATCCGCGGCCAGGACCTGCTTCGGTACCGTTCCCTTGGGGGTCGCCGCCTTCAAGTCCGCCGCAAGTTGCTCATAGAATAACTGAACCAGGCCGAGCGATGAAACGTCGAGATCGTAGACGGCGAGCACCGCCAGCGCCCCGCGATCCGTTACGAACGTGGCGAGGAAGAACCCCGTCTTGGGACCCTGGTGACTGAGCGCCGCGAACGGCTGCTGCTTCAGCTGGCGGGCCAGCTCGCCCGTGGTCGCGACGATCGCGGCGGCGAGCGCCGCCGCCGACATCACGTCCACGGCGCGCGAGAAACCGGACTGTGCCAGGACCTGCCCCGCCGGCGTGAGAACAAGGACAAGACGCACCGACGCCTCTTTGACGAAGTCGGTCAGCGGCTGGAGCGTCCAGCTCTCGACGGCGCGAGTCTGGGGACTCATAGACCCGCCTCGACAGCGCGGAGCAGCTCGAGGCGGACGAGACCGATGTTCACGTCGGGCTCCGCGACCGCGACGACGAGAATGCCGCTCCCGGGGACGACGAGTAATGCCCCTTGCTCCGCGTGAAGATGCCAGAAGACAGCGGCGCCCGTCCCTGCCGCATCCATGGCGCGCCCCAGGCGGCCGGCCAGACTCGCCGCGAGGGCAGCGACCGCAGGCCCCTTGATCCCTTCCATGAGCTGCTCGGCGATCACGAGTCCGTCTTCCGTCGAGACGAGCATCGCACCGCGCACTCCGCGCACGCGCGTGATGAGATCGAGCGCCTTGCTCACTGTTTCTCCAGCCAGCGGCGCGCCATTGCGGTCGCGCGCTGCGCCAGGATCGCCAACCGGCCGAGCGGCATGCCGCGCTCGCGCACGACGAGGAGGAGCGCCTCGGGCGTCGGGTGGGAGAGGTGGACGTTGCCGTGCTGTCCTTCCGCCGACAGTCCCATCCACGCGCCGAGGCCGAGCAACTTGGCAGTGCGAGCCGCTTCCTGCGACACGCCGGCGAGGTAGGCGGCGACCGCATCGGTCACGTCGGTCCCAGCCCGATCCTTCAACGCTCCGCCGAGAACTCGGCCGGCACCGTCGATGAGCAAGAGACCTTCGTTTGCTCCTTCCAATCCGGCAAACACCCGCGCTTCGTCGAGCCCGCTCGGCGCCGACCCCGGGGTGGCGAGGGGCGGCGAGGGGGCAGCAGTTGCTTCCGGTGCGGGGGGAGCCACGCCTTTTCGCATCATCTCGATCGCCTGATCGATGCTCGCGTCGTCGGGCTCCACTTTACGCGCCTGCTCGAGATGCGCCTCGGCCTGCGCGAGGTCGCCGATCTTGAAGTAGAGAAACGCGAGTCCCTTGAGCGCGCCGGTATGATGCGGCGCGATCCGCACCGCCATGTCCCATTCGTCGAACGCCCGCTCGTAGTCGTGTTTGTCGGTCAGTATGCGGGCGTACAGATCGTGCGCGTCGGCGAGATGTGGATGCCGCTCGAGCCCGTTCACCGCGACACGCAGCGCCGCATCGAGCTGGCTTTTGCGGCGCAGCGCTTCGCCCAGCCGCAGAAACACGAGGCTCTGCGGGTCCTGAGCCAGCTGCGCGGAGAGCGCGCGGATGTCGTCAGCCACGGCTGAACACCCGGGCGGCTTCACGCGCGCGCCGCACCTCCGCCCGCTGCGCCTCTTCGTCGGGGCTGCGAGCCAGCTTTTCCCATTCGTCCCAGCTGGCGACGGCCTCGCCAAATCGACCCATCGAGACGAGCGCGAAGCCGAGCTCGCGATGCGCCGCGGCGAGGCGCGAATCGAGGCGCAGCGCGCGCCGCAGCTCCTCGGCCGCCGCGGATCCATGTCCCTGCGCCAGATGAATGCGGCCGAGCAGCAGGTGAATCGTCGCGTCGTGCGGCTGCATGTTGCCCGCTTGCTCGGCCGCGGCGCGCGCGGCGTCCAGATCCTTCGCCTGCAGCGCCCGCTCGGATTTCGCCACGAGCTCGGGCACGTCGGCCGAGCCGCTCGGGCCGCCCCGTTTGCCCGTACCGGGATCGACGAGCACGATGACGCCGGCGCTTTCGAGTCCGAACAGCGTCTTGGCCACTTCGAAGTCGGAGCGACCCAGCTCGGTCGCGAGCCCGCGGACCGAGCGCTGGCCGTCGATGAGCGCCAGAACTTCCCATTCGGGCGGCAGGAGATCGAGCTCACCGCCGCCGCCCTCGGGGGGCGGCGCCAGCGACGGGACGACACCCACGTGCGAAATCCGGTTCTCGATGCGCGACCACTCGTCGATGCGGCGCGCGCCCTCCATCATGAGCGCTTCGACGGGGATCCGGACCGTCACCTCGGTCGGGACCTTGCTCTCGGTTTCTTCGGTGAACGAGAAGTAGCCCTCGTTCCAGCTCATCACCTCGAAAACGACTTCTTCGATCTGAAAGCGGATCTGGCGCTCGACCTCGCGCGCCGTGATGACCCCGAGCGACACAAGGATCTCGCCGAGCCGGCGCTTGTCCCCCTGACGCTGCTGCATGTCGCGCGCGCGCTCGAGGTCGGCCTCGGCGATCTTGCCGGTGCGTAACAGCAACGCCCCCAGCGGGTGCGGGTTGCTGCGGATTTCCGCCGACACGACGACGCCGTTGTCGAAGTAAATCTTCCCCTCGTTGTGTCGCAGCTCCGACGTGACACGCAGGGTCCCGGTCTTCCGGCTCAGGTCGAGCAGCTGGAAGACGTCGTGGATCCCGAGCTCGCGTAGCGGTCCCTCGATCGCCATGCGTTACGCCGCGTCCGAGGTGGAAAAGATGTGCTGGAGATCCACCGCCGTCCGCACATGCATGCGCGCGCGTTGCGCGAACGGGCCACCCGGATCGATGCGGGTGACTCGCTCCCACGCATCCACGGCTTCACCGTAGCGCTGCAGCCGCGCGAGTGTGGCGCCGAGATAGAATAACGCGCCCGCGTGCTGGGGATCGAATTTGAGGGCACGCCGGAACGCTTCCAGCGCTTCGGCCTCGCGCTTGTCGTCGAGCAGCGCGCGGCCGAGCAGCAGGAGCGCGTCCATGTCGTACGGATCCTGCTCCAGCATTTCGGCGAGGCGCACGACGGCGGCGCGCGTGCTGCCGGAGCGCCGCAACAGGTCAGCGAGCGCAAGTGCGGCCTCGTGGAATGTGGGCAACGCGTCGAGCGCGGCTTCGTAGGCGCGCTGCGCGTCCGCCCATTCCTCGTCCTGTTCGTGCAGTCGTCCGAGGTCGAGCCAGACCTGCACGAATCCCGCATCGAGGTCGAGCGCCGAACGATACGCCGAGCGTGCGCCGTGCCGATCCCCCACCTTGAGCGCGATGTCGCCCTGAAGCTTGTGGAGATCCGCGCGAGCCGGTGCCCGCGTCTGCGCCAGCCGCAGCGCCGTCAGGGCACCGGCCGCGTCGCCGGTCGCCGAGCGCGCTTTCGCCGTCGCGACCAGGATTTCGACATCCTCGGGCGCCTTGGACACGAGCTCCTCGGCCAGCGGCAACGCTTCAGCCGCGCGATGTATGGCGAGCAGGCTCTTCACCTCGCCCAGCGCCGCGATGGAGTTCGCGGCATCGAGCGTGCGCGCCTCGCGATAGCGCTCGAGTGCCTCGCCGTGCAGGCCCCGGCGCGCGTAGATGTCGCCGATCAGGGTGGCTGCCTGCCCGCGGTCGGCCCCGCGCTGCACGGCGCGCATCGCTTCCGCGACGGCGAGATCCATCATCCCCTTGCTCACATAGTCGCGGGCAAGCGCGAGGGGATCTTCGGGCTTCTTCGCGAGGCCCGCGGGCGTGGGCTGCGGCGCCGTCGCTGCCGGCGCGAGGTCCTGGAAAATGTTGTCGAGCAGACGCTGGTCGAACGCAAACTCGCCGCCGAGGTTTTCGGCCGTGACGTCGGCCGAGATTTCAGGCACGACGCCGATCGATACCGTCTCGTACTGGAGATCGATCGCGAGCGCGAACTTCTGGGATACGTAGTAGGGATCGAGCTCGAGCGCGCGCTTGGTGGCGCGGAGCGCGCCGTCGTAGTCGCCCAGATTCGAGAGCGTGAAGCTCAGGTTGTAGTGGGCGCCCGCGTTCTGCGGGTCGGCCTCGACGGCGCGGACGAAGGCGTTCCGGGCGTCGGGGAAGCGCTTCAGCTCCACGAGCACCAGCCCGACGCCGTTCCACGCCGGCGCGGAGGCCGGCTGGCTGGCGAGCACCTGACGATACGCCTCGAGCGCGAGCTGGAAGCGGCGCAGGTGCGTCAACAACAGCGCCAGGTTGAGCCGCGCCCCGACGAATTGGGACGAGAGCTGGAGCGATTTCCGAAACGCTTCGATCGCGTCCTCGGTATCGCTCTGATGCGCGAGCACGACCCCCACGTTGTTCCAGGCGAGCGCGTAGCGCGGGTCAACCTCGGTCGCCTGGCGGTAGGAGGTCAGGGCCTCCCCGGTCCGGCCGGCCTGGTGCAACACGACGCCGCGCTCGTTCCAGAGCTTGGGGGACTCGGGAACGTCGTGAATGAGCGACTCGTACAGCTCGAGCGCATCTGGGAAGTCGCGTTTGAGGAGATAGACCTCCGCCATCGCCTGGCGCACGAGCTGCCGGTCCTCACCGCGCTCGATCGCGAGGCGATATTCGCGCAGCGCCTCGGCATAGTAGCCCTTTTGCCGGAACGCGAGCCCCAGGTTGTAGTGCGCGAGCTCGCTACCTTCGATCACTTCCGGCTCGGGCACACGCGGAGCCTCGGCGCGATAGCGCTCCAGCGACAGATTGGTCTGGGCGCGCGCGAGCGGCGGATTGAGCTGAATCGCCCGCTTCGATGCCGCGCGCGCGTCCTGATGGCGGCCCATGTCGCCCAGCACGAACGCCATCAGATAATGCGCATTGGCGTTGTCCGGATTCAGCGAGACCGCGCGCTCCAGTGCGGTGAGCGCCGGCTCGTTCAGGCCGCGATTGTAGTAGACCTCGCCCAGATAGAAGTGTGCGACGCTGGAATCGGGCTCCTCCTCCGCGGCCCGCTGGAACCATTCCGTCGCCACCTCCAGGCGGCCGCGGGATTTCTCGGCGAGCCCGAGCTGGATGATTGCCGCCACGTCCTTCGGCTTGTGGGCGAGTAGCTCCTCGAATTCGGCGACGGCCTCTTCGTAGGCGCCGAGAATCGCGTACGTGCGGCCCAGCTCCCAGCGCGGGTCGCGGTCGTCGGGGGCCTGGCGCAGCCGCTCCTGCAGCTCGGCGACGCGGCGGTCGTAGTAGCCGGTATTGCGGTAGGAGATCTCGAGATTGCGCTGCGCGACCTGCATGCGCGGGTCGAGCTCGAGGGCGCGCGTGAACTGCTCGATGGCCTCGGGGACGAGGCCCTTCTGATAGTAGAGGACGCCGAGATTGTTGTGCGCCCCCGCGTCCGACGGATCGATCCGGCGGGCAAAGGACCTCAACACCGCGAGGTCCCGCTCTGAGACGATCAAGTCAATCGAATGGCGTCGAAGATGGCCTTGAGAGATGCCAGGTCGGGCAAGAGCAGGAAATGACCGCGCAGACCGTCCCGGGCATCGATGTTGAACTCCGTCTCGACGCAAAACACGAAGTCCCGGTCGTGCCCGAAGTTCAGGTAGGTCGTCGTGAGGACCGCGGCCGAGAGATCCACGACGAGGCTGGGAACCGAAGGCAACAGCAGCATCCCCATGAACTCGGAGAGCGCGTTCATGTAGGCGCCCGAGAGGATGTTGCCGGCCTCCTTGATGCACGACTGCTCGATCGTCTGGAACTCTTTCGTCGTGCCGAGCGGGCGCTTGAGGAGCATATCGCAGAGCTGGCGGCCCACGGGCTCGGGAAACATCAACAGCGTCCGGCCGGTCAGATCGCCGAGCATGTGCATCAGGACGGCAGCGACGACTTCCTGCGGATCGCCGATCAGCCCCGGCACCTCTTCCAGGCGCGCGATGTTGATCTCGGGAACGGAGATCATGATGCGCCGGTGCGTGAGCTGCGACAGCGCCGTCGCGGCGTGCCCCGCCCCGATGTTCGCCACCTCTCGCAGCGCGTCGAGCTGCAGCGCTTTCAGATCACGGACGTCTTCCATGCCCTCTCCCTAGACCAGTCCGGCGGAGTCGAGGATCAGTGCGGGCACTCCATCGCCCATGATGGTGGCGCCGCTGAACACCGGCAGCGTGCCCTGCGGCGCATCGAATCCCTTCACGACGATCTCCTGCTGGCTCAACATCCCGTCCACGACGATCCCGGCCCGCCGTTCTCCCATCTCGAGCACGATCACGGGGCGGCGCGGGGGCGGCGCCGAGGCGCCGCCGTTCGTTCCGAGCAGTTTCCGCAAATCCACGAGCGGCACGACCCGGTCGCGCAGCACGATCGCGTCGCGGCCGTCCATCGTGGTCAGCGGCGTCGTCCCGAGCTCGACCGTCTCGGCCACGTAGGTGAGCGGCAGCGCGTAGCGCTCGTGCCCGACGGCGGCGATGATCGCGCGCACGATCGCCAGTGTCACCGGGAGCCGCAGCACGAACGTCGTGCCCTTCCCGGGCTCGGTGCGGATCTCGACTGAGCCGCCCAGCGCGCGAATGCGCGTCATCGCGACGTCGATGCCCACGCCGCGTCCCGAGACGCTGGTCACCGACTCCGCCGTGGAAAAGCCGGGCCGCGCGAGCACGCGCAGCAGCTGATCATCCGAGAGCGACTCGACGTGCGGCCCCACGATACCTTCGCGCTTCGCCTTCTCGAGGATCTTCAGCCGATCGATCCCGCGTCCGTCGTCGGAGATGCTGATCGCGACGCTGGAGCGCTCGCGTACCGCGGACAGCACGATCTCGCCTTCTGGATCCTTCTTGTGGCGCTTGCGCTCGGCGGGCGGCTCGATCCCGTGGTCTACCGCGTTACGCAGCAGGTGCACCAGCGGATCGCCCAGCGCGTCGAGGATTTCCCGATCGAGCTCGATCTCTTTGCCCTCGACGCGGAAGGACACTTGCTTGTCGAGCTGGCGCGCGACGTCGCGCACCAGCCGCGGGAAACGGTCGAACACCTGCCACACCGGGGTCATCCGCGCCTGAATGATTTCGTTCTGCAGATCGGCCGAGAGGCGGGAGATCTGGATCGCGACCTCGTCGATCTCCGGGTCTTGCCCCACCCAGCGTGCCGCGACCTCGTTCAGCCGTCCCCGCTCGGTCACGAGCTCGCCGATCAGATCCATGAGCGTATCGAGACGGCGCAGGTCGACGCGGATGTGGCGAGTCCTCCCGCCGCCTGCCACGCTTTCGGCCGGGCTGACCTGGCCTTCATCGGTCCCGCCGCCCACCGTAACACGCTCGACGTCGCCCACCGACCGGACGGCGGCCTCGATGACGGCCGGCGCGGCGGTGGTCTCGACCTCACACACGAACCGGCCGTCAAAATCGTCCGACTCGAACACCGTCGCCGGCGGCTGCACGCGGTGCAGCGTGCCGAGCGTCTGCAACTTGCGCACGATCAGCATCGCGCGACCGCCCTTTAACGGCGCTTCGGCCCTGATCACGACGTTCACGAATCGTCCGAACCCGATGGACGCAGCAGGCGCAGCAGTCGCAACAGGGGGACTCGGGGGCTCGGGAGACTCGATGAAGTGCCGCGCGAGCGCGCTGGGTTGCGCAGCAGGTTTCGATTGGAGCGCAGCCTGATCGATGTCGGCGAGGACCGCGAGGTCGGCTTCACGCTCACGACCGGCAACCGCGAGTCCCACGGCTTTCTCGAGTGCGTCCGTCGCCCGGA
>Ga0209488_10004039_pt1 | contig 11579 bp, 14 predicted proteins | sample Rivendell_Oct201_8_FD_188349 | JGI IMG/M metagenome (GOLD analysis project Ga0209488, IMG submission 188349) | Vadose zone soil microbial communities from the Eel River Critical Zone Observatory, Northern California, USA -... | ecosystem: Environmental > Terrestrial > Soil > Vadose zone >... | reverse complement strand
CAAATTGCTTTACAGTGACGATGACTTTGACTACGAGCCCGCCCTCACCAGCGACGATGCCCTCACCGTCCTCTCGTCCAGCTGCTCTCGTGCACCCTCTCTAGCTCCCCTCGACGCAGAAGATGCCCACGTCGATATCGTCTCTTCTCCAGTTCGGGAAACCTTCTTCCGTCCTCATCCCTCCCGAGCTCCTCTTTCAAGGTACAACAACAAGTCTTACTCCACAGAGTCGAAATCCTCCACTACGCGCGAAGACGTCGCTGCTGCGCTGCTTTCCCTCCATGCTCAACCACGTCTTGGCCCTTTCCGACCAGTGCTCGCCCAGCTCCCGACCCAGACAGAGTCCGCTCCACCACCACCTCCCGCTCGCCGCTCACGGGTTGTCACCCCATCTCTGCGGAATCTTGTTTTACCGCGCACGCCATCCCCACCTCCGCGGCCATCTCTCCCGCTTACTATTCCTAACCAGCTTATCGATCATGACCTTGTTCACGCGCCTCCTCCCCCGGCGCAGAGAACCCCATCTCGGCACGCCACCCCGGCTTCTTCTCCGCTACCCCCATCTTCTCCATTCGCAGAGGAGGCCGACTACGAGGCCTCAGAGCCAACGACATTTCACTTTGTGCCCTGTCCTAAGCCTAACTCGGAACCGCTCCAGGTACGAACTCTGACTGTTTACTTTATCTTTTTCCATTCTGTCTCTGGCGTTAATTTTTTTCTTCACGTTTTGACATTTATCCTCTATGGGCGGCCCCACCTGACGTTCGCTTCTCTAAATTTACACCTAGGCGCATACACCCTCGGGCTATTCCGAGGCCGACGATCGCGTACCGCCGTGGTCACGAGATGATCAGTCCAAAGAAGTCTGTGATATTTTGCCATCGGCCGAACATGAGGTCCCTCCAGTAACATCGTATGAGGTCGGCTCATCTTCTTATCACTATCACTTCTATATCCTAAGCAGTTTAATGTGACATTTCAAAACAGCTCTCTCCTCTTACGGAAGCAGCTCCAAACCCAGATGAACGGCGTCTTGCAAATGAGCACCATTCATGTACTCCACCCCCGCCGGTCCCTCTCCCAGTCACAGAGTCCTTTCCCGTCTTAGCACCAAAGTCAGCAGATCTGCGTGAGGTGCGTTGGGTGCTTGTGATTCCCCGACATCGAACTCACACTTGTCCCACCCCAGATTCTTTTGCCCATACCAGATCAAAATGGAACACGGCGACCCCACGGATCCCGTCCCGAAACTCCGGTCTCTGCCACTCTATCCTCAGCGCCCTCGGCTCTGCTGGAAGCAGGCATATTCCCTGGCATCGCCAACAAAGATGCCCCTACAGTCTCGTCATCGTACTCTCGAGCCGCTTCATCCGCATTGACCGCGCTCGACGATGAACACAGTTCACCGCCCAGTCCGTCACGCGACCAGTGCCCGGCTTCGTCTCCTCTTACCTCCCCACCCTCTTCCCCGCCTCCCTCCCAGCAGCACGAAACAGATACCCGACCACCCCCCGCCGCAGGCACCAAGCGCCGCACCTCCACTCCCCTTAGTGAACCCGAACCCGCAGCCGCATCCGCTCTACCTGGGCCTGCGCGCTCCCGCACAAAGCGCCGGCGCAAGGACACAGACTCTGACAACAAGTCCTGGCGTAGCCGCAAGAACCAATCTCCGACATCTGCGCCAGCGCCACAACCTTCCAAACCCGCATCCTCCCGTCCATCCATTCCGGCATCCTCCTCGCGCGCATCTTCCTCTTCCTCTGCTACTCCATCCACATCCACATCCAACTCCGACTCCTCCCACATCGATACCCCCGCCACCCCGTCTATCCCACCCACTACCGATACAAGACAAGACGGACGAGATGGCACAAACGATGACAGGTTCCCAGGCGCAGGCGGCAGCGACGATGATGACGATCAATCGTGCCCGCACCCAGCGCTCCTAGGCACACTCATCGAAGCCCTCGCCCTCTCCCGCGCCTCGTCCCTTACTCTCTCAACGCTCACTCGCACCAACCCCGCGCTGGCCGGTTACCCCCACGCCGCGCTGACATCTACGCTCGCTTGGGCCGTGCGCGCGCGCATTCTCGGCTGCGTCCGCTCGTCCGGTGAGGCCCTCCCCCCGTCGTATTTTTACGACCCCGTTGCGGACCCTGATCGCGAGCGTGGCGAGCTCCTCCGGTGCTTGATGCCTCGTGCAGGTAAGCGCCGGGAGACGATGAAATATAAGCAGTACTATTGGGCACCAGTCGTCGTCGGTCGAGGGCGCACAAGGACTTGGGATGTTGACTGGGAGGAGTGAACCCGCTGTTGGGTTCTGTACTCTCTGCCTGCATTTGGGACTGCTGGCTAAATTATTGCTGTTATTCGTCTTTCTTATCATTGAAGATTGTAGCCAGACGTTATTACTACTACAGAAGTGGCTTCGGTGTGGAATGCCATCTGTGTCCTCTTGTTGCACTGCATCCTATGGAGAGTGAGAAAATGAAGACGTCGTGTTGGCCACCAGGAGGTTGTGAAACACATGACGGCTCATAGTAACTCATACATGGCAGTCGAGACATCACCCATCGACCACCTGCCTTAATCCCAACCTGCTGGTGTTGCGTCCCATCCTGTTGCAGCAGGTGCGGCAGGCTCTGCTGCCCAGTCATTGGCACCTGTTGGCTCTGCAGCCCAGTCGAGACCACCTAAAAAGCGGTGGATAAGCGGGACGACTCTTGCCAAATTGAGGTTCCCATCACTCACCGTCTTGTGTAGCAAGGGCAGGGTTGATGTTGCCGCCGAGAGGCGCCGCAGAGACGTCCCACTCGGTGACAGGTGCGGCATCGCCCTCGCCAGCAGCAGCGGCCTTGGCCTGCGCCTCCTCCTGCTGTTGCTTCTCGACCTCCTCGGGGTCACGATAGAAGAACATGTCAACCATAACGTTCCAGCTTTCGGTGCGGGGGATGGTGCCGCGGAGGCGGAGCACCTCACGCGCGAGGAGCCACCAGACGAGGCCAATCGCGTGGCGCGACTTGTTGTTCGTGGGGATGGCCACGTCGACGTGCTTGAGGGGCGCATCTGTGTCTGCGAGCGCGATGACGGGGACGTTGACGTAGGACGCCTCGCGGATCGCTTGGTGGTCGACACGCGGGTCCGTCACGACGATCAGTCGGGGTTCCTTGAACGAGCGCGTGATGTAGTTCGTGAGAGAGCCTGGGGTGAAGCGGCCTGCGATCGCTTGCGCGCCAGTGTTGGCGGCGAACTTGAGGACGGCGCGGTGGCCGTATGGCCGTGCGGAGATGACGCAAACATCATTGGGGTTCTGGATAGCGGCAATAATCCGCGCAGCGAAGACGAGCTTTTCCCATGTCTTTCCAATATTGATAATATGAATACCTAGACCAATCTACTGTGAGAAGGTATCAGAAGGAAGTATGCACATGCCCACCGTCCTGCCGCCTCTTCCAAACGTAGGGTTCCATCTGCTTGTCACAGTTTTTGGTGCCAATATGGCACTGCGCAGCGAGGAGGAGCTGGATATCCTCCTCTGTTGCACTGAGGGCAGCGGGAAGTTTTGAAGACATGCTTGGACTGTCACAGAAGCGTATCAGTTATCCAAGATTGCACTAAATCATCCACCGCCAAAACTGAGCCATTGGGACCCATTTTTTCGCAAGGCAATAAAGATGATACACATATACGCACATTTGTCGTGTTTTGGAGGGCCGAAGGCCTACGTTGACGACGTTTGAGGGCTTTTATATCGGGTCCTACGGTGTTGATTACCAGAGTTGGCCCACCGATAACATTCACACAATCCGGCATTGACCGAAAGACATTCCCACACTTTTCCTACTAACTATTCGATATCATCTGCCAAGTATTCTCGACAAGTCGTGCAACTCTTCTTCACCCGTTTTACAGCAGCCCCCGACAAGAATGCCACCCCAAACACCCCTTTCGGCCGCCGCATGCACGATGTGGCCGACTTGCCTAGCCCATACTTCTCCTTGTGAACGCGTCTCTCCGCCGTACCAGCCCCATTGACGCTTGTCCATATCATACGTTTGACCGCCATTCGGTTTGAGGACGAGCCAGGGCTGGCCACTACCCCCAACGCGCAAGGTGCTAGTTTTCGCAAGTGCGTCGCCTGCAGCAGCGACAGCACGCGCAACATGCGGCACCGCAGTGCAATTGATACCGAACGCGTCGGGCACAGCATAGCGCGTCCCTTCGGCGTGATGACCGGCAGTGGGCGCGTCATCAAAGTACGCCGCGATTACTTCTTCGGCTTCGAGTTGCCCCCCTCCCGCAGCACGTTCCTCGGGAAACTGGCCGCCAGTATAGACGGCGCAGACCCACCACGGTTTGCGCTCCTCAGGGGCGATTTCGTCCTCGAGCATCGCGACGGCCCGCCGGATGGCCTTGACCTCGCGCGCAAGCGGGACAGTTTCAAACGCGAGCGCATCGATCTCGCGCCACGTTTTCTCGTTCGACGCGTACACGCGCAGGCGCTCGAGGTGGAACGCCGCGAGGAGATCTTCAGATTGCGCCTCTTGCGTGTGCTCGTCCACGCGGAACGCATTCCGGTTTGGGCTCGTCGGGTTCGGCGGGTAGACGTACGCCTGCGGACCGTAGGGTGGTGGGTAGTAGCCATCGAACTCGTGTGGTAGGGACAACGATGCGCCATACGCAGCAAGCGAGAGCGCGGTTTTGATGCTGTCGACTGGATTGTGTGTTTCTGCTGCGAACCGGCGGCGGGCTTCGGCGGCGAGCGTAACGGATGACCGCATCAGACGTGTAGCATCATCTTGAGAGTAACCCGCTCTTGCATAGGTGCTAAACGAACCTTGATAGCTATAGGGAATATTGGAGATCAAGTGAGGTTGAGGCTATATAGGAAATCACTCACGACGCCGTTTCGATGAGTCGTGCTCCGGCTCGTAAGAAAATGAGGTGGGTCTCGATAACGGATTCAGGATTCTTGATTAGAGCTTCCGAGGACCAAAGGGATGAGGCCGTATCGATTTGAAACACATCCTCGAGCGTCGATCCCTACGAGCGACATCACCCCTGTGTCAGTCATACTCGACTCGCGATCCATGAAGGCACAATGATGCACTAGACCACCGTCAATCAGCACAGGTGAAGTAGACGGGAAGAGCTTGGAGAGGTTGGTCATTAATTCTTGCCCTCGTGGTGTTCCTAAGGGTTAGGCCACAAGAGCGGAGATGTACACCCTCTGACGCCATTGTGTTATGTAGCCTATGTCGTCTTGTTCCCAAACATTTGAGGAGAAGCGCAAAAAGGGGAAGACTTTACATGTTACATTTATCGCAGAGAGCCGCTCAAAGTACATCAGGGAGTTGCTCTGTTAGATACCCTCTCTGCTGGGAAATCTCTCTGGGCAAAGAAAAAACCACGAAAAGATGGTAGCGGCGAGGTTCGAACTCGCGCGGGTTTGCCCCACTGGGAGTCAAGTGAAATACTTAAATCCAGCGCCTTAGACCACTCGGCCACGCTACCTATCCGCGAACAGTTTCACCAAAAATGTATAACACTGCAATGTTGTCCAAATATATCTTAAGTTGGCTCGCTGGGACCCCTGGTCACCGTTAAATATATATTGTCTTTCTTCCGAATATCTCATTATTTAGGGAAATTTGGAAAAAGCAGGATCTTGATCTTGATATCTCCTATGAAACTTGACACTTCCAAGAGACTGAGTGTCATGGTGGGATCATCCTAGGACATGTGGAAGGATACACTTTATATCTCTAAAAGCACACAATGATACAGAGAGTAGTGTGATAGGATCTCCGCCATCCCATGATCTAAGGAGCACCGGGCCGCCCGTGATTATATTTCAGTTGAGACTTGAGCATGAGAGCAACAGCAAGCGAGAATGTTCAGTTGAATTCAATAAATTGCCAGCACCTTGCCTCTGAATTGCGAATGCCTACTCAACATACTCATGGTTTTCTTTGTGCCACTCCTCAAGCGATAGTTCAGGGTACTCTTCAAAGGTGATCTTCTTGCCTTCGGGCAGGCGCACCCACGCCGGTGCCGATCCCGTCATGATCACTGTCTAAGCAAACAGATAACAGTCTCGCATCCGAGTCATTCACAGGTCGGATTCCGATTAACACCCACCGTCTCTTCTGGCACTTTAAGCTCTGGTTCATCGATCGCAGATGCGAAAGGGTGCAACAGCTCTGGCCTATACAAATCAAAAAGCCTGAGACTGCAATCTCAAGGGGAGTGCTAGTGTGGGCGGATGACGTACCAGGTCTCGTCCCACAACCAGAGCATCGCAGAGCATTTCGAGCAAAAGTGCCGTTCCGACTTTGCCCTCCTTTCCTGCGGCGTGCCCCGGTCCAACACAGCATTATACACCCTGTCCTCCCCAAGCCCGTGCCGTCAGCTAGTATGCCAGGGGGGAGGGGAGAAGGGAGAAATAACGCACGAGATGTGCTCCTTCCCTCTGACAATTTGGAGCGTATCCGCGTGTGCCCCGAGATTGATCGATCCGCCTGCACCCCCTACCTTCCGGCAGATGGAGCACTGGCAGAGCAAAAATGGCACTGGCGTGCTTGACTGAACTGTGAAGGCTACTGACCCGCAGTGGCAGCTTCCCTTGAGCTCGACAGGCATGTGTGGTTATTATGAGGAGAGGGTGGGATAAGCAGGTATAATTGGGCAGCAACGCAATGAGACGCCAATCCTAAGGATCACTGACGTCACGGTTCATAGAGTTCGATTATATATCCTCCATCGCTGGCCGCCTACATCAAACCCACGAGACTCATACATCAATTACGACTCGAATCATTATTCCGATCCCCTGGCAAGGCACCATGGTACTGTTCCATTCTCCGGTCTCTGCTAACCCTCGTCCAGTCCAAGGCGGCACGCTTCCGCTCTCACTGCTGCGGTCCCATCGCGTCAGAATATCCTCAGCGAGGTGGCCGTGATCAAGGCGCAGTAGCCGGTGCACCCTCCTACTCTTCCACTGATACTGCGAAACGTGACGATCTTCCATAATGTCTCCACCCGCGCAATCTCTATCTGTGGCCTTGCTCACACTCATTAGCTACTACTTCACCTCCAGATCGTCTCACCAAAGGTATACTTCGGCTACATGCGATGCGCGACTTGAGTGGCAGTGGGCATCTTGTTATCCTTCAGTCCGCTACGAGGACAAAGAGGTTGACGAGCATTACGGCTGTGACGGTGTAGAAAGCGAGTCTGGAAGGTACAGGACGACGTATACATGGGAGGAATGAGCGCGAGGCATCATATGAGGTGGTAAGGGCAACTGTTGTTGCATTAAGAGCCTCTCCATCAGCGCACATAGAAATTTCTCTATCCTGGAATCTAGCGCCGTGTCGCGTCTTGAAACTGATAGGGACAGCAGATACATCGCCTCATCTCATCGCGTTGCCCTGCCCGTTATCACTGACCAACGCGAGGGGCGCTTGTGTACCCTACGGTGGTAACTTTGGCAGTTCCTCTACGCGGTCAGGGAAAGCTTGCGCGACGAGCCGTGCAGGAGCTGACTGGGGCGAAGCAGTGAGACGTGGGGTCCTAGTAAATGGTGACGACGCGCATGATCCTCAAACTAGGCGGCTGTGAGCGTTGCAGCCCGCCAGCGCACGAGCGGCACATTCAGCGTGGACCACAAGGTGACAGTGAGAGCAGAGGACGGCGCTCTCCATCACAGATGTCACGCACGCCCTGCAGCTAACAGCTAGATGAAACGTGATAATCAGCGATAAAGAGGCGTCGAGAGCGGGGAGCGAACGCACGCTTGCTGAAGATCGCATCCACAAAGGTGTGCCTATCGCGTGTGCTAAGGACGTCGAGTTCGGCCTGGGGTAGTACAGAGATGCTCCGGCGATGGGCTCGCGCTGGTAGATGAGCGAAGACTTTGCGAACTCGATGCCACCAGATCATCCTTGCTGGGCGCCGCGCAGACTCGGGATTAGCGAGGTCGGGATTCGCCTCGAGATGGCACTCCGGGTCCTTCTCGTCATCTACCGTTGGGGGACACAGGACGCTCTCTTTAAGCTGCAACTCCTGTAAGTTCGATTTAGATGAGATGTGTGAACGGGTTTGCACTCCTGTACCTTGTTCGGGTTCAAGTTCAGCCACGCGTGCTGAGATAATTCCTTTGCGCTCGGTCGCTGCGACGGGACCTTGTGAAAACAGTCTTTCAGAAACGCGACTAACAAATCAGAAAGACGTTCGGGAATAGGCGGGCCATCGTCCTCAACTATACGGAGCATCACTGCAGATTTACATGACTTAGCAAACGCAGCCAAACATGCGCACTGGAAAGAGGAAGGAGCCCGTACCGCTTAGAGAATGAACGATTTCACCATAGGGCGGCTGTCCCGTCAGCAATTCAATGACAGTGCATCCGAGCGACCAAACGTCGGACTTTTTTGTGGCACACTTGAGCTTGATGACTTCTGGTGCTGCCCAGTTGGGTGGACCAGAAATGGTCTTGACCCCGTACTCGACTGTACGCTGGTAGAGCGAAACACCGAAATCTGACAGCTTTACGTCCCCATTTTTGGTCACGAGGACATTCGCCGCCTTCAGGTCACCGTGCACAATGTCATTATGGTGGAGGTAATCCAGTCCACTAAGAACCTTGACCACATAGCCCGCCGTTAGTTCTTCACTTAGTTCGCCAAATTCCTGAAGCGTCTGTTTGAGCGATCCGTTTTCAGCGTACCTGCGGTCCCAAGTCAGAACTAAGGACACGCCAAAGCCACAGGAAAGAGGCGTAAGGTGGATAGGACACGCACTCGAGCACAATGCTGAGGATATTCTTGTTCCGTGTCATACCCTCGTACTTGACGATGTTCGGATGTGACAACTGCTTGACCCGCTCAACCTCGTGAGTGAGCCGCACGATCTCTTCCTCCTTGAAGCCTTCTAGCTCGATCTGCTTCACTGCAACGATCTGCCTTGTGTTCAAATTGACTGCGCGGTAAACAGATGCGCATGGTCCACGTCCAATGTGATTTCCGAATTGCTTGATGAACGATAATCAACGAACCCACGCCAGAAACGAAAGACATCAAAGCGAAATACTCACCAATTGCGTCCACGTCTTGCCCTCTTCTCCTACGGTCAACGTCTGCCGCGAAACGCTACGCTCCGTAACGTCTTTCGTCATGAAATTGTTCGCGCTTCCGCGCCTATCTGGAGCAAGGCGGAGGAGGCCTTGCTCAGCACCAGACTTGTCACCGGCATTATACTCATCTCCGTAACTGATACCGAGTGCGTTCGAGTGTACATTGCTAACGATACTGGGCGTGATGGGTTGTTTTGTCCTCGGAAGGGGAATGGTCCAATGCCCTGAGGGTGAGTCAGACACACGCCTCGCTGACAGAGAGCCAGACATATTCTTCGGCGAGGGAGAAATGGTTTGATTCTTTGCCAAGGGAGAAGTAGAGTGATTCTTTGGTGAGGGAGGGATAGTTTGGTTCTTAACCGAGGGAGAAATGGACTGATTCTTCGGTGAGGGAGATATGGTTTGATTCCTCGTCAAGGGCGAGATGGGTACATTCTTTATCGAAGGTGAGATGGGCGAGTTCTTTATTGAGGGCGGGATAGACTGATTCTTTGTTGAGGGGGTCATGGACCGATCCCTTGTCGGAGGGGAGATAGAATTCCTTGTCCGCTGGGTGGTGATAGTGCCGTCTACGGATAGCACGACGGACATCATGGATGGCGAGTCGGTAAGGCCAGCCGTGACTCGTGAGGGTATTGCAGGGATGCGGCTCGGGGTGGGGTCATCGGGCTTTGAGTTTCCCCCGTTCTCTAAAACAATTGACTTAATTGGTGGGGGTGTTTCCGCCCACTTAACCAGAGTGGTGATAGTTGTTGCCACGCGCGCGAGAGCGTCTGTCGTGGCATTGATAAGGTCGTCATGCATGAAGACATCCTCCGTTGGGAGCCCCTTGGCAAAGCAAGCCTCGAGGAACTTGGTCACGTTTGAGGTGCGCAGCATGCCATCCTCACGCGGGTCGATCCATTCAATCGATCCGGGCCGCAACATATTCATAAGTCTTATGAACGCAAAAGAGAAAACCCATTAGCATTCTTCTCAGACTCCACCAGACGTGGAGGACGAGGAAACACTCACTGGCAGAGGACATAGCCATCTCGTAGCGCCTGTGCGAAAATCTTTCGCTCCCTCTCCGAGTCCTCCCTTGCGCTCACGCCTGTCACGGTCCCCGAGGTACCAAAGTGGGTTGTGCTCCTATTCATAGGAACTTCGTGTGCGAGTTCTTCGTATTCATGCTGTAGTCGGACCAGCGCTCCTATGCGCATTTCGATTTCCTCCGACTCGCGTGTACCGAGGCCTGTGCTCTCTTCCGCCTGCAGCATCTGCTCGCAAAGAACCGAAATGGCTGTGCGCACCACCCTACAATGTGTGCCGTCTGACGGGCATGCGGATGTGGAGATGATCGACATGTCGACGCCGTTTGTTGGCACGCGAAAGCAATGGACGCAAGGACCTCGTGCTGATGCTCTTTGGGACTGGGAAGGTACGTGGGGATGGCTGGGCTACAGAGACGCAGCGCGTGGAAGAGTGGTTCGCCCTGCAGCTTGGACCCGTCGAACGACGGATATATAATATAAGTAAGAGAGTGGGTTTTCAAACGACGCCGCTACTACCAGCAGAGATACCACTGACATGTCATGCATGCTAAGCACTGCATTGACTTGAAAGTGCCTGAGAAGGCCGTGAGAAGACCCAGCGCCGTGACTCACCACGCAACCTGTCTGGCTTTTTTCTTCCCGCAAACCGCAACTTCCTTGTCGGTGCCGGTTCCCCTTGCCTACACACATATGATTGTTAGGTTGATGAGAAACCGAACGTTGAAGCCACCGCTAAGGGTATTGAATGCCAACTAATGGGGTAGGATGAAGCACAGCGTGAGAATCGATCGGGCTGATGCTGTGTGGTGCTGTGCAAAATCTGACGTCTGTGCGCGCATTCTCATTTAATCTTTATTCAGAACCAACGATGGCGGCAGGGGTTGAGCGGGCCAAATGGGATGACACTGGCATGATAGGTGAGTGGTTGCCACGGAACTGCCTGAACTGCGGACGGCAGAAAAGGAACACCTACCCTTCTGGCCTCCGTTTGAGGAACATACTGTGACGCATTCAGTCGATCTCGATGTCCACCGCTTGCCGCGCCAGGCTTGCCCCGACAAGTTCCGCCAAACATTGCGACTAATTGTTCACTACCCGACGAGCCACACCTCAGGCCCTTCGGGCCCTCCACTAAGTGGCCTCCCGCGTATACGGTGGCCTGCGCTTTGTTCCGCTCGCAGCATCTCTTCGCAAAGAACCGAAATGACCGCGCGCACCACCTCACAACGTGTGCTGTTCTGAGGGCCTATAGACACGTCGACGCTGTTCGTTGACACGCGGAAGCAAAGGATGAGACGACCGCGTGCTGACGTTTTCTAGGAACTAGGAAGGTAAGCGGGGATGACGTAGACTAGACTAAGACTACAGAGAACGAGCACGAACAGAGCCCTGCACGTAATTGTCGAATC
>Ga0209488_10004038_pt1 | contig 11579 bp, 13 predicted proteins | sample Rivendell_Oct201_8_FD_188349 | JGI IMG/M metagenome (GOLD analysis project Ga0209488, IMG submission 188349) | Vadose zone soil microbial communities from the Eel River Critical Zone Observatory, Northern California, USA -... | ecosystem: Environmental > Terrestrial > Soil > Vadose zone >... | reverse complement strand
ATTCCCAAATGCATTTTCAGGAGGAGTGAAGCACAAAAAAGCCCTCTATTTTTTCAAAAAGTAGACAAGTAAACGAGTAAATGGATATTTTCCTGATGTCTTGTCGGGTTTCCACTGTTGATAAGCAGCAGCACCATACATGAAGTCCAAGATAATTGCAGGTGGAAGCTCCTCTGCTGTTCTAATGATGTGTGCGTCATCATCAGCAATTGGATAACGGCCTTGATCAGGGACAAAATGCTGCAAGGTGATGCGGTATGGCAGATCAGGGTGACCACGTGCCAGTGGGACGTCATCACAACTGAGTGCAAAGTTTGGAGTCTATAGATGAAAGACTTTAGAAAACACATTCTTTGGGACATTTGTCACGTACTTTTAGAAAGGCCACTGCACCAAGACGAAATTGGAAGTGTAATACCTTTGATAGCAGCACACCATTTCGTACATCATCAACTTCACAAATCGGGTTTTCTGGGAATGAGTACAGGTGTTTGCGAGATTGGACAACATGATGGATATACTAAACTTAGATTAGGACAGAATACCATGAGGGGGTGGTAAACGTACCGCATCTCCTTTGCATCTAGGGATGATATGAACTGCATCACACCATTCCCCGCGGTGTGCCGTAACGACACAATCTTGATCTCGCTCTATGACATTTTCTTGAAACTCTCCTGAGTGTGTTGTTTTTGCAGGAGATGTAACCTCATCATGATCCAGGATTGCCTTGTAGTCAATGAAGCGTGGTAATGTGCCTGTGGAGGAGTGAGAAGGCCGAGACAAGTTCAAGCTATCTCTAACCTTTCTGTGGAGTAAAGTAGTATGCTCGAAGGATGTCCGAAAATACAGTGTCATTTTGGACAGGAGGACCTCCAGGTGTCGCAGAAAGCACGCCATGTGCTCCACAAATGGCAAACATAACATATATTAGCCATTTATGTGGTGCAAGTGATAGTCTTGCAATGTCATCTTTGGGGATAGAAAGGAAGATAGTCGGAAGACCGTTGTCATCGAGAAAGATATCAACTTTGTCCATGTCGACGATGTGGTGTCGTGCCCAGCAACTCCACCATAGGGGTTTCTCCCCTTGAAGATTGTGATCATTCGGATCCGCCTAATGTGACCCTTGTCACAGACTCAGCAGTGCCAGTGCCAAGTGAGAGTTTTAGGGGTTGATCGGGAGGCGAAAATCACCCAGCGGCCGGGAGGTATTCACCCGCCAATTTGAAGTGTCAACGGCCGAAAATCAATCGAAAACGTTCAAAATCGGCCGTTCAAAGTTTCTTCGACGTTTTAGAAGGGTGAATTTCACCCCTCAAAATAAATCGGCCGGAATAACAGGGTATAAACCAGCCGTTAACGGTCAAAGTCCGGAGGGTGAAAATCCCCCTTTAGCGTCCCCATAGTGGATAGGCCCACCGAATAACCCCCAAGTCGATATGCCACACTCGACAACTTGAAAGGACGAGAATCCACATCGCTTGTGAGGATCAGACCGCGCGCCGTAATATCTAACTGTTCGTCGTAACAATTGAATTTTTGCTATAATGTGATTACGGATTGTGGGTATCAAAAGAGTTCAAGCACTCGTGACGCAAGAATCTGGCGTATGTGTGACAATAAATAGACATGTGAAAGAAGTTTGTGTAATGCGTAATGATTTGAATGATGCGTAATGACTAGTCATATATTGGCAGTGGCAACAACCTGTCCGTATTGAACAAGAAGTTATTCGCGATATCTTCGCCTTCCAAGAACCGGGTTGGATAGGTGACTGTTAATTCAATATGCCAGTGAGCGCACGGAGTGCAACCAAACCCTCCGAAACTTACCTAAATGACCGCACAACTCGTTCAGCAGCGCCTCCATATCTTCCCTTTCTTGTTTCGTGAAAGGTGGCGGCTCGCCCCTGGGCTTCTTTCCCTTGTTGTCATGGAACGCGGAACCGTTGGCGTTCTCTGTGGACCTCGAGCCCCCCGTTTTCTCACTAGCCTGTGGTCCAGTCGCCTTTTCAGTGACGGGACTCTCGTGCTTGGAAGTGCCGCCTCGTGCGTGCCCATTTTTCAGAAGCGAGTTTTCTTCGGTAGTTTTTGCTCCATGAAGGTTAGACGATGCGTCGTCTCCCCGCGGCTCTCGTTGTTGGTGTTCTTGTTCATCTGATGTGTGCTCCTTTCGACTTGTAGGAGGGGCGCGCGCCGAAGGCTCGAGGGCGGAGTCGTCTTTGAACTGATGACTGGTTCTCAACTATCCAAGATCAAAGCAGGAACCGTTCACGTACTGGCCTGAGCACGCGCTCGTGATATGCGACAAAATCCTTGTAATGCTTCCAAGTAGTAGCGCGATTGTCCGGTACGACGCGAAAAACGCGACTGAAGATCTCAGTCTAAAATGGAATCTGTCAGTTAGTAGCAACTTCGACGCGGAAAATACCTACATTATGTGCCGCACAGGCGACCCAGATATCATTCCAAAACTCGTCGCAGATCGGGTCTTCGAAGCTATCCGCATCAAACTGGGGCTTGGGGGTTGGAAGTGTCCAAGGTGAGTGCGATTTAGGATTCAGAGAATTCCGCGGTAGGGTTCGCCCTCGCGGCGGCAACTTCTGTTCCTTTGCATTCGCGTCGGTCTTCTCCGTCCGCGCGTGACCAGATCGGTCGTACGCTTCAGACGCCAGAGCGGCATCCACGTGGGCGCCGATCCTTTGCCCGTTTCCCTCAACGAGAGTACTTCTGGCCCTCTCCTGCTCTCCCTTCTCCACATTTTTCTCGAGAGACATGCCATGTGTACCTTTGGCAGATAGTTCGTGCTCCATCATGACATAGCCTTCGAGAATAGGGACTAAGGGGTCGGCTGGGCTAGATGTGTCCCTGCCATCAGAAGGGGAGGAACTGTTCACCTCCTTGAAGGTTGCGTCGGCCATTCGCACGCCTGGCAGTCCCTTAAGCCCAATTTTGTTAAGCCCTTCAGCGACGCCCTTCGCCCTGACGTCCTCGGTGCCATGAATAACTACGCAGTCCTTCATTGTCAGAAGATGATCGAGGTCCAAGACAGATATATCACCTTGCCGTACTACATCCCCGGCGTCCCGTATCACGTTCTTGGCTCTCCCTGCATGGTGAGCCGTCTCAAGGATAGATCCATGTCCACGCCCCTGCTCAGCATCAGGGTCCCATATGTTTGCTTCGTGTCCCCCGTCTGCATCATGATGCGCTTGTACCTCCTCACCGTCAAGCGCATCGACATCGATGCCGATGTGCTCACGCATCAAGCGAACGCGGAGCGAGTGGGCGAACCGACCAACCTTGAATGGCTCTCCGGCCATTTTTCTAAAAGCAGAGGTCAGAGATATATCACACTGTCGTAAAAAATCGTTCAATACCCGTCGATCATCTCGGTGTCACGGATCACGGCGGCAAGCTCTGAATCACGGTCACCACGTTGGGATCGTTCATTGATGTTGGCGCTGCCAATGATGGCGAGCCGATCATCCACGATGCAGACCTTCCCGTGGATATATACCTAGATTCACTTCAGTACTGGTCCCGCTGATGCTCGCAAAACACACGAACCAGCTCAGTGGTCAAGACATCATCGCGCAGCTTCCCCCAGGTGCGTAGTGAGAATACGGAGAAGTACTCGTCGGGCTATAAAGTAATCAAATATCTGTCGATCGTCCCACGTGAATTATAGCAATAACGAACATTATTGATGCCCTCTCTGCGTAGACGCGCGAATAATGAGTTCGGGCCGCGGCAGATCGAGCGATTCTGACAATCAAGGATGATTCGGACCTGAGAGTCAATTAACATGAAGGCCTAGATAGCATTGGGCGAGTGTCTGGACTTGCCGCACTGGCATCAGGGTGATCGACAGGGAAAGGGAAGCCTGGGAGGAGTGGGATAACGAGGCAACATTTCCAATTTGTGCCTTCACGATGTGCGCGAAGGATGCGATGAAAAATTGCGTCACCGATCCGATTCTCAATAATCACGTCCTCCATGGTCGTCCTGTGTCGTCCATCAAGATCGAACCACGAGGATGAAATGTGGAAAGAGATCCTGCGTACGACGTGATGAAGAACTGATTCTCAATGTAAACAAAATGCTCAGAGAGCTGGATGGCTTTACGGGAGTCAGGCGCATTAGAATCCCTACACTGAGCGGCGCACATGCCTTTGAGGTAGGCATTCTGAATGGAACATTCCACCCTATCTGGTGTGCCAAGAGACCAGGGACCCGTAGATCGACATATTTGTAATTCACAGGTGCCCGTCAATCCAAGCTGCGTTAGTTCCCCGGGCTTAAACTCAGACGGCGGAATGAGGAAAGGCATCACGCGCGAATGATTCTGATGAATGCGGTTAGTCTGTTACTGACCGATATCTAATCTAATATATACCTTGATTCTCAGCAAGTAGTTCCACCTGAAAGCGCTTGAACATGATCTGGTGCCTGTAATAAACACAACTCACCTCTGCACAAAATGACGCGCAAGATCCCGAGCTGGCTGGCCGACAATCTGGAGGCCAACGTCATGCCTGCGCCCATCCAGTCAGACCCAGGGTTCAGCCAGTATACGCCACGAAAAACGCTACCATGGCATACGCGGAGTCTTTATCCGGTCGTGCAGATCGTCGTGTGGTCTAATAAGCGTATGGAAGTCCATGATCCTGGCATTACTATAATCCTTCCCTACTATGTCGTCAGCGATGTGTTCGTACTGGGATTGTTGTAAACTCAGCATCACCTGGCCAAATTGGCTCTTCGCCTTCCTCAGGGTCATCTACGAGGGCATGTTGTGGGGTATCCCACCTGCCCAACGGACACTGTCAGCCATAAACGAGTAAACCCAGTGGCAGCGCACCTCCCAAAGCAGAGGTCGAGACCTCCCATGAATGCGATCGTCGAGTCAATGACACACAATTTCTCATGCTGCAGGGCTTCATAAGGACATTCAAACTCGAGTAAATATACCGCAACATACGTGAGCCCAGTAGAAAGTGCCGGTTTGAAAGTGTGAAGGCGAACGCTGAACCATAATATTTGGGTGCAGCATTGTCAAACGTTGCTTTGCATAGCTGCGCAGAATTAGTATGGTTCAAACCAATGTAGTATGGAATCATGCTCATACTTGCTGTCTGTAGGTGTTGTCCGGCTCGACACCTCTTGGCTGCCAATGCTCAAGGAAAACGAAACAAAGTGATGGGAATGTTGAACGTACTAGAGTACGATAAAGATTTTAACGCCCTCTTTAGCCTTCTTTTCCAGCAGCCTGTCGAGGCGATACTTCGGCAGGCCGGGCCTGCGCAAGCTAAGCTCTATTCCACATTAGCCCCACCCCGAAACCCAGGCGACGTAATCGTTAACACGACTAACCTGGTGACAACCACCAATCGTGGATATAGATCGTATCTTTTGCGAGAAGCATCGCACGTGATAAGTTCCAGAAGTAATCTCGCTGACCTAGTTGAGACAAACACCCTCGCGCCAGAAGGACAAAGGACTCACGCCATCCACAAGCCACTGCGCTGAGACGTTCAGTCGGATTGGCGCAAAGCTGCCGAACCGATTGTTTCTAGTAAAATGCGATGTCGCCGCGACCTTCTCGAGCCCTGCAATCCACTGCAGCATCTGGCGCTATAAACCCTTTGAGCACCTCGCCCACCACGATTGGACCTCGCTCGGCTCGCGAGCGGGAACGGTACGCACCTCACTTCGGGCTGATAATTTAAGTCGCATCTGCGAGTTCTGGATGTAGAACGTGTGCTTCGACACGTCGCCTGACACGCGCCGCTTCTTTTTCCGCTGGGCACCTACCACTTGAGGGCACGGGGCGTCCCTCACGCCCTCATTAAGTGGGTCCATGTTGGTCGATGGGTCGAGAAGCGGCGTTGGTGGCCGAGAGTCAGGTCCCAAGGAGTCTGCGTCCGTGTCAGACCGGACATTTTGCTCCCCCTCCCCTTCGTCATTTGGTATGTGGGATGACCCTGCATGTGGTGTCTCGTGACGAGAATTCAATATATGCGACACACGCGAGCGGATCGAGCCGAGGAGTGACTTGCGCTCCGCATTCCCATTATCCCCAGACCCGCGCACGGTCGAGGCAGTCGGGTCCGACTTGATCGCGCCACTATCCCGCGTGGAATCACCGTGCAATAGGCTCAGCCCTTGGCGATAATACCGCGTTGGTCGCTTGATTTTAAAATCATCGTCAAGAAGGAAAACGTCCCACACCGCGAGTTCACCCGGCTCTTCAACTGCGATGAGATATGAATCTCGGACGGCACACCACTTCTGTTTCCTCTTTTGCGAACGACTGGCGGATTTCCGCCCAAAACCACCACCTTTGTTGCCAGAGGCGACGATCCGGAGATAGCCCGCTTTATACTGCACGCCACCAGACTGCGCGAGGTGGATAGAAAGGGCGGAGATTTCCAAGAAACCAGCAAGGCGATTCGACATGGGGAGAAACATCTAGACGCGAAGTCAGATAAGGGGATAGATGGCCACGTCAAGACACCTACGACTGCACGAATAACATCGATGAGATAGTTTTCAAGGACCTCGCGTTGAAGGCGAGCGAAATCGGCTCGGCTGACATCGCTGCCCCTCTCACGACTCTCCCTTTTTAGGAACTTGAAATAAGGAATACCTGGGATCGTCTCAGACCTCGTGCAAAACTACTCGGGGCTAGGGACCTACTCGTTCGAGGAAATTCTGGGATCTTTTCGATGTTGCGATTATATGCTTTAGAAACGGCAAGGTGCGCATGTAGCGACAAGAAGTCACGTAGCTGACGATAGACGACCCAACGCATGGTACCATTAGCGTATTCGCATTCGATCCGGAATACTGAATGCGCTCCATGAAGCGGGTGGAGGCTATCGCTGACGCGAATGCGCAGTCGATGCAAAAGTATGGGTACACGCCTCCGGTCATTTTCGTCGCGCTCGAACCAGAGACCGAGAATGAGAGCCGATAGTCCTCCAATCATCAACTCGTCGGCTATGTTCACGCCGCCGGGTGTAACGGCGGAAGGAGGTGGTTCTTTCGCGGGTGATTGGGCCGCACGTTGGAAGAGCGAACGAAGGCGATTCCAGCCCATAGTGGGAGACTTGCTTCCGGGGGAGTGTGACTGACTATCCCGACGCTCGCGCTCCTTGCCCTTATCCTGCGGGGACATGGACATCGAGCGGGCGAGACCTGGACTAGAACCGGAACCCGAGGCAACAGCGGAACTCACTCTACGAGACGAGGGCCCCCCACTTGATGGCGCATCGTTCTTTTCCTTCTCCTTTCCCCAGTCAACACCGGATGTTTCCTCGCTGGGTGAACCAGTGAGAGCATCGGGGAGCCAGCGGGACTTGAAGCCATCCCAACGGCTTGTATCTCTCCGCTTCCCACGTCGGTCCCCGGCCTCACGCTCGCGGTCTTTCTGTCCCATGTAGATGCCGTCGAATGGACCGCGAAACTGGGTTTCGCGCGGAGTAAGGTCATAAGTTGATGGATCCCCGCACGTGCCGTTATCGGTCGAAGCGCGTGGCCGGCGTCTGGGCTCCTCCAGAATGTCACTACTATTATGGTTGATGTGTCTGCGGGACGAGAGGGGAGCTGGGATGGGGCTGTAGGAGAAGGAGAGGGAGCGGGGTGGACCGGTTCGGGCGGCCGGGGTGGTCAGAGAAGCAGCGCCGTAGTGGGAGTAGGAGTGACGTGGTGCAGCCAAAGTTCTCGGTGTATCCTTGTATACTCCCGAGTCGACATGGAGTAGATTGGGAGGTGCTTCTCCCTGGAAGAGTGGATGATCATGATCACCCGAGATTTCAGAATTGGAAGCGGGGCGATCTTCAGCATGTTGATGGGACGCGTCATTCACGATTTGGACAAGAGAAGGCATACCGACGTGAGTGTGAGGTGACGGGAACGCCGAGTCGTGTGTATCTGAACCAACCTACGCGTCATGCTCTGCCGGGTTCAGGCGATGCTCTACGTCATCCGAATCCGAATTCGGCGCTCATCTCCCAGTCCTAGTGTTTGATAACGCTCGGTTTACACAATCACTGTTCGTCCATCTTGAAAACTAAGTCCTAGCCATCCCACGACCATTACGACTATATAGTCCTAGACCCTAGTAATCCGTCGTCGAGAACTCGTAACTCGGCCACAGAGGCCCCAGACGTAATCCTCGACACGTCATTCCAGGAATGTCCCCAAAGGTCATTTTCATTGTGTCACCCCTCTGCCCAGGCCCAACATAGTGGCCTTTCCCCGTGCGTAGGACCACACGATACAGCGTCACAATTACCGCCATGTCTAGAACGGCATCTTGACATCACGCACCCGTCCACCCTTGTTTTATTGGTTCCAAAAAGCCTCGAGCGCTACACTTCATACTCAAGGTTTTTCATTAACACAGTCTAGAAGGGTCCTGGGTGTTTAAACGTTTGAACCCTCAAACGATGGCACCTCGATCAACTCGTGATGTGACGACACTTTTTCACCCGAGCCCTGATACTGTTCTCTCTACCTGGCCTGCAGGGGCTGCTCCTCAAGCACGTTATTGAGATCAAACGGGGTCTAGCTACTATCAACAACGTGATCGTCTCTATGTGGCCCTTCAGTACTGCAACTGATGGTTAATATTAGACAACAGGATAAAAGCGTCGTGAATGCCACCGTGCCGCCCGAATGAATTGATAGAATAATAGTCGTGCAAGACCGAGCGTCACCCGATCGTTGCACGATGGATACCATAGTCCCGGGCCACTTCCATAAGGCAATACGGTTGGTGGATAGGGTCTTCCATTCGTCCCAAGTCTAGTACCCAGGGTCTACACCGTCCGCCAGAGTGGCCCAAATTTTCTGGGGCTTTGCAAATTCAGAAGTCAAGAAGGCCGTTCCTAGAGTTACCGCTTCATCATGAATGAACGTATGAACTCTCCATCCCCGCGTTACCTCCCCTCTCTACCACCTCATATTGCGTGTCCGGAGGTATCTCGCTATTGTGCCTGGTTCATTGCCGGCGCTTCTGCGCGTCAATCACACAACAGGTCTCAGCCAGCTATATTGGTCCCGAAGGTGGTAGCTTCAAGCCATACATACACCCTAGCGCCCATCTGCGTAGAGAGGTAAAGACATGGACGTGACATTGTGGCCGCCCTGAGCCACTGCGGCTTTACCGCTTCCCCTGTGCCCAGAACCCAGCCATGATTTCGGACAGCACCAACTTGAGTTGGGACCTCACTGGAGCCTGCTATTCCGTCTGCAGACGAACTGCCGTGCCTGTAGGTCAAGTAGACGAGAGTGAGGCAAAGTCTAAGCCCTCGGGCAAGACGGTGGTACCACCTACCGCCCAAAATCTGCATATTTCGATCCATACAAGATTGATGTACCTTGATGAGGGTTTTGTCAGCACACATCATTACCCAAGCTCTCTACCTGCAGGCCGTTCTCCTTCCCCGCCCCACTTATGGTACGTGATGGTGTCAATATCGGTAGACAGGCAGCGCAGGTCCCATCCAAGCGGGAAGGTTCACAAGCAACGGCATGACCCTAGAAGAAATGTTGTGGGGCTTGATGCTTGTACGACATCATACGTAACCTTATCTGCATACGAAAGACTCCCCCTTGGCGTACGTGGCGCGGGCATTCCCGCTGCATACGTATGTGCGATGGTACAGGCGCAAAGCAACTAACTCCTGCGCAAACGCGCCCATACACCGTGACACACTTGAACGGTGGGGTGTCTACTTTTTCACCCACCTGTAAAACCTTATTTCCAGGGGGAATGGGGGTGGGGTTGTGTCACTTCGATCTTGCTATTTTCTAGACCGGTGGTGCATAGCTATTGGTTCTCGACTCTGGACCAACGATGGCGCCCTTCTAACCCCAGTCGCGCGCAGAGCCCCGCATCGTGCGTTGGAAAGTAAAGATGACGTGCTTTGTCGATTTGTGGAAGGTGTACTCACGGACTGTGATCAGAGTCTGTAACTGTGACCCCAGTAAGAGCCACGCGCTGACTGCCAACCTCTCCTGAAACCTACATCGAAGTGGAGAGAAGTCGCCATCCTTGTCCTCCGGCAGAACCAAGCGCTCATATAATTTTGCGCCAGTACCAGTAAGGCCTACATCATTCATCATGTATCATGGCCTCACTAGAAGACCCAACGTTTCGAAACGTGCCATTCTGAACCCACGCTGATATGTTGTGCATGTGATTCGGGAATTTGGGGGAGGGTCAAAGTATTTACGACGTGGTGTTTCGCCGGCCGATGATAGGAGAATGGAGAATGACAGGCGCATCGCGCGCAGTTTCACGTTAATAGAAGCAGTCGTGATTTGATTCTGGGGATCTCGTTACCAGTAGAAAACCTGGGTGGTGATAAAACCAAATCAAGGTAGAAATAAAAAATTGGATACATCGGACCGTTGACCGACACCTCATCTGAGAAGAATGGCCTCTGCAAGTCTGCCTGGTGGCAAGCAGGCACCCGCTACTCGGTACCGGCGCCAAACATGCGGAAGCAGAGGCTGAGATGATGGCGGGCCGCCGGCCCGAGTGAAGCATCGAAAGCACGTGAAATCGCCTCGCTATCAGCTAAACGTGCTGTGCGACACGACACACACTAACTGGCAGGGGTCAATGCAACCTGCGCCGAGGCCATTATTTTTCCGTTGGAGGGAGCGCAGGCGAAGTAAAACGAAGCGAAGCGTTCCGTAGCATTCGAGAAGTGAGTGGGAGGTTAACTGAACTAACTGAACGCCCCCAAAACGAAGACTCTCGTCATACGCCACGATACGCTTCTTGTTGGCTGGCCGAATACCAGTAGCGCTGAATGGTGGTGCGGCTTCGTTCGCCGCACTTCGTATAGTGTCTGCATCGGCCATCTCCAAGGAAGAAGAAGAAGAAGACCGTGGCGTTGGGGGATGGCCGGGAGAATCACGTGCACAGGTGAGAAGTGCACCACCCAGTTCACCGTTTGTCGAGATCCTCCCGCACGCACGAAGATTAATGCCTTCCCTCCAGCTGACGTACAAAGGACGGAGGGGCGGGACACTGCCAGGGGCAGCGCGGAGCGTGGCATTCATATCCGGGCGTCACAAGCAATTGTCCGCAGCACCGGCACACAAACAAAAGACTCGTACGTACCATGTTGTAGCATGCAATGGAAATGCCCCCCCCCCTTTCCTTGGCTTTCACGGCGGAAATAGTCTGTAGTCACGGTCGCTGTTTTTTTTTTTTAATCGATGGGACCACACCAGCGGAAGCGGAACTCGTAGCGCCGCCATGCATGCCTCGGCTCGGCTCAGCGCGCCCGCGCCCGCGCATTCTGAGACCGAGGCTCTTCTGCGGGCGCAGGCGCACATGGTTCTGCCGGTTCTGCTAGGTTGTGGTTCAAGACAAGCTCAAGCTGCTGGGGAAGCGAGAAAGAGCGACGGAGAACGGAGACGAGTCCTCGGGAAGATGGAAGAGAGTATTTCCAGCGGACGCGAGAAGATTTCCGATTTCGCTCCGCGCTTCTATACCGTGCAGATCCCGGTCGACAAGATCCGCGATTTGATTGGGCCGGGCGGCAAGAT
>Ga0209488_10004037_pt1 | contig 11581 bp, 9 predicted proteins | sample Rivendell_Oct201_8_FD_188349 | JGI IMG/M metagenome (GOLD analysis project Ga0209488, IMG submission 188349) | Vadose zone soil microbial communities from the Eel River Critical Zone Observatory, Northern California, USA -... | ecosystem: Environmental > Terrestrial > Soil > Vadose zone >... | reverse complement strand
GCAACGAACTGCGCGGCCTCTGCTCGGGGCAGAGTCTCTAATCTACGACCGGCGAGCGAAACCGAGCCAACAGAGCAAGCAAGCACTCCGGCGGCAAGGCGCAGGAGTGTGGTTTTCCCGATTCCATTTGGACCTATCAGGGCTGCACATTCGCCCTGTTCCACACAGAAGCTGACATTCTCAAGCACAGCGCGTTGCTCATAAAAAAATGACACATCAACGAACTGGAGCAATGGAGTCACAATGCGTACTCCCGTCTGGTCCGGCGCAAAAGGTAGAGAAAAAATGGACCGCCGATAAATGCCGTCAGCAGCCCAACTGGAATTTCGGAAGGAGCCATTGCGGTGCGCGCCAACGTATCCGCCAAGACTAAGAAAATCGCGCCGGCAATCGCCGCAACTGGTAGCAGCCGAACGTGGTCAGGGCCCAGGACCAGCCTTGCCATGTGAGGAACGATCAGCCCCACGAAGCTAATGACTCCTCCCAATGACACCGCAGCCGCGGTTATGAGCGATCCGGTAAGAATGATGGCCACGTGCGTTTTTTCAACATGCACGCCGACTTGGCGGGCATAGTCGTCGCCGAGCGCTAACGTGTTCAATCGCCTTGCCAGTGGAAAGCAGCAAATCAAGCCGCAACCGATCATCACACCAGTGACCGCAAGTTGAGACCACCTGGGCACCGCAATGACTCCCGTCAACCAGGAGGCAAGCACTCGCGTCCGAAGGCCAAAGTTGTCGTCGAGCACTACAAGAAAATAAGTGGAATAGCTTAACATCGTGCTCACCGCGAACCCCGCGAGCAGCAGCGTCACAACCGGTACCCGCCCACCAATGCGAGCCAGCCAATATACCAGCGCTATCGTCGCGACTGAACCGACGAATCCCATGGCGGCAGTCGCACCGAATCCGAGAAAAGAGAAACGAGGAAGAAAGAAAAGTCCAATTCCAGCCCCAAGCGCCGCTCCCCCCGAAGAGCCGATCACGTACGGATCCGCCATCGGATTCCGGAAAAGCCCTTGGAACAGAAGTCCCGCTACCGAGAGTGCAGCCCCCACCAAAGCCGACGCGAGCACCCGGGGGAGCCGGATTTCGAAAAGAATTACGGAGTTCGTGCCCCCGGAGCGATGCCAGTCGAGCAAAGAGCCGAGCACCTCCCGAACTCCGATCTTGCTCGCCCCCATTCCCATCGACAACACAAGCACGACAACAACAGCCACCAGCAAGACCAAGAGAATAAGAAGGAAGAACGCATGGTCGGATAATCCGATTCGGCGATCATCTCGCGCCGCCGATCCCGAGTCGATTTTTTCCACTATTTCAGTTTCCACGACTCTCCTCCGAGCGTAATGCGGACGCCTGAGCGAAAAGTGAAGGGAAGCGCCGGATAACCAAACGCCTCGTCATAGCTCTGGTCCAGAACATTTTGGAGATCGGCGTAAACGCCGAGCGCGTGATTTACCTGGTAACTGCCTCCGAGGTCGACCTTCTGATACGCCGCGTCCAGATTACGATTCGGCAGTAGCAGGCTTGTGCCCCCGTCTTTATCAAAGAGAAAATCGCTGTCGTCTCTCTTGCCCACAAAGATTCCAGTTAACGAGGCTGTCCACCGGGCGTGATGATAGGTGACCGCCATGTAACCGCTGTGAGGCGCGCGCCGAAATGGCCGAGCGCCAATCAGCGGCGAAAAAACGCCGATAGGGATGGTTGGGAAGTTGGAAGCGGTGTTGAAGCTCGGCCCCAGCGCATCGCTGGTAAAGGAACGTTGCACAATCGCATCCAAGTATGTATATCCGCCACGAGCGACGAGATTGCGCCCCAGCCGGTATTCGAGTTCTGTTTCTACTCCCTGGGCACGGAACGATTGGGAGTTCACCGTGGCTCCAAACTGGGATCCTATGAGAAGTGAATCCGCGATGGATTGCGGGACGCCAAGCTCGATCAGTCCCTGCGTAGGAACAAATTCAATCAGATGCGTAAACTCATTGTGAAAGTAGGTAATTCCCAGTTTTGCCCGCCCATCGAAAAGGCTTTGCTCAATGCCGCCGTCATACGTCCTGGATTGCTCGGCTCCAATGGGAGCGACGTGGAACTGCGAAATGAGTTGCGCTCCATTACCGAGTGTTTGAAGCAGGCTGAACAGAGACGTGCCGGCAGCGGAGATGCTGGGCTCTTTGATGCCCGTGCCGAAATTGGCGCGAAGCTTCGTCCCGCTGAAAACTTTCGACGTGTCGGGGCGCAGCAAGTAATAGGCTAGCGATGCTCGTGGCGTGCCCGCCACCCCGAACACCGCGTTTTTCTCAATGCCGCTGCCCAGTGTGTAATAAAGACGGTTGGCGAGACTGCCTGCCAGTTGCAAAGTGTAGCTGTAGTTGCCACGATCAGCGGGAAACACTCCAAAATTCGGCTGGGTGGAACCACGTTCGGCTTCGTAGCGAAATCCGAACAGCGCCGTCAACAGCGGCTTAACCTGATATTCCGTTTGGGCATAGACGAAATCGCGATCAGTGCTGGTTATGAACTGATTCGGATACGGCTGAACAAACTGGAAAATCGCTTGCCCACTTACCGCGTATCCGTTTGCTCCGCGAAGCGTGACCGGGGCGCCAATATACTCTGGTCCCGCAATCGGCGAATCGTAGGGAATCCCGGTCGGGGCGTAGTCAGTAAACTGGGAGCGCAACCGAAGCGCTCCATAGCGCAGCAGGTTGTGCCAACGCTGCGTAGTCTGCTGCTGGAATGTAGCGCCTATGAAGAGTTGCTGATCTTTTTGGCCGGCATCATCGGGGATCCCGAAGAGCTGAACAGCGTTGGCTTCTCCGGCCGCAGTCGCCAGGCGCCGGACGGTTGCGCGGAACTCGGTGTTCGGTTTCGGGGTCCAGCCCAGATTCCCGGCATAGGTTCCATTGTGAAAAGAACTGCGGGGAATGTCATTTGCGGTGTCGAAACGGGAGAAGTCAGAAAAATAATCGAACTGCTTATAGCTTCCGCCCAGCATTCCCTCTTGGCGATACGTCCCGAAGTTCCCACCATCAATCGAGTAGGTGAACTCGGGCAGAGGCGTGATGCCGCGCGGAGTAGTCATGCTCACGACACCGGCGAGCGCATCGGACCCGTACAGAGCGCTATTCGGTCCACGTAACACCTCGATCTGACCGACTCCAGTAGCGGCAAGCACGCCAAAATCGACCGCTCCGCCTATGTCGTTGGCGGGGATGCCATCAATGAGGACCTTATTCGCATCACTGTTTCCGCCGCGCACGAACAACTCGCCCAGTCCTCCGCGCTGTGCAGTTTGCGTGACTTGCGCCCCAGGCACCCACCGCAAAGCTTCGTGCACGTCCAGTTTGTCCGCATAGTCGTCTGCGGAAAGCAGGGTGATAGATGCGCCTACTTGAGCCTCCGGCGTCGGCGTGCCCGTCGCCGTAACTGTCACAGCCTGCGACACTACGCCAACGGCCAGAAGCAGATCAATATTGGCGTTCGCGTTTTCCCCAACATAGAACTGCTTACTGACGGTTAATTCGAACGACGGAGCACTGGCCTGGACTTGGTAGCGGCTCGCGGAAACATCGCGGAATTCGTATCTGCCTGCGCCGTCCGCGGTCGTCGAGGCGATAACTTTTTGATTGATGATAAGCTCGACTCGAGCCTTCGGGATGATGGCGCCCAGCGAATCAGTGATTGTGCCGCGAACCGTTGCGGCCTGCGCTGCCAGTGCGAACTCACCGGAGAGAAGAAGCAAGCAGAAGACGTTTACGCACAGTCGGTTTTGCCGGAAGTATTTCATTTTTCCCCTCGGAATATTGGTGCCGGCAGAACCGGTCTCCTGACTCACGCTTCGACGAATCTGGGCAACCTTCCCAGGGATTCTGTCCCCAGTGGCTGCAGTCACCTGCCTGCCCAGTTTCTCGGCGTTTACAGTTACGGGGTAGTGGCGGACTCTCACCGCGCTTCCCGAACATTCTGCCGTTAGTTTTTGTTTTAAGAGTCCCAGATCGCAAGCAATCATTGCTTACGGATCAGGCTCAGGGATGAAATTGTTTCGCTAAGTCCTCCAATACATCGAATGCGATTGGGCTCGGATACTGGATCCGACCGTCGGTGTAAAAGACGCGGCCTTGTTGAACCGCACTCAAGTGTTCCCAACCGGGACGTGTCTTCAATTCTTCAGGCGTAATGTTCGATCCGCGCATGAGCAGAAGCGCGTCCGGTTGACGGCTCACAATGGTTTCCAGACTCACTTCCGGCCACTCTTGCGCGATGTCGTCGGTCACGGAGCGGCCGCCAGCGGCCTCAATCAGTTCGCTGATGAAAGCGCGCTTGCCGATGGTCATCACCGGGTCGTACCAGATCGCCATGAATACTCGCACCTTCGGTTGGCCGGCGACGCGAGCCTTCACCGCGTCTACACGAGTGCGTAACCGGGCGGCCAAGGTATGGGCATCAGTCTCGCGGTTCAGCGCCCACCCCAGGCTGAGAATCGATCCGTAGATTCCCTCAATTCCATGTGGATCCACCATGAACACAGGAATGCCGAGACGCTGCAGGTGGCCTGCGGACTCCAGCGTGTTCATGTCGCCGCTGCCAAGGACGAGGTCCGGGTGCAAGGCAAGAATAGTTTCCATTGAGGGATTGAGGGGAAGTCCGATGCTAGGCTTCTGAAGAGCCTCTTTCGGGTATTTTGTGAAATCGCTGATAGCAACAACGTACTCTCCGGCGCCAAACGAATACACAATGTCCACTACACTCGGGACCAGACAAACCACTCGATGGGGATGATCCGGGACCTCAACCGAGCGTCCCAGTTCGTCCTTTACGGTTCGGCTGGCGAAGCACTGTACCGCCATTGAAGTCAGCAAGAGAATGGTCCCGAATTTCGTTCTCATTCTCATTGCACCTCCGCAAACGCCCGCGCAGAACCAGCCTGCTGCAAAAAGGATGAGACCAGAGAGGGATTGGAGCGGAAATGCAGATGGATGTACGTCCCGAGCACGCGACCGCGCACGAAACCTTCCTGCTCCCTTCGGCCGGAAAGCGAGTAATGAACGCGATAGACACAACGCAAAGAATCGTGAGCGACGATGCGGGAGCAATGAAAACTGTGACCACGCACGTGGGTTCCTTTTCTCCCAAGCAGACAATCGTGCGCGAACTCTACATCCGCGTATCCGAAATGAACTAAGGACTTGGTCATCTCGATAGCGACAGGAAGGACGCCTGTCATGGGATAACTTTGTCCTTCCATCGTAGTCAGTGTTTCAACCAAGTACATCAGCCCGCCACATTCGGCGTAGACAGGCTTATTCGCGTTCGCAAAATCGCGGATCTCCTGCAGCAGGCTGCCATTTCGGCTTAGCTCAGCGGCGTATAGCTCGGGATATCCACCGCCGAAGTAGAGTGCATGAAGGTTCTCTGGTAGTGCGGGGTCTGCAATCGGACTGAACTCCACGATCTCGGCGCCGCTTTCGCGGAGGAGGTCGAGGTTGTCCTCGTAATAGAACGAAAACGCTCGATCGCGAGCCACACCTAGGCGGATGCCTTCGTACTTAGGATCGGGCTTGGTTACCAGTGCATTCTCAGACCGTTGGTTGTAGACCGTAGCACTCAGCAATTGATCGAGGTCGAGACGGTTCCCCAATCCCATGAGAGTGCAGAGGCTGGCGCCAATTCCCTCCGCCGCGGTGTGTAGCCCAAGGTGTCGCTCGGGAATTGCTGCGTCTGCCTCCACTGGTAGCCAGCCGAGCACCGGGACCACGGAGGATTGACGGATCGCCGATTCCAGCATGTGAAAGTGTGCATCGCCGGCAACGCGGTTCAGAACGATGCCCACAAAACGCAGCTTCGAGTCAAACATCTCGAACCCTCGAATCACAGCCGCAATGCTGCGCGCGCTATTCCCGGCGTCCGCAACCAGAACCACCGGCAAGTCGAGCAGCTTGGAAATCTCCGCTGTGCTGCCTTCCTCCGAACTCCCTGTTACACCGTCAAAAAGCCCCATCATTCCTTCGACAACAGCAACATCGCAACGCGAAGAAGCGCGAGAGAAAATCTCGCGATTAGTTTCGGCGCTGAGCATCCAAGTATCGAGATTACGCGCGGGGCGGCTCGTCGCCACCGCGAGATGGCCGCCATCGATGAAGTCCGGGCCGCACTTGAATGGCTGCACCGTAAAACCTCGCGACCGCAGCGCCGCGATGATTGCGAGAGCAACCGTAGTCTTGCCCACACCGCTGCCCGCGCCCGCCACTACAAATGCATTCACTGACGCACCTCCGCAGTTCCCTTGAGTGCAAGCGGAAGCCCAGCGACCATGAGCAACACGTTATCCGCGGCGCTTGCAACCCGCTGATTGATCTCTCCCAGCAAGTCACGGTACTTGCGTCCCTCGGGAAACGCAGGGACAATCCCGCTGCCCACTTCATTAGAGACAAGTGCGACCGAACAAGGAACCGAGCGCAGCGCCGCGTAGAGACTCTGCAGCCGTTCTTCAACGTCGATCAGATTCCCGCGCTCAGCATCGAGGAGATTCGCCGCGTAAAGCGTTAAACAATCGACCAGCAGCATCTGGTAATTGGAGCCCTCTTGCACCAGCACTCGGTCGATGTGCAGTGGCTCCTCGATCGTGCGCCACTCCGGGGGACGTTCGGCCCGATGCCGTTCGATTTTCAGGCGCATCTCCTCGTCTGAGTCTGACGGCCGGGCAGTTGCGACAAACGCCACGGGCGAAACACCTGCGGCGAGGGTCTGCACGTATCGGCTCTTGCCGCTTCGCACACCGCCCAGCACTAACGTGATGGCTTTTCGAGATTTGTCCAGCATGCTCACCTGGGGCATAGAAATGGCCCTGACGCGAGCGGGATTCTACAGGCAGCTTTCAGACGCGGGTTTGAGGATCAATCGTCAGAACGCTCTCCGACTCTCCCATCGAAGTCGAATACGCCTTGGGTCAGCGTCCGGCCGGTCTCCTGACTTACGCTTCGTCGAAGCTGAGCAGCCTTCCCGGAACATTTCCAGTGGCGTAATTGAGCCCAGTCTCTCAGCGAATACAGTTGCGGGGCAGTGGCGGATTCTGACCGCCTTCCCAAATACCAGACTTTGTGATTTATACCGCGATGGAAAAGAAACGTCAAATATTGCGTGTGAGTGCGGTCCGCTGCCGAACTGACCCAATTTGAGTTTCACCCGAACGAATGAGTTCCCGGCTACAAGCGGGTCCACCTGTGTGCAGGCGGTTTTTGCGGACGGTCGTTCTGTAGCAGCGAGTGCATAATTTCCAGTCCGGTAACCAAACGCGGTCCCGGACGGGAGAAGTACGCACTTGCATTCATTGCATATACCCTGCCGTTGCGTACGGCCTTAACTTGTTTCCAGCCTTCGGGAAACTGTGTGGCGTGGTATTCCTCAACCGACCTTTCCAGGTTATGACCGCACGGCATGACAAGGACCACGTCAGGGTCGACCTGCAAAACCTGGTCCCATTCCATGCGGTAACTGTCCTTCCCTAACTTGCCAAGCGGATCTACACCACCCGCCAAGTCAATCATCTCGGGGATCCAGTGACCGCCGTTGAAGGGCGGTGACAGCCATTCCAAGCAAACTACTGTCGGTCTCTGTAATTTGGTCATCTCGCCAACTTTGGCGATCCGTTCCCGGAGAGACGACACCAGCGCACGAGCTTCGGCATCCCGATCGGTAACCTCGCCAACCCGCAAAACGTCATCCAACACATCCTCCAGGGTATGCGGTGTCAGCGAAAGCACCTGCGGTTTTGAGGAAAGCTGGTACACAGCCTTGGCTACATACGATGTGCTGATGGCGCACACGTCGCACAGTTCTTGCGTCACGATGAGGTCCGGCTTGATTGTTTCCAGCTTCCGCATATCGACTCGGTAGAGGCCCTCCCCGTGAGAGGAATACTGGTTTACATCGCGGTCGATTTCCGCCGAGGTGAGATCGGGGGCAAGGTTGGTGTTCACAACTACGGTTTTTCTTGCAGCCTCCGGAGGAAAATCGCATTCGAATGTCACACCCGCAACTGAGTTTCCAAGACCCAGCGCATACAAAATCTCAGTGGCCGACGGTAAGAACGAGCAAATCTGCATAGAAGAACCTCTCTACTGCACATCACTTCCAAACTCAATCGCCCAAAAACGGCATTCCCAAGTATCCGTCCCGCATTGTACTCGGCCATCCTCCACTTCGGTCAACCCAATGGCGACGAAGCAGCCGTCCTCTGACGCTGGACACGACAGGTAGCTGGTGTCGGGAGTGTATCAATCGTGGAGACGAACCACTCTGATCGACAATATGCGGAGCCTTGTCCAAACAATGGCAGAGTTCCATCGGAAAACACGGAGAACTGATGTTCTACATCGATGCATGTTGAACCCAGCAGACGTGACATTCACTCAAGCGGAAAAAGAGAACCCCGCCGCTGATTGCAACTTCAAGTATCATTTTCAGCGAGGCTGACGCTGGTACCACTGATTGCGACCTCGGGAACAGTGACATGGGGGAAAGCATGGCGATAAACTCTGCGCGGGCACGTGACGGAAGGGACGACTCCATACGCTTTCAACCAATGGAGCGCCTAAACGTATACTTGTTCGGGGCAACTGTATTGTTTGCATCGTTTGGGATGGGCGAAGCGGTCTATCGACTTTTGTTTTCAGAGTTTGACGGCATAACCGATCGTATTCCGGTTGAGGTGGTGTTTGGTTTGGTATTTGCCTGGCTCGCCACCAAGTTCGTTGGTGATGCTTACCGGAATCGGAAGCAGAGGAGCGCAAGGCTTAACTTCATCTTTGCTCGGAATCATCAAATCCGCGGCGCTCTCGAAGGAATCACTCCGTTGGCTCACCCATCGAAAAACCAACAATCGATCAGAGTAATCCGCGAAGAAGTCGAAAGGATTGAGTGGGCTCTTAAGGAGATCTTGCCGGGCTAGAGGCCATCCTGTGGTTTGCGTTTCAGCGGCTTGCCAATCGCGAGAAGAAAGACGGCACTCTTGCCTTTCGCGTGCGGCGAAAAGAAGTTAATCACGTCATCGTCGAAGAAGGTCAGCCCGGTTGCACCCAGGCGCTGGGCATACGCAGTCAGGTAGATCCTTCCGCCAATGGTACCGGCCTCCAGCTGGACGGCCCGGTAGCCGCGGTTTCCGTATCGCTCCAGGATGCGTTTCAAATCGGCGAGCAAGAAGATGTCCACGCAGGCGTCCGCCGGCAGCTCCTGCTCCAGACCAAGATGATAGGCCTCGGAGCGGAATTCCCCTTCCTTCAAGAGCTCTAGGTTGGTCTGGTCACGCCGGAAGAAGTATGCGCCCGGCTTGAGCCCTTGCACTGAATGCACGATCAGGTAAAGATCGTTAAGCTGCGCACCGGGAGGCTGAAGGAAGTCAGCGGGAAGACCTCGCGTGGCGCAGTCGAAAATGGTTGAGAGTTGTGCGAGCGTAACGGATGCCGCCTTGTCGAACGTTCGGGTTGAGCCGCGGCGCAGGATTACCTGCTCGATCGTGTCCTTCGGTTGTTCTTCTTCCGGCAGGCTCGCGAGGCGAACTGCCTTGCCGGCCAGAGCGGAAGATGGAAGGAGTGGTAGCCCTCCGCGCCACTGAGCTACTTCCTCTACGGACTCAAGCGAAGACGCGTCGTGCATCTCAAGCATGGCGGGATACTCGACCTCGCGCTGCGAAAGCGGGATCGTCTCCAGGCCAAGCGCCGGAGCCTCCCTTGGTGCTGGCAGCGAACTCTCCGATGTGCGCCCGATGGGCACGAGGCACAGGGAAACCTCGCGCCGCGTATCGAGATCAAGCAGGCGGTTCACCTCGGCGTCCACGAACCCGAGCACGATCTCGGACGGCAGCTCCGAAGACACGGCCAGCATATTTGCCAGCAGGGTGCCGTTGTCCCAGCCGAAATGGCGATAGGTGCGCGCCTGGTATTTCCAGGCGTTGCGCCAGTACGTTCCGGTGCAGATGATCGTCGCGGGCGCGTGAGCCACCGCGGGTCCCATGGCCGTTGCCTGAGCCAGGTTCCCTCGAAAATCGCCTTTTCGCAGAAGCCGCAGCGATACATCCGCCGGATTGAAGTGATACACGCCGGCATCCAGGCCCGCTAGATCGCCAGTCACGAGGTACAGCTCGATCTCGTAGAGGGCCCCGGTGCAGGCTGCGGCGCGAAAGTAGATTTCTCCGCCCGGATGTGCGCGCTGTTTGGTAACCCCCGCCGAGAAATAGAGGATGCGCGCCAGATCCTGAAAGTCAGGGACCGAATCGTCGCCCGCCGAGGGCACGGGCTCCGAGATCGCGGAGAGCGCGGACACCTCTGTCGGCGGTATGTCCCGCGGCAGCGGAAGCGGCTCTATCTTGGGATAGATTTTGAACGGCTGCGGCCGATTCGCCCAGTCCAGGAAGTGAGGATTGGAACGAATACTCCAGTAGGAGTGCTTCGTGCCATCGTGATACTTCCAAGTTGCCTGCGTGTCGCGGTTGTTCATCGATTACTGCATCAGACTAGCACCCGCACCGGATCACAGACGCAAGCAATTGAACGCGCACCTGTGTGAACCGAGCTATCCGAAAACGTGCGTCCGGTGTTCCTAAACCAAGTGGTTTTCGAACGCCAAAAACCGCAGGCTGCCAACCACCCGGAAACAATGACTTGCGAGTCCTGCTTCCATAGACTTTTTCGAACGCCGGGCGTGGCAGGTTTGTTTGGTTTCCGTAATGTTTTCAGCAAGAACGCGAGTCCGTCGAGAATGAGGAACGATGGACCTCACTTCGATGAATAGCCCCGAAGATAGCGGACGCGCGATGAACACGCGTACAACGCTACTTAAGCCGTTCCGATCCTGCCAACTTGTCGGCCCTCACGGGTGCGTGTTTCCAGAGCAGGAGATGAAACCGACAGGACACTGTACCTTGGTAATTAGGAGTCAACCGTATTGAGGCGGCCGCTATTCCTGCCGCAAGATCTAAGTATGTGAGGCGAGTCCTCACGAATATCCTTTTTAGGAGTGGCAATGCCGACACACGAGCCTTCCCTCAAAATGGTTCATGCGTTCCTGGATGCTGAGACCCGCAAAGCGTTGTCGCCCCTGGCAGCCCTGATCACGGGTGCTTTATCACAGGTAGAGAGCACAATCGAACTGACGAACCGAATTTACGATTCGGTATTTGATCGCTCACTCAAGACGACCGACTCGGCGATTGGTTCTCCAGTCGCTCAACGATGAACCGTTCCCCGCACTGAGGACACTGCATACGCTGAGAGTCAACGCGGACGATCCGCGACGGCGGAATCGAGCATCCGCACTTCGGGCATCGGGTATCGAGTGCAGCGTTGACTTTGTCGCCGTCAATTTTGATCTAATTCAGTGTTGCTGGTAACCCAGTTTCTTTTTCAGCCACTGTCGTTCTTCCATTTCTTCTTGGTCATATTCGGTAAGGATATCGGGATGAGTGATTCCGAGTTTCTGGTTAAGCTCATCAAGTCTCTCTTCCTTCATGGCCTTACTCATGGCTAGCAGACGTATCTTTGTTTTAGCCTTCACTTCACGCCTCCAGCAGGTCCCGCACGCTTCGA